>CEOQ01053451.1_pt1 | contig 24067 bp, 23 predicted proteins | sample 361351 | NCBI WGS metagenome assembly CEOQ01 (sample SAMEA2619907, study PRJEB7988) | marine metagenome | biome: marine biome (ENVO:00000447); feature: deep chlorophyll maximum layer (ENVO:xxxxxxxx); material: "saline water (ENVO:00002010), including plankton (ENVO:xxxxxxxx)" | depth 60 m | reverse complement strand
CCTAGGAGTCATTATGTCAGTTACCTTCATCTCCCGGAGTTTTAGCAGATTCTGAATTACCGCCTCCTCGTCTTCCTCAATTACATCGGATTCCTCAGCGATATCGGCAAGTACAGAAAGCTCATTCCTAGTCACTGTCTCGGTCTCAACTTGTGGGAAGGGGGCTCGCATAAGCTCAATTATTATCACAATGGGCCATAGAGACCACATCAACCAAGTCAATATGTGGAATGATGGAACAGTCAGCCTCCTCCAATATAGCGCTCCTATCGTCTTTGGCAATATTTCGCTCAGAAGAAGAATGGCAATGGTGAGTACTGCTGCAGATCCTGCAATCACGTATTGTCCCTCGAAATTGTTTTCCACTTCAGAACCAACCCCAAGAGCCCCCACAGTGTGTGCAATGGTGTTAAGAGTCAAAATAGCCGTCAGAGGTCTTTCCGGGTCCTCTTTCCAAATTGACCAAGTTGAACTAACCTTGCTGTGCGTGTCCTTTAGTGCAACAATGTGCCCATGGGACGTGGATAGTAGTACAGCTTCTAGAATACTGCACAGGAAAGACGCTGCCAATGCCAAAACAGCGTAAGCAATCATTAGTGTATAATCAGTCAATTCTTATGCCCCTCAGAGGCCGACGGGTAACTCGAGAAACTCCATTATGGATTTCCACAGTGTTTGGCTCCGGACTTCCGCGTGCGAACATGACATAAATATCTAACTTGACGCGCGGACGGAGACGAGTCATGGAGTATGTTGCTATTTTCATGGCTTGGCCATATGCAAACGGACCCCCTCACCTAGGTCATGTTGCGGGAAATTGCCTACCAGCAGACATCCAATACCGGTTCGAAAGAGCGATGGGGAGGAGGGTGCTGATGTGCAGTGGATCAGATGAGCACGGGACTCCAATCACACTAACCGCAGAGGAACTAGGAATAGAACCTCAGGAGGTTGTAGACAAGTACCATGAGGTCATTTACAATGCTCTGGCTGACCTGGGATGCTCTTGGGTAAACACCATCGATCCTAGGGGCGCCGAGTTCGGTGGAGCTCTCTATAATCGAACTTCTGACATTATGCACAAACAAATGGTTCAGGAGGTGTTCACCCAACTGTTGGATTCTGGTTTCCTCGAGAGGAAAACCATGCAGCAGTATTGCTCCGTGAACAAAGAAGGGGCGATTCGCTTTCTGCCAGACAGGTACGTTGAGGGACAGTGCCCGTCCTGCTCATCGGAAGGTGCTAGAGGGGACCAATGCGACTCATGTGGCTCAACTTACGAAGCAAGCGAGTTGTTAAACCCCAAATCGAAACTGGACGAAACATCAGAAATAGAGGTTCGCGATACAGACCATTACTTTCTGCGTCTAAATGACTTCCAGGATTCACTGGAGAAACATTCTGCAGAAAGACAGGGCGTTTGGAAGCCAAATGTCAGAGCCATGACGAAGAATTGGTTGGACATGGGACTTCGTCCTAGAGCGGTAACGAGGGATATAGAATGGGGGATAGAAATACCATTAGAGGGGGAGGATTGGGACTCCAAGAGAGTTTACGTATGGTTCGAGGCAGTTCAGGGCTACTACACCTGCGCTAGGATTTGGGCCGAACGTCATGCTTCTCCCGCTGGTCACCCTGATGGGGCCAAAGCATGGGAAAACTGGTGGAAGATCCAGGAAGGAAAGGAGAAGCCCCGTCACATATACTTCATGGGGAAGGACAACATACCATTCCACACAATAATCTGGCCTGCTATACTGATGGGTCTGAATGCGAGCGACTCAACACAGGTTTCTCATCAGCAAAATGCAGGTGATTTACTTCTCGAAGACAATGTTTCGGCGAATGAGTACCTAATGCTACAGGGAGGGCAGTTCAGTAAGAGCCGGAAACATGGGGTATGGCTACCATCATACCTGGAGAGATACGATCCAGATGCCCTGAGGTACTACCTCTCAATCAACATGCCAGAAACGCATGATTCAGACTTCAGGTGGGACGAATACGTGGATAAGGTGAATAACGAACTTATCGGCACCTACGGAAATTTCGTTCACAGGGTCCTCACTCTTGCACATAGACTACCTGGCGACGGTGAAAATCCTCTATTGAAATTTGACAACCCATCAGAACATATAGAAACGACTGAGAGAGTAAGAAATCTAATTGCTGATGCGATCAATTCGATGGAGAAACAGCGTTTCAAGGAAGCCCTAAGGGCCATAATGGGAATTGCTCAAATTGGAAACGTTTTGCTCCAGGAATCGGCACCTTGGAAGTATCTCAACGGAGGTGAATCCGCAGAAAGACGCCGCTCCATGTCTTCATTGGCCCTATCGTGGAGGATATGCTCATGTCTTGCTGTTTGCATGAGGCCATTCATCCCCTTTTCCTCCGAGAGGCTGTGGTCGATGCTGGGCAATAAATCAGATATCGATCAGATACTATGGGCAGATTCGATGGATTGCGAATCCAACTTATCTTGGAACAAAGACCCCCCAAAACCACTATTCTCAAGACTAGATTTGGAGGAGATACTAGAGCGCGAGTCATCTCTGGTGGACAGTAAGGACAATGACTCGGAAGCGTCTGCGAGTGACGGGGCTGGATACTTGGACTTCGATGATTTCATGAAGGTGGAGATGAGGACAGGGAGGATCGCCTCAGTTGAAGATCATCCAAACGCTGACAAGCTTTTTCTGATTACAATAGAGGACGGCCCCGAATCAACTAGAACTGTTTGCGCCGGTCTAAAGGGACATTACGAACCTTCTGAACTAGTAGGTCTAGAAGTGGTCTTCGTCGCTAACCTGGAGCCACGCAAGCTTAGAGGGATCTTGTCCGAGGGAATGTTGCTGGCTGCAGATGACGGGGACGGAAATGTTCGCGTCCTAACTCCTGAAGGGCCAATTAGCCCAGGATCAAGAGTTAGATGACTAATCTTCTCTTCTGGTGATGGTGGAACCGAGCAGAATCATCGAGATTACAAGAATAATGCTGAATCCCGGGGTGAAAACTCCGCCAGTGGGCATGTCTGCCCACAAATCGTAGAACACCACTTGGAAGTCATTGTTTCTGTAATCGTCATCTTCCGGACAGGGATCGATGACCTTCTCAGCTCTGGTGACGGTGTAAGCATCCCCAGAGGAGGTGAAACCGTCGTTATCATTGTCCGCCCATGAAAGAGTCCATTGGAAGCACTGATCAGTGTAGGTGGAGGTCTGTTCGCTCAGGACCATTTCTGTTACGATCGAGCCCCCTCCCTCCTCTTCCGAGTCCTCTTGGCCTGCATAGACTCGTATTGAGATCTCCGAAAGTCTAACTTCCTCGAAGTGCTCTTCGCTGAGCTCGGCCGACCATGTCTTGGTGCTACCCGACTCCTCCTCAACCTCGTTCTCTATCTTCATTGTCATGGAGGTCCTTGGGAGATTGGTATCAATTGTAATATCGATCAATGCAGGATCCAATATCTCTACTGAGCACCTTCCCATGCCATTGAATTGAGAAATTTCGAAAAGACTCAGATGAGGCTGGCTTCCCACGAATTCGATCCTAACGTCCAATCCATGCGACTCGTTTCTTCCTTCAGCCGTGTTGACTCCATTTTCATGCGACAGTGTCCAACCTTCTGACCAATTGAATTGGGCGTTATCGAAGAACTGATCGCAGAGCGACCCTTCCTCCCCCTCATCGTCTTCTGAGGTGCCCCCGCCCTCGTCTTCTTCGTCTTCCAGGAATGGGTTCTCGTACTGGTAGACCTCATCCCTAGCATAGTACCAAGAACCCGAATCAGAACTACCAATGCGGTAGTTTATCCCATTGGGGCCCTGCACTGTGGTTTGTTCCATCGAAATGTCACCCATGAATCTGATGACCATACTTTCGTACAAGATCTCGTTGATGGGGTCGTGCCCAATGATGGCCTCCACTGCTGTGGTATTGGCATTGTTGTCGCTACCCAGCCCTTCTTCTTCTTCGCTGTTTTCAGTGACTTCAATTACTCTCAAGAATGCAGTCATGTTTCTGAGATCAATAAAAATCGTTTCCAAGCCCTCCTCTGAGGCATTACGTAGAGCCTCTAGGAAGGCCTCCAAATCCTCCAAAGTCATCACGTAGGGGAAATCGCACATTGACTGGTTGCTTTCGGTGGCACTCGCATCGTAGTTGTTCGCATTTTCGTCCAGGCAACCATCTTTCTCCGCCCAGTCATACACGCCATCGTCGTCCTGGTCATAGTCGCAGGAACCGTCGTTGTCTGTCGATGATGAGTTGTAGTTGTTAGCATCGCTGTCGGTGCAACCACCCTCCTCGAATTCATCGATAATCCCGTCGCCGTCAATGTCGTAGATGCAGGAACCGTCATCTTCTGTGGCGTTAACATCGTAGTTGTAGGCATCAGAGTAAGTGCATCCTGGCAACGGTTCTTCGACTACCGGGTACCTGCATGACCCGTCGTCCTCTGTCGCTGTAGGGTTGTGGTTGAGGGCATCCGTGTAAGTGCACCCCAGTATGGGTTCTGGGGGTTCGACGTATATGCAAGAGCCATCGTCGACGATGGATGAGGAGTTGTAGTTTGTCGCGTCTGAGTATGTACAACCCATCGCCTTTTCAGCGACCTCGATTTCAGAGTCAGTGCACCCAGCAATCAGGGCTGGCAAGATTAGAATCAGGACGATCAGATTGGCTTTCATTGAACTTACGGTGCGAATTAAGCAATTCAATGCTTTGTCCATACTGAGTACGTAGTAGAGAATTCGTTTTCAGCATCAGGTTCTAAGACCTCAATAACTTCTTGATTCCATAATTCTCTGTCCCACTTGGGAAAGAATACATCCCCACTCCCATTAGTATGAACCTCGGTAACATGAATCTCATCGACCCTATCGATGAACATCTCGTAGATCTCGGCTCCGCCGATCACCCAGCACTCGTCGCTCCCTTCTGCGAATGCTACTTCTATGGCTCTTCCTGCATACAGCGCGGTAATCGCGCCCTCTTCTTTCCAGCCGGTGTCCCTGGACATCACTATGTTGACTCTCTCTGGTAGGGGCCTGAATGATTCAGGAAGGGAATCCCATGTCCGCCTACCCATTATCACCGAGTTGAATCCGTCGGACTCGGTCAGCCTCTTGAATCGTGACATGTCGGCGGCGAGCCTCCAAGGAAGTCCATCCCCTCTACCAATGCAGCCATCTTCGTCCATAGCTACGATCATTGCTATCTTCATTCTGCATCACTATACCGAAATTGGGGCTGAAATGTGAGGGTGATGTTTGTATCCCTCGATAGAGATGTGCTCATATCGGAAATCATCGATCGATTTGACAGTCGGGTCTAGGATTAGTTCCGGCAGCTCCAGCGGTTCCCTTGAGGTCTGCAACCGAGCCTGATCTAGATGGTTCAGGTACAGATGGCAATCCCCTCCCGTCCAAACGAATTCCCCCGGTTTCAAGTCACACACTTGCGCAATGATGCAAGTTAGTAGGCTGTATGAAGAGATGTTGAAAGGAACGCCCAGAAATGCATCAGCGCTTCTTTGGTATAGGTTGCAAGAAAGCCTCCCGCCGCTCACGTAGAATTGGAAAAATGCATGGCACGGCATTAGCGCCATTTTATCCAACTCGCCAACATTCCATGCAGAAACAATGATCCTTCTACTGTGAGGATTTTCCTTAATCATTCTTACAGCCTCATCTATTTGGTCGATTATCTTTCCATCTACTGATTCCCATTTCCTCCACTGCTTCCCGTATACGGGCCCCAAATTTCCCTCATCGTCAGCCCATTCATTCCAAATTCTAACATTATTATCTTGGAGGTAGCTTACGTTAGTGTCGCCCGATAGAAACCAAAGCAACTCATGAATGATACTGGGCCAATGGAGTTTTTTTGTTGTAACTGCAGGAAAACCTTCAGACAAGTTGAACCTCATTTGGTGGCCAAACAAGGATATTGTTCCGGTACCAGTCCTGTCCTCTTTTTCGACACCTTCGACGAGTATCCTCTTCAGGAAATCAATGTACTGCCTCATCGAGTCAACGTAATGAAGGAAGTCCTTCAAGAATGCGCTTTAGGGTGCTCCTCTTTGCCGAATAGTTTCTATTAGCTGGTCAGTAAATCGCCGATAGAGTTTCCTCATCTCGCGGTCTATAGAATCACTTCCAGATGACATCAGATTTTCCACCCACTCGTCGTCAATTGCGCCACCATCTTTGCTAGCTGCCCATTCTGAGAAAGTAATCGGATCATCAATATCGACTTCGATCTTCTTCCAAAGTCGCGGGAGTGTGGATCCGGGTGGCATGAATTCTCTTGCTCCAATGCTGATTATTATCGGCACCACTGGAACATTCGGAAACTTTGCAGCCAACCTTGAGAACCCCGTTTTTCCAGGTTGTAGGAATGGTCTTTCGGTTCTTCTTGATCTAGTTCCCTCGGGGAAAATCCCGAGACAACCTCCACTTTCAATTACGTCGACTGCCCTTGCAAGTGCATCCTTGCCACCAGATTCCCTGAATGTTTCAATCTGACCTGTTGATATCATAACAAACCTGTTTGGCTGCTTCTGGAAGTGCCCCTCTTTGGCCATGAAGTGTATGGGTCTCTGAGCGGCTAGTATCTTCAAGAAGGGGTCAAGATTTGAGAGGTGATTTCCACAGAAAATCGCAGCACCATTCTTAGGAATCTTATGAGCGCCCCTAATGCTTACGTTCGTAACCGACCTAAGTAGAGATGGAACGTATTTCTCAAGAAACCGGTATATTATCGGAGTGGAGAATGCCTCACCAGTGCCTTCTAGTCCAACGCAATTTGAGATTCCTGAAAGGGAAGCCTCGCTGAGCGCCATGTAAGTCGCCGGAAGTTTTGTGTTTCATAGTTTCCAGTTGAATATGTTGAATAATCATTGCATTAATTGAGTAACATGAGTGGCAGGTATGTCTCCATAGCCATAGTTTCCATGATGGCCATTCCTTTGTTGGCTTCTCCTGTAGTCGGCGAATGGGAGACTGACACATGGCTATCTAACGTAATTGGTCCAGAGCGTCTCGCGAACGGAGATGAGTTCGGTTGCCATGGTTACGAGGGCGTTTCAATAACGGAGCAGAACTGGGTTATCGAGTCATGCAAGAACTACCTAGTGGGACAAACCAACGCATCTAGGTGGGGGGAGGAACCAATCTCATTCGGCATCAACTCGGAATCTATTGATCAAGAAACCGCACAAACCCTAATCAACTCTGGCTTCCAAATAGTAGGTGATTTGCTATCCGATGCTCCTGAAGGTCTAATTGTTGTACAGAGGAACGGTGCGAGCCTAGAGAAGGGGGTGGCCGACAAAAAACTGCTTGAATCTGCTATTGAGGACTCTTTGGTCAGTATCCACTGGAGGGCTAGGATAGACGATCTCAGAGTCAGGGAGGACAAGGATGTTATTTCTTGGCTAGAGGATCAGGAAGTTTGGCTGACTACTTGGGCCGAGTGGAACCTACACAAAACTTCTGGAGAAGCTACTTCTTTATCTATAGAAGGAAACGTAATCACTTCTACCTCTCCTCCTTCTGAGGAATGGGAGGTCCCCGGTTCGATTAGCATCCAGTTAGATACAAAGGTAATATCGGTCTTTGGTCCAGATGGCGAAGATTTCCCGGTTTTCGATCCCGGTATGAAAAAACTCGAGCTTGGGTGGCGAGAATCGGAAGAAGGGATCCTGCTAACACAACTTCCAGGAACATCTGTAACGGTAATCCTAGATTCCCCCTCCGAATCGATAACTTTTGAGCCGGTTGTCACATTCAACGATCACCACCATTCCATCACCATTGTGGGCCATCACACATCGAATTTATTCCGGTGGTCTTCCGATTTCCAGGATTCTGAATTGGTATTCACATGGCTAGTGGAGAGGTCAGAGTCAGAATCCATAGGATGGATGATTCCAGTTATTGCCGTCACTGTATTCATTGCAGCTTCTGCATCGATAACATATTTGCTCAGAAAAGACGAGTTTACAGGATCTTGATTCTAACCCTCGCTCTTGGAAATTTCAATTCCTTCTTCGGTCATCCTTGAGACAATTCTACCCACAATCTCCGAAGAAAGAGCCTCAGGAGGGTGCACTCCAGGAGGAAGCATTTCGGGATCTTTCAGCCATTCCTGAATACAGCATAATGTAACTAGGCCCGTGCACCTCGCCATGGAGTGTCCATCATCGCCGCCATGATCTTGAATATTCCAAGAAACAGAATCTCCGGACATTCCTTCAGCAATGACCTCCATCCATGTGAATTCTGGAACTTCATCGCGATACTTCCACTCATCCTCTAGATTTTCTCTACGAATTTGGCCCGAATCACGCATATCAATGAACTTCTGAATATGCCCCGGCCAGCGAACTGTGTACTCAGATAACTCATCCGCTGTGATAGACTTAAGCACGCTTCTCAAACCATCAGTTAGGAAAGCCTCCATCTCTCCCTTTCCTGGGACTTGGATCAGGTGCCTCTCTGAAATAGCTGGTAAGGATACTTCCTTGGACTCTCTGATAACCCTTGCCGGCCTAGTGTACTCTGCGATCACGTCAACTGGTGAAAATGGGGCCATGTAACTCCAGCCTGAAGTGGGCACTGCTGGGTTGCCCCCGACTCTTACTATGCCGCTCTTCAATTCCCCCAATTCCCTCTGTGCAATTGCCAATAGCATATTCGATAGGCCAGGAGCGATCCCTGTGTCCCAAAGGATCGTTGCTCCAGATTGCAACGCATCCATTTGAAGCCTGTCTGGAGTTTCCTCACTAAAACTAAGATCTATGGTTCTCCAGTGTTTTTGAGACAACCTGGCCGTACTAATGTGACCGATGTCACCAGGAAGCATATTCACTACAATAGAACTATCGTCAATCAAACTCGATTCCGTTGGCTCATGCAATTGGACAATTCTCTCCACGGGGTCTTCATCGCTCTCCATCCTATGAATTATCACTCCTGGAAACCCTTCCACCTTGTGCGGCCTAGGATCATAGGCGTGAACCTCGTGACCGTCCTCAGCCATCTTCTTTGCAACATAAGAGCCAACTAGCCCCACTCCTAAACAGTGAATAGCCGCCATAATTTTCGGAGCTGGCATAGGTTATTCTCTCTAACGGTTGGGCATTTTATGTCAAATTCTATCGATGCTTTGATTGGGTGCATTACAGGCCGCATTACATGGCTAGTGCCAATAGGATTGACCCGTGGTCCTCCGAGCAGTCTACAGACTATGGTCGGTTAGTAGAACAGTTCGGCCTCTCTGATGTAGATCCTTCAACCCTACCAAATCCGGGAATGCTGCATAGAAGGGGCATTGTTTTCGCACATAGAGATCTGGACGTAGTGGTGGGTTGTATGGAAAGATCCGATCCTTTTGGGGTCTTAACTGGACTGATGCCTAGTGGCCGAATGCACCTCGGTCACAGCATGGTAATCGAACAGGTCAGATGGTTCCAAGAGCAGGGCGCGGACATCACTGTTGCAGTTGCCGATTTGGAAGCATTGGCTACTAGGGGGACTGATTTGGTAAAGGGAAGGGAAACAGCAATTCGGGAATATGTGCACAACTACGCTGCACTCGGCCTAGACCCCGAAAAAACCAGCGTATACTTTCAGAGCTCTCGACCAGAAGTCCAGAGATTGGCATTCACATTAGGTAAGAGAACTAACCTTTCTGAGTTCGAGGCGATCTATGGCTTCAATGGCGAGACAAACTTGGCACACGTTCAAGCACCATTGGTTCAAGTTGGGGACATTATCCACCCCCAATTAGACGAATTCGGTGGTCTGCGGCCAATCGTAGTTCCAGTTGGAGTAGACCAGGACCCTCATCTCAGGCTCACTAGGGACATTGCTCAGAAGACAAATTGGTTCAATGTAAAAACACGAAAGTCTGGAGGACTAACCGTTGCACTTTCCGTCCAGGACTCAAATAGCCACAATCTGGGAGTTCTGGAAGGTGGGAAGATAGACATTGGGGTGCGTGAAAAAGTAATCTCAAGAATCGAAGATTCAGTAAGAGACTTGGGTTTCTCAGACGTAATTTCTAATCCAAAGCATGGCACCATAGAGATCCCCGGAGCGGTGAATAGCGATATTCATGATATTCGAGTGAAGGCGCTTTCATTTGAACGGGAATTGGGGGGCTTCGGCCTAATTCCCCCTTGTTCGACCTATCATAGGTTCGCTGTTGGAATGACTGGAGACAAGATGTCATCGTCCAAACCAGAAACAACAATTTTCATGGATGACAATATCGAGGATATGTCGAAGAAGGTTAAGAGGGCACTAAGCGGGGGCCAACCTACTGTCGAAGAACATAGGAGGATTGGAGGGGACGTTTCCAAGGACGTAGCGTACCAATATCTTCAATATTTCTTCGAGGAGAACGACAAAGCCCTCGAGGAAATAAAAGATGACTACGAGAGTGGGAGAATGCTTGCAGGGGAGATCAAACAGGTATGCATAGAAAAAGCATCAGAATGGTTAGAAGATCTTCGGGAGAAGAGGGGCCAATGGGAAGGCCGTCTAGACGAGTTCCTTGCTAGTGACGCCATTATTTGAATTCGATAATTGGATTTCCAGATATAGAATCAAGCTCAGCCAACTCCTCTTCGTCCAATTCCCTGCATCTTGCTTCTTCATGAATTATCTGACTCCTACCTTGGGGATCGAGTAGGACGAGGTCTATCGAAGTAGACCCTTCAAAAACACTACTGAGCTCATTGAGAATGCCTCTAGCCGCCTCAACGCTGCCTTCGGAATCATCTGACGATCTAATGATGGACTTGACCGTTTCAGAAAACCTATTGAGAACCCCTTCGATATTCGTGATATAACCGCTAGAAGACCCCCCGGGAGAAACTTCCAAGTCAAGCTGCGGTATTCTTATTGTGCATGCCGACGATCGTACAACTCTCGCAGAAATCTTTTCCGGCGAGTCAACAGTCAAAGTCCAGAATCCTGGTTTACTTCCCTCTGATGGAATGAAGTCAGTATGCTTCCATCCACACGATTCACATAGGACTGTGATCTGGACATGCTCTCCGAAATATGGAATCTCGGAATTGAGAGTCAGCATGGTCATTGACCCCTCAGTATCGCATTGTGGACATGGTATGTCTAGGCTGCTTTGCATTGAATCACTGTGCGCTGGTGCTCTCGAAGGTCGGAGGTAATAGAAGCAGTCTAGAGTTCCCTAGTCTAATCATTTGTCCACAAATGTCACCCTCGATAAAGTCCTGTATCTTACCTACTGCTAGTCTAAGCTCCATATCTCTGGACATAATGTCAGTCATCTCCACAACGACAATATCTCCGTCGGCAACCCAGTCAATTAGTTGAGAAATCCCTCCAATGTCCTCAAGTATTGCCCTGTGCACAATCACATCACCCCTTACTCTAGGGATTGGGGCATCTGGATATTTCATTCCAAGATCATGGTATGACTCTCCGACCTCAAGACCCCCAATTGGCCGGTTCGAAACACTGGGCATTTCAACCCATTTAGGACCGTTCTCCTTCGTTCCCATGCGTTGACCACAGAAATCAATCCCTTCATATCTTTCTACAATATCGCTTCCCCAAATACTGTTTGATTCATTGACTTGGCAGATTCAACCCCCGTCGCATTGATAAGGGGTCGATTTTGAGTAGATAACACTCGGCCACTCGCCGGTGATCAACATGGACGCTACAACTGACGCTATTAAGACTGGAACTAGCACAGTTGGGATTACTTACGATGGCGGGGTAGTCGTAGGTGCCGACCACAGGGCCACAATGGGTCATTTCATAGCAAATAAATCCGTGAAGAAGCTTTTCCGTATTTCCGATAATATCGCACTCACAACCGCTGGACTAGTTGGCCATGCTCAGTCCCTATCTCGTGTCCTAGCAGCAGAATTGAAACTCTTTGAACTTAAGCGTGACCAACCAATGACTGTGAAGGGAGCAGCTACACTCACTGCTAACATTCTTTCCGGAAGGCCGCACTATGTTCAGCTACTGATTGTCGGTGTCGATGACTCCGGTGCGAGTGTTTACAGTATTGATTCCGCAGGTGGTTCAATTCCAGATGTGTATTGTGCCACTGGTTCTGGAAGTCCATTCATGTACGGTGTCCTTGAGGACCAGTTCAAATCTGGAATGTCAAAGGAGCAAGCACTCGGATTGGCTGCTAAATCGTTGTTGGCTTCTGCCCAGAGGGACGCAGCGAGTGGCAATGGCATGGACCTTGCATTCATCGATCAGGATAATGGTTATACCCAACTTTCTGAAGACGAAGTGAGTGAATTGCTCTCTTCATTCTAAACAAACTCCCGGCCTAAGGCCTCTTGCTAGGACTGGGTCGCGCATGCTGGAGAAAATAACATGAGACTAACTCTACCTGAGATAAAGAAGAAAGTGTCTTCTTTGGTTCCTGAAGGAATAGACTTTGAAGTAACTCTTGAAGCTGGTGCAATATCAATAATCACAAAGCAACCTAGCGAATTCTCAAGTGGTCCGGACAACCTGACCGTAAAGATAGCCAAGGCCATCAAGAGGCGGATTGTAGTTAGACCCCATGAAAACATTCTTTCTGATGAGGCCGAGGTTCACGAGGCTGTAAATCGAATTATGCCGCCAGAGGCAGAAGTCAGGAATATTTGGCTGGATCCAGCTCTATGCGAAGTGATATTGGAGTGCGATGACCCCGCTTCGGCCGTTGGTCCCAAGGGAGCCCACGTAAACTCACTCAGGGATGAGACTGGCTGGCTGGTAAAGGTTGAGAGGGCACCAGCCAGAGAAAGTAGGACACAGCACGATATCAGGAGGTATCGGAAAGAAATGGCAGATGACCGGAAATCTCTACTGAAGAAGTTCGGAACACGAATTTACCGCCCCAAGAGGCCGGGAGACAATTGGGTTAGGGTTTCTGCACTCGGATCATATAGAGAAGTTGGAAGGGCAATGCACCTAGTTACCACAAACGAATCGAAGGTTCTTGTCGATGTAGGTGCTAAACCAACTAGCAACACAAATGAAGTACAACCATACTTCGCAGCCCCAGAACTTCTTCCTCTTGACAACCTTGATGCAGTAATAATCACACATGCCCACGTTGATCATATCGGCATGCTTCCTGTACTATTCAGGTATGGCTACAAGGGCCCAGTATACTGCACACCTCCGACAAGGGATCTGATGACTTTGCTCCAAATTGACTACATCAAAGTCTCTCAGGCAGAAGGGAACGATCCCCCTTACTCCAAGTCTGACATCCAAGAGTGCATCAAGCATGTTGTAGACGTAAATTGGGGTGATAAGACAGACATTGCTCCAGATATCAAGATGACTATGGAAAATGCAGGACACATATTGGGGTCATCTAGCGTATACATGCAAATAGGAGAAGGCAAGTCTGAGCATAGGTTACTGTTCAGTGGAGACATCAAGTACGAGAAGTCATGGCTTTTCGATGCGGCAACCGTGAGATTCCCGAAAGTAGACACACTAGTAATTGAGTCGACATACGGCAGTCCGCAAAGCATTCAGCCCACTAGGCAGCAAGCAAGTCAGGAACTCCAAGACTTAGTCTCCGATACTCTGAGTCGGAAAGGGAAGATTTTTTGTCCGGTATTTGCAGTAGGCAGGTCTCAGGAAGTAATGCTTGCAATAGACGAGCTATTCAAATCCGGCAAAGTTCCGCCAGTCACTGTTTGGCTTGACGGCATGATTAGCGAAGCGAGCGCCATTCATTCCAGTCATCCAAACTTTCTGAACAGAGAACTGAAAAAACGAATGCTGAAGGGAGGGGATGAAAATCCATTCAACTCTTCATGGTTCAAACAAGTCGATTCTAGAGAGCTTCGTGAATCCATCCTTCTCGATCCCAGCCCATGCATAGTACTAGCAACCAGTGGAATGATGACCGGCGGACCAATTATTGAGTATCTCAAGCACTGGGCTCCTGAAGCAGGAAACACATTGTGCTTCGTTGGATATCAGGCCTCTGGGACACTCGGTCGGAGGCTCCAGGAAGGACACTCCCACGTCCCACTAATGGACAAGGGGCAGACTCTGATGTTGGATGTTAGTTGCAACATGGTGATTATTGATGGATTTAGCGGCCATTCGGACAGGAACCAACTTATGGATTACGTTTCAGCACTTAATCCAACACCTCGCAAAATTATCTGCCATCATGGGGATCCTCAGACCTGTAATGCATTCCGTATGGGACTTAGAGAGAAATTCAAGGTCCAAACATATGCCCCAGCAAATCTTGAGACATTGAGGCTTTCTTGAACTATAGGACAGGCACGTCGAAACCGGCCTCAATGGGGTCCCCAACATCCTCGTGAAAATCTTCAGAATCTTCTCTTATCCATTCATTGCTTAATTCATTAAACGACTCCTGAGACTCATTTTGTTTGGATAGAGCGAATCCAATTGGTATAGGCGTAAGAAGCAAGAGAGCCCATACCTCAGTAGTAATCTCCCCCTCAAAGACTACAATTGCTAATGAAACGAATATGAGTGCGGAAGATACAGCAAGCCCTACCTTCCTTACTCCGTTCATGACCATGCGGAGGGATGGTGAGAGTTGACCTTTTTCACGACAAAGTGATGAACCATCGTGATCGGGCTCATTCGTGCGAATGCAATGGAAACTGGTCAGATGCGAATGTGGTCGTGCGTTTGGGATTCGTGGGGGACATAGGTCCTCTTGTACAAGATGCGGATCTTCGAGTCATGTATTTGTGTCAGAATTCGCAGATTCCAAGGATCTAGCCATAGCTGTCTCAAATGCTAACATGCCAAAAGAACTCGCCGAGGAGATCGCTTCAAAATCACTGAAATCACCATTGCCCAGAATGCCTGAAGAAGTAACTCCCTCATCTTTGATTAAAATAATGAAGGAAGCCACAGACGACGAAGGCTTTCTTTCAATCGAGTCCTTACAATCATCCCTTCATAATTCAGATATCTATTCCCCGACATCAGAATACCTAATTGGTCAGGCTGAGTCGGAAGGAGTCATCATTAGGACAAAAATGGGTACATGGGAATGGGTCTAGCAAAGTTCATGACTCAAGGTCATTCGCTATGCAAATAGGGCCTGTGGGTTAGTCTGGTCTATGCTTGTTGCTTTGGGAGCAATAGACCCTGGTTCGAATCCAGGCAGGCCCACCACAATTCATTGAACCAACCGTTCAAGGCTGGCACCCCCTGGCCGATTCATGTCCGAGAAGGGATGGTGGGAGGACGAAGCCGAGCAAATTGGCGAAGAAACAAGAAAAGTCGCTCAATCCCCTGTAGCGCTTGTACTTCGAACCTTGGCGGTTATCCTTATCTTTTATATCAGCGTCAAAACCGATTTGTGACCTCATTAGATTTGTTTAGGATAATTTCCTGATCGCATCGATATCGAACATTGATACTGCAACGGACAATGCGTCTTTAACAGTGAACCACCTAGCCTCCTCTATCTCGTCATCCTTAGGAATTATTTCCTGGTGGTCGAGATCGGAGTTGCATTTGTAAGTGAAAGAAACCCAGTTTATCCCCTCTTCATTGAAGATGGCCGTTTGAACAATATTGTCTTCATCACCATCTACAAAGGTGCCTAGTTCGGCATTTGGATCGGGAATTGTGATAGCTACTCCAAGCTCTTCCAAGGCCTCCCTCTGTGCAGCCTCACGAGGGTGCTCACCGTAGTCAACAAATCCTCCCGGAAGGGTCCAGCATCCGGTGAAGAAACCCCTAGACACCTTGGCCATTAGAATCTCCCCATTGGAGTTGGAGATCACGACCTTGCTGACAACTCGGTGAAGAGTCCTGTAAACGGATTCCCTTGCAACTGGATCCACAGCGCTGTCACTAATTACCGAGTCTTTCCAAGCCCAGTCTCGGGGCCAAGAAATTTCTGGGGTTCCGTATGTTATCGAATAATCAATCCCATCAAGCCTTATTCTGTTGACCCTCTTTGTGATCCATTGCAAGCCGAAAGACTCGGCTTCATCTAGAGTAGGAAGTCTGATTTGATATCCCACCGGGCACGAGACCCTGCCCATTTGGGGAATAATTGGGCCATTTCCCTCCGTGTCTACAAGAAGAATTTTCCCATCGTGTTCTAAGTGGATGTATTCTGGACTCACGAAAAACTACTCCAACACGAGGACATTTGATCACTAATATCCTAGAATGTCATTCAATTGCTGCTTGTAGAATGTTCCAGAACTCTGCAGACTCTCTAGCTCATGCCCCTCTAGTTCAAGCTCGATGATTCTTTCAACTCCATTTCTCCCAAGAACCACAGGGACTCCAATGTATATGTCTTCCATTCCGTATTGCCCAGAGAGATATGTGCTGCAGGGAAGTACCCTCCTACGATCGAAGAGAATTGACTCAGCCATTATCGCAGCAGCACTTCCGGGAGCATAAAACGCACTTCCTTTCTCAAGCAATTTAACGATTTCACCACCTCCATTAGCCGTGCGATCACAAATGGATGAAATTTCCTCTTCTGCAAGAAGCTGCGTTACAGGGATGCCATTTACAGTAGTATACCTTGGAAGTGGCACCATGGTGTCTCCATGGCCGCCAAGAACCATTGCCTGAACATCTTCATTGCTGCATCCAATAGCCTCTGCGATAAAATGGGTCATTCTTGCGCTATCTAGAATTCCCGCCTGGCCGACAACACGATGATGAGGGAAACCCGTAGTCTTCTGCATGTGGTAAGTCATCAGATCTAGAGGATTTGTGACCATCACTATAACAGCTTCAGGTGCGAACTCCTTTATCCCCAAACCAACTTGGGAAACAATGTCTGCATTCTTTCCGATCAGGTCTTCCCTAGTCATTCCCGGTTGTCTAGGGAATCCCGATGTAACAACTATAACATCAGAGTCGGCGATATCGGAGTAATCCTTTGTCCCCGAGATCCTGCCGTCATAGTTCAGAATCCTACCGCCCTGACTCATATCCAGTGCCTTGCCCTTGGCAAAACCTTCGAAAATGTCCAGTAGGACTACTTCACCGATCTTTCGTTCAGCGAGCACAAATGCGCATGTAGCGCCAACATTCCCTGCACCTATTACTGTGACCTTCCTAGCTACGTTAGTCATGAGTCTCCGTCGGCGATATCGGTCTTACACTTTGTGGACGTCTGCATGTGATAACCAATCAGATTATTGGGCAGCGATGTTAGCAGTAATCATGGATCAGAGAAATGGAGCATTATTAGCACTACTATTGGTCGGTTTTGTTCCTACTCTTTCCATTGTTTTCACAATAAAAATAAATGACAACGAACTCATTTCGCAGGTATTCTTCATTGCCTGCAAACTGTGGATATTAGTGTTCCCCACATATTGGTATCTTAGAATTGAAGGAAATCATTTCTCTTGGTCCAGTTCAACTTCTGAAGGACTAATTTTTGGGGCTATTACAGGAATTGTGATGTCAGCAATTATTGTAGTTATGTGGATACTGTTTGGTGACACAATTGATACCGAATCAATGATCACTGAGATGGAATCTACGGGCCTAACCAACTACAAAATTTACATCCTTGGGATGATGTACTGGATATTTCTAAACAGTTTGCTGGAGGAGTACGTTTTCCGCTGGTTTATCACAGTCAAAGGGATTGAGATTTTTGGAAGCGAGGTAAAGGGGATTGCATTATCAGCTTCAATGTTCACACTTCACCATTCAATAGCTCTGCACCTTTTTGGTTTCATATGGTGGCAGACCGTAGTTGCCAGCGTTGGCCTTCTTTCAGCAGCTGCAATCTGGTCATGGCTTTATGTTAGATTCAAATCAATTTGGGTGTGTTGGCTTTCTCACGCAATTTGCGATGTGGCTGTTTTTGGTATTGGTTACATGATTATTTTCTAATGAAGTTTTGAAATTCGCCAGCCGACGGTTTCAATAACGAACTTCAATTCGTAAGGCTGTTATAAACAGAGGTTGTTCGAAATGAATATCGGGGTATTGAAGGAGCCCGAAGGGGAGAATAGAGTTTCCATAGTACCTAGTTCGATAAAGAAACTTTCAAAGAAGGGTTTTGGGGTAATAGTTGAGAAAGGTGCTGGAATAAATTCCTACATTAGTGACGGCGACTACCTCAATGTCGGCGCGAAAATAGCCACCAAGGAAGAAGTAATGAGTTGCGAGTTAATTTCCTCAATCTCTATGCCCGATGCAAAGGACATTTCTACATTAACTGCGGGTCAGGCTCTTGCTTGTATTGCTGATCCGTTTAGAAAACCAGAAGGCGTAAAACAAGCATGTGAAATTGGAATTACATTAATCAGTATGGACATGATTCCTAGAAGGCTCTCAAGGGCTCAGGCCATGGATGTCAACTCTAGTCAGGACAATTTAGCGGGCTACAAAGCAGTCCTTCTAGGGGCTGCTCATGTCCCTAGGGGGATCCCGATGATGACCACAAGTGCAGGTACAGTTAGACCATGTAAATTTGTAATAATGGGTTCTGGTGTGGCAGGTCTTCAGGCAATAGCAACAGCGAAAAGACTCGGTGCCGTAGTATATGCCTCTGATGTGAGAAGATCTGCTGCCGAGCAAATTGAATCAGTTGGGGGGCGGTTCATTGAAGTTGAGGGAATGGACGATTTTGAGGACGAGTCTGGCTATGCAAAACCACTAACTCCAGAATTTATTCAGAAGGTTAACAACACTGTATGTAATGTAGCAGAAGATGCAGACGTAATTATCACAACAGCTAGAATTTTTGGAAAACCTGCACCAATAACTGTCCCCTCTTCGGCAATTAATAATTTCAAATCCGGGGCCGTTGTAGTCGATATGAATGCCGACGTCGGAGGGAATTGTGAATTAACTCAGCCTGGAAAAATAATTCAGACGCCTAATGGCGTTACAGTTGTCGGTACTACGAATCTTGCCGGCGAGATTTCATCTACTGCGAGCATGCTATATTCTAACAATATGACTACATTTTTCACCAGCCTTGTTCAACAAGAAGGTAATTTTGAAATTAATTTAGAAGACGATGTTCTCGTCGGTGCACCCGAGGGTGATGATTTCTACGTTCCCGGAATGGGAGGTGTATTATTATGCCATGAAGGCGAAATTCATCACAGGCAGACTAGACTTTCAGAGGTGGTACAGTGACGCTAACCTTAGCTGCATTAGTTGCCAGTATCACTGTATTCGTGCTGGCAATATTTCTAGGATTTGAGTTAATCAGCAAGGTTCCACCTACTCTACACACTCCTCTAATGTCCGGAGCAAATGCAATTTCCGGCATTACTATCGTCGGCGCCCTTATCCTCTCAAACACCGAATTCAACGACGGCAATCCCGGTATTGCTGCATGGATAGCTTTCATTGCCCTAGTTATGGCAACAATAAATGTCGTTGGAGGCTTCATGGTTACCAACAGAATGCTTGAGATGATCGCCGGCAAAAAGAAAGGTCGTGGAAACTAATGGTTGACTCAGTATTATGGGACATTGGATACTTGGTATCGGCAGCACTATTCATTATCGGGATAAAGAGACTTTCAAGTCCCAGGACTGCGCCTCAGGGAAACCGCTTCGGAGCTTATGGCATGCTTCTAGCTGTATTGGTGACTATGGCCAAGATGTACTCTGAGGGAATTATTGGCCTCGAACTAATTGTTGGCGGGCTAGTTATTGGTGGAATTATCGGCTCTCTGATGGCAACGAAAGTAGAGATGACTGAGATGCCCGAGCTCGTAGCTTTGTTCAATGGATTTGGAGGAGGTGCCTCTGCATTAGTTGGGCTATCTGAAGTTCTTAAGAAAATACAGAACAACGAGATTCCAGATCCTGGAATCGAATTGTATGCCACTTGGGTAGCTATTGGGCTTTCCGCATTAGTAGGTTGGGTCACCCTTACAGGTAGTCTAATGGCTATGGGAAAACTGAGGGGAGGATTTTACATTCCTTTTACGAAAAAAGACGAAAGAGGCCGCAAAAGATGGGTTTCCTTCCCAACTTGGGGCCCTCCATGGCTGAACATTGTCAAAGGGCTGATTTTGATCTCTTGTTTTTCATTGATTTTTTTCACGATCGATGATCCGACAAACAAGGACTACGTTTACTCGTTAGTCGCACTATCATGTTTGCTTGGGGTCCTGTTTGTAATACCTATTGGCGGTGCTGACATGCCAGTAGTGGTTAGTTTACTGAATTCTATGTCTGGAATTGCTGCTGCGTTCACAGGCTTTGTAATCGGCAACAATGTTTTGATCATTGCTGGCTCTATGGTGGGTGCAGCCGGACTCATTCTCACATTTATTATGTGTAAGGCGATGAATCGAACTCTGACAGCGGTTTTGTTCATGTCATTCGGCGGGGGTGGCAAGGAGGCAGTTACTAGAACAAAGGTTGGCAGTGATCCAGAAGAAGTTGCAATGGTCTGTGACGGCATCTCGAAGTGTGTTGTAATTCCTGGATATGGAATGGCTGTAAGCCAAGCTCAGCATGCAGTGAAGGAGTTTGCTGACTTGTTAGAAGCACAGGGAGTCGAAGTCAGCTATGGCATCCACCCAGTAGCTGGGAGAATGCCTGGGCACATGAATGTCCTTTTGGCAGAAGCCAGTGTTCCTTATGAGAAGCTCATTGAAATGGATGATATAAATTCTGAACTTCCTGAGACAGACGTTGCACTTGTAATTGGAGCAAATGACACTGTGAATCCTGTTGCCAGAACCGGCGAAGGTCCACTGGGTGGGATGCCAATCATTGATGCCGACAAAGCTAGGGTTGTCGTCATAATAAAGCGCAGTTTGTCAGTAGGTTATGCTGGTGTTGATAATGATTTATTCTTTGAGGACAAGACGATGATGCTATTTGGCGATGGCAAGAAGATGATGAATGAATTAAACTCCGCCATCAAGGAGTTGTGAGAAAAACCTCCCCCAACCGTTATTTGACACCTTCAACCGAGCGAGGTCAGGGGCTATTATGCGAATGAGCATTGGGAGACTATCTGCATCCATTTTTATCGTGTTCGCATTGGCTACGCCCGCTCTGGGGATGAGCAATGGTCCCTCTGCAAACAATTCAAATGAAGAGCTTACAGTGAAGTATGGTTGTTCCTGTCACAACAATGGAGCTGTATCGGATAGAGCAGTGGTAATGATTACAGGAGTTCCATTAATGTACGAACTTTCCGAACAGTACACTTTGAAGATCAAGGTTGCAGACTCTCTAACACTTTCAGGTGGAGAAGGGAATACCCAAGCAGGGTTTTTACTATCTTCTGACTCAGTCGGGAACTTCACTTGGTCAGATGAAGAAGACATTCGTTATGCAGAAGGAAGGGCAGATGACATTTCGCATTCTTCGCCGGATATTGATGGCTACTGGGAGATTAACTGGCTCGCTCCAAGTAGCGATGTTGGAGCAATACAGTTTTGGCTAGCAGGGAATTCTGTTGATGGAGCTGGAATTCCTGACGATATGGATTACTGGAACATTCTTTCTTTCTCGATAAATCCACCCGGTTCTGTGACTACTGAAGAGGCAGACTCAACACTGGAAACTAGGACAATTTCTGTAGGTACTTATGACTCTTTATTCCTCATTGAGGTTTCTGAAGAGCAACTAGAGCAAGAAAGACAGGATGCAATTTCTCAGAGAGTCTTCTCTCAAGGAAATCTCCTCTACTGGACTAGTCTGGTTGCACTAATTGTTGGAGCTGTAGTTCAGAAAGAGATCCTCGAAAGGAAATACGACGAAGGTCCAGATTTCCTCGCTTCGGAACTTGCCTATCCCCAAGGATTTAGAAGGGCACTGACATCAATTATTGCTTTCTACTTAGCTATTCGCTGGTCATCCTCAGAATCTGCAATAATCTTCCAAGATGTGAATTTCACCAACTTTGCAATTGGCACATCATTTTTTGTCAGTGCGTGGGCCGCGTATGGCGTATACAGGACCATTTTGGCGGCTAGTAAGAAACCCGGCGTTGGGGACTTAATGTGATATCGTGGATGCTATAGAGTCAGAGAATCTTTCAGAACACCTATTGGAATTGAATTCGTTACTTATGCGGGCTTCTATCGCATTAGTTCTTATTTCCATATTGTGGTCGCCATTCATAGACAATCTGATACAGATTTGGATCGAGAACTTGCCAATTCAGACAGGACCAAGTAATGAAAACATGTCTGTATTCGGCCCATATGAATGGATACAAGTTAGATGGGGGTTACTCCTCCTACTTTCTTTAACGACATTGCTGCCATTACTATCAATTCAAATTTACAGATTCTCTAGGCCCGGACTCTATCCATCAGAGAAAAATTGGCTTTCCTCAGTTCTATTGCTGACTACTACTATCATCCCGTTTGCAATTTTTTCTATTTGGCATTGGGGACTGCCATTTCTGTTCGACTTTGCGACAAGGTATGGGACTCCCGATGGAGTCTTAGTAAGGTATGATGCTCCATCTATATTCTCATTAGCGATTGGAATCTCGTGGGTACTAATTGTCTGGTCAGTGACCACCATTTCATTAAGTCTAACAAGGGTTTTTGGCTTGCTTGAAGATGGAAATTCTAGATTCAGATTCAGGCTCATCGCTATTTCAGCAAGCATCCTGATTCTTACTTTGCCGGTAGAATTTGACGGATTACGGATGATAGCTACCTTTCTAGTAGTCTATTCGTCTGATAGCATTTCGAAATCTGCTCCCGTTGTTTTCCCATCTGGGCAAATACTTCCAAATGATACGCGAACATAACAAATGAGGATTTAATTCAAAGCCACTGGTAATGACGAAATGTCGTGGGTTCCAAGTATGAGGGTGGCAGTATGCGCCTAATTGGCGTATTTGCAATGCTAATTCTTGCCATTACAGTTAACTTGAATCGCATTCCAATAAATGACACAATCAGCTCATCTGTTGCTAATAGAGAACCAACAAGTGGTGAAATTGTAGGTTTATCGATGAATGAATCATGGCCCGTTCTTAGGATTGATTTCCCCGGCAAAACATTTCCCAATTCAAAACTACAAAATTTCTTCGAAGGGGAATTGTCAGCATCAAAATACATTGAGGAAATGAGCGGAGGTCATTCCACTCTTGAAATTACAATAATAGACGGAATTTGGAGTTCCAATTTCGACGAATCACACTGGGGCAGTGATTCTTCGGTTGAAAGGGATGTGGGGATAAATTCAGGAGGCGCGTCACAGTTAGCTTCCAACGCGATTGTGAACTTATTGTCCGACTCTGATTTATCAAAATGGGATCTCAATGGTGATTTTGTTGTAGATAGGTTGCTAATTCTGCATTCGGGAATGCCTCAGGAGCAAGGAGGGACCTCCAGTGCCATTTGGAGCCATTTTTCTCCATTGCAAGAACCAGTTACAATTGGTGAATACACTATTGAGCACTATACCATGGCATCGGCCCATGGCGGACTAGGAGTGATTGTTCACGAAATGCTCCACCAGATGGGCGCAGTCGATTTGTATGATGTTCACAGTGATTCGCCTACGAAGAGTTGGCACGGACTAGGTGATTGGGGGGTAATGGCTAGTGGAAATTGGATAGATGATGGCAACCGACCATCATTGCCATCATCGTCTACACTAAAACTCATTGGGGCGATAAATTCGACACCAATAATTGAGAATCGATCCAATCTGAGTTTTGACCTAAAGCCGATTTCTTCGGGGGGGTCTCCATTGTATTTTGAAATAGCAGAAGGCGAATATATCTGGGTAACATTTCGATCAGACTTGGGATTCGACTCGGGTCTGCCAGGATCAGGAATTATTGTTGAACAGCAAGACACATCATTTGGGGATATTGAATCAAACCTGGTAAATTCCGACCCTTCAAAACCATGGTCCAAGATTATTGAAGCAGACGGAGATGATGCATTATTGAGGGCCAGAGACTACGGTAGTAATTCAGACGCTTTCCAAAATGGCGATGTATTCGGCCACTCTGGATACCAAATTTGGGATAACCATGGAAGGCTTGTTCCATGGACAATTACTGTAATCTCAGTGAACACAGATTCT
>CEOQ01043873.1_pt1 | contig 24078 bp, 20 predicted proteins | sample 361351 | NCBI WGS metagenome assembly CEOQ01 (sample SAMEA2619907, study PRJEB7988) | marine metagenome | biome: marine biome (ENVO:00000447); feature: deep chlorophyll maximum layer (ENVO:xxxxxxxx); material: "saline water (ENVO:00002010), including plankton (ENVO:xxxxxxxx)" | depth 60 m | reverse complement strand
TTTTTTGAATCTCTTAATTTGATGTAAGTTTAAGGGTTTTCAAAATTTCGTAGACTTGTTTGCGATATGGCATTGCGTTGGTGGCGCCTCTACCAGTTATGGTTATACCTGCTGAAATATTACCAATTAATGCCGATTCTTCTATACTTTTGCCAGATAAAAGTCCATGTAGAACTCCGCCTTTGAACGAATCTCCAGCACCAGTTGTATCAACAATTTTGTCATAGATGTAAGGATTTAGTGTATATTGTTGATTACCATTGCTAACAATCGCTCCTATCTCTCCCATGGTAAGTATTACTGTTTTTACTCCCATTTCGTGACATTGTTTGATTACATAATTTGGGTTGTCGCTATTAAATAAAGGTACAGAATCCGCTGGTAAACTAGGCATGAAAATATCTACGTATGGCATTAATTCCAGCATGGCCTCCCTTGCATCATTATGCGACCATAATTGATGGCGGTAGTTTGGGTCATAGGAAACGACAAGATTATTTTGGCGGGCTAATTTTGCCGCTTGAAGAACTGCATCTTTTGCTGAGGTTGAAATAGCTTGAGCTATTCCACTACAATGCATTATCTTTGCTTTTGAAATATATGCTTCATCAATATCGTTAACTTGAATTTTAGTTGCAGCACTGCCTTTCCGATAGTATACGAATTCGCGGTCTCCATCTTCCTTTATAGCTATAAAAGCGACAGAATTAAATCCTTGCACTACATTTATACTTGAAACATCAATGTTTTCGTTAGTAATAGTTTCTCTAAGATATGGTTCGAATGGGTCGTCTCCAAAGTTAGTTATATATCCCGTTTTCGTGCCCAGTCGTGAAGCAGCAACAAGAATATTGAAACTATCTCCTCCAAGCGATCTATTGAAAGTAGTCGCTTTTTGGATAGGTTCCTTGGAGAAAAGTTCAATAAGGCATTCTCCGATACTGATTATTTCTGGCATTTTCCAGTTGTCCCTAAATTCTGGGCTAAAGTTTTAACCCAATACAAAATAAATTAAAGTTTGTAATGTTCCTAGATTTACAATTCTAAGTTGCTAATAAATCTACTATGCTAAATTAATTGTATGCTAACCGAATTCTTCTCTGAGTTCATTAAATATTTTTTCTGTTTGTATAGTTCCTAGAGCTAGTACACTGCTTACATTCATCATTCGGTATCCCTCTTTTATCCAGCGTCTCGCTGTTTCTGGATCAGCAAAAGTTGTTGCTAAGGCTTTTCCTGATTTTTTAACTTTTGCGGCTACATCAAGCATAGCTTTTTCAACTTTTGGATGAGACGGACTCGAAACTCCTAGGGATGCTGTAAAATCATCTGGGCCGAATAACATAACTTCAAAATTTTCAACCTCTAATATTTCATCAATTTTTGAAAATGCTTCAACGCTTTCCATTTGCAATATCAGTATAGTTTCATCGTTTGCTTTCTGGATTACTTCTTGAGGAGTTATACCTAACGGCATAGCAAACCACGGTGCGATTCCTCTTTCTCCTATTGGAGGATATTTAGCGAATCTCACGGCATCCTTAACTTCTTCTGGTGTATCAACTTGGGGAACCATCACTCCTACAGCACCAACATCATAAGCTTTTTTGATATCGCCTGGTGTGTTCCATGGTACTCTTATAACGCCAGCGACTCCTGCCTGCCTTGCCATAACACATAACATATTAATCGATTCTGTACCCCACGGAGAGTGTTCTTGGTCTATCCAGACCCAGTCAGGTTTAGTTTGGTAAATTGCTGCAGCTACATGTGGTTCTCTACCAAAAATTAAGGTGCTCAATAGCAATTCGTTATTTTTTAACCGTTCTCTTATATTACTTGGGTACATTTAAATTAAATCTCCTTAATTATTGATAGGTTCCAAAACACAATTATATTACCCCACAATGCTATGCAGTTAATATGAATAATTGAAAATATTAATTTGATTTTGGATTATTGTTTGAGATATAGATATGTTGACTCGATTATTAACTTCGATTAGTCTAACTGTTCTTGGATATTTTATAATTGAAATTGACTAAATGTTTTAAAGGATAACAATAATGGATGTAAAGAAAGAAAAAATTGGTTTTATAGGTTTGGGAATTATGGGATTACCAATGGCGCGTAATCTAATGAAAGATGGATTTGAATTAGTGGTTTATAACCGAACCCGTTCAAAATGTACTGAATTAGAAGAAAAGGGAGCAATTATTGCAAATAATCCAGCTGATGTAGCAACAAATGCAAAAGTAATCATTACGATGGTAACTGATTCACCTGACGTACAGGAACTTTTATTGGGTGAAGAAGGGATAATGGAAACAATTCAAAAGGATTCGATAGTTATTGACATGAGTACCATTTCTCCTAAGATAACTAAAGAACTTAATGCGGAATTGAATTCCAAAGGATGTTACATGATTGATGCTCCAGTTAGTGGTGGTTCTTGGGGAGCAATTGAAGGAACGTTATCCATTATGATTGGAGGTGCAAAATCTGCATATGAACGGTGTGTTCCATTATTTGAATCTATGGGTAAAAACATAATTTATACTGGCGAATCTGGTATGGGACAAACAACTAAACTTGTAAACCAAATTTTGGTTGCAGGAACCATGAATGCGGTAGCAGAAGCGTTAGTTTTTGCTGCTAAATCGGGAGCTGATTTAGAGAAAACTATAGATGCGGTTGGTGGTGGAGCAGCAGCTTCTTGGCAATTAAACAATTTGGCTCCTAGAATAGTAAAAGGGGACTTTGATCCAGGGTTCATGATCAAGTTACAGCAAAAAGATCTTAGGTTGGTTATTGAAACTGCTCAAGCAATGAATGTACCTATTCCAGGCACCTCTTTAGCTAGTCAGATGTTTGCATCACTATTATCGAAAGGGTTAGGTGATGAAGGTACCCAAGCTTTGGTGAAAGCTTATGAAACCTTAGCAGGTGTTGAAGCACGCACTTAATCTGTTAGCTGTTATCACTGATTTCTATACAAACATAATTACATCTGCTGCCCAATTTGCTCAGGGATATCAGTGTAGTTAATCCATATTTCAACAGAATTAACAGATCTTTCAATTATAAAATCTTTCCATTGCTGAATCATTGTGATTTCTAAAATGTTTTCACCTTGGAATACTATAGTTTTTGGCAATGTGAACTCAATCCAGTGATGGGTGTCAATCCTTCCAGGCATACCTAATTTTTGAGGGAAGTAAGGAACAATCCCTCCATAGAAACTAGTAAGTTTGGCATCACTAATTGATAGAGGATGATTATTTAGTTTAATATTAATTTGGTCTCTTACATTGTATTGGCAAACTCTCAGCCCTAGTTTGATATTTTCTAGTTCGTTATCTTTGATTGCCGCTGGAATATCGTCTCCTATAATTATTGGTATTTTATTGGTTTCACCTTCTTTAAGGACTTGTGGTAGATATCTTTTATTTAAATGAGGATCATTTTGGGGTCTTTCATAGGCTAATGCATAATGTTTGTTTTTCCTTGAGTATATAACTGGATCAGACATTTCTCTAAATATTTGATATTCCTTATTTGTGTGGGGCCATTGTCTGTCAGCTAAATAAAATCCATCTGCACCTGCGGCATTAAAATTAGTTGCCGTAGCTCTTAGCATTTCTATAGTTGGAGTTTGATATCTGTCATCATATGTTTCTCTACCTAATGGAGGATATATAGTTCCTCCAACCTTGTGGATTTCATTTGCCATCCATCCGAAATCGGGCACTGTGTCAACAATACTTGTATCTCCATGTGGGATAATCCAATCAATTATTCCTTTTTGTATCCAATGTTTTATATCGATCCCGATATCTAAATTTGCTTTCTCCGAAGGATGGATTCTTAAAGATAAAGATAAACGCTGATTTCTTTTTTTACCAATTTGATCTAATAAATTTCTAACGTCTGTTATCCACTTGGTAAGGATAGGTATATTCTGTTTGATTTCAGATGATTTGAAAAATATACGTATATATTCATCTATTTCTATGCCATCAGCACCGTAACGGTCACATATCTCTTCTATTACAGCCAGTCGTTCTTCCCTCACAATATCTTTTGCGAAATCAAGTGATGTTGGTGCGTGAGGGCTACCGTTAGGATCTTCGCCAATCATTACTTCTGGATTTTCATATTTCAATTTGCCGACATTATAGGTGTTCCCGTCAGGTGCACCGCTATCATTTATTCGGATACTTCCAATTATTCTTATTCCCTTTTCATGTGCTCTGTCTACTATTATCTTGAAGGGGTCATTTCCTGCCTTTATAGCAGTCTCTAAGTTTTCTGAAGCTCTCCACCATACGATGTTACGATCGTGCAGGTCAATTTTTTCGCCGAATCTGTACCCTATTTTCGTATCATAAAGGAAGGTTTGACCCATTCCAACTCCATATACTAATGTGTCAATCCCTGTACCGATTAAATCGTCGACTGGTTTACGGAGTTGATTTAAACTCATTGGTGGGTCAAATCTATACAGCAAATAATGTCTTGAATCATGATAATAAATCAGCTTTGGTTTATACATTGCTACCCCTTAGAACAACTGTGAATATACATAAACAGCAATAAATATAGATATCAATTTTGTTTGATTTATCTGTGTGTATAAATATACATCTTTTTGATTTACAATCACACAATATTTGAATTGGAAATTAATTTTGATTAAGGAGAGGTTCTATGAAGCTTTCGGCTGAAAATATTTCGCAATTTAATGATCAAGGATATTTATTTTTCCCGGAGTTGTTTAGCAAGAATGAAATTGCAAAGTTGCAAAATGAAGTTCCATCAATTTTAAATAGAACTGGACCGGAGATAGTAAGAGAGAAGCACGATAGTAAAGCAGCACGATTAGCTTTCGGTGTACATTCTTATTCAAATCCGTTTGAACATATGCTGCGTCATCCAAGAATGTTGGAACCCGTTAAGCAACTTTTAAATGATGAAGTATATTTACACCAAAGTCGTCTAAATCCTAAATATGGTTTTGGTTCAGGAGCATCTTGGGATTGGCATCAGGATTATCCCCCGTTTCAATATATTGACGGTATGAAAGAACCGAAATGTATAATGGCTACAGTTTTTATCGATGATTGCACTGCTGTGACATCACCTCTTTTAGTAATTCCTGGTTCTCATAAATATGGGCTTTTTGAATCTAAATTGCACGAAGATGCTAAAGGGAAAGGGTATGCTCTTCATCATATCGATAACACTTTGCTTGAAAAATTAGCTAATGAAAGTACGATTGAGCCATTGATTGGACCAGCTGGTTCCGCAGCTTTCGTATTATGCACTTTGGTGCATGGATCTGCTAACAATGTTTCACCGTGGAGGAGAGCAGTGTTGTATATGAATTACAATGCTGTTAGTAATGCGTGTACTGAATCCTCACGTCCTTGGTTTCAAAATAACAGAGATTTCACACCATTGAATTCTTTAGGCGATGATTGTTTGGAATAAGTTAAATTGGGATGTTCTGTTTCCAATACATATTTGATTTAGGGGTGTGCTTTGAAGTCACTTAGATTAGCTGTTATAGGGGGAGGTGTAATCGGTGCTAAACATGCGGAACTTATTTCTAATTATCGAGGAGTTGACCTTGTTGGGATATCAGATATCGATCAATCGGTAAATTCCCTAGCGGACCAATATAAAGTTGCATTCTACAATGAATTAGAAGACCTATTGTTGACACAAAGACCGGATGGAGTAATCATATCTGTTCCCAATAGCCAACATCAAACTGTTGCTAGGATTTGCGCAAAACATAAAATTCATATGTTGATAGAGAAACCTATAGCAGATTCAATCGAATCGGCTGATCGAATTACAGAAATTGCCGAATCAGAACAAGTACATGTTTTGGTAGGACATCACCGAAGACATAGTTCCTTAGTAAAAAAAACGAAAGACTTAATTGATGATAATGATTTTGGCAGATTGATTGGAGTGTCAATGTTGTGGGCATTGTACAAACCTGAAGATTATTTTGAGATTGAATGGAAAAGAAAAAAACCAGGTGGAGGGCCACTATTTATCAACTTGATACATGAAATAGATTTGCTGAGGCATTTATGTGGGGAAATAGTGGAAGTTTATGCTAAGGCAAGTTCGGAAACCAGAAAATTTGAAGTAGAAGATTCTATGGTTATATCAGTCGAATTTGCTAGTGGTGCCTTAGGAAATATTTTCGCCTCCGATTCTTCTGCATCTCCTTGGTCTTATGAATTAACTACTCATGAAAATAAATATTATTATCCTGTTGATGAAAACTGTTATTATTTTTTAGGTTCAAAACAATCATTATCATTTCCTAAAATGGAATTATGGAATTATGAAAATACAGAATCATCTGGATGGCAATACCCAATTAAAAAATCCTCTAATCTTCCTGATGAGGTAGACCCTCTGGTTGAACAACTCAAACATTTTTGTGATGTGATAAAAGGCAATGCATTGCCATATGTTTCGTGTAGAGATGCAAAAAAGTCTTTAGCAGTAGTTTTATCAATAATTGAATCGATTGAAAAAAAATTACCAGTAACTATTAGTAAATGATAACTGGTATGATGGTTACGTTTAGAAATAAACATAAAGTTAATTGAAGCAAAAGACATTCACAATTGGAGGTAATTACTATGAAGAAATATCCACGCTCTATTGAAGGTTCAAACGTCGGTGATGGTTCTCCTCTTGTTTTAGGAGATGATTCTCTTATTTCAAATATGCATGCTCCATGCGATCCTACTAGCACAATACATGTTTTGGATTGGGATTGTGATGGTGAAATGGAAATGTTATCTACTGGCAATGATATGTATTCACACAAATTCATTAAGTTTTTGGATGACGGGACCCCTGTAGTGGATAGGGGAGTTAGACTTGGTGAAATGTCTAGAGCTCCTCATAGAGACGAAAAAGATCAAGGGTTGACTGGATGTATTTTAGTAGCTGCAGATTTTGATAATGACGGAAATATAGAGGTGATTTTGAAACCTCGTTATTATTCCAAAAGCCCTCACATATCGATGAAACTATCTACCGAATATGACAAATATCAATCCAAACATCCAGAAGTGATTTTTAAAGATGCTGCCGGGGAAATAGAAAAAGTCGATAGAGGTAAGTTCGACAAAGGTACTGTAACTGCTGCAGACTGGGATTCTGATGGTAAAATAGATTTGATTATTCTAGATACAGAAAATGAACAATATAGCCTCAATGAGAAATTACAAAACGTCGTTCCTGAAGACCAGCGTTTAAGATATTCAAAAGAAGGAAAATGGCCAGTAGCATTTCCTGATAAAATCTTGACACTTTACAAAAATATTTCAAAAGGATCTTCAATCGTTTTTCAGCAGCATAAAACTTCTTCAGCTAAGATTCCCAAACACACCAAATGGATTTCATTAGTTAATCCTAAATCGATTGAGTCAGGTCTTTTGTTAGCAACTTATTACGGTCGTGTTTACTATATGCCTATACACTCAAATGGAACCGATATTGACTTTGGCACTTATTCTGAATTATTTACAATACAGGATCAACCTTTTAATAGCGCCAACAATATTGATATAAATATTGGAGTGGCAGATCCATTTGAATCAAATAGATTTGATATATTTGCTGGCGATAGGTCACAGAATCCCATTTGGTGTAAATATCTTGGTAAAGATGGTTCTGGACAGCCAGTATATGATACCCCTAAAAAAATAAAACAACATAATCCTCACGTGTCAAACAGTTTTTTCAGTGTTCCAACAGTTGGTGATTGGAGAAATACCGGTATGCCGGATCTGCTGGTTGGTGGAGTTGAAGGGTATATTTTGTGGTATAAAACTATATCAATAAATCCGCTTAAGTTTTCTAAGCCTGAAAAGTTGCGATATGGTACTACAGAAATTAGAAGGTTAGCCACACCTAATCCATCTGCTGGGTATACCTGGGGTGGATCTCAAAGTCCATATGATGGAGATACAGGAGGTTACAGTAACCCAGTGCTTGTGGATTGGAATGGGAATGGATTATTGGATCTTATAGTATCTGACATGATTGGTTTATATGATTATTATCCAAATTGGGGTAGTAAAGAGGAACCAGAATTGGGACCTCCGCAGCGACTAACTATTATTGGAGGTGAACCACTTAGAGGTCCATGGAGGCAAAAGGCAGGTATTGGTGATTTTACGGGAACTGGTAAACCCGATATTGTAATCCAAGATTTAGATTTGGATTTAGCGATTTACCGTAGAACTGAAGATGCCGAAATAAATAATGTATTACCAGGTGAAAAATTATTATATGAAGATGGGAAGACTATAAAAACACACGGTATTTATACTCCTGGTGGTGGAGATGGCAGAGGAAGGACTAAGATCAATGTAGTTGACTGGGATGGAGATGGATTATTGGATTTATTGATTGGAGTAGGTCCGCAACATGGAAGCCCTTTTCGTGGAAGTTATGTCCTTTTTTTGAAAAATGTGGGAACCAATAATGCTCCAGTATTTAAACATCCTAAAGTTGTACTGTGGAACCAACAAGGGAAACCGCTGGAATTTTGGAGGCATGGAGTTCATCCGGAACCGGTTGATTGGAATGGAGACGGCAAATATGATTTAGTAGCAGGTTCAGATCAAGGTCGAGTATGGTTTTGGAATAGAGAACATTTTGGAAAACCATCAGATGGTAATTATGACGCTGTTTTTAGACCTGATGGAGAATATGGTTTAGGAGATGATAGAGATAACTAATCTCTATGTTATAGTGGAGTGTTAATGAAGGATGATACAGCATCTTTGTATGGCATTGCATTTTGAGCCCCTGATTTTGTAACAGCTAAATTTCCACATGCTACAGCAAATTTTATACAATCAACTAGAGTACCACCATTTGAGATGGCAACAGCTAAACCAGCATTAAAAGCGTCACCTGCACCTACGGTGTCGACTACATTCATTTTTTTTCCATTAATCAAACCACTAGCGTTAGCACTTGAATAGTAAGCTCCTCTTGAACCGAGAGTGATTATTACAGTAGGAATATTTTTTCTCCTTAGTAATTCAGCAGCTTTGCTCGCTGATTCTTTATCAATTACTCGAATACCAGTGTAGTATTCAGCTTCACTCTGATTAGGAGTTATTATGTCAATGTGTTTAAAATTGTAAGGGTCGAAGTTAATCGTTGGTGAAGGGTCTAAAATCGTTGTTGCACCTAAATTGCGAGCAAATTTAGCTGCGGTAAATGAAATAGATGGAGGGATTTCAAATTGTATCAAAAGACATTTTGAATTGATTAGTGTTTTTGATACAGCTTCTATTTGTTCTTTACCGCAAGTTGCATTCGCACCAGGAATTACCAAAATATAATTTTCTTTATTGCTGTCTAATAAAATTAAGGCTACTCCACTTTCAACATCTGAGGACGTCTGTATATTTTTGACATTAATTCTATTTCTTTTTAGATTCAGAATTAATTCTTTTCCAAATATGTCATTACCTATTTTACCTATCATTTGGACATTTGCTCCCAAACGTGATAAACCTACCGCTTGGTTAGCTCCTTTACCACCAGGGGTCATTGTAAATGATGTCCCGCTTAAAGTTTCACCAGCTTTAGGTAATTGGTTGGAGACACCTACTAAATCCATGTTTATGCTTCCTAGGACTGTTATATTTGGAGGGAGGTTGGGATGCATGATTTTAAAGTCCACTCATGAATTCAAATATCGTATCTGGAAAACCGGGTAATTTTTCATGGCCAAAGTCAGGATAGAGTACGTGTTTTTTGCGCGAAGTTATTTTATTGTATGCTGCGAACTGGGTAGATGGAGGGCAAATAGTATCCATCAATCCTATAGCAATCATCACTTCCCCTTTAATTCTAGGTGTTAAATTTTGTATGTCTATGTATCCCAATTTGGTAAATACTTCATCTTCTTTCAAATGCAGTGGGTCAAATTTCTTGAAATAATCTTGTAGTTCAAAATATGCATCTTTGGCTTGGTCAATTTCCCAGACCCTTTTGTAGTCAGACAAAAATGGATATACAGGAGCTACTAATTTAATTTCTGGTACCAAAGAGGCACAAGCAAGGGTTAACCCGCCACCTTGGCTACTACCAGTAACACCAATTCTTTTTGCATCAACTGATTCCATTCCCATCACTATTTTCGTTAATAGTACTGTGTCTAAAAATATTTGGGTAAATAACATATCATCAGCCGAACCTTCGAGCCCTCTTATTATGTGACCTCGCATTGTGCCACCTTCGGTGCCTCCAACGTCTTCTGAACTGCCACCTTGTCCTCTACAATCTAATGCTGCTACAGTAAATCCTTCTGCTGCAAACGCTAGTTTTTCCGACCAATCACCAGCATCACCAGCATATCCATGGAACATTATTACAGCTGGGTGAGGTGGCTGCACATTTTTTTTGGGATGAATAAGTTTAGCGTGGATTCTTGCATTTTTAGTGCTAGTGAAATACAAATCGAAACAATCTGCAAAGGAAGTTTTGAATTCTGATGGTTGAATAGTGATTTCTGGATCTATTTTATTAACTTCATATAATTTACGTTCCCAAAATGAATCAAAATCCAATGGTTTAGGATTAGTGCCGTTGTATGTTTTAAGTTGTTTTAAAGGCATGTCAAATGATAGAGGCATTGTTGATACTCCCAGTTAGTTTGATTAAGGTAAGTAGGTAATTTGAAATAAGTTTGCTAAAATTACAAACATAATAAGTTTTTTGATTTTGTCTCATGATATTGCAAGGAGTTAATATTGTATCAAATACCAAGCTTGAATGAAGTAATGCGAGCTCAAAACAGGATAGCACCATATATAACCCGTACCCCTTTACATCATTATCCTTCTTTAGATGAATTGTTAGGTGCAGAAGTTTTCGTGAAACACGAAAATCACCAATCTCTGGGTGCATTTAAACTAAGGGGAGCTTTAAATGTTGTAAGCCAATTGACAGAAAAAGAAAAAGCAAACGGAGTGATATCTTCGTCCACAGGCAATTTTGGTCAAGGTGTTGCTTATGCTGGGGGTATTTTTGGAGTAAAGGTGGTTGTTGTTGTACCTAAAACAACAAATCCCGACAAAATTGCTTCAATGAAGCGACTAGGTGCAGAGTTGATTTTGTATGGAACCGAATTTGATGAATCAAGAGGATATGCGGAAAAACTGGCTGAAGAAAAAGGATATTTTTATGTTCATTCTGCCAATGATCCTAGATTAACAGCAGGTACAGGTACATATACTTTGGAGATTTTGGAAGACGAACCTAATATAGAAGTTATAATAGTACCTCTTGGAGGTGGAAGTGGGGCATGTGGAGCATGCGTAGTGGCTAAAGCTATTAACCCAAGTATTAAAGTAATAGGTGTGCAGGCTGAAAAAGCACAAGGTGCATATTTATCATGGAAAAAAGGAGAAATAGTTACGTCTCCAATGGAAACTATCGCAGAAGGTCTTGCAACTGCGATGGGCTATGAATATACACAAAAAATATTAAGAGACTTGCTAGATGATTTTGTATTGGTTTCTGAAAAAGAAATACTCAATTCAATTGTACTTCATCTTGAAAAAACACATAATTTGATTGAACATGCAGGAGCTTCTTCTCTTGCTGCTGCTCTTAAAATTAAAGATGAAATCAAGGGTAAAAAAATTGCTTTAATAGCAAGTGGCGGTAATTTATCTATTGAACAATTAAAGATTGCACTTAATGTGTGATTTCATTGGACAAATAACTTTTTGCCCATGGCTTTGTTTCTTGAAACTTCAGAGCTAAAGACAATATTCTACCTTCTTCTCCCTTAGGTGCTATAACGTGGAAACCTACTGGTAATCCATTTGAGGTAAATCCTATAGGAATACTAGCAGCTGGATATCCTATCAAGTTAGCCTGCATCGTAAAAGCACCGTTGAAATAATGCAGTGGGAATTTACTGCAACTGTTGAAATTATCCTCGAAACTAATATCAGTAAATGGTTCGAAACACGCAGTAGGGGAAACAAGTAGGTCATATTTCATGAAAAACTGCGCCATTTTGCCTTTTAACTCATCTATATGTCCAAGTGTTTCTGAATATTCCTTAGTTGTGACTTGTGAGCCTTTATCTATGAAAAATTTGCAAAAATCTGTCATGTCGTCTCCGTGGCTATCCAAATATTGTCCATAAGAATTGAAAAAATCTGATGTTATTATTGCGCCATATTTGTCGTAAGGAGGATAAAGGTTAAGTGCCGGGTTTTCTACTTTACATCCCAAACGTTCAAGATGTAAAACAGCTTGATAATTGATTTCCAAGATTTCAGACTCAACTGATGCGAAACCATAATCTGGACTCCATGCTACTTTAAGTTCTTGAATGTTCTCGTTAAGAATAGTTTCAAAATCGATTGGAGGTACCGTGTAAGTGATAGGGTCTTTTACGTCAGTTCCTGCCAAGGTTTCAAGAAGCAAAACGGAATCTTCTACTGTTCTAGTTAATGGACCATTTTGTGAAAACATATTGTGACTTTTAGACATTGAACCGTTATATGCTGAAACCCTACCTTGTGTAGGCTTTATACCGAATATCCCACAAAAATTTGATGGTATGCGGATAGACCCTCCGCCATCTGAACCAGTAGCCATTGAGCAAAGACCTGCTGCCACCGCAGCAGCCGCTCCTCCACTTGAACCTCCAGGGGTTCGTGTAATATCCCATGGATTTCGCCCTTGTTCTCCTAATTTGTTGATACAAGTGCCAACTAGTCCTAACTCTGGCGTATTAGTCTTGCCTAGGATAATTGCTCCCGCCGTTTTAACTTTTTCTACTATTGTTGCATCTGTCTCTGCTATTCTGTCTTTATATATTGCAGTTCCTGAAGTAGTTTTTATACCTTTGGTCATTTGGGTGTCTTTTATGGAAATTGGTAAGCCGTGTAATGGACCTACTTGATCACCTTTCATTAATTTTTCTTCTGCGATTTTAGCTGATTCCAATGCCGAGTCTGCAGTTACTGTTATATAAGAATGTAATTGTGTATCTAATTTATCTATTCTGTCTAAGTAAATCTGGGTTATTTCAATCGGGGAAATTTCTTTTGATTGTATTAGTTCTCGTAATTTAACTGCAGGTGCTAATGCTAATTCTTTTTCATTCATCAACTATCTCCCAAATTATTCAACCGTAAATATTTATCTAATTGTGGATTTCAATGTTAACTAATAATATTTGTGAATAATACGCTAAAATGACCTAACGATCCTTTAATAACTATAAATCAATGAAAAGTAGGGGAGAATTGATATGTCAATGTATACACTTGAATTTGAGATTTCTTAGTTCACTAAAATCTTTTTATGTAATTGGAGTTAATATGAAAATTGGTATATCAATGCCTCATAGTGGATTTCTAGCAGATAGTAAAAATATAAGTGCGATTGCAACTAAAGCAGATATCTTAGGGTTCGATTTCCTTACAGTTAGCGATCATATAGTAATTCCAAAATGTGTTGATTCAACAATGCCATACTCACCAGATGGCAATTTTAATCCTGGTGATGGATTTTGTTATGATCCTCTTACTCTGCTAAGTTTTCTTTCTGCTGTTACTGCCAATATACGACTTGTGCCATCAGTGATGGTCGTACCGTATAGAAACCCAATTCACGCTGCAAAGATGATATCTACCATAGATGTATTATCTTCAGGAAGAGTAACTATTGGTTGTGGTGTAGGCTGGTTGAAAGAAGAATTTGAAATACTAGATGCACATGATTTTCATTCAAGGGGAATTGTTACAAATGAATATATTGAATCGATGATAGAATTATGGACTCAATCAGAACCTTCATACAAAGGTAAATATATAGAATTTGAAAATATATTGTTTACCCCAAAACCTATACAAACCCCATATCCTCCTATATGGATAGGAGGAGAAAGCGAAGCTGCTATAAAGCGAGCTGCTAGGATTGGCAATGGATGGTTTCCTCTTTCTCAAAATCCAACTTTTCCATTAAAAACAAATGAACAATTAAACTTATCTTTAGGTTATTTGAAAAATGAATTGGAGTTAAGAAATAAAAACATAAATGAATTTGAAGTTGTTTTTCAACCAAGATGGGCAAATTTATCTGAGTATAATTATGAAATGCTTATTGACAATTTCAGTCAGATAATAGAAAACATATTGGAATTAGAGAAATTAGGTGTTACTCATGTTCTATTTTATTTCCCCAAAATACAACTGACTGCATTGTTTGATATATTGGATAAATTTGCTGATGAAGTACTAAAACAACTGTCTTAGGTTTGTTCATTTCCTCCTACAAAACAACTTTCGCATACTGATTGAGGTATTATTTTCCATTTCATCAAGTACTTGAATACGAAACAACCTGCACAAAAACCTACAACAGATTCTAGTAGAGCGAATATTACTAGAATTGCCAATGTAATTTGAAATATCAAAATAAAATCAAGTATAAGCATAACAAAAGCTGTAGTAGAAAAAGCCAATCCAACGGTTTGAGCAAAACGTTTTGGAGGGCCTGCCACTAATTTAGTAGGGTTACCTAATGCAGGCACAATTACCCTAGTTGCAAGTAGACCCATTGGACTTAATGTTGGACCGGTCGCGACTCGTGCAAGAAATCCGTACAATAAAAATCCTGCGACGAATTCATTTTCAGTTAAAATTGTTGCAACGGTTAAAATTGAAACCATTCCTGCAACGAATCTAGCAGAGAATTCGTTTACTGGATTTGGAAAACTAAACAGATTATTAATTGTATTCATGGTAGGATTTCTACACTCCTTTAAGTGTTTTGATTTTCAAGAGAAAAAAAAAGACCTCCACTTTTTGTGAGGTCTTATACTTCTAGTTATTTAGTATTATTTCAATCTAGGGCAATCAGATACTTACTACCTCACTAATATTTTGGATGTAGTGACAACAAGAACATTTATTTATAACGAATGGCTTCATTTTTTTTTATATTTTACCAAAGATTGTTAATGAAAGAAATGTTTTAGATACTGATTGTTTCATTGGTTAAAAAATTGCCAATGTTTTGTAAAATAGAAACCAAGATATTTATAAATTTTCAATAGGATATAAAAATGACCGTTAAAGATTCCGATAACAAAAATTATATGGTGGTAGGTTCTAGTCCTATAAAACATGACGGTTCTGACAAAACAACAGGTAAAGCTTTTTATGGAGCTGATATCACTCTTCCAGGGATTATTTACGGAAAAGTACTGAGAAGTCCTCATGCTCATGCCATAATTGAATCAATTGATATTAGTAAAGCTTTAGCACATCCAGATGTTCAAGCGGTAGCAACATGTGATGACCTAGAAATTGATCCACCTACTTCACAACAGGTTGTATTAAGAAAAACCGAAAGTCATAACATATTGGCTACAGATAAAGTTTTATATAAAGGACATCCTATTGCAGCGATTGCTGCATCTAATCCCCATTTAGCAGAAGAACTACTTGAATTAATTGAAGTTAAATATACGTGTTTGAAAGAAGTTATGGATGTTGAGACCTCCCTACAAATCGGTTCTCCGGTTTTACATGACCACTGGGAACAAATTGATAATAATTACAGTAATAATTTAGCTGAAGTACAGCATAATGTAATGGGTGATTTGGAGAAAGGATTTCAATCAGCGGATTGTATTGTAGAAAGAGAATTTAGAACTAAGTCTGTTCATCAAGGTTATATAGAACCACAAACATCTACGGCTTGGTGGTCGCCAGAGAATAGATTGACTATATGGACTAGTACCCAAGGGCATTTTACAGTAGCAAATAATGTGTCTAGATTATTGGGGATATCCAATTCTCAAGTAAAAGTTATCCCTATGGAAATCGGAGGAGGATTTGGTGGGAAGAATCCAATATATTTAGAACCAGTAGCTGCCGTACTTTCAAAAAAATCAGGGCGGCCAGTAAAAATGACGATGACAAGAAGTGAAGTTTTTGAAGCTACCGGACCAACATCAGGCAGTTATTTGAAAATAAAAATTGGTGCTAACAATGAAGGACGAATTTTAGCAGCTAAAGCCTTTTATGCATTGGAAGCCGGAGCTTATTCAGGAGCACCATTACCAGGTGCATCGGCTGCAGTTTTTGCTTCTTACAATATAGAAAATGTTGAAATTAAAGGATTAGACGTGGTGGTAAATAAACCTAAAACTGCGGCTTACCGTGCCCCTGGAGCGCCTATTGTCAGCTTCGGAGTGGAAACAGTGATTGATGAAATAGCTTCTAAACTTAATATTGATCCAATCGAATTTAGATTGAAAAACGTAGCGACGGAAAATACTAGGAGAGCCGATGGGATAATGAATTTGAGAATTGGAGCTAAAGAAGTAATGGAAGCTGTTAAAAAACATCCCCATTATGTAGCACCAATTGCCAAATCAAATGGCAAGATTAGTGGTCGTGGAATTGCAATGGGGTTTTGTAGAAACAATTCGGGTGAATCTTGTGTAGTTGCAAATGTATTATCTGATGGTACCGTAAGTCTGATAGAAGGTTCAGTTGATATTGGAGGAAGTAGAACTGGAGTAGCACAACAATTCGCTGAGGTACTTGGGCTTGAAATTTCAGACGTAATTCCTCAGGTAGGGGACACTGATACGATTGGATTTACTTCAAATTCTGGTGGTAGTGGAGTGGCATTTAAAACAGGCATTGCTGCATACATCGCAGCGAATGATGTTAAAAATCAAATTATACAAAGAGCTTCAAAAATATGGGATGTCCCTGAATCCGATGTTGAATATTCCAAAGGGGTTGTAAAGCATAAGCATGATGATCAATTGAAGTTGAATTTTAAAGAAATTTCTCATTTACTGCCAGATACGGGAGGTCCTATTGTTGGAAGGGCCAATATAAATCCACCTGGATCAGGTGCGTCTTACTCAGCGAATATTATTGACATTCAAATAGATGTAGAAACAGGTAAAATCGATATCTCCAAATGTACCGCTTTTCAAGATGTTGGTACTGCTGTAAATCCAGATACTGTTGAAGGACAAATACAAGGAGGTACCGTTCAAGGTATAGGATGGGCATTAAATGAAGAATATTATATGAATCAAAAAGGATATATGGTAAATAATGGCTTTTTAGATTATAGGATGCCAACGACTCTAGATATGCCATATATTGATCCAGTTATTATAGAAGTTTTTAATCCATCCCATCCATTTGGAGTGAGAGGAGTTGGCGAGGCGAATATAGTTCCTCCATTACCTGCCATAGCTAATGCAATAAATAATGCTTTAGACATTAGATTGGAAGCACTACCGATGAACCCGTCTGCAGTTTTAAGTGCAATCAAGTCTAAAAATGATACCTTGTAACAAATAATGATGGTTTATTTTTAAATCAATTTTTACTTAAGTGAAAATTGTAGATAAATATCGATAATATTAAATTATTCAAGATATCTAACTTGTCTGCTTGAATATCATGTTGCTGATTCGCTACATGCTGATTTATTTAGTTGGACTAATAAATATAGCTTGAAAACAACCGTGATTCCATATTGTTAACAAAGGTTTGTAAAAAAGTTGATACTGATTTTCTATAAACTATATCAACGCTATTTAATGAAATAACATGGGTCGAATTCCAACCCATGTTATTTCAATTTAACCGTTATAAATTCTTATCTTAGTATCACTACCAGACCGTGTGGGTCGGAAGCTGATACTTCTGTTCCATCTTTAAGAGCAATCACCCTGTCTGGGTCGTCCATTGATGCGAGATCCTTCTCTTCCCAACTGGAGCTTTTGCAATCATCGCTTATTGTCAGAACAGCCACCCCTGGTGTCCGTGAGTTCTCAAGGGAGCCGATAGCAGACAGCGGTTTAGAACCACGTAGCGCAATGAACATTTTATTACCGACGATGTCTGCTACGTCGGGCTTTGGATCGGGGCTGAAGGACGTTGCCATCGACTGAGTCGCTACGACCTTATTGGTTTGGAGGTCGACAAAGTTGACGTCATTACTTACCCGCATGCTGGTTATTGCAAATAAATCGCCCTTTTGGTCAGTACAGGTTACCGCACCATGTGTGTCTTCACCTGGGAGTTCAATTTGTACTGGATCAGGGAATATTCCATCTATAGCTCTACTAGCATCAAATGTATAAAGGAAATCATCTCCTCCTTTAGCCCCACTTTCACCATTAGTCATTATCTTATTAAAAGGTAAACGAGATACACCACAACCGATGCCTGGAACGGTGGCCTTGTCATAAACTTTCACAACGGTCATAGGTATGGTTCCGTCTGCAGAGCCCACGTCTACTACCAGTAAACCTCCACCAGCTAAAGTTATGTAGGCGAATTTACTGTCACTAGTGAACTCGTGACAGATGGGTCGCGCCACCGAAGTACCTAAGTCAGTTGAGAATTGGTCTAATGCCAATGTATCAACTAACTTGTAATTATCACTAGTGTAGTCAGTATGAATCTTATGTAAGAATCCTGACTCATCTTTTGCTCCAATATTTGCAACTATGGCCATGCTATTATCAGGAGATGCAACTGAGGCGTGGGAATTTGTTGTTCCACCTGCTCCATTGAAACCCCCTACTGTATTGACACAGCCGACGATCTCACGGCTGGCAATATTTATGAAGAAAGTGTTACCAGAACCTACATTGGCTAGAATGGCGTGGCTGGCCTTTGGGGTGGTAAAGTTGGAAAGTATCATATGAGGCTTTTTCGGGGCTTCGCAACCAGCGTCTTTAGCTGCCTTTGCCAAATCTATAATCTCATGAGGTGCATTCTTAGCATCCTTTAGAAAAATATCTTCCCCGTCCCATATGTATAGTAGTCCTCCAGTCCCGTCACTAACAGTGGGAGATTGGTCAACAGCCCATACTTCGTAGGAAGGTTCCATTTCTGGTAGAAAACTTTCTGCAAAGCTACATGCAACTGCTGTAACAAGTACCATCATCAGCACCAATACAAATCTATATAACGATTTAAAATTCATTTCTATACTCCTTAACGTATTTTGATTTTCATGAGCAAAAAAAAACCTCGCTATTTTGCGAGGTTTCATAAGTCCAGTTATTTAGTACTATTTTAATCTAGGTCAATCAGATAATTACTACCTCGCTAATATTTTGGATGTAGTTACAACAAGAACAGTTATTTATTACGAATGGTTTCATTTTTCAAAAATTAGTATTACAAAGTTAAATTTTCTAACATGTAATTGTTTTATATATTATGTATGTACCTATTGTTACAAATTATTCAGTATAAAAAAATATACGGTGGATATCTTTATTTGTCAATATTTAAAAATCAAAGTAAATTCCACTGTTACAAATTTATACCTGATTTGGATATGCTTTATCGGAAAATTAGAACTATTTAATCTATTCCATGCATTAGATGTGAGTGAATTTCAAGAGCCTTAACAAGTAATAATACCTGCTGACAAATAAAGAGTGTTTATTGTGAAAGCAGGTATTATCAATATGAATTCTGTTAACTAAGATTTACGATTTTAACGTATTTCTAAAGCCGTATCTTCTCTGTTTGCGTATTCTATAGCAGACCCATCATATACCGAAATATTAGGGTAGCCTAACAATTCGCTTAATACAAACCATGAATGAGTAGCTCTAACTGCTGTTTGACAAAGTGTGTATATTTCGTCACCAGAAACTATATTAACGCTAGCATAAAGGTCTTTTAGATCTTTTGCTGGTAAAAATGAACCATCTTCCGCTGCATTTTGTTTCCATTCAACTAGAACTGAGCCAGGAATATGTCCACCTCTTGCGTTTCCTCTCAAATTCTTTCCTACATATTCATCTGAACTTCTGGTATCTAAGACTTCTGCTTTACCTTCAATAGATTTAGCAACGGTATCTAAATCGACAATCAATTCAGTATTGGGACTTCCGCTGAATTTGTAGTTGGATTTAGCTAATGTAGCTGTCTCTTGCGAAGTTGCATAACCTTTTGCAATCCATAGATTGATGTCTCCGTCTAAAAGTTTTGAATCTTTGTGCCCATAAACATCCATACCCCATAAAGCTCTAGAAGCCCAGAGACTTTTGATATCATCATAGAAAATGATAGTATCTGTTGCCTTAACGCCATGATCTGACAATACCCCTTCTATATGAGCCGCTGAAGGCAACATTCCTTTTACCCCATCAACTGTTTGCTGGAAAGTAGTGTTTGCTGGGATGTTAATTGCTCCAGGTATATGTCCTTCGTTATATTTAACTGGTTCTCCTTCTGTAAGACTTCTGACGTCAACAATAACTAAATTTTCATCGTTAATATGTTTGTTAAGCCATGCTACGCTTACAATTCTGTCAGGGTTTTTATACCCTTTTGCTGCAACTGCAGAGTCATCTGAAGTGCTAGGTCCTGAATCAGAAGTTGAACATGCTAATAAAGCAAAAACAGCTACCGATATTCCTGCTGCTATTAGTATTTTTGTGATTCCTTTCAATTTATTCAATTTATTTTCTCCTTGATTGGTAAATGATTGATTGACAGTTCCGCGTTTGTTGCACATGCCACAAACGCTTAATACAGGTACAGTAGTTGTGTGTTTCAATATTCATGGTTGTAGAATTCTTTTGGGAATAAATTAATTATTTATTCTTTTACTAAATGTAGTTTCCATTCTCCCTGTGAGGTTTCTTCAATTTCACATGAGTATCCTCTTTTAACAGCTTGTGGAGGAATAGTCATTAAAGCAGGTGCATGGTCAGTTATAACATCGAGTATTTCGACTTCTGGAGTGATTTCGTCTAGCTGTTTGTTCGTTTTTAACATAGGATAAGGACATATTTCTCCTCGAACGTCTAAAGTTTCTTGATTAGCCATTTAATAATTCTCCTCTCAATTAATTTTTAGTTTCAATAACCAGTTATTAGTTTCAGATTTTGAAATTGAACATTTCAACTTGCCTTGCATCGCTTTCATTGGAGCGATTGCGATCAAATTTTCTTGATCTGTTTCTATTTGTATGTTTGTTCCAGATTTAGTTTTCTCTATTAATCTATCTAGTTCTTTTAATTGATCCTTAAAAGGACTTCCAACTAAGGAGTACTTTTGGAATTCGCTATCAACTTTGGGTTTTTCATTAGAGTCGGAGGTGTTCATATCATTTTCTTGATAATTTTTGTTCCGATGAATGCCCCTATGGTCAAAGCTAATCCAAATACCCATCCGCTCAAACTAAGAGAGGGGATAGATGAAAAAAGAGCTCCTATTGTACACCCTATTGCTAAACCTGAACCGTAGCCCATAAATATACCGCCGCCTAAACCTTGTATATATCTGACAGGTGTAGGAGGAATCCTCAATTTAAATTCGCCTGAAGCTGTAGAACCAATGACTGAACCAACAATGGTTCCAAATGTCATTGCAATACCAGCTGTGAATAATGTTTCTCCTCCGCTTCCTATACATCCACCTAAGTCATCTAAACCTTTTAAAACTTGAGGTCCGATTCCACTTTCAACTAAAGCAGTATTCGTTAGTTCGAAAATCCCACCTGTGACTCCAAATGGTTTTTTGACGATAAACATGATTACAGCTAATCCACCTAAGATTGATCCACCTAAAGCCACTGACCACCCATCAATAAATATCGATTTATAGTAGGAGGTCAATTTTTCTTTTAACGTCATTGCTATTTGGTTGTTTTGTACAGCCGGCATGTTTGGAATTGAGTTTTTCGCTTCCCACCAATTTATCAACAAGAAAATCAGGCCTAAAACCAAAAGAGTGATTGAAAGGGCACCGAAATAACCGATTTTACCCAATTTTGGAAGCCATATTTGTGGTTCATTTTTGATAACTATTTCGTACCACCAGTTCCAAGTTAAAATTAAAGCACCCATTCCCAAAAATATCCCGATTAAAGAACTTATAGACGTCAGATATCCTTCACCTAGTCTGTACAATGTACCGGAAACGCATCCTCCAGCAATAACCATTCCAAAGCCAAATAAAAGTCCACCTACTATGGTTGATATTCCAACTGGGAACACATGAGCATCTGTTGCTACGTCCCCTGTTAAAATATTAGGCGTTATCCAATGAAGTATTGCTGTAAATCCTATGCTTGATACTACTAAGCCGAGAATTATTCCCTTCATATTTGCTCCACTTCCGAAAAGGAATAAATCCCGAAATCCTGAAGCAAAACAGAATCTGCTACGTTGCAATACAAAGCCCGCAACATTTGATAACAGCCAAATAGCAGCGAACTTGTGGTCTACAGATGCGAAAAACCATGTTGAAACGATAGATATAAGAAGAATAATTCCACTTAGAATTAAATTATTTCTATTTATCTTAAAAGTTTGTGATGTATTTTTGGTTAAAGTTGTCATAAAAAATCCCATAAAAAAAACCTCACGAGTTGTGAGGTTTCGTAAGTTACATGTTTTTAAGTGTTACTTAATCAGTTGAAATCAGATAGTTACTACCTCACTAATTGCTTTTAGGTAGTTACAACAAGAACAGTTATTTGTTACTAATGAATTAATAAGAATTCTATTTTTCATGTAATATGTTTATAATATTTGTTCGTAGTTACATTTAGTTTTGCTTCAGTTTATAGACTAGCAAAAAAATTTGTACAACTGAAATATACTGCTGTAAAGTAACTTTGTCAATCGCCAAACATTAAGCAATAAACTTAGAAAGATAATTTCATTCCATATTTATTCAATGTATTTTGGTCAATTTGTGGAGACATACCTTGTTTATCCGGTATATAGATGTATCCGTTTCTGATTTCTTCTTGGGGTTTCACAATATCTTTTCTCCATTTAGATTCAAAAACTGCATGTTCAAGTATTCCGCTGTTTGATAAAGCCAAAGAGGTGTATGCACTTGCTAACGTAGAAACAGGTCCGCTTGGATTGTGGAGTGAGGTAGTTTTGCCATGTGAAGCAACAATTTTTGAAATATTCACTGCCTCTGAAATTCCTCCGCAATATTTAATATCCGGCATAAGGATGTCGTACCCCTGTAGGCATAGTAAATCGAAAAAGTGAGAACCGTATATGAGCTCTCCACCTGCTAACGGCAGTTTGATATTGTCGGATAATTCCTCAAAGCGAAAAGAATAGGGGTTTGGTTTGACAGACTCTTCAAACCACCCGATGTCGTATTGTTTTAACGTATTTGCTACTAATTGAGCTGTTTCATAGTCAAATTTACTATGGCAGTCAATCAAAACATTTGGGCTATCTCCTACTGCATTCCTTACAGCTTCAATCCTTGCTAGTCCCGAACTACAATCTTCTAATGAAGCAGGAAAATTTATTTCGTCAAATGGAGCCAATTTGATTGTGTTAAATCCTTTTTCAATGGCTAAAACAGCATATTTGGCGAAGTCCTCTGGTGTCCTATCGGTATGAAAAGTCGCCCTGTTGATGTTTGCGTAAAGAGGAACTTTTTTCTTTTTAGAATTTGAGCCCAAATGATGGTCTATTCTTAGGTTTTTTCTTGCTGATTCAAATTGTGTTATCGATGTTTTTAACGCACTTACTACAGTAGCAATCAATAGGTTTGAATTAAGTTCATCGATGCCGTATCCAAGGAGACTCTCAATATTAGATTCTTCTAAATCATGTTTTTTTAAATGATCTAATGCTTGATTGAATGATTTTATTAATTTATTAGGTTCATATGGAGTACTAAGCTCTACAAGAGTTGAATTTCCCTCCGAATCAAAAATCTCCGCGAAAATCCATTCAGTTTTAGGGTTGATTTCAAATAACAGAAAATCTGCATGGTGTAATTTCATGTCATAAAATCAAACCAAGGTTAAGTAGAGGTTTTTTCAATGAATTCCAGCCAGTTTCCTTCAGGATCTTGTCCATAACATATGGTGGTAGTATCTCCAGATTCGGTTGTTCTGATTACAGGCTCGGTTACAAATTTCATGTTTTTTTCAACCATACTTTTATACATTTCCATTAAATTTGTAACGTTGAAACATATATGT
>CEOQ01285244.1_pt1 | contig 24089 bp, 19 predicted proteins | sample 361351 | NCBI WGS metagenome assembly CEOQ01 (sample SAMEA2619907, study PRJEB7988) | marine metagenome | biome: marine biome (ENVO:00000447); feature: deep chlorophyll maximum layer (ENVO:xxxxxxxx); material: "saline water (ENVO:00002010), including plankton (ENVO:xxxxxxxx)" | depth 60 m | reverse complement strand
CTTCGCCATTCCTTACAATCCTGTAATTACTGGCTTTGTCTTCCTGATGAATAAAATCCATGCTGGCATCAGGTGATAATGGCATCCTTATCATTTGTTCTACCTGAGATGGTATATCAGTCCAACTTAAAATCTTGGCTGGTCTGTCCTCTTGGCGAGTATTCCTTTCGTTATCTCGAATCTTTTTTAACTCTCTGATATATGCTGGTAATACTGAACGCCGTAGGTATTCAATACCTCTTACACCTATGGCGTAGGTGTGTTCTACTTCTGCCAAGCATTGCTGGATTAAGGATGAAGGGCTTTCGAGTGCTGTCATGTTCAATGCTTCGTTTAAATCGCTCTCATTAAGTGCTTGGTACAGCATGTTCTTAGCTTGTTGAGTTGCTAAGTGCAATACAGGGTCTTGAATATTCGTTACTCCGAATGGCAAATTTGGATTAACTGTGGCGAGCTTTTCCTGTTGGGCGTCTCGCCAATCTTTCCAGTTTTCCTTCTTAGCCCAATCAGTCACAGTCCTTCTGGGAACTATAACTCCGTCATTGAGTTTTAGGGCGTCTACTACGTTCTGTGGATTCATACCTCCTTCCCAATATCGCTTAGCTTTATTCCTGGTTTCCAGACTATGTATTGGTGCCATTTTAACCTCTGTGTTGCTCACTATTGCCAGATTTTAACATGTACATAAATGTTAATATAGCAACTAACATTTGCAGGTGACAAGAAACTAATTTACATAATAGTTCCAGGGCGGCAGTATTTTGAGAGGCCTGTTGGGCTTTGCGTCAGACACATTTATATGAATTTAATCCTGTACTCATCGTACTAAAAATTGTCCTTGAAAGCCCATCGCACAGGGGTATACTTCCAATTAGGATAAAACATATCAAATTAATAAATATGTAGGAGTTGCCTCATGAGGTTTTTCGTTAGAGTAAGTATTGATACAGCTACAACCAATGAAGCGATTAAAAATAACAAGCTAGGTGAAACCCTGAATCAAATTATTGGTGATCTACAACCGGAGGCAGCTTACTTTATTTCTGAAGATGGTGGTCGCACTGCTTTGCTGTTCGTAAACATGGAAAGTAACGCAGACATGGTAAAGGTGTGCGAGCCATGGTGGCTGGCATTTAATGCAAAAGTAGAAATAACTCCTGCCATGAACGGCGAAGATCTAGAAAAAGCGGGGCCTGCGTTTGGAGCGATTGTCGAGAAATACGGTTAAATCTGTAATTGGGACTGTAGTGATTCGAGGGTTCAGCCACTTTTTCAGAAGATGGGTTATTTACATCCCCAAAAAGCCTCGGATTTTAATGATCCGGGGCTACACATTACCCTCTTATTGGTCAATATCGTGAGTAAATTAGGAAGTTGTCGGGAGGGAGAAGGAGTCCAGCTCACCTACCCCTCTTTGCCATTGTGCGGTGAGCAAGTTAAGGGTCGGCAGTAAGCTGGGAGGCTTGTCGGCCCTTCGCTTTAAGAACCGATCTGGGTATTAAGAATCATCGCTACGATAATTGCTATTGTTATAGCGATTGCCAGAGTGACACCTGCTATCATTTTTTCGGGTACCCTTCTTAACGCCCAAACAAAGAACCAACCGATAATAATTCCGGTTATCGCTAAGCCGATTAAAAGTGTAAGAATCAGCAGTACAATCTCTAAACCACTCATATTAGATAACCCCTACCGATCTACTTGCAGTATTTGTCTATGTCATCGTTGATTGATTCTCTAATGCCTTCTTCTTCCCTTATAGCGTTGGCCATAGGGTCGTTGAAATGCTGGTTTTCCTTTGAGACTTGTTCAATTTTGTATTCTGCCATACGTTTCTCTGAACTAGCTCTGCGCTCTAGAGAATCTTCACACAACATGATTATCTTCTGCTCATGGATTAACTCTTTTTGCTTTTGATGTAGTCCTTCTTCAGAAGATCCACAAGCAACAGAGGCCATAACTATGGCTGTAAGAATTAGTAATGTTAGTACTTTAAGCATTTGGAGATATATTACAACGATTGCGAATTTACTGCGATAGTTTTCACATCTAGGGTGGGTGGGTGTCCTGCAGTTACATCTTCCCCTTCTTGATGAGTACCCAGCGAACAACAAAATACATAATCATTAATCCTACCGCTATGGCGATTACAACTTCCATAAATTCCTCCTGCGGATTATTCTTTCTAAGGTAAAGGCTATAGTGGTTTCAGCCACAATTTCAGTCGCATTTTCCTAAATGACGGTTTTTCGAGGTATAAAAATAGGCTCTGATTGTTAAAGTCAGAGCCTTCTTTTTCGCGGAATTTGTGCGTAAATTAGGAAATTGGCGGGAGTGCGAGGGAGTCGAACCCACCTACCCCGCTCTTCACGAGGCACAACGGAGTTGAAGTCCGCAAGAGCCACCGGGCCCCATCCACCCCCGAGAAAGATTTGAAGCTGTTTAGCTTCCTAATACGCTATCAATCTTCTTTTTCAATGCGCCTTTGGGTAGGGCTCCTACCACCTGATCCACGGGTTCGCCATCTTTAAAGAAGATTAGTGCAGGTATGCTTCGAACTCCGTATTTCATGGCGATATTAGGGCAACTGTCTACATCGACTTTTGCCACATTTAACTTCCCAGTATATTCAACTGCGAGATCGTGTACAGCCGGAGCAATCATTTTGCAGGGCCCACACCACTCTGCCCAGAAATCAACTAGGACAGGCAGGTCAGAGTTAACGACATCGGTATCCCAGCTATTCTCCGAAACGTCTATTGGTTCTCCCATGTTAGCCTCCTAAGAAATGTTGGCATCATTGATGTAAATACTATCAAGTGCCAGAAAAATGGCTTGGGGGAAGTGTATACCGTATTTTGGATACAGGTCAATAAGAGCGTACTCATCCTGATGTTATTTTGGTGTCGTATATGGTACGAAATAGGATATAGTATTCCTAATGACTACTGCGACCAATACTCAAATTAATCGTGGCGACAAACTTGCATTAACGTTGTCGGCGTGGGGTAGGCTAGGGGAAGCCCTGGCTTACTGGAATGACCGAGAAGTATTTGTATCTGGTGGAATTCCAGGGGAAGAAGTCGTAGCAGAAATAGTTGCTATAAGGCGTAAGTATATTGCGGCTAAAGTTGTAGAAGTTATAAAGCCCTCTTCAGACAGAATAGATGCCCCGTGTCAATATTACGGTGCTTGTAGCGGATGCCAGTGGCAGCATGTATCGTACGAAGCCCAGCTGTCAGCCAAACAAGACCGAGTAATAGATTCGCTCTTCAGAGTGGGCGGATTTATAAATCCTAATGTATTACCCGTTTTGCCAGCTCCTGATCAGTTTGGGTATCGAAATCATGCAAGGTTTACTATTAAGGAAGAGGGGAGTTTAGGATTTGTTAATCGTGAGACGCATCGTTTCGTAAAAATAGATAGTTGTATGTTGATGCAACCAGGAATAAATAAACTCTTGGGGGATTTGCAGGGACGTTGTGGTGAAACTACTCAATTGTCTATTAGAGCTGGAGAAGATACAGGAGATTATCTCGTTCAGCCAACTTTGAAATCTACAAATATACCGATTGTTACGGGCCAGAAACATTACAGGGATTCGATTCACGGTGTTGAATTCAGAGTTGCTTCACCATCATTTTTTCAAGTTAATAATAAGCAAGCATCTAACATGGCCCTAGTGGTAAAAGATGCTTTGAACCTCAAAGGAACCGAAGTTTTATTGGACGCTTATGCAGGGGTAGGAACGTTCGCTATTCTACTCGCCCCGTATGCCAATAGGGTGATTGCTATCGAGGAATCGTCGGCAGCAGTCGCAGACGCTAGGGTAAACGCTGAAAATATTCACAACATAGAATTTATTTTAGGTAAGACCGAGGAAGTTTTGGGAGATCTAAATAGCGTTCCGGACGCAGTAGTGTTAGATCCTCCACGGGCCGGATGTCAAAGTGCAGCGATAGACAGCTTGCTTAAATTATATCCACAAAACGTCGTGTATGTTTCGTGTGATCCAGACACTTTAGCACGTGATCTTAAAATGCTGTGTAGTGGTTCCTATTCTATTGACTCTATTCAACCTGTCGATATGTTTCCGCAAACACAACACGTGGAGAATATAGTAATACTGAAGAGGACTCCTAAGAGCTCGGATATTGTATTAGCATCGTCATCACCTAGGCGAAGAGATTTGCTGCAATCTTTAGAACTGCACTTCAATATCAAATCTCCTGATATTGATGAAACACCGATGGAACAAGAATCCGCAGCGGATATGGTAAAGAGACTTTCATTCCAAAAAGCTCTTGTAGTAGCAGAAGGAGTTGGGAGTGGTTACGTAATCGGAGCTGACAGTACTGTTGAATTAGAAGGACGGTCCTATGGTAAACCCATTGATAGCCAAGACGCTATTAGAATGCTGAAAGAACTTAGTGGTACTGACCACAGGGTAGTTACGGGACTAACAGTTATCGAGGTTGATACCGGCCGATACATCACCAATGCTCTCCAGACCTCGGTATCAATGAGAGTTTTATCTGACGATGAAATCAGGCATTCTGTTGATACTGGGACCCCTATGGATAAAGCGGGAGCTTATGCAGTGCAAGACCCGGATTTGAATCCTGCTGAAGAAATTAAGGGTTGTTACACAAACGTCATTGGGCTACCGTTATGTGCTTTGATAGATGCTCTTGATGAACTCGGCGTTTCTTTCAGAACTGATATAACGAGAGAAGACTTTTGCGATTCCATTTGCTCTAATAGCCAGGTATTACCGTAATGAACTTATTCGGTGTTGGTGGGTTTGAACTCATTGTTGTACTGGTTATTGGTTTTCTTGCTCTAGGCCCTGGTAGATCCATAGATGCGGCCAGAACGGTCGGAAAGACTTGGCGGGATTTAAGAGATACGTTCAATGAAATTATTACTGCAGTTAATTTGGATCGTATTGATCGGGAAACCGAGTCCAATACTCCACCCGACCCGACTGGAAGTGTAGGTAGGAATAAACCTGAGGACTCGGATAGTGTCTAACGAACTTTCTCTAATAGAGCATTTGCGAGAACTTCGGAAACGAATATTTTGGTCTGTTATTGCCCTGCTGGTATGCACTTCTATAGCATTTGTGTTTTTCCGGCAAATAATCGATTTGTTAGTAATGCCAGCTAGAGATTTTGGATCATCGCAAGGCCTTGAGCTAGTTTATACAGAAATTACTGAATTGTTGTCTACAAGTGTTAAAGTGTCCTTTATGGCGGGATTTGTATTATCCTTCCCGATAATTCTGTACCATGTTATTCGGTTTGTCGCGCCAGGTTTAACTCAGAGGGAACGGCGCTCGTTAATCTTGTTCCTACCAGCAGTACTACTGGCCTTTGTGTTAGGTGTGGCTTTTGGATATTATGTCTTGACTCCTCCAGCGCTCACTTTTTTACTTACCTTTGGTAATGATGTAGCTACGCCACTAATAAAAGTTAGCAACATAGTTAATGTAATGGTTAGATTGCTATTTTGGATGGGTATATCTTTCGAAACCCCTATAATTTTGTATATGTTAGCCAGGTTGGGGTTAGTCACCGTCAGAGGACTGTCCAGATTCAGAAGATTCTGGTTAATCATTGCCTTTTTACTAGCAGCGATAATCACACCAACATTTGATCCATTTAATCAGGCTTTGGTTGCGTTGCCGCTCTTAGCTTTGTATGAAGTGGGTATTTTGTTAGCGAGGTTGGCTAGAAAGAAGAGTTAAAAAAACCGGCCTACTGGGCCGGTTTTTGATAAGTTCTATTTATTATCATCGCTTGTGGATTGCAGTGTAGCTTCCACGGATGGGGCATGAGTTTCGGTATTGTCCTTTTTCTCATCTTCGCCGGTAACTGATGATTTAAATAATCGGAGGCTTTTACCTAATGAGGATCCGATTTCAGGTAATCTTCTGGCGCCAAATATCAATAATAAGACTGCCAAGATAATAAGTAATTCAGGTAATCCAAAGGGTCCGACTCGCATAGTGACCTCATCAATCGGTTGATAGATTAGACAATAATACCAAAATAGGCCTAGTGTAACAAACATGAGTATAAACGGGTCTGCATGATTATTGTATAATTGCCGCTGAAACATACCGTATTAGTCAGACCGAAACTTATATATCTGAGACTAATAAATTATTAGAAGTATTATCTTGAGAGGCCAGATTGTCAAAATATGATGTTGCAGTAATAGGAGCAGGACCTGGCGGATACGTAGCGGCGATACGTTGTGCACAATTGGGATTTAAGACTGCCGTTATCGAAAAAGAAAATCTGGGAGGAGTGTGTCTTAATTGGGGTTGTATCCCTAGTAAGGCGCTCCTAAAGAATGCTGAGATATTATCGTATATTAATCGTTCGGAAGAATTCGGATTTTATTTCGATAATTTTAGGGCGGATTACAAAGTGGCCTTTGATCGAAGCCGTAAGGTGGTTGACAGGAATACCAAAGGCGTAAGTTATTTATTACGAAAAAACAACATTGACCACATAGAAGGTTCAGCTATTCTGAGAGGGAATGGAACGGTTCAAATTTCTGCGTCTGACGATATGGTAGAAGCTAGCAACATTATTGTAGCTACTGGCTCTAGTCCCAGAACGATTCCTGCTTTGCCCGTTGACGGCGACAAGGTGGTGAATAGTAAAGACGCTATTTTATCTTCTGAATTGCCGAAATCTATTGTGATAGTAGGTGGTGGAGCGATAGGGGTGGAGTTTGCTTACCTCTATCGTATGTATGGTGTTGAAGTAACGATAGTAGAGCTATTACCTAATCTGATCCCAAACGAAGATGTTGAGATAAGTCATATCCTTGAACGTTCATTTGATAAATACGGTATAAAAGTCATTACCGAAGCGGGAGTCAACAGCTTATCTGCTGACGGAGATCTTCCTGAGGTAGTACTGAATAGGCTAGGTGAAGAAGTACGAGTTACTGCGGAGAAAGTGTTGGTAGCTATAGGAATTCAACCTAACACTTCAGAACTTGGTTTGGATGACGTTGGCGTAACCACCGACCGTGGTTTTATTCAAGTGGATAGCCATATGGCTACAAACGTTCCTGGTATATATGCTATAGGAGATGTTACTGGGAAAATGCCGTTGGCTCACGTCGCTTCTGCCCAAGCGGTAGCTGTTGCAGAACATTTAGCTGGTTTGGATATTCAGGATATTGATTATACCTATATTCCGAGGGCTACTTACTGCCAACCTCAGGTAGCTAGTTTCGGGTTGACAGAAAAGGAGGCAGTAGATCAGGGGTATGACGTCAAGATAGGTAAATTCAATATGATCGCCAATGGGAAGTCTCTTGCAATGGGACACACTGACGGTATGGTCAAACTGGTTGTGGATGCCAAGTATGGAGAAATATTGGGAGGGCATTTGATAGGCCCGGAAGTGACGGAACTCTTGGGGGAATTGGCACTGACCAAACTTTTGGAAGGAACAACATTGGAACTGGGTTGGGCCGTCCATCCGCATCCGACGATTTCGGAAACCTTAAAGGAAGCTGCCTTGTCTGTTCAAGGAAATGCTGTACATATGTGATATATGGAAATCCGGAACACTAGGCTAATTCGACTGACTTCTGGAGGATAAATTGCCGACTAATATAGTAATGCCTCAAATGGGTTATGACATGAGAGAAGGTACTGTGGTCAAATGGCATAAGACTGAAGGCGACGAGGTTTCACGCGGCGATGTCATTGCTGACATTGAAACAGATAAGGCAACTGTTGAATTTGAAGCATATACAAACGGCGTTATTGGGAAAATCATAGCGCAGGAAGGGCAGGTAGTACCTGTAGGGGAATTGATTGCAATTATTGCAAACCCTGGTGAGGATATTTCAGATATAGACGTGGGAGAGCCTGTTTCAGAATCGAAAGACCCTGTGAATAATGCTTCTGAAGTGGACCAATTTACCTCGGGGAGTTCCGAAGAAGTTACTTCAGCCGGTGGTTTCCGTGCATCACCTATAGCTAGAAGGTTGGCTCAGGAAAATAACGTAGATTTATCTCTAGTAGGTGGAACAGGGCCTTCTGGAAGAATTGTCGAAAAAGACGTTCTGGAGTTTATTGCATCCGGTACGGTGAATCGGACTGACTCAGATTGGGTGCTGGCATCTCCGATTGCTAGGAGACTTGCTCATGAACGAGGCTTAAATATCGGAGATATATCTGGTTCTGGCCCTGCGGGCAGGATTATAGAAAGAGATATTCTTAACTATGGTGCTGATTCAGGAGGAAGCGTTAATAAGATTGGATTGTCTAGAATGCGACAGACAATTGCCAAAGTAACTGTAGACAGTAAACGTGAAGCTCCGCACTTTTATGTTACTGCAGAAATAGACATGACTAAGGCAATGATCTTTAGGGACGATCTAAACCAAACCGAGGTCTCCAATACTCGTGTTAGTGTTAATGACCTTGTTATCAAAGCTTCTGCACTGGCGTTGGCAAACCATGAGAAATTCAATGCATCATTCCAAGGTGATCATCTGCTACTGCATTCCGGAATTAATATTGGTATTGCGATAGCGTTGGAGTCAGGGCTAATTGTTCCTGGTGTAAATAATTGTGAGTCAAAGAGTCTGCTGGAAATAGCAGCCGACAGCAAAGACCTGATAGAACGGTCTCATAGCGGTAATCTTAGTAATAGTGAATACAGTGACACGACGTTCAGTATTAGTAATCTCGGTATGTTTGATGTGGAGAGTTTCGCTGCAATAATTTTTCCTCCACACGCCGCTGTGGTAGCAGTGGGTTCGGTGAAAGATCAACCTGTTGTCAGGTCGGGCGAAATAACGGTTGCAAAAATAATGAAAGCCACTGTGTCGACTGATCACAGAGTAGCGGATGGAGCGGAAGCTGCAGAGTTTTTGATGGAGATTAAGTCCAATTTGGAAAACCCTTTGAAATTAGTAATTTAGACTTATAGTAGAGTATCCTGTATCAATTGTTTATTTAAGATTTTGTAAGACCGTAATGGTAATGGAAGGTGATTATTATGCCCATGATGACTGGCGGACAGGCAATAGTAGAGTCTCTTAAAGCCCAGAATGTAGATACTATATTCGGGATTATATCTGTTCACACGTTAGATTTGTTTGACGCATTATTCGACAACCAAGATGATATCAGATTTATTGGGGGAAGATTGGAACTTGGATGTGGATACATGGCGGATGCTTATTCAAGGGCGAGTGGAAAACCGGGAGTCTTGCTTACAAGCACTGGTCCAGGAGCCGCGGATTCTATGGGAGCTATGGGAGAAGCGTATTTTTCGAGCTCTAATCTGCTTCAAATTACTACTAACGTTGAGAAGGAATTTATTGATAGCGGGAAACTTGTCACTCATGAGACGAAAGATCAATTGAAGATGTTTGAATCCGTTACGGATTGGAACGCTCTCATAACTCAAATCGAGTCAGTCCCTGATCATTTCGTAGAAGCATTCAAACGGTTTCAAGAACGCAGGCCTAGACCCATAGAGCTTGAAGTTCCAACTGATTTGTTGGCTGAAACGGCCGATGTAGAGGTTATTAGACCTAGAGACCCTGACATCCCTCAGGGTGATCCTGTTATGGTGGAGAAAGCACTTGAGATATTGATCAGATCCAAAAGGCCGGTCATATTCGTCGGGGAAGAAGTACAAGCTCTGGGCGGAACAAAGAAAATCATTGAACTTGCAGAGCGTCTAGGTGCAGCTGTGGTTACTGGTGATGGTGCGAAGGGTGCGTTCCCTGAGAACCATCCGTTGTCTTTAGGTCAGGCGTTAGGTAGAAGGATTTGGGGAGATAACCCTGTGCAGGATTGGATAGAGTCCTGTGATGCGGCTTTGGTTCTAGGGTCTACTTTGTATCATCGTTCTACCGTCGGAGTAGGCCTGAATCTTCCCGAAAATATTATACAAGTCCTCCTGGATGGTGATTCGATAGGCAAAAGCTACGATGCCACGGTCCCTATTGTGGCTAACTCGGAAGCGGTAGTTTCTCAATTGCTTTCAGCGATAGGAACACAGGATGTTGATAAAGGTAAGGCTTACAGGGATGAAATATCTCAACTAAAAGATAAAACATATAAAGTTTTACAAGATACGTGGGGCAATGAGCTCAAGACATTTGAAGCAATTAGATCAGTCTTGCCAGAGGATACCATATTTACATTGGACGCTACTGTTCCAGCTAGTCGGGCTGCCAGATGTTTGGAAATGAATAATCCTCATAGTTTCATCGGGCCTCACGGCTGGATGGGTATAGGATTTGGGTTCCCAGCTTCTCTGGGAGCTAAGGTCGGCCAACCTAATAAGCCGGTAGTGTGTATAACAGGTGATGGAGGCTTTCAATACAATGCTCAGGAATTGGGAACTGCCGTCCAATATGGAATTAGCCCTGTAGTGTTGATCTTTAATGATAATGCATGGGGAGTATTGAAAGGGTATCAATCAGGTAGGTTCGGTGCCAACAGGATGATGGCAACAGATCTTGTTAACCCAGATTTTCTGAAACTTTTCGATTCTTACGGTATCTCCGGAACTAGAGTGAATACTGTTTCCGAACTTACACGTGCACTCGAATCCTCTGTGAACAATGATCAGATAAACCTTATAGAAGTTATGATGCCAAATGGGTTTGGTGCATTTGTATAAGTTATATCCGGTGTACAGGCGAGTAGGTCTTTGATGTCAGATAACAGCAATATGTTTAAGAGACGAGTGTACCCGCTGGATGCTCATAATCTAACGGAAGAGCAGATAGCTGTAGCCTTTGCTATGACCTCGAGAAGGCCAGAGCCTTTCGATGAGATCGCGGAGCAGGTAAGCCAAGAAAAAGCTGCGGATTTTCACGAGAGATGGGTGCTAGGTTACGGACATGCTTCCGTAGCCGAGCATGCTGTTGTTCATTTGGCACTGGAGAACTTGTCGAGGCTCGCCTGTGATGTTTTGGAAGACAATAGACTGGCTTCGTACACAGAAAAATCGTCCAGGTACCAGGTGCTTGAGAAGGGCAGTTACTATGTCCCTAAAGAATTACAGTTAGAACCCGAGCTATCTAATAAATATCGCCGCGCTTGTGATGAATTGTTTGGCCTCTATTCGAAGCTGATTGATGGCACCATAGATTATTTAAAAACGGTCTATCCTCAGCGGGAAAATGAACGGGATACCTCCTATGCTCTAAGACTAAGAAGGGAAGCTACGGATACTTGTAGATCGGTTCTTCCAGCTTCTACATTAACTAATGTAGGTATAACGGCTAACGCACGTGTATTAGAGCATGCCATTTCAAAGTTAATGTCCGGGACCCTAATAGAAGAGCGTGAAGTTGGTCTCGAAATTAGAGAACAATCAAGAACAATTACGCCAACGCTGATTAAGTATGCCGAAGAAAATCCTTACTTAAAATCTGTAGCTAGGAACAAATGGGGAGACGAGGTGTCCAGATCTGTCGCGATAGGACAGGGACCATTGAGCAGCCCGGTTAGCGCCAGTTTGGTTAGCTGGGACGAGAACGCAGAGTCTAAACTAGCGACTGCCATATTGTACAGCAAATCATCAGAAACTTATTCTCAAGTTAGTAATCGCGTCGACAGTATGAGTGATAAAGAGATTGATGAGGTTATCACATCCAGCCTTGTCGATATAGGTGATCATGATGCACCTGCTAGGGAATTTGAGATGATCAATTATACCTTTGAGTTTCTCATGGATTATGGCGCTTATAGAGAATACAAGCGGCATAGAATGCAATCTTATATACCTCAAGTGCTAACTGTACAAAATGGTTATCGAGATCTGGTACTAGTCGATAAATCTGGTCTTAAATCTGTCTATCAAGAGACTTTGGGTAGGGTGGATCAGGTCTATGCAGATGTGGCTTCATGGTCTCCGAATGTAGCCCAGTATTTGGTCACTCATGGTCACTACTGTAGAATCCTCGCGCAAATGAATTTGCGGGAATGCTATCATTTGTTCAAACTTAGAAGTGCTGATTTAGCTCATTTTTCTATTAGAGAACCCATATTAGAGGCTCTAAAGATCGTAGTGGAATTGCATCCCAGGCTATTCAAGCATATCCAGTTAAGGGATTATCCGGAATGGTGGCCTTTTAATAAGTAGCGTTATTAATCTAGCTGCTTAATTTGCTTGGCAAAGATCAGCGTAGCTATTGATATGATCAAGCTTACCAATGAGACTAATGTTAACGCGAAGGTGGCGTCAGTAAATTCCGCCAACGCCCCTATAAGTAGTACCGCTAGTGGAGTGAATCCGTTGTCAAACTGATAGAAACTGGATATCCTTCCTCGGAGTTGGTCAGGTGATAGTGTCTGGACTAATGTGGGATTGCCGATACGAATATGAGTCTGTGAGAATCCCATTATCAAAAACATGGCTATTGTGACAGGTAACAGAGGTACTTGAGACATGACTAATATACTAGCCGTGCCCAGAATCATTGCGTAGATAATAGTTTTGCCTGTACCCAATTTAAATCCAAATGTTGCAACTATTATAGAAGCAGTGACCCCGCCAACTCCCATTACAGAGAGAAGCAACCCTCCTATGCCTTCGCTACTTCCCAATATGTCCGCAACGAAGATAGGCAATATAAATACGACAGGTTGAAATACGAGATTGGGTATCATCATAATAGCAATCAGGTACAGAATTACTCTATGATTCCAAACATATGACAATCCTTCGCCCATATTCTGAAGCATAGTTGATTCATGTGCGTTGGATTTTGTCCTATAGGGTGTTCGTAGCGGCCAGATTACTATTAATGCGCCTATGTAGGCTGCGGCTTCTAAGTAAAAGTTCCAATCGTACCCCCCAAATACCTCTATAAGTATGCCGCCTAGGGCGGGTCCTAACAGTCGGGTAGCAGTCCGTGTAGTTGCCTGAAGTGCCATAGCATTTGGCATTGCTACTCGTGGAACGACGTTAGGGACAAGAGCATGCCGAAGTGGCCTTATTATGGTGTGAAGCATTCCAGTCACTGCCACGTACAAGAATAGATGCCAAGGTTTTAAAGGACCTGTAGTTCCAGTTTCAGTAATGTCACTAGTTGATACCAGTACAGCAAATATGACAGCGGTAACAGCGAGTATCGCTTGGGTGCTAGCCATAAGCTTTCTGCGGTCTATGCGGTCTGCCAAGACCCCTGCCCAAGGTCCGATAAACAAAATTGGCAGTGTTCTAATACCAACTACAGTGCCGGTTAGTAAAGCGTTTCCATCTGTTAGTCTGAGCATCAGCCAACCGACTGTGAGGATTTGTAACCAGTCGGCGGCGTTTACTAAGAAATTGCAACTCCATAGGTACCTATAGTTACTGTAAGCGAGTGACTCGAATGTGCGAAGGCCTAACCATGTCCTATGGTGGTCAGGTTCCTCGACATGGGTATCCTGTGTGGTAGTATTCTCATTAGTTGGCTGGGACAAAAGGTTCCTTGCCTTACGTCGTAAGTGGACTATTTAATAGGATTAGTGCTGTGCGGACTTGGGTCAATGCTGACGTCTGATATTTACTATGGGTCTGAACAGTCTCTGGTATAGCCACAATTAGTGCAACGGATCTTACAATGGTTCTCCAGCATTTGAGCTCCGCAAATTTCGCAGATGATAACCTTGTTTAGTTCTGTTGCCATGGGTCGTGTTTTCCCCTTATCCTCACTACTTGATTAATCAATTACATGCCCTGATGGGCATTAGTATACCACCACGCTATAGCCTTCCAAAGAAAACGAGATTGTCGGTAATCTTATAACTATACGACGAGAGCATCAAACACTTCGTCGAAGGTCTCGAGATTCTCCAAGTCCCATAATAATCCCAGGGCAGTATCACATTGTTCATTTGTGATGGTTGGTGAGGCCAAACGTTTGAACTTCCCGTTTATTTCACTATCGTCCAGAGGATTGTTTTTATGTCCCTTTGGAAACGATGTCTCAACTGTGAATGTTCTTCCAGATAAGGTTTGTACTTCTATTCTGCAGTTGTATTCGTTAGGATATTTGGCGGTGAAGGATGCATTTTCTTCTATAGTCATTTTATTGAGAATTGTTCTGAGTGATGGATCTTGGATTCGTTCGTCTGTAAAGCTTGCCGGATTTACAATCCCATCTTGTAGGCCAACGGCTACTAAATATGGAATACTGTGATCGGCGGTTTCCCTAGTTTTGGGGTCCCATTTCTCTGGTTCTGTAGAAGCGCTACTTACTGCTCCTTGGTAACTATCTATATGTATCGATTTTATATCGGATATATCTATTTGTTTATGTAAGTCTATTGCTAGTCCAATAGGGGCTTGGGTGTGTATCTGGGAGGGATAGAACTTGAATGTGTTGGCCATGATTCGGAAAGGTTGGTTACTACCACCAAATTCATCAAGTGATATTGTGCGGTTTAAAGCAGAATCCCATAGTCCTTTTCTACCTTCGAATGGTTCGTATGGACCGGTCATTCCTTCACTTGCTAATTGAGCTGCGAATAATCCGGATCTAGTCGCGCTAGCCGACGCACAGCCTTTCCACATAGAGAGTTCTCCCATGCGAGTCACTCTGAGCGGTATGTTTGGTACGACCGCTAATGATATTGCATTGGCCATGTGATTTTTGTCCAATCCCATCACTTTACCTGCTGCGCAAGCGGCTCCAATGACACTAAATATTCCTTGGTCCCAGGGAGAGTCAGGCACTTGATCCGATATCCGACAAAATACTTCGTAGGCTAGAACAGTAGCGGTAATAATAGTCCTGCCGTCTGCATTAAATGGATCTCCCATAGCTAAAGCCGCGGGTATCATATCGCTTGGATGTCCCCCTCCGGGAGAGAAATATGAATCGTTACAGTCAAGATACCGAACCATCACACCGTTGGCGAATCCAGCCATGTCTGTAGAACTATAATTTTCTGTGCCCAGTATTCTGGACGGGAGTGTGCTAGTGATGTTGTTAGCAATATGGCGTGCTATCTTACCTGGCTCAGATAGATAGCCTCCTACTGCGCATCCGATTGTGTCTATAATTGTTCGCTTAACATGGTGAACGACTTCCGGGTCTAAGTCTTCATAAGTTAAGTTGCAACTGTATGTGCTTAAAAATTCTGTGATCTGATCCATAAAAAGCCTCTTAGTTTGCTCTAATATTTTGGTATTAACTTGTACAGATTATCCCATTACCTCGTTGGCTATGGTTTCAAGTTGATGTCCCATTTCCTCCTCAGTATCAACATGTTCCGGTCGTACTACTACCCTATCAGCACCGGCGTCGAACAGAGATCGTATTAAGGTTTTGTCGGGGGGTTGTCCATAAGCAGTTATTGTGATTTCTGAAGGGTTTCTTCCGAGCTCACCTGCCAAAGCATCGAGCATTTTCCTGGATCTTTCTAGCTCCTCTGGCGATATACGCAGTGGTAGCCAACCATCCGCCCAGGTTGCTATCCTTCGTAAAACGTTCCGGGACGCTCCTCCTAATATTATCGGAGGATGCGGAGATTGGAGTGGTTTAGGATTGCACTTTACTGGTGGGAAGTCGTAGTACTTACCATGAAACTCGGCTTCGTCCTTAGTCCACAGTTCTTTCATAACGTCTACAGATTCCCGTACCTGGGTCCACCTGTGGTCAAAATCTCCGCCCATTAATTCTGTCTCTTCCCGATTCCAGCCGGCACCTATGCCAAACAGAAACCGTCCTCCGCTGAAACGGTCTAGAGTTGCTATTTCTTTTGCTAAAAGTAATGGGTTGCGTTCAGGGACGAGGGTTATACCTGTTCCTAATTTTATTTTATCTGTCACACCGGAGGCTCTTGATAGAGCAATATACGGATCAGTAAAATGTGCGTATGATTCTGGTATTGGTCCTCCACTAGGGAACTGACTTGTACTTTGGACAGGCAACACTGGGTGTTCTGCATACCAAATTGACTCAAATCCCAGATCTTCAGCCGTTTTTGCCATAAAGGCAGGGTCTATAGTGTAAGCGGGGAGTGGTATTGATGTTCCAATGTTCATTTTTATATCTCCCTGTGGATTCGTGACAAGATTAGGAATTGGTGACCAGGCTTTCAAACCGTATTTTAGATTGCTGTACTATGGGTTCTACGTCTTCAGTGATAACGAAGCGGTCGTTGACAAGTCTTTCGCAAGCATTTCTGATTTTAGAAAGATAATCTTCGATTGAAGGATATCTCTCCTCGATAGATTTTCTAGAATCGCCAATAGCATCTCGTTGGGATTTAGTGACGCAAAAAGGAATGGTGGATCCAATGGTGCCTATTACTTGCCCAGTACCGCCTGTATCGGGATGTCTAGTATTCCAGCCAGTATGTGTTCCTATTGGTACCATAATGTCTGGTAGTCTTATCCCTGGTATTTCATTGCCGTCCTGATCTACTGACGGGACCCTAACAGGGTAAGCGGCACCAATGTTACTTGGCAGATTCTCTGCAGGTTGCTGGTGTGGGTTGAATGACATGTCTGAAATTCGTTTCAATTGTTCAGGAAAATTAACTGTTGGAATTTTATCGAATATGTCCCTGATCGATTCCAAGTTACATAATGTGTTGTCGGCTATTCGACCTATTTGGCTAGGCGGTGGTTCAAGATCAGATTCGATCCATTTGTGAAGATTCCATAGAGAAGCTCTCAAGGCAGGTCGATAATCTACCCAGTTGAACAACTGTTGGCCAATTACTCCATTAGTATCACGATTAGTTGCAGGAAATGTTCCTGATGCATGTTGGGTGCCGGCATAATTGTAAATTCTCACGTTACTAGACGGTTCCACGTCCATAGTACCGGTCAGGTCAGTGTGTGTTAGAGAGGCATGGGCCCACCAGTATTCACAGGCAGAGTTCATTAGGAATATCTTAGGGACATTGCCTTTCTCGTTTTGTCTCGATAACAGACAATCAGATACGCTCGTTGACGGATTTGTTGCCATAGTATCAGTAAAGGGGAATAAATTGCTTTTACTGTGTTTTACGGCTGTTGATGGCTGGGAGAATCTTTGATTAAACTCACCTCGTCGAGCTCCTGCGACGTGTGCAATGATACCGTCAAAGATAATCCTGTTGTCTTCGTCAGAATTTAGCCCAAGGTAGAGTAGAGTGCGTAGGAATCTTCCGCTTTGAGACTGGCCAAATCCAATCGCTTTTCTCAAATAATTGGAGCAGGGGTTTTCACTGCTTGACTCCGAATATCGTAGAAAAGACACGAAATCTCTGGTTGCCAATAATCCTAATCCAGATATGGGCGCCTTCGCTGTAGTATATATGACTTGGTAGATATTACCTGGATGAAATCCGCCTTTGAGATATACATGGCAGTCATCGGGAATGATATTAACCCCGTCTATATATCCAAAGCCCCATTCTTCTTGAGGAATTATTAATGGTTCCGATTCATCGTGTTCTCTAACTGTCAACGTCGCACCATGGTTAGAGAGATCAGCTGTGGGATATGGCTGATGTCCTCTCTCAGATAATTCCTCTGAATAGCTTATTGTGTTGGTCTGAATGTTAACCGCAATTTTCCCTGACACATCGGCGATAGGTCCATGTAATTTCATGAGAGATTCGGAGTCAGGCACATCGTGCTGCCATCCGCACCATGCTATTGTGTAACCTTGTCGCATCAAAAAACCATTGCCGGGGTTTGCAATCTGGTCGGAGTTGGAGCTATTAAGCAGATTGAGAGATCGGTCTCGTCCCCTATTAGGTACGTCGACATATAAGGTTTTGTTCCCTTTTTCAGTATCCTTTGGCTGAAGTATGCAAACGTTTGCTGAAAATGAAACGGAACCGTCTCGTTCCATATTTGCCAATTCTATATCCGCGATTTGGTTGTTATCTCGGCTAGTGGGATCAACGTTAAAAAAAGCGGTCGCAAAGATTTGCTCATATGCGCCCGTATCTCCGAAAGCTTGGCTGTTGGCATAGGGTTGACGCTTGTGTATTTCTAGTCTAGTGACGGCCATATACACTCCTCGGTATATGAAAATGGATATACTAAATTATCCCGCTGGTATCAACATCTAGGTCTTCTGGAGCCTCAGTACCGGTAAAATCCAACCACCAAGACTTAAAATTCTCCTGGCCGTAGGTATCTCTTAGTCTACCTAAATGTGATTTTACTTGGACTATTACTGATAGGTTATGATTGATGGCAAGATCGTATGTTCTAGTGGCCCACTCTAGAGCAGCAGTAATCTTCTCTTGTGACTCTGCAATCATGCCCAGTTGGCCGTAAGTTCGGGCCAGTCTAGCTACGTCCCCTACTTCTTCGAATATGCCACAAGCTTCCCGATACCATTTTTCGGCTTTCTCATATTGTCCCTGTTCGTGGAATAGGACTCCCAGTTGGCGACATTCATCTCCTGCTGATCTCTTGTCGCCAATTTTGTTCCACTGATCCAGTGCTGTTAGATACCATTCTTCGGCCTCTTCGTAGACAATACCGCGTGCTTGATGTAGAAGTCCTAGATGATGGAATTCGACAGCCATTTGGTATTGGTTGCCTAATCTATCGCTGAGTTGTAACGCCTGTTGATACCAGCTTATTGCGTCGTCGAAGAAATATTGTGAATGGGCTACTGTTCCCATTTGGTGGAAAATTAGTATTGCTGTTTCCTCGTCACGTTGTTCTTCGACAATTGCTCGTGCCCTATTTAGCCAGTTAGCAGCCTCTTCGTATTCAAATTTCAGCTGACATACTGTGCCAAGTGCCCTGTAATCGGCGATCATTGATTCCTCATCCGGTAATCTCTGGTGAATATCTAGAGCTTTCTGGTACAGTTCCTTCGCTTCTGTGTAGTATCTTTGATTTTGTTTGACTTGTGCGATCGCGAAGAAATCATCTGAGGCTGCCGAAGGATCATCGCTGTCTTGGACTATGGCTAAAGATTTTTCGAACCATTCCACGGCCTGTTCAAGTTGCCATCTCTGTCGAGCCACTTGACCATACTGGTGGTATACTGCGGCTGTTCGCGGATCCGAATGACCTTCAGGTTGGGATTCAAGATATTGGAGAAGCTTATCATTTAATCCTTCTGCATATTCTAGATCATGTAAGTCAACTGCCTCACTAGCCTCCGTTCCTATCAGATATAACCAGAGTTCTACAGCATTCTTGGATATAGCTTCGTCTGATGTTTCTCCTATTACCTCAAGGATTTGAGATCTGAGCCTCCGAAGTTCTGCAAATCGCTTCTGCATGTGGTACACCTGTGCCAATGGTTGAACAAGCAGCTGTGCATTTTCCCATTGTTCGGATTCTAGAGCTAAACCTAGAGCCTGGGTTAAATTTCCTTCTTCAGCTAAGATTGCCGTGACTCCAGAGTCCTGATTTTCATAGAGTGATTCCATAAAATAATCGGCCGTGTCGGCATATACGCGTACAAATTCTTGTTCCATATTTCGTATGTTATGGCCTTGGAGTTGTAGTGAAAGTTTCTTTCCGTAAAACCACGGAAGAGACGGATGTATTTGATATACGCTAGGAGATACGGAGTCAAGGAAGCCAGAGGAATGTGCACTTCTTAGAAGTGTACGACATGCACCCCATCCGAGTTGTTCTCCCATAGCGGACTTATACGCTGTCTCTTGGGTCATGTGGTTTAAAATATCCATCATCACTCTACGTTGGAATAGACTTAGGAAAGGCAAGTGAGTTCTGTTTCTGTGGGACATTTTTGTCCATGCATATTCCATCACAGCCGTAAGGTATTTATCACGACCCTCTTCCTCAGAACTTGGAGGAAGTTCTTCCTCCGTACGTTTTAACTCGCTTAGTAATACGGGCAAAGGTACGTCTTTGAGTAGAGGTAGAGCGATTTGTAATGCTAAAGGATGCCCCTCAAGGCTTTGTAACAGGTCAGATATTTCAGACGTTATCCGATTTGAATCTATAGAGGATTTCTCGATGATATGTCCAGCCATCTCTGTGCTTTCGGCAGTATTCAATCCGGTCCATGACTCAATGGTGTGCTCAATGGTCAACCATGTCTCTTGTGGCTTCCTCCCCACTAGCAAAACACTTGTAGCCCCAGTGCTGGTGATCTGCGATAAGAAGTCATTTAATTCTACGGTTTCATTTTCTTCTAAGAGTCCTGGAGAGCCTTCCGGAAATCCAGATATATTTTCCACGTTATCCCATATTAGTAATGATCCCGTATTGCGAAAATATTCGGTAACCCAATCTCGCTGTTGAGTAATCGTCATATCAGCAAAAGCGAGATCGGCAATACTTGTCCCAATTTCATGGATGACCCGTTGCAGTCCGCTGGGGTGAGAAGTTTCAAAGGTGGTGTAGAAAACACCGCCGGGCCTCTGTGTACGGCCAACTTTTTGGAACCATCTTCCAAGGTTCAGGACGAATTCTGTTTTTCCTGTGCCTGTGTTTCCGGCCAATAGGATGACTGTGTTTTGTGCTATTAGCCTTTCCATTCGACATGCCTCAAGCTGTCTGCCTATCAATCCGTATTGGCCTGCGGCCGGCAATTGCAAATCCAGATCCATTGCTTGTTGTGGCTGTAATACCGGAGGTCCTAACGGATCGGGTTCATCGATGGTGATAGCGATAGGTGTATATAGATTACTTTCGTAAACGGTGGGGGTTATCCAATCCCAAAACACTTGTTTTCCGGTTGGTGTCATTCGTTTAGGGTCGTCCATCAACAATCCCCTGGATATGGCTACGCACTGTGATATCTCAAGACCTTCTGACAACAACGCATAGAACTTTCTTAGGAACTTTTCTCCTGAAGGACTTTGTATCCGGTATGGCAGGGATACAATATTTGGAATTCCGGTGGTGGATAATCTCAGGGAGGTATCAGATGGGCCTACCCAGGAGTTTCCTTCGCTAACTGGCCCATTATTGGTTATTAATGTGGGGATACCGGCAGTATTCACGCAACTTGCTAGTTCTTCTAGTTCTACCATATCGGTTGCCCCGTCAACTTGTTCAAAAGCGATTGAGCCACCGTCTGATGCTGCGCCATCGATGTGCAATACATGGTAGTAATTTGGTTTATTCGCTAATGTGCTCTTTAAATTCTCATAAGTAGGAGGATACAAATATTCTAATTCTGCATGTACAGGTAGGGCCTCAAGGGATTGAGCAGTTTCACCAGTTAGTCCCCCTGATAGACGGCGTTCACCTAGCTGCGGTCTAGGTGCTACGATTAGTACATTAATCTGGTCAGTCGGCAAGTTGTACGGATAAGAGATTTTATTGTGATTAGTAGGTCTTCTTACAATGGATGGCATCTGGCTGATCAAATAACCTTTTTCGGGCTCATTAATCAGCTCCCAGGGGATGGCTAAGAATTGAGGTCTGTCTGAGTCTACGATTACTCGGCAATTCTCTAGTCCTTCATCAATAGCTATCTTGTACAAAGACAAGGCATCAGGAGTGGATTGAAGTAATTTTTCAAATAAAAGTCTACCTAGATTGCGTAATCCAACCTCAATTGCATCAGCCCTTTGCGATGCAACATTTCCAACATCTGATAAGTACTCAGTGAAATACCAGTGTATTTCGCTTCTGTCTGAATCTTCCAATGGCATTTGGAAGTCTGTAGTAAATGATTGAGACTTATTAGAGCCGTGGACAAGGGTTACTTTAACTTCATTTGTACTGACTAGATCTTCTATAATCAACAGATTTGCCACTGATCTGCTCCTAGACCTACACAAGGTAGTACTCGATGGTATTGGGTATTGCGCAATAGTTTCCTCTATCTCATTATATGTGGGAGATTATATTGAATATTGCTACCGCATCTCATGACCAAAGGTGTTGGCATTATACTATATACAATTACGTAACAGGGTCATTTGCCATCGCATGCAATTACAGTGGTAGCGGGTGCAAAACTAGAGTGCGTTGGTATGGTGTAGATATGCATAGCTCTGAATTCCTGGAAATACTCAAAACACGTCAGATAACATTTTGTTCAGGTGTTCCTGACTCGACGTTCTCTAGTGTATTTCAAGCAATGTTGGATGACCCTGATATAAATTATGTGAATGCAGTCAGAGAGGACGTTGCACTTGGAATAGCCAGTGCTGCTTACTTCAAGAATGAAGTAGGCGCGGTGATAATGCAGAACTCAGGGATAGGTAATGTTATCAACGCTCTTACATCGTTTAATTTGATGTACAAGATACCGGTTTTGATCATAGTAGGCTGGCGGGGATATTCCACTGACGCCCCTGAACATGAAATTATGGGTAAGAAAACACCAGAATTTTTTGATCTACTAGATATACCGTATAAAATACCCGATGAAGACAATCTTCCTGATGAGATTGACGAGTTACTCGTACAAATGGAAACAGAATGTATTCCAGGTGCTTTGATACTAAGGAGCGGTGTAGTTCAGTGATCAGAAGATCTGATGCTATCATAAAGGTGATGGAATCTGTGGATGAAGAAGACTTGGTCGTAAGTACCACAGGTATGATATCGCGCGAGCTTTTCTATAACGCAGATAGGCCTGCAAATTTTTATATGTTGGGGTCAATGGGTCTTGCGTCGTCGTTAGGCTTGGGATTGTGTTTGAAAAACCCCATGAAGAAGGTATTTATTTTGGAAGGCGATGGTAGCTCCCTGATGAGTTTAGGAGCTATTCCTTTAATTTCAGCCTGTCATCCTAATAATCTGATCCATGTCATCTTTGATAACCAGTGTTATGAATCTACAGGCGGTCAGCCGTCTATAAGTGTCGACGTAGATATATCGGAAATAGCACGAGCCTCAGGATATAACGTGACTTGCAGAATCACCGCGCTAGAGGAGATAGACCATGCATTGTACGAATATCAAAATGTTGACGGGCCAATTTTGCTCCTGATCGAATGTAACCATGAGTCATCGCACGATGTTCCTAGAGTCTCCCACACTCCAGTAGCCATTAGGGATATGTTTAAAGAGGCCTTCAACCAAACGCATTGATATGCGATGTTTCTAGTGAGTCTCTCGTTGTGGTTTAAAATGCTACTAGTGCGTCAGCGGCTTTAACACCCTTCCCTTCGCTTAAGACCATCAGGGGATTTATATCTAATTCGGATAGATTGCCATCAAGGTGGACCGCCAGATTAGAGATATTTACAAGCGTCGAGATTAGAGCATCTATATCACCTTTTGGTGATCCTCTGAAGCCATGTAGCAACTTAGAACCCCTTACCTGATTAATCATGCCCCGAGCTTCTGACGGGGTGATGGGACATTGTCTTAGTGCTACATCGTTGTATACTTCTACCATTACGCCGCCCGTTCCAAACAGAATGATTGGACCAAGTTGCGAGTCGTATGACACTCCAACTATGAATTCCGTTCCTCCAGAGACCATCTCCTGTATTAGTGTCCCGTTTATCTGGGCGCTAGGATTATACTTCTTTGCATTGGATACCACTTCTGTGAACGCTTCTCTCGCTTCGTCTTCAGTATTAATCCCGAGCTTTAGCCCGCCTGCCTCTGTTTTATGGAGGATATCAGGAGAATCAATTTTTATAGCCACAGGGAAACCTATGCTTGAGGCAATCTTGGCAGCATCGTCTGCTGTGGTTGCGATGGCTTCATTTGTGGTGGATATTCCCCATGCTGATATAAGTTGTTTGCTTTCGTATTCAGTGAATGTTGCCCTACCCAGTGATTTGAATTCTGCTAACTTTTCATTCTGCTGCCTATTCATATCACTAGCTTCACCGAATCCATCCGAAAGCCTGGTGTCTCGCCATTCGTGATAGCCTACAAGGGTTTTTAATGCCAGAGCTAGTTTGTCAGGTACATAGAATACTGGGATGTTGGCAGCTTTCAGTTTGTTGAGACCGTCTGTTGCGCCTCTGGTACCTGTCCATAGAAATGCAATTCCTTTGTCACTGGAGTCTTTTAGCGCTATAACTTGCTCTGCCTGAGCATCTCCTCCTGCGCTTGCAACTACTAGATTTCCCACTTCGGGTTCGTTGATCATATGTCCCATTATGTCCGGAAAAGAATCGCTATTAGCAAAGCCTGTCACATCAGAGGGGTTTGCTGCCCATCCAAAAC
>CEOQ01046986.1_pt1 | contig 24187 bp, 18 predicted proteins | sample 361351 | NCBI WGS metagenome assembly CEOQ01 (sample SAMEA2619907, study PRJEB7988) | marine metagenome | biome: marine biome (ENVO:00000447); feature: deep chlorophyll maximum layer (ENVO:xxxxxxxx); material: "saline water (ENVO:00002010), including plankton (ENVO:xxxxxxxx)" | depth 60 m | reverse complement strand
TCAAAAAAATGATGATTTAGCTTTTGAAAGAATTATTAATGTTCCTAAAAGAGCTATAGGTGATAGCACTTTAAAACAATTACATGATTGGGGAAGAAAAAATAAAAAATCTCTAGAAGATTCGTCTTTAGAACTTTTACAATTAAATAAAATTAAACCTAAAGCAAAATTGGGATTAGTAAAAATATTAAATTTATTTAATAAGTGGAGATCAGATTCAAAAGTTAAAAAACATTATGAATTAATGGAAATAATTTTAGATGAATCTGGTTATTCAAAATTATTAAAAGATAAAAAAGATTTGGAAAACGAAGGAAGATTAGAAAATTTGAAAGAATTAATTAGAGGTATGCACGATTTTGACAACTTACAAAGTTTTTTAGAACATGTTGCTTTAGCTACTTCAATAGATCAGGATTGGGATGGTGAAAAAGTTAATTTAATGACCATGCATGCTGCAAAGGGTTTGGAATTTGAAGCGGTATTTTTACCTGGCTGGGAAGAAGGATTATTTCCACACCAAAAATCTTTAGAGGAAAAGGGAGATTTAGCTTTAGAAGAAGAAAGACGTCTAGCTTATGTAGGGCTTACACGAGCTAAGAAAGAATCTTTTATATCTTTTGTGGAAAGTAGAATGTATAGAGGAGATTGGGTTGAATCTTTGGCTTCAAGATTTATAGGAGAACTTCCTGAAAAAAATATAAAAAAAGAAGATATAAAAGAAAAAAATAATGAAGATTTCTTTTTTAACCAAGATATAGATTATGATGAGGGAATAAGAAGTCCTGGATGGGCTAGATTGCAGAAAAGAAAGCTAAAAAGAATTAAATGAAAAAATTAGCAGAATTAAAAAAGATTCTTAAAATTTATAAACTAGACGGTTATTTAGTGCCAAAAAACGATGAATTTTTTAATGAATATGTTGGTAGATCTAATGATAGATTGAAATTTATTTCTAATTTTTCTGGTTCTGCTGGTTTGGCAATAATTTTAAGAAAAGAAAATTATTTATTTATCGATGGCAGGTATACCATACAAGCCAAAATTCAGTCTGGTAAAAATTTTAAAGTTTTTACAATACCACAAAAATTTCCTAGAGATATTTTAAAAAATAAGAAAAAAATTAAAATTGGTTTTGATCCAAAATTACATACTGATAAACAATTAAATTTTCTTTTTAATATTAAAAACATTATTCTTAAACCATTAAAAAAAAATTTAGTAGATATGGTTTGGTCTAAAAAGCCAAGAGATATGATTAAACCTTTCTTTTTTCTTCCAAAAAAACATTCGGGACAAAGCTCTGAAAAAAAAATTAAAAATGTTAAAAAAATTCTTTTAAACAGCAAAGCAAATTATTTGCTGGTTACTGCTCCAGAAAATGTTGCTTGGATTTTAAATATTAGAGGATACGACTCTGAATTTTCTCCCATACCAAATGCTAGATTATTGATACACAAAAATGGAACTATTAATTTGTTTGCTCAATCAAAAAAAATAAAAAAAATAAAAAAAAATTTGTCAAAAAAAATAAATTTTTATGGTGAAAATGAAATTGAAAAAGAGTTAAGTAAATTATCAAAAAAAAATGTCTGGTTAGATATTTTGTCTTGCTCGATCCACTATAAATATTTACTTAGAAAAAAAAATAATTTGATTGAGAAAACAGATCCAATATATTTTCTTAAATCTATTAAAAATTCTACAGAAATAAAAAATATGAAAAAAAGTCATATAATTGATGGTGTGGCTCTAACTAAATTTTTATTTTGGTTAAAAAAAAATTACAAAAGAAAAAAAATTACAGAAATATCCGCCCAAAGAAAACTTGAAAATTTTAGAAAAATGAACCAAAGTTATAAATTTCCTAGCTTTAGTACTATTTCTGGATGCGGTCCAAATAGTGCAATAATACATTACAAAGCATCAATAAAATCGAATAGAACTTTAAAAAAAGGAGATATTTATTTAGTGGATTCTGGAGGGCAATACTCTTTTGGAACTACTGATGTAACTCGAACCATTTCTTTAGATAATAATTCTAATTTTGTTAAGGAAGTATATACGCGTGTTTTAAAAGGTCATATCGCAGTTTCTGATTACAAAATAAGGAAAAATTCAACAGGATCAAATGTCGACCAAAATGCAAGAAAACCTTTAAGAAAAATAAATTTAGATTATCCGCACGGAACCGGCCATGGTGTAGGATATTTTTTAAACGTACATGAAGGACCGCAGTCATTTTCACAAAAAAATAAAATAAACCTAAAATCTGGAATGATTATTTCAAATGAACCAGGATATTACAAAGTAGGTTATTTTGGTATCAGAATAGAAAATTTAATTTATATTAAAAGAAATAGATTTAAGGAGTTAACTATGGCTCCTATTGAAAAGGATTTAATTAAAAAAAATATGCTTAATAGAAAAGAAACGAATTGGCTAAATAAATATCATTTAAAAGTAAAAAAGAATCTATTTAAATTTATGAATTCTAAAGAAAAGACTGATTTAATTGACGCGTGTTCACCTATTTAGTAAACCATACCAACCATTTTCATCAAGAATTTTAATATTTAATTGTTTTGCTTTATCAATTTTTTTAGTAGTCGGCTTAGAATCTCCGACAACTAAATAGTCTAATTTTTTACTTGTGGTACCCAAAATTTTTCCCCCCTCTTTTTCTACTAATGCTTTTGCTTCTGCTCTGCTCATTTTGCTTAATCCACCTGTGAACATTATTGTTTTACCATAAAAAATTCCTGATTTACTAGTTTTAAAATCAGCAACATTTAATTCTTTAATTAAATTAGAAACGGTATTTAAATTATTAGAGTTAGAAAAAAACATCTCTAGGGAATTAACTTGTGTTTCTCCAATACCATCCAATTCAAGAAGAAAGCTTAAAATTTTTTTTCTTTTTTTATTTTCACAAAGTTCTTCAAATTTTCCTATACTTATAAAATATTTTGCTAAAGTTTTGGCATTTTCCTGTCCTATATGCCTTATGCCTATCGCAAAAATTAATTTATCTAAAGATATTTTCTTTGATTTTTTAATTGCTTTTTCTAAATTTGAGGATGATAAATCTCCCCAGCCCTCTAGGTTAGAGATTTTTTTAAAATTTAAATTAAATATATCCGCTGGATATCTAATCATATTCAAATCCCAAAAATTGTGTATTATCTTTTTTCCAAATCCATCAATATTTAATGCATCTTTTGATACAAAATGTTTTAATTTTTCTCTTAAAATATCTCTGCAATTAAACTGTAGGTCTGGGCATCGAGTCACAGCATCTTTTTTTTTGGTACTGTGGTTAAATTCTTTTATTGTTTTTGACCCGCATGAAGGACATTTTTCTGGAAAGTTAAATTTTTTTGTATTTTTATCTCTTTTGGCTTTATCTACATATAAAACTTGCGGAATAACATCTCCTGCTCTTTGAATGCATACAGTATCTCCTATTCTAATATCTTTCCTAATTATTTCATCTTCATTGTGTAATGTTGCGTTTGATACAACAACTCCACCAATATTGATTGGTACTATTTTAGCTACAGGTGTTAATGCTCCGGTTCTTCCAATTTGTATGTCAATATTTTTAATCTTTGAAAAACCTTTTTCCGCAGAAAATTTATGAGCAATTGCCCATCTCGGAGAATTAGAAACAAAGCCCAGCCTGTTTTGTAATTCTAAATTATCTACTTTGTAAACCAATCCATCTAAATCATAGTCAATACTTGATCTTTGTTTTTCAATTGTTTCATAATTCTTTTCAATATCTTCAATTTTGTTTACAAGTTTATTTAGAGGATTTGTGTTAAACCCCCATTTTTTCAGTAATTTTAAATATTCGGATTGTTTTTTAAAAAATTTTTTCTCAGCAATACCAAACCCGTAAGCAACGAATTTTAAAGGTATTTTTTTAGTTTCGTTAGGATCTTTTTGTCTTAAGGAGCCTCCAGCTGCATTTCTTGGGTTTGCAAATTTCTTACCAATTTTTTTAAAGTCTGACTTAGATATATAAACTTCTCCTCGAACTTCTAAAACTTTAGGAAAATCAGGATAATTAACTTTTTTTGGAATATCTTTAATTGTTTTAAGATTATTAGTTATATCTTCTCCAGTCTTTCCATCGCCACGAGAAAGGCCTAGCACGAAAACATTGTCGATGTATTTCAATGATGCTGAGATACCATCAATTTTAGGTTCTGCTGAAAAAATTATTTTTTCAGTATCTTTTATATTTAAAAAATTTTTAATTTTTTTTAGAAAATCTTCCACATCTTCTTTGGAAAAGGCATTTGCTAGAGATAACATAGGAATATCATGTGGAACTTTTTTAAATTTACTTGAAGCTTCGTAACCAACTTTTTGACTTGGTGAGTTTTTATTTTTTAAATATTTATATTTTTTTTCAAGATTTAAAATTTCTGTTTTAATATTATCGTAATCTTTGTCTGAAATAAGAGGAGAATCATGCTTAAAATACGCTTCGTCGTATTTTCTTAATTCACTAATTTTTTTTATGTAAAATTTTTCAATTTCTTTTCTTTCCATATTTTCTTACTCAAAAAGACTCTTTATTTTTTTTCTAATTAAACCCATTTCTTTTTCTTTTTTAACTTTTTTATTTTTATAGTTTTTGTTAAATATCTTATAGCTTTTTTCATACCATTCCCCTGACTGGTAGTTGTATCCCAAAATTGCGGCTGATTGTTTAGCCTCTTCTTCCAATCCAAGCTTGTAATAAACTTCAACGATTCTATGCAGAGCCTCTTCTACAAAAATTGTTTTTTCATATTCTTCTATAACTATCTTTAATCTATTAAGTGCAGGAATCCATTTTTCAATTTTCATATAATATCTTGCAATTGACATTTCTTTGGCTGCTAATTGATCTATGATTAAATCTATTTTGAATCTTCCATCTGTTGCATAATCCGTTTCAGGAAAATTTTCTAATATATATTCAAATTTTTTTTTTGCTTGCAATAAAGGTTCTAAATCTTTTTTTTCATCAAGAATTTGCTCGTAATAGCACACAGCAATTAAATAGTGGGCGTATGGAATGTTTTCATCAGCGGGATAGTGATGAATAAATCTTTCTAAACTAAAAATCGCATTTGAATATGCGTTTCTGGAATAATCAGAATAAGCTGCCATAAGACTAGCTTTTGCTGCCCACTGACTTTGTGGTAATAAAACTTCAACTTCTCTAAATTTTTTTGCAGCATAAAATGCGTCTCCTGTATTTAAAGAATCTACTGCTTCAGCATAAATGGTTGCTGCTTTTGCTTTATCTGTTTCTTCTTCTTGAAGAATTTCTTTCTTATTTTTGTTCCCGCAAGAAAATAATAAAAAAAATGATAATAATAAAACTAAAAATCTTTTAAACATTTCGATAAAATATCATTTTATCAAAATATTTAATTATTACAATTTTAATGGTAAGTGTATGTTTATCCGTTAACAGCAATCGGTTTAGCGTATCCGCTGCCTTGGTTGCCTTGTTCTTTTTGTTGATAGGTATCAAATTTCCAATTTGATTGATCTGAGAAAAATTTATTTAGTAAAACGTTTGTAAGTTGATGGCCTCCTTGTGAAGTTTGAATATTTCCAAAAATTCTGTAGCCTGAAAGCATTAAATCTCCAAGACAATCTAATATTTTGTGATTAACAAATTCATCCCTATATCTAAGGCCATCTTCATTTAATATTTTGTTATCCTTGACAACAATTGCATTTTCTAGTGAACCGCCTTGAGCTAATCCTTGATTTTTTATTTGATCAATATCTTCATATAGACAAAATGTTTTCGAATTATATATTGCATCTAAATTTCCACTGCTTAGTTTGAATTTTTTTCTTCGAGTTCTTATTAATGGATTTTTATAAACTATTTCAAAATCTATTACTAAATCATTTTCAAAAGGTTCTATTGATATATATTTTTTTCCATCTTTTACTTCAATTTTTTTAAGAACTTTAATAAATTTTTTATAAGCATTTTGTTCTTGAAGACCATAGGATCTTATACCTGTAACAAAATCAAAAGAAGAACCGTCCATTATAGGAATTTCTGGTGCGTCAACTTCAACTATAACATTATCTAGCCCCTCTCCATAAAAAGCTGCCATTAAATGCTCAATAGTAGAAACTGATATTCCATGTGAATTTTTTATTTTTGTACAAAGTATTGGTTCATTTACATTTTTAAAATTTGCTTCAACTATACTTTTGTCAGAATCAACATCGGTTCTTTTGAATATAATGCCTGTATTTACTTCAGCTGGTTTTAAGCAAATATTTACATTCTTACCATTGTGTAACCCTACTCCGCTAAATTCTATGGGTTCTCTAACTGTTTTTTGGAGATTGTTTGACATCTATATTTTTATACAAAAGGCATAAATTAGTTAAAAGACAACTTATGTTACTAAAAAATACAGTTTAATTTTTAAGATTTAGTTCCAAAAATTTTTGCAAAAAAGCCTATATTTTCTTTGTTCTTGCTGCCAATTTTGGGTATTGCCTCCGTCTCCCATCCGTCTTTGATAATTTTTAGAGCTCCCAAACATGGAATGAAAGTATTATTTGAATCTTTTTCTTTTACTGTTTGATTTATTTCTAAGGGTATAATTTTAGGACCAAAAAAATTAGTAAAATATTTATCAATATTTGAAAAACTTAACCCATCTCCATAAAGTAAAAAATTTATATTGGAAGACAAATCAAATCCTGGGACTACTAATTGTTTCTTTAACTTGTCGATAATTTCATCTAATCTAGCTTTTATAATATTTGTGATTAAATCTTTGCTAATTTTTCTATATCCAGATTTGTTAAAAAAATTTTCTTTTAAATAATTATCTTTATCAAAAATATTTTGATTTTCTTTAAAAGAAAAATCAAAGTTATTTTTTATATTATTTGACTCATTTAAATCTAACGAGCAAACTTTAGATATATCTTTTGTAATGAAATCAATTCCAAATGGAAAAGTAATTGAGTGCACTAGCGCAAAATTTTTAAACAATCCCATGCTAATTTTATTAAAACCTAGATCTATTAAAATTGTATTAGATTTAAGTTCTTCATTTCTTAACAATTGTGCTCCAAGAGCAAATGTTCGTGATATAAATCTCTCAACTTCAATATCACAATCTATAAAAGTTTGATTAATATTTTTTAAATTATTTTTAGGAAAACTTATAAAAGTTGTCTCGTGAGTTAGTAGATCTGCATAAACATTGATAGGCTCCTCCACAAAAGCTTTTTTATCAACGATATAATTGTGATTAAAAATATGAATTATTGATTGATTTTTATCATTATGTATTAATTGTTTTTTTGCTTCGTTTAATAAAAATTCAATATCTTCTTTATGAATTTTTGATCCATTCATTTTTTTTTGTTTCGAAAATGTAGTGCATAAAAAATCAGGTTGTTCAAAAACTAGGTTTATCTTTTTAAGAGATATATTTGCTTTTTTTTCGGCAGAACTTATACATGATCTAATTGCACCAGATGCTTTTTTTAAATTTACAATTATATCGTTGTTTATTCCCTCTGAAGGAGTTACTGAAGTGGATACAATTTCTGTACTATTTTCATCAGCTGTATAAATGAGACATTTAATATTTACATCGTCAAACTCAATAATGCCTATTTGATTGTCTAGACTCATTATTCAACTATTATCTTACCATCTATTCTCAAATCAATAGTATTAAATTTTTTAAAATCTTCTCGATTTAATAATTCGATAGATTCTTTAATAGCCTGCTCAGTGTTTTTATGTGGAAACTTTATTATTTTGCCATCTAAAAGCTCTAAATCCCAACGATTTATTTTAAAATAATAAATATTTTTAATCTGATTATTTGGAAAATTATTACTTTTTAATTGATTCATAAAACTTATAAAAATATCAGGAGAAAATTCACCAAAAATTGTTGGTAATTTATCATAGTTTTTACTTTCGATATATAAAATCAAATTAGATGAGCTGTCTATCAAATATTTTTTTTCATTTTTATATAAAATAGCAACAGGTTTGGTTTCAAAAATCTTTACAATGACAGTGTCGGGATATTTAATTTTAACTTCTATCCTGTCTAGAAAATTAGTTTGTTCTAGAGGTTTTTCTATATCTTTTCTTTTTACTAAAAAAATATTTTTATTATAAATTTTACTTAACTTTTTTTCTATCTCTTGCTTGGGTATCAAAAAATTATTTAAAATTTCTATTTTTTTTATTTTAAATAAAACATTTTTTTTTTCTGTTTCTGAATCTGGATTGCCGGGGCTATAAGTTGTAAGAAAAACTAACGTAATTAGTAATAAAATTATTCTATAAAGTTTTTTCATCTATTTTTGCTAGCATTCTTAACCATCCAAACAACTAAATCTTCAAATTTAATCCCGCAGTAATTAGCTATCTCCGGAACAAGAGAAAGTTTGGTCATTCCTGGCTGAGTATTAGTTTCCAGCAAATAAAATTTATTTTTAAAAAATCGAAAATCTGATCTAGTAATTCCTCTGCATCCTAATAGTTTGTGAGCTAATTTTGATAGTTTGAGCACTTTGCTGTACATCACTTTAGAAAGTGGAGCTGGCATAATATGTTTGGTTTTCGCTTTAGATGAATACTTTGCTTTATAATCATAAAATGCTCTTTTTGGGATTAATTCTATAGCACCAAGGGCTTTACGATCCATGACTGCCACCTGAATTTCTCTTCCAGGAATATACTCCTCTACAAGAATTGGGTCATATTCTTTTTTTAGAGCATTATAATTTTTATCAAATTGTTTTTTATTTTTGCAAATATAAACCCCGAGACTGGATCCTTCGTTGATTGGCTTAATAACAATTGGAAACTTAATTCCTTTAATTTTCATTTTATTCAATAAATCTTTTTTGTAATTATTTTTTAATAAAAAGTATTTTGGAACTCTAATTCCATTTTTTTTAAAAATATTTCGTGACAAAACTTTATCCATAGCCAGACTAGATGAAATTACACCTGAATGAGTGTAGGGAATTTTTAAATATTCCAATATACTTTGAATAAGACCATCTTCGCCATATTTTCCATGAAGAGCATTAAAAACAACATTAGGTTTTAGTCTTTTTAATTTGGTTACAAAATTAGCTTTTGCATCCAATTCTTTTACTTTATATCCTTTTTTTTTAAGAGCTGCAGAACAGGCCTTGCCAGTTATAAAACTGATTTTTCTTTCGCCGGAAAGACCTCCTAATAAAACAACTACTAATTTTTTCACAGCTTTTCTCCAATGATTTGAAGTTCTAATTCAAGATTAACACCTGTTTTTTCAAAAACTTTTTTTTTTACTTTGTCAATCAAACTTTCTAGATCGGAAGATTTAGCATTTCCTTTATTAACAAAAAAATTACAATGTTTGTCAGAAATGTACGCATCGCCAACTCTCATGCCTGCGCAGCCAGCCTCTTTGATTAATTTCCATGCATGATTTTTATTTGGATTTTTAAATGTACTCCCGCATGTTTTAATTTTTGATGGTTGTGTCTTTTTTTTTTTCTCAACTAAATTATTTATTTTTTTTTTAATATATAACTTGTTTTCTTTTTTGCCGCGTAGTGTCGCACTTATGAAAATTAAATTTTCATCTAAATCACACCCTCTGTATAAAAATTTTATATTTGATGAATAAATTATTCTTAATTTGCCAGCAAGATCCATAACTTGTACGGAAACTAAAATTTTTGAAATGTCTTCACCGTAGCAACCTGAATTCATTCTAATTCCACCACCAATTGTTCCTGGAATACATGACAGAAACTCAAGACCAGTTATTGAATTTTTATATGCAAAATTTGAAACACTTTTATCTAAAGCAGAAGAACCGACTACTATGGTATTTTCATTCAATAATGACATGTGTGTAAAAGATTTTCCAAGTTTAATAATCACTCCATCAAAACCTCCGTCTCTAATTAAAGTATTAGATCCGACCCCTAATACTTTTACTCTGTCAAATCCTTTGATGTTATGTAAAAATGTAGACAATTCATTTAAATTTTTTGGCTTAAATACAATTTTTCCCAATCCGCCCAAATTAAACCAGGAGTATTTGGAAAGATTTTCATTAAATAAAATCTTTCCTGAAATTTTTTTTTTAATATTTTTTACATTCGAAATTAAATTCATTTTAATTCTTTGCCTATTTCTCTTATCCAGCTAGAAATACTTCCTGCTCCCATACAAATAACTAATTCGTCTGCTAATAAATTTTTTTTAAAATAATTTTTTAAATCAATTTTATCTTTTATATTAATCACTTGAACTTTAGATTTTTTTGATATTTTTTTAGAAAAATCATTTTGATTAAAATTATAATTAAGTTTTTCTCCAGCAGAATATACAGGGCATAAAACAACTCCATTAGTAGATTTAAAAGACCCAGCAAATTCAGTCATAAGATTTTTTACTCTTGAATATCTGTGAGGTTGAAAAACACAAATTATTTTTTTTTCTTTATAAACTTCGCGCGCCCCATTTATAACAGCTGTAATTTCAGTAGGATGATGTGCGTAATCATCATAAAATTCCCTTTTTCCAATTGAAAATACTTTTGTGAATCTTCTTTGAATACCCAAAAATCTTTTTAGTGCTCTTTTTATTTTACTTATTTTAATTCCTAGATTTAATGCTATGGCTACAGACGCTGTAGCATTAGCTACGTTATGATCTCCAATTAAATTTAATTTTATATCTTTAATTTTTCTAATTTTATCTCCAGTAAGTTTTACTTTTAAATCAAAAATTGAGCTATTTAAATTTTTTCTAACATTAATGATTTGATAATTACAATGCTTATTAAATCCATAAGTTAAAATATTATTTGTTCTACATCTGGGAAGTAAAGATTTTAAATAATTATTGTCCAAGCAAACTATTGATTTTCCAAAAGATGGTGTTTTTTCTATAAAAGAACAAAAATTTTTTTTTAATACATTAAAACTTCCATAAAAATCTAAATGTTCCTTATCAACATTAGTTACAACAGAATAAGTAACTGGCAGTTTTAAAAAACTACCGTCGGACTCGTCTGATTCAATTACAGCCCACTCCCCTTTACCTAGTTGAGCTGTATTCTTTAATGAATTTATTACTCCTCCATTAATAACGGTTGGATCTAAACCAGCTTCTACTAAAATATTTGCTGTTAATGACGTAGTTGTTGTTTTTCCGTGAGATCCTGTAATAATAATATTCTTTTTGAGCGCGATAATGTTAGCCAACATTTCCCCTCTTTTAAATACAGGTATTTTTTTAGATTTTGCTGCTTTTAGCTCTACATTATTTTTTTTAACTGCTGAAGAAACAACAACCATAGTTGCTTTTTTTAAATTTTTATAACTATGACCAAAATAAACTTTAATTTTTGACTTGTTTAATCTTTCAGTATTTTTATTTCGATTTAAGTCGCTGCCCTGGACAAAAAAACCCATATTTTTCATAATTTGGGCAAGTCCGCTCATTCCAATTCCTCCTATACCAATAAAGTGAATTATTTCATTGCTAGCAATATTAATTTTCATTTTTAAATAAATTCCTTAATTTCTTTTTCTATATTGTTATAAACGTCTCCGCCATGATCTTTTTTCATATTTTCACCAATTTTTTCTAATTTATTTTTATCTCGTATACTTTCCGCAAGTAAATTAAATAAATTTTTGGTATTAAAATTGTCTTGTTCCAAAATTGAACAATAACCTTTATCTTTATAGTATTTTGCATTTAAATATTGATGATTATCTATAGAATTTGGAAGAGGCACTGCAATAAATGGCGTTAGTGCATAAACTAATTCGGCAGTAGAAGATGCGCCACATCTTGTAATAGCTAAATCAGAAGACAGAATTAGTTCCAATATATTTTTTTCAAAATCAAAAACATAATTTTTAATATTATATTTTTTATAAAAGTCAATTATTGAAGTTTTCTGTTCGATTGTGCATTGTTGGTTAATTTCAATTTCATAATTTTTCTCTTTTAGCATTTTTATTGTAGGTGGTATAATTTCACCAAAAATTTTAGCACCCTGACTTCCACCAAGTATCAATATTGAAAAAAAATTTTTATTTTTATTTTTTTTAAAATTTTTGTAATTAATTAATTTTTTATCTAAAATATGTCCGACAATACTAACTTTATTTTTAGTAGGTAGGCTTATTGCAGTTTTATTTGCTAAAAGAACTTTTTTTGACAAATTTGATAGATACTTATTAGCTCGTCCTAATATTAAATTATTTTCATATATTACTAAAGGCAAATTAAAAAATTTTGAAGCAAAAGAAATTGGAAATGAAACATAACCACCTAATCCAAAAATTAGGTCTGGTTTTTCTTTTTTTAAAATAAGAATTGATTGAAATATTGAATAAAGTATTACAAAAAATGATAAAAATTTTTTAAAAAAGTTTTTTCCTGTCGGGGATTGTGCGTTTAATATATAGGATTTAAATTTTAAATTGTCTTTTATAAAACTTTTACCTCTTTTGTCGGTAACAAGCAAAACCTCATATTTTTTATCAAAAAAATGTTGCATCAAATTTATAGCCGGAAGTATATGTCCGCCAGTTCCTCCTGATGAAAAAATTATTTTTTTACTCATTTTTGATATATCTATTCGAATCCTTTCTAGTAAAATTTAAAATTATTCCAGCCACAATTGAACTTCCAATTAAAGATGATCCACCATAACTTAAAAAAGGCAAGGTCATACCTGTTGTTGGAAGTAATCTGGTATTAACACCTATGTGAATAAATGTTTGTATGATTAAAAGAGATGCTAAACCAACCAATGATAACTTAAGAAATTCATCCTTTTCTAAAAAAACTCTGTTTAATACTTTGTAGCCTATAATAAAAAAAATAATAACAATGATTAAAACAAATATAGCTCCAAATTCTTCTGATACTACAGCTATTATATAATCAGTGTGTGCTTCAGGCACTTTATCTTTTAAAATACCCTCTCCCATTCCTCGTCCGGTTAGCCCTCCTTGCTTAATTGCATCTAACGCTTTTTGTGATTGAAAGTTATCTCCTGCTTTTGGATCTATAAATGTTTTTACTCTAGAAAAAATGTAACCAAACTTTTCTGGGAAAAAAAATATTAAGAGTACAATTATACTTAGGAAAACTAAACCAAGCATTAATAATAAGACCATATTAAATCCTGATACAAAAATCATTGTTGCCCAAACTGAAACTAACAATAAAGTTTGTCCGAGGTCTGGCTGATTAACAAGAAACGCTACGATGAGAAGTAAAACGAAAAAAGAATACAAGTATCTCAAATAAATATTATCCTTTTCATTTTGAGTGATAATTTTTGTTATAAATATTATAAATAATGGTTTAACCAATTCAACTGGTTGAAATATTGGCAAAATATAAAAATCCATCCATCTTTTTGACCCTTTAATTTCAATACCAAATATTGGAACTAAAGCTAAAATTAAAACTGAAATAAAAAAAAGAAAAAATAAAATTTTTATTAATTTATTGCTTTCCTGAATTGAAATAACAAAAAGTAATGTTAATGATATGCAAACAAAAACAAAATGTTTGATAAAAAAGAAATAAGTTTGCTTATTCATTTTTTCACCAACTACTGGGGATGTTGAAGAAAAAGAAAAAAAAAGTCCAAGAAATAAAAGAAAAATAAACAAAAGCAAAATCTGTTTATCTATATTCCTCCACCATTTTGCTATTAAACCAGTATTTTCTCTACTAAAACTAAACATTTGTTCTCATGCAAACTTTTTTATTACTAAATTTTTAAAATAGTTTCCTCTGTTTTCAAAATTATCAAATTGATCAAATGATGCTGCAGCTGGACTTAGTAAAATTGTTTTTTTAGATTTTTTATTTAATTTTAGATCTCTAGAAATATCATCTAAAGCTTTTTTAATATTTTTAGATATTTTATATGTAATGCTTTTTTTAATTTGTTTTTTAAAAAATGAAGTATTTTTACCAATAACATACGCCTTTATAATTTTATGTTTAATATTTCTTAAATATATTTTGTCTCTATATTTTGGTAAACCACCAACTATCCAATAAATATTTCTATAATTTGATAAAGACTGCAAGCTGGCATCAAAGCTGGTTGCTTTAGAATCGTTAATGCACAAAAAATTTTTTCTTGATAAAACTACTTCTTGTCTATGAGGCAAACCTTTAAACTTATTAATTGCTTCAACTATAATTTTGTCACTTATTTTTAAATTTTTTGATATGCTGTAAGCAAATGCTAAATTTTCGATATTTCCTACGCTATTAAAGTATTGATTATTAATTTTTTTAAATAAAGGATTAGTATCGCGAATTTTAACTGAAACTAATTTTGATTTTACTCGCTGTCTTTTAAGTACATTTTTAATAAATTTTGAATATCTTTTCTTTAAATTAAGATAAGAATAATCTGTGTTTTTTTGAGCAAAAAATATTTTAGATTTAGTTTTTGCATAATTTTTGATGTTTTTATGCCTTTCTAAATGATCTGGTGAAATATTTAATATTGCAGCATGTTTTGATCTAAATAGTTTAGAATATTGAAGTTGGTAAGAAGATACCTCTAGAATGAAAACGCTTTTTGAACTTACTTTGTTTGAAGATAAAATGGGATTTCCAATATTTCCTACCGTTTTTACATTATATTTTGCAAACTTTAAAATCTTTTCAAGAATCTTGCATGTAGTAGATTTTCCATTCGTGCCAGTAATTGAAATTATTAGTGCTTTTTTATTAAGTTCAAAAAATAGATCAATATCGGTTATTACTTTTTTGAAATTGTTTGTTAAAAATTTTTTTATCTTACATTTATTTATATCTATTCCCGGACTTATTAATATATTATCCATCGATTCTTGATTAAGCCAAAATTTATCAAGTTTAAAATTATAACTTTTTATCTTTTTCCTTATTTTTTTATTGTCATCCCAACAAAAAACTTTAGCGTTTAATTTTTTAAAAGTTTTTGCTGCTGAAAACCCTGTTATGCCCATTCCATAAATAGCGATCCTCTTATTTTTGTATTTTTGTAAATCTGCCATGAGCTACCTTAATTTTAGTGTAGCTAATCCTATTAATGCTAAAATTATAGATATTATCCAAAATCTTATGACTACCGTCGATTCGGCCCATCCCTTTTTTTCAAAATGATGGTGGAGTGGAGCCATCATAAAAACCCTTTTTCCAGTCAGTTTAAAGGAAATTACTTGAATTATAACTGATACAGTTTCGAGCACAAATAAACCGCCGACAATACCCAAAACAATTTCGTGTTTGGAAATTATACTTACTGCGCCCAAAGAACCTCCTAAAGACAATGAACCTGTATCTCCCATAAAAATTTTTGCTGGAGGAGCATTAAACCACAAAAAACCTAAACATGACCCAACAATTGATCCACAAAAAATTGATGTTTCTCCAACGTTCACGATATAAGGTATTTGTAAATATTCTGAAAAAACAGTATTGCCTACAACATAACAAATTAAAGCAAATGACAATGCAACAAGCATTACGGGAACTGTTGCTAGACCATCCAATCCATCTGTTAAATTAACCGCATTCGAAGATCCTACAATTATAAAAACAGCGAATGGAATAAAAAACATTCCTAAATTAAATGCTAAATTTTTAAAAAAGGGAAAATAAATATTCCTAAGATGCTCATTACTACCAAACTTTATCAACAAAAATATTGCTATTAGTGAGAGAATAACCTGACAAACGATTTTTATAAGTGAAGACAGCCCTTTCGAATTTCCTCCTTTTATTTTTAAATAATCATCTAAAGCGCCGAGTAAACCAAAACTTGTTGCTACAAATAATAAAACCCAAATATATGAATTATTTAAATCAGCCCAAAGAAGAGTTCCAAAAAGGATTCCAATCAAAATAAGTACTCCTCCCATGGTTGGAGTGCCCACTTTTTTAATTATATGGTCTGAAGGCCCATCTTCTCTTATAGGTCCTGTAATTTTACGGCTTTCAATAAATTTAATAAATTTTCCACCAATTAAAAATACAATTATCAAGGAAGACATTAACGAAAGTCCAGTTCTAAATGTCAAATATCGAAAAACATTAAGTGCAGAAAATTGATCTACTAAAGAAATTAGAAAATTATAAAGCATTTATATAACCTTTTTTTATCTTTTTTGACAATTGATTTAAGCCTGTTGCGTTTGATCCTTTTATCATAAGTAAATCATTATTGTCTAAAGTTTTACTGAAATGATTGTAAGCATCTTTAATATTTTTAAATATTCTACCTTTTTTTTTCGCAGATAAATAATTAAAAGTCTGTTTTATATGTCTTCCGTAGACAAAAACTTTGTCAACATCGCTTCTATTTATCACTGTTGATAATTCTTTATGGAGTTTTTTTGTTTTTTTCCCAAGTTCTAACATATCTCCTAAAAGAGCAATCTTTTGACTATCTTTATTACATTTGTAATGCCTCATGTTGTTGATAGCGGACATCATAGATAGTGGATTTGCATTATAACTTTCATCAATAAATTTAAATTTTTTATTAAATTTTTTGATAGTTTTAATATCTCCTCTTCCTTCTGGTATCTTGAAATTAAAAAAAGTTTTTTCAGCTTTATTTAAATCTAAATTTAAAGCAAACAAAACTGAAATACATGCCAAAATATTATTTATTAAATTTAAAGTACGAATTTTTGTATCAAAATAAAAAACCTTATTTTTTACACTTACTTTTATTCTGAAAAAATTTTTTATTTTATTAATTTTTATTAGAAAAATATCTGATTTTTTTTTAATACCGAACGAAATTATTTTGATACCTTTTTTTCTTGCTTTTTCTGATAAAAAATTAAAAAATTTATCATCTTTATTTAAGATTATTGTTCCGCCGTTTGATATATTGTCAATTATTTCAGCTTTAGCTTTGGCAATATCTTTTAAAGTATTAAAATTTTTAAAATGTGCACCTCCAATATTAGTAATTACTGCTATTTCAGGTTTAACAATTTTGGACAAAGCATCTATTTCTCCTTTTTTATCCATTCCTATTTCAAACACACCAAAATCTGTATTTTTTTTAAGATTAGAAAGACTAAGAGGAACGCCAAATCTATTATTGTATGAATGTGGAGAATGATACGTCTGTCCATAGTTCTTTAGAGAAAAACTAATGAGATTTTTTAAAGTTGTTTTTCCAACGCTGCCTGTTATTCCAATAACATGTGCTGAAGAATATTTTCTAGTAACTTTAGCTAAACTCATCAAAGAATGAAAAGTATTTCTTACCTTTATAAATTTATTATTAGAGGATCTTTTAATTTTTTTATTCACTATTAATTTTGCGGCGCCTTTTCTAATAGCTTCTTTTATAAAATTATGTCCATCGGTTTTTTTTCCTTTGATAGCAAAAAATAAGTTATTTTTTTTAATAGTTTTAGTATTGATTGAAACTCCATCATAGTTAAAATTTTTCAAATTATTATTAAATACTTCTTTTAAAAGAATTTTTTGATTATTTTCTTTTTTTAAAAAAAATTTTCTTTTCTTAATTATTTTTTTTACTATTTTTTTATCTGAAAATTTAAATACTTTTTTACCATAATCTTGAACATCTTCATGACCTTTTCCAGCAATTAAAAGTACTTCGTTTGATTGTAATGCACCTATAGCGCTTGTTATCGCTTTCCTTCTGTTTCCAATATTTGTTGCTAACTTTTTACATCCCTTAATTATTGCTTTTCTTATTTCAGCGGGATTTTCGTTTCTTGGATTATCATCTGTTATAAAAATTTTTCGACAATACTTGCTGGCAATTTTACCCATAGAAAATCTCTTTTTTTTATCTCTTTCTCCTCCGCAACCAAATACAATTATAATTTCTTTATTAAATTGTTTTTTTATTGCGGCAAGACTTTGTTCTAAGGCATCAGGGGTGTGTGCAAAATCTACTATGACATTTGAATTATTATTTAAATTAGCTACACATTCAAGTCTACCGGATACAGGTTTAATTTTACTAACTTTTTCAAAAATGTTTTTCTCACTCAACCCACAACTTTTGGCTGCTAAAATTGCCATAAATAAATTTTTTATTTGAAAGTACCCGATAAGTGGAATTTTTAACTCTAATATTTTTGAATTATATTTAATTTTTACTATTTGTTTAGTGCCTTTATATTTGTTGCTTAAAATTTTTAAATCTCCAGAATTTGAACCTATTGTGTTGCTTTTTATTTTTTTTCTTTTGGCTATACTTTTTATTATCTTAAATTCTTTGTTATCCTCATCTGTGATAATTTTAGAACCGTTTTTTAATAATTTTTTAAACAAATACATTTTTGCATTTAAGTAAGATTTCATATTTTTATGATAATCAAGATGATCGTGACTAAGATTTGTGAATATTCCTGTATTAATATTTAAACCATCTAATCTTTTTTGTTGTAGACCATGGCTCGACGCTTCTAGAATTATATTGTTAATTTTTTTATTAGCTAAAATTTTCAGATTTTTATGTAAAGAGAGCGGATCAATTGAGGTTAGTTTTGTTTTTTTACTATACTTTCTTGAATTTATACCTAGAGTTCCAATAGTAGCAGCAGGAATTTTGTTTAAAGTTAAAATTTGATAAAAAAAATTTGCTACCGAAGATTTGCCATTAGTTCCTGTCACTGCAATTATATTTTTTGGTTTCTTCTTATAAAATTTTGAACATGTTTCTGATAAACTTTTTCTAGTGTCTTTAACTAAAAATAAAGGAATTTTATCTACTCTATAATTAACTTTTTTATCACTTACTATTGCTGAGGCTCCAGCTGATACTGCTTTTTTAATATATTTTGTACCTGAAGTTTTTCTTCCTTGAATAGCAAAAAAAATGTAATTTTTTTTTATTTTTCTACTATCAAAAGAGATTCCTTTGACTCGTATTTTTCGATGGTTCTTACTTGTTGTATTGAGTAGATATCTTAGAAGCATTTAAAAATTGCTTGAAGCTTGTAAGTTATTTATGGCTAAAATAGGACCAATTCTTTCTATAATTTTGCCTGCAACAACTACCGTATTCCAACCAGAAGTATTGCGCTTTTCGCCTTTGTGTTTATAGCCTTTGGGAAACTTTTCAGAAGGTGGGAATTCATATATGAAATTAGGAGCAGGTTTTGGTTCATCTAGCATTACCAACAAAGCGTACTCGGGATTGCTGGCTGGAAACATAGAAACAAATGTATTTAATTTTGCTTTTGAACCGTATTTTATGGCCGTTCCAGTTTTTCCACCCACTTCATAACCTTCCACGTCAGCAAAGTTTGCAGTTCCTTCGCTAGTACTAACTACTTTTCTTAACATTAAATTTATTGAACTGCTTGTTTCTTGGGAAATAATCTGTCTTTTTTTTTTTTTAAAATCTTTATTTTTTTTTAAAATATATGGCTCTATTTCATATCCTCCATTACTCAAAATAGCGTATGCCTTAACCAATTGAAGTGGTGTAGTAGTAATTCCATGTCCAAAAGATGTTGTTGCAAGTTTACATTTACCCCACCTAAAAGAGAGTGGAGTTCCAATTTCTTCTAGTTCAAACTTAATCGTCTCAAGAAGTTTTAAAGAATTTAAAAAATCTTTATATTTTTCAATTCCAATTTTTTGAGCGACTCTAACCGCTCCTATATTCGATGATCTAATTAAAATTTGTTCTGCGCTCAAATTTTCTGGCAACTTATCATGTTCGCTTATTGTATATTTATCACAAGTTAAACTGCTTTCTAAATTTTTAAAAATTGTATCAGGTCTTATTATTTTATTTTCCAATCCTGCTGCTATAGTAAAGGTTTTAAATACTGAGCCCAATTCATATACACCAAGAGTAATTTTATTACTATAAACTTCATCTTGAATCGATATTCTTTGGTTTAAATCGTAATCAGGCAAAGATACTAAAGATAATATTTCGCCATCTTCAACTTTCATTAAAATTGCTGCACTACCAATATTATAAAAATTTTTCTGTGCCTTGGCTAATTCTTCCCTAATTAAATATTGCAAATTAGCATCCAAAGTTAGGCTTAGAGGAACCCCTTCTTTTTTTTTATTATTCAAATCTTGATCAAAAAATTTTTCTATACCTGATATTCCGTCATTAACATCATTAGTTTGACCCAAAACATGACTAAAAAGATTTTTATGAGGATAAATTCTTGATGGTTTTGGATCAAAAACGAAAGCTTTATTTCCTATAAGCCAAAGCTGATCTTTTTCTTTTGGTGTTAATCTTTTTGCAATTGAAAAAAATTCATCTTTATTCAGTTTTTTTTTAATTTTGGCTAAATCTAAATCAGGTCGTAATAAACTTAATTTAATTAATAAATTTTTTTTTTCATTTTTATTTAATAATTTTGGCCTAACGCCTACATCATAAAGAGTAACATTTGTTGCTAAAATAGAACCATGTCTATCGACAATATCACGTCTGTTTATAATGACATTTTTTTTTAAATTATTATTATAAAAATTTTTTCCTGAAGATAACGATAAATAAGTAATTTTTATACCAAAGATAAGTAGTAAACTTAAAAAAATAAAAAATAGAAAAGTAACTCTGTTTAGTGAAACTTTTATAGCTTTAAAGTTTTTTTGTTTATCAAAAAGGTCAAGCTCATTATAATCTTCGAAATAAAAACTTTTTTTTTTAAAATCTTTTTTCTCTTTTTTTCCCATTAAAAATTATTTTCCCGGTACAATCGGTATGCCTAAAAAGAGTTTAACAACTTGCACAACTCCCCATCTTTGAATTCTTTCTTGGTTTAATATTTCCCCAGGAGAAGAATAAAGTCGTTTTAATTCCATTTTTTTTCTCTCAATCCTTTTTGCCACTTGTGTTTTAATTTCAGATGGTATCTCTTTGGGTTGATTGTAAAGTTGCTGTAATTTTCTTATTTCTGTTTTCTTTTTTTCTATTTTTTTTGCAATTTGTTTTTTTATTTTGCTAGATATTTTCTTTTTTTCCTCTGTTTTTATTATTACTTTCTCATTAATGTTTTCTATTTGTGACTTTTTATAAAATATAAAATCATTATTTAAATGTTCTTTAGCTAACTCGGATATACTTTCTGGAGATGTAATTACTTCATTATCTAACTTTGCCTGATGTAAATTAAACTTTAAACCTTTAATAGACGCTTCTAGATTATTTATTTCCTTCTGTATTTTCCTTGTTTCATTTTTAACAACAGAAACTAATAACAAACCACAAACAAACAAAACTGTTGTAAAGAAATATTTTTTGCTTGAGTTATTTTTATTGTCTAGATTTTTTTTAGGAATAGTTTCTACCCACTTATCCTGATCAATTTGATTTTGATCATGAATAATATTTGTTTTTGTTGCGTTAATTGAGCTTAACCATTTTTTTTCATTTATCATTTTGTTTTGCTTTCTAATTCTAAATAATTTGAGAACATTCTTTTAAATTCATCAGGATAAAAAAAAGAATTTTTATTTCTAATTCCATACCTGAGTTTCGCTGATCTTGAACGAATATTTTGACTAATTTCTTTTACACTCGGAATAAAAGGTTTTTTTGAAACTGATTTAAACAAACTGGGTTTATTTTCTTGAATAGGCAAATATCTTGAGTAGTTTTTTCTTAGACCAGAATAAAGATTGAAAAAATTTTTCACTATTTTATCCTCTAGTGAATGAAAACTAACAACAACCAACATTCCTCCGTCATACAAGAGTTTAGCCGCCTCGATTAATCCCGATATTAATTCTGTTAGTTCTTGATTAACAAAAATTCTAATTGCTTGGAAAGTTTTAGTGGCAGGATTTTTTTTATAATTTCTTTTGCTTTTTTTGACGCTGTTAACTATAGAAGCTAGTTCGTGTGATGTTTCTATAGGTTTTTTTTTTCTATATTTGTCTATTTTATTAGCGATAATTTTTCCATCTTTTTCTTCTCCGAGAATTTTTATAATTTCACCTAAACCCTCTTTTGAAAAATTATTAACAACATCATAAGCAGAATATTTGTTTTTTCCCATTTCCATATTTAAAAAATTTTTTGAATCAAAAGAAAAACCTCTCTCTTCATCTGATAACTGAAAGGATGAAAATCCTAAATCAAATATTACTGCCCTTGGATTTAAATTATTTTCAACTATTTGATTTACGTTGCTAAATTTTTCTCGAAAAAAATCAAATCTTTTAGGGAATTCTTTTAGTAAAATACTTGCATATTTTTCCGCTAATTGATCTCTATCAATTGCAATAACCTTCGTGCTTGGAAATTTAAGTATAGCTTTGGAGTAACCGCCTCCTCCAAAGGTGCAGTCAATATATGTGCCACCATGTTGAGGGGATATAATGCTTAATATTTGATTGAGCATCACTGGATAATGTTTTGTATTTTCCAGTGACATGGTGGCATTCATAAATTTCTCTTTTAAATTCCATTCAATTTTTTTGTTTTCGTAAAAAAGCAGGTATTTCAAAATCTTCCTCCATATTGGATTCTTCGAACATTTCTGGCTCTTTTAGAGTAGTTTCTTCCTTTTTATTTGAGTTCTCAAATATCATTAAATCTTTTTCTTCATCTTGGTTGAGAGAGCTAACTTCATCTTTTTCTGAAAAAAGTTCTGGAGTTGCTAATTCAATACTATCTACTTCAAAATTTGGTAGTTTATCTGCTTGTTCTGTTTCCTCGGATGCTTTATCCAAATTTTGTAAATATGTAGCATTTTCAATTGAAATATTTCCAATTTGTGGTTCCTGAACTATACTTTCTTTTATTTCATCTTGTTTTTGTTGAGTGTTTGTATTTTCTTCAACAACATTATTTAAATTTAAAGCTGTTGCACCTTCAGTTGCATTTAAAGTGGTTTGATTATTTCCTAAAGCGCTTGCAAAGTTGTTGGTATAACCTGTATTTCTATTTTGTATTCTGTGTACCATGCTAATAACGGGTTTGGTTTCAGGCTCTTGGCCGTCTAAAGACGTTGCAACAATAGAAACTCTAATTCTTCCGTTCAATCTTTCATCTTCGATCGAACCAAAAATCAACTCTGCTTCAGGATCTACTTCCGCTCTAATTTTATTTACAGCTTCATCTACCTCAAACAATGTAAGATCCGATCCGCCGGTAATATTAACTAAAAGACCCTTTGCACCTTTTAATGAATATTCATCAATCAATGGATTTAATAATGCTTCGGTAGTTGCTTTTTCTGCTCGTTTTTCACCTTCCGCCTCACCCGTTCCCATCATTGCTTTTCCCATTCCCTTCATGACGGTTTCAACATCAGCAAAATCCAAATTAACTAAACCAGGTCTTACCATTAAATCGGTAACACTTTGAACTCCAAACTTTAAAACATCATTGGATAAACCAAACGAATGTTTTAAGGTTGTTTTTTCATTTACAATTTTAAATAAGTTTTGATTTGGAACAACTATATTGGTATCCAAATGTTTTTTTAATTCTTCTAATCCTTGATGAGCTATTCTCATTTTTTTTGGACCTTCTAAAGAGAAAGGTAGAGTTACTACTCCAACCGTAAGAATATTTAATTCTTTAGCTGCTCTAGCAATTACGTGTGAAGCTCCCGTCCCAGTTCCTCCACCCATACCAGCAGTTATAAAAACCATGTTGCTACCCTTAATGTAGTCAACTATATCATTTAATGACTCTTCGGCAGCTGCCTGTCCAATTTCATGTTTGGCCCCTGCTCCTAAACCTTTTGTTAAGTTTGCTCCTAATTGAATTTTTCCAGTTGCTTTATTGTTAATTAAATCTTGTGCATCAGTATTTACTGCAACAAACTCTACACCTTCCATTCCAGCGTCAATCATCCCATTAATAGCATTTCCTCCTGCCCCGCCAACTCCTAAAACCAAAATTCTAGGTTTTAACTCTCTTAGTTCTGGTCCTTTTACATTAATAGTCATCTGCCCTCCTTTTTAAATTGTGTTTCCCATTTCAAACTTGCTCTATTCAAATTAGCCTTTTTTCTAGCTTGTATTTTGAATTTCTCAAAAAGTTTCGGTTCCCAAATTTGAAAAGTGGTTCCTTGACCTACAAAAAGCATGGTTTGCTTAATTTTTGCATGATTTAATAATTTG
>CEOQ01037905.1_pt1 | contig 24211 bp, 25 predicted proteins | sample 361351 | NCBI WGS metagenome assembly CEOQ01 (sample SAMEA2619907, study PRJEB7988) | marine metagenome | biome: marine biome (ENVO:00000447); feature: deep chlorophyll maximum layer (ENVO:xxxxxxxx); material: "saline water (ENVO:00002010), including plankton (ENVO:xxxxxxxx)" | depth 60 m | reverse complement strand
TCCATTAATTAATTCTAAGGCAGAAGCAATAGAATAAAATTTACCGGTATCCTTTCCTTGGGACAACAAAAACAATTGAGCCAAAATCCCATATTTCATAATCGGGCCACGATTATCTAAATCTCTGTCAGCAACACCAAAATGGTACAAAGCCATGTCATATAAAGGCAAATCTTTTGCTTTCAGTATTTTTTGCAAATCCGCAAGGATGTTTTCATGCAGCAAACGGAAATCAGAGTCTCCATCGCTGTCAAACTCTTGTATTGCTACTCTTGACACAAGATCCTCCTGATGGCATCTTCCCCAACCATACCAACTCTGATAATTTTTAAATCTCCAGACGTGACATCCACGACGGTTGATGGAATAGTTCCAGATAAGGTACCTCCATCCAGAACCATATCAAGATTAGGGTTATCCTTGCCAAACATTCTCACGACGTCATCAACATTCTTAGCTTCAGGTTGACCACTAATATTCGCACTTGTCCCGGTGATTGGCTTTCTGGTAAGTTTCGCTAACTTGATCGGGACATAATGATTTGGTATCCGGAAGCCCGCAGATGGAAATCCTGCCACCGTTATGGGTGGAATAGAATCGGACCTATTGGCGATTATAGTCAGTGCTCCCGGCCAAAACTCATTAGCCAGCATCTTAGCCTCGGGGGAAAACCCAACTGTGTACTCATCAAGTTCAGTTGCTGACGATATAAATATAGGCAACGGGGTTCCTTCAGGTCGATTTTTTAACTGGAACACTCTTTTAACAGCAGACACGTCATCGGCTATGCTGGTTATCCCATATACTGTATCAGTGGGTATGCAAACCACTCCGCCATCTAATAAAATGTTGGCGGCTAAGATCAAAGATTCTTCGTTAACTGAAAGTATCTGAGTAATTACGACTGCCTATTCATGAAGGAATGAATCGAGTATAACACATAGACTACAGCACAGGTCCCTATAATGACTTCCAATAAAGATTCTATTAACACAAGCAGACTTACTACGAGTGACGACTTAGAAGTCTCTGCTTATCTGGAAATATCGCAAGAAAAAGCCGGAAATCTTTCTAAAAGGGATCCCAGCACCAGTCCTCAGAGGGAGTCAATATTAGTAATTGATTTTGGGTCTCAATATAGTCGGTTGATAGCGCGTAGGATAAGAGAGAGTAAAGTTTATTGTGAAATTGTGACACACGAAGTAGATTGGGAACAAGTCAAATCATTAAACCCGAAAGGTGTAGTTTTATCTGGAGGTCCTGCAAGCGTATACGACGAAGGAGCTCCTCTCGCACCGGCTTGGGTATTTGACTGTGGCCTTCCAGTTTTAGGAATATGTTACGGTATGCAAACCATGGTGCACCAGTTAGGTGGGAAAGTTGCGAAGTCACAAAAAAGAGAATACGGCCATGCTGTATTGCACCAAAACTCTTCTATGGATTTCTATACCGACAGCCAAAGACTGTTGGAAGGGTTGCCTAGTTCACTACCTGTATGGATGAGCCATGCGGACAGGATCACAGAGTTACCTCCAGGATTTAAATCAAAAGCCTACACCGACAATGCCCCTATAGCTATGATAGGCAACGATAACGGCATGCTTGGAATTCAATTCCATCCAGAAGTCGCACATACCCCACAAGGTGAAGATATTATAAAGAATTTCTTATATAAAATATGCAGGATGGGAGAGCTTTGGACTTCGGGCAACTTTGTAACTGATACTGTTGAAAGAATAAAACAACAAGTGGGACAAGGTAAAGTTATTTGCGCTCTCTCGGGTGGCGTTGACTCTGCTGTAGCAGCTACTCTAGTGCATAAAGCAATTGGAGATCAATTGACTTGCATATTCGTAAACAATGGTCTGATGAGAAAAGACGAGCCTGAGCGAGTTAAAGAAACTTTCGAACAATTCATGAATGTGAATCTGGTTTACAGTGAATCCTCCGATAGATTTATTTCAGCATTAAAAGACGTTGTTGACCCAGAGAAAAAGAGAAAAATCATCGGTGCAGAATTTATAAATGTGTTTGATGAAGAAGCCAATAGATTGGGAGAAGTTAACTTCTTGACCCAAGGGACCCTTTACCCAGATGTTATAGAAAGTCAAAGCAACGAAAATAGCGTCTCAGCGACCATAAAAACCCATCACAATGTCGGTGGCCTTCCTGATCACATGAATTTAGAACTCGTCGAACCACTCCGATATCTCTTTAAAGATGAAGTTCGAGAAGTAGGATTAGAACTTGGTTTGCCAGAAGAAATGGTGTACCGACAACCTTTTCCCGGTCCAGGTCTAGCGATTCGTATAATGGGCAAAGTCACAACGGAAAAGCTAGATATACTCCGGGCAGCCGACTGGGTAGTTATGGATGAAATTAAGAAAAATGGGCTGTATCGAGAGCTTTGGCAAAGCTTTGCAGTCCTCACTGGATCTCGATCTGTAGGAGTGACAGGGGATTTTCGTACTTACGGGCACGTCATAGCGATAAGAGCGGTTAGTTCAGATGACGCTATGACCGCTGATTGGTCAAGGCTTCCATACGATGTTCTCTCAATGATTTCTAACAGAATCGCGAACGAGGTCCCTAATGTGAACAGGGTGGTTTTTGATATCACTAGTAAGCCTCCAGGCACAATAGAATGGGAATGATTAACTGTAAGAATTTCAATAAATCAACATCAGCATTAGAGAGTAATATCTAGAATATGAACGTTTTGATCATAGGTAGTGGAGGACGAGAACATGCAATCGCATTAAAGATTTCTGAAAATCAAGATGTGGAAAATATATATATAGCTCCAGGTAATGGTGGCACATCAAACGTAGGGACTAATATAAACATCCAAGAAAATGATGTTGGACAACTTTTAGCTTTCTCCTTGGAAAAAGCAATCAATTTAACAATTGTGGGACCAGAGGTACCGTTATCATTGGGCATAGTAGACGTTTTCGAGGAAAATAACCTTAGGATTTTTGGACCTTCCCAAAAAGCTTCCGAAATCGAATCAAGCAAACTATTTTCCAAAGATCTGATGCGCCGGTGTGAAGTTGATACGGCACGATATGCAGCGTTTGATGACCCAGGAAACGCAATTGAATATATTTCCAAACAAAATTACCCAATTGTTATTAAGGCTGATGGCCTCGCAGCAGGTAAGGGAGTTTACATATGTGAAAACTTATCTGAAGCGACCAGTGCGGTTAACGAAATATTAGTCGATCGGAGATTCGGGGCATCAGGTCAGAAAATTGTAATTGAGGAATTCTTGGAAGGTTGGGAAGTCAGCGTATTCGCCTTTACCGATGGAACATCATCATCCAATTTAATCGGGGCATGCGATCACAAGCAAATCGGGGAAGGAAACACCGGGCCAAACACTGGTGGAATGGGAGCGTATTCACCACCTTCACGATGGACAAAGGAACTCATGGATCAAATCAATTCAGAAATTATCACTCCAATAATAAACGGTATGCTTAAAGAGGGAAATGTATACAAGGGTGTGTTGTTTGTGGGTCTCATGATCACTTCATCAGGTCCTAAAGTGCTTGAATTTAATTGCCGGCTAGGAGATCCAGAAACTCAAGTTATATTACCCCTATTGCAAACAGATTTAATCGATATAATTCAGCATTGTATCGACGGAACTCTTGAAACACAGGAGGTTGTGTGGGGTAATAAATCGGCTGTCTGTGTTGTGATGGCATCCGGGGGTTATCCAGCGAAGTACGAAACAGGATTTATAATCGGAGGTATGGAAACTATTGACCCCTCGGTTGAAATTTACCATGCCGGAACAAAATTAAACTGTATGAAACAAACCATAACAAATGGTGGGCGTGTTCTTGCATTATCTGCTGTAGCAAACTCAGTTGAGGAAGCTCGGGACAAAGTGTATAGAAATGTTGACAAAGTAGATTTTAAGAATTCCTATGTAAGAAGAGATATTGCAAAAATTTAAGAACAAATAAGTATTGGATTCAATTAAATGATCGAAAGATACGCTAGGCCAAAAATGAAGGCCGTATGGTCGGATGAAAACAAATACGATAAATGGTTAAAAATAGAATTAAGTGTTTGTGAAGCTTGGTTTGAAACAGGCTTAATTCCCGAGAAGGAAATCAGAAAACTCAGAACAGCCAAATACGACCCAGCCATATTCAAACAGATCCTGGCGACGACAAAACATGACATGACAGCCTTTCTACAATCAACCACAGCAAATTTGGGTCCAGAAGGAAGGTGGTTACATCAAGGCCTTACGACAAGTGATGTGTGGGATACTGCCACAAGCTTACAATTACTCGAATCGGCCGAATTACTTGACAATGAATTGGCAGCACTTGAAAAAGCTCTACACGAAAAATCTATTGATCATAAAAATACTTTAATGATGGGTAGAACTCATGGAGTGCATGCAGAACCAATAACTTTTGGTTTGAAAGTAGCTCTATGGTGGGATGAAATTAAAAGAGGCCGCGCAAGGTTATTAGATGCCAAGGAAACGATTTCCGTCGGAAAGATATCAGGACCTGTAGGAACTCATGCAACGGCTCCACCAGAAATAGAAGCCAAGGTGTGTGAGCATCTAGGGCTAAAACCTGCACCAATTTCCAATCAAGTTATACAAAGAGATAGGCACGCACATTTTGTAACAACTTTAGCTTTGATTGCGGCTACACTAGAAAAAATCGCTACTGAGATACGAGGACTGCAAAGAACAGAGATAAGAGAAGTCGAAGAGCCTTTCAAAGAAGGACAAACTGGTTCATCGTCCATGCCACATAAAAGAAATCCAGAACTCACTGAACGGGTCTGCGGTTTGTCCAGACTGATAAGGGGATACGCAGTCACAGCAATGGAAAATGTTGCTTTATGGGGAGAAAGAGATATAAGTCATTCTTCTGCGGAGAGACTTATTTTGCCAGATGCTTGCATGGCTCTTGACTACATAATAAATCTTTTGAGAGGGGTAATTGTCGATCTCAGGGTTTATAAGGACAGAATGCTTTCTAACATGGAACTAACCCGTGGGTTATTATTTTCTCAAAAAACTATGCTACTACTTGTTGAAAAGGGCATGGCAAGAGAGGACGCCTACAAAATAGTGCAAGAAAATTCTATGAATACCTGGGACAAAGACCAAGATTTTAGAAATTTAATAAAAACGGATCAAAGAGTAACTAGACTTGTCTCCGAAGAAGAACTTAATGAATTGTTCAAATACGAAAATTACACAAAATATGTGGATAATATTTACGAGAAAGCAGGCATTTAACGATAACCCATAGATTAAATAAATGAACGAAATAGTCACGAAATCCAACCTTAACAATTTGGTACACAGGGGCAAAGTCAGAGATACCCATTCTTTTCGAAACGGCGAACTGCTAATGGTCTCCACTGACCGCATATCAGCATATGATGTTGTAATGCCCAACGGCATACCTAATAAAGGTGCAATATTGAACCAAATCTCTGAATTTTGGTTCAACTTGACGTCTCATATTGTCCCAAATCATCTGATTCATATTGCATTAGATGATGAAAACATAGACGCTCCTTCAAAGATAAAGAGAAGGGCAATGTTAGTACATGAAGCCAACCGGATAGACGTGGAATGCGTGGCTCGGGGGTATATCACAGGATCCGCCCTTGAAGAATACGAATCTAGTGGATGTATAGCTGGATTGGCCATACCACCAGGAATGGTTGAAGGAGACAAATTTAATGAGCCAATATTTACCCCGGCTACAAAGGCAGAGGAAGGGCATGACGAAAATATTACGCTTCAACAGATGAGTTCTATGGTTGGATCAGATTTAGCTAATAGGCTCAAACTCCTAACTCTCGAAATATATGAATATGCACACGATTATGCACTCAAAAAAGGAATTATCATCGCCGACACCAAGATGGAATTTGGGTTAATCAATAATGAGATCCATCTCATCGATGAGCTTTTGACTCCTGACTCAAGTAGGTTTTGGGACGCGTCTGGATACAAACCAGGAAAAAGTCAGCCTAATTTTGACAAACAATTCGTTCGCGACTGGCTAAATAGCCAAAAATGGGATAGAGAGCCACCGGCTCCTATACTGCCCCAAGAAATAATTTCCAAAACGAGTGTGCGCTATGAGGAAGCTTTTAATAAACTTGTTGGAACACAACTCAGATAATTAAATTAAAAAAGAGAAATTTATGTCATCTTCAGATAGAAGTAAAAACAAACTAACAGCAAGTCAGGCCAGAGCGGCAAGACGTGAAAGACGCCAAAATAGAAATAAATTTAAACGCTGGTTCATAGGACTGGCAGTAGCATTAATAGCTGGGTTACTGATCTTGTCATTAATACTACCTTTATTCGACTCCATCGGGTCCTCTTCCAATGATGAAGCTCCAGATGGTCCTGGACAGAAAATGGAATCCCAGGGCAATTCACACATCAATGAAGGAGCGGACCATCCTCCTTATAACAGTGTCCCTGCAACTTCCGGTTGGCATTACGCTCAGCCTCTCGCTCCAGTCAAATGGGGTATACATGAAGTATTTATACCTGAAGAAAAAAGGCTCCACAATTTAGAGCACGGAGGTGTTTCTATCACATACGATCCGGATAGAGCCTCAGATGAACTCATAGCATCTTTAGAGGAATTGGTAAAGAACGCTGGGTCAGAGAATTTCTCTGAAATATTACTTTCGCCGTACCCTGGAACGGAGAATATTATCAATTTAACCTCGTGGCTATTTATTGACAGTTTTAATACTTTCGATAAAAGCAGAATTAATGACTTCATCACTTCACACCACAATTCTGCCAACGCCCCAGAAAGGTTCGCAAATTAACATGAATTTCCAAGCTCAGGTTCACATAACCTTAAAACCGTCAGTAAGTGATCCTCAAGGACTAACTGTCGCAGGAGGATTAAAACAATTAGGATTCGATTCCATCAATTCCGTACGAGTCGGAAAATTCATTGAAATCGAGATTGAAGCACAATCACAGCCTGAAGCCGAAAAGCACATCAAAAAAATGTGCGAAAAGCTACTGGCTAATCCAGTAATTGAGGATTACAGATACTCGATCATTTAAAGATATTTTTACCCGGTTATTGTACCTTTCGTACTAGATACCCTACCTGATTGTCTAGGATCAATCCCAATGGCTTTTTTCAGGGATCTAGCTAGACTTTTAAAGGCTGCTTCAGCCATATGATGATTGTTCATGCCCGTGATCACTCTTAGATGTAGATTGAATGCCCCCTCCCTTGAGAAGGTTTCTAAAAAATGCCTCACGAGATCAGGAGACATGTCCCCTAAATCGTTAGATGTAAGGGGAAGATCAATAACTGAATATCCTCTACCACTATAATCAACAACTGACAGAACAAGGGCTTCGTCCAAAGGTACATATGTGTGACCCATACGGTGTATCCCTGCCCCATCTCCTACTGCTTCTTTAAATGCCCTACCCATTACTATCGCTGTATCTTCAACTAGATGGTGCCATCCAACATGTATATCTCCTCTGGCCTTCAAATTTATGTCCATTAACCCATGCCGTGATAGTTGGGCAATAAGGTGATCAAACATCCCATTTCCAGTATCGATCTGATAATCCCCGTTACCGTCTAAGTCGACAGTAACTGAAATATCTGTTTCACCTGTCACTCTATTTTGTGATGATTTGCGCGAAGTGCCTTTGGTACTCATATTTATTAAACCAATTCCTTCATTACCTTGACCAGAACATCGGTTTGCTCTGGAGTCCCAATAGCTATTCTAAAAAAGTCTTTAAGTCTTGGAGACCCAAAACTTCTAACGAATATACCTTTAGAGGCCAATCCTTCATATACCCTTTGAGCCTGATTTTCATCAAATTCACATAAAATGTAATTCCCTTTGGAAGGCCAAGGTATTACGCCAGGAATCTCCTGCAATAAGTTATACATACGATCCCTTTCACGAATTATCAATTTGACATTGGATAGGAGGTATTCAGAGTCTTCCAAAGATGCTAATAGAGCGACTTCGGCGGCCACGTTTACGTTATATGGCGGCTTAATTTCCATCATATATCGTGCTATATCTGGGTGCATAATCCCATATCCAACTCTAAGACCAGCCAACCCTGCCCACTTACTCATTGTCCTCAAAACTATTAAGTTACGATGATTTTTGGTTAATTCCTGAACCGTACAACCAGAAAACTCATAATAGGCCTCATCAACAACAACAATTAAATTTAATTCCAGCAGCTCTTCAATATCAGATTTAGAGGCTATATTACCTGTAGGATTATTCGGTGAAGTAACGAAAACCATTTTTGTTCGATCGTCACAATTCTTCTTTGCTTCACCGATATCAATATCAAAATTCTCATCTCTTTGAACTAATTCAACACTACCACCAGCTAATCGTGCTCCAAAACTATACATCCCGAAGGTCGGCTCAAAATCAAGAACTTTATCGCCGGTTGATATGAATAACCTGAATATCAAATCTATTAATTCATCGGCTCCTGCACCAGCGACTATAAAGTCCATAGGCATTTTGGTGTATTTACTCAAAGCTTCCCGAATTAAGATTTGCTTTGGATCAGGGTATATATGTAATGGTACGTCCTTTACAGCTGCAATTGCCCTCGGAGAGGCCCCATAAGGATTCTCATTCCCATTCAATTTAATGATCTGGTTCTCAGAGATCCCAGCCTTTTTTGCCAAGATTTCTGGTGGCTCCATCGCCGCGTATGTCGGCGCTGAGACCAAATGCGGTTTAATAAGCATGTTCATGTCAAAATCACGCATACTAAAACTATCTCCAATTCCCTATTAAGTTAACTCACGCCTTATTTCAGCTGCCTCTGCATGCCCAGTCAATCCTTCTTCCCTGGCTAAAACAGAAACCGATTGAGTCATTTTGATGGCATTTTCACTAGGCAACGATACAACAGGCATATGTTTTGTGAACGTATGAATACCCAGGCCGGAATTGAACCTCGAAGTCCCAGCTGTAGGCATCACGTGGCTTGGACCTGCCCCGTAATCTCCCAATACTTCATGCGAAAATTCACCCAAGAATACCATACCTGCATTTTTAACTTTTGGTAACAAAGATTTTGGATCTTTCGTTGCTACACATAGATGTTCTGGAGCGAAATCATTAGCAAGTTCCAGTCCTTCATCCATATTTTTCACTATAGCTATAAGTCCTTGGGTATTTAATGATTTATGAATAATATCCACTCGATCCAATGAACGAGCCCTATTGTCTAGTTCTGAGTTTACTCTGTCACCCAACTCTACTGAGTTAGTTATTAATATCGGCCTTGCCATAGGGTCATGTTCAGCCTGAGCAATCAAGTCTGCTGCACAAAGGGTGGCGTTGGATGTTTCATCAGCCAAAACTACGGTCTCCGTTGGGCCGTACAAACCATCAATACCAACGTCACCGTAAACTAACTTCTTCGCCATAGTCACAAATATATTCCCTGGTCCACAAATAACATCAACTTTACTAACAGATTCAGTGCCATAAGCTAAAGCGGAAATAGCTTGAGCCCCCCCGATCGGGTATATTCGGTCAACATCTGCTATATGTGCTGCTGCTAGCACAGAATCAGGTACAGTCCCGGAAATATCCGGAGGGCAAGCTACATAAATTTCTGAAACTCCTGCCACTCTGGCAGGAATAGCTGTCATCAACACAGTGGAAGGATATTTTGCTGTTCCTCCGGGTATATATGCAGCTGCAGAAGTAACCGGAACGATCCTCATCCCATAACCTTCGGATTCATCCATCCAGGCTGAATCTTTAACTTTGGCATGGAAACTCCTAACTCGCTCAGCTGTGGATTCTAAAGCTGATCTAAGGTCTGTGCTAATTCTCTCATATGCTTTCTCAGTGTCATTCTTATCTAAACATAACTGAGTTATCTCTCTACCTTCAATTTTTTTAGTTAGGTCTTTTAGTCCTTGGTCTCCAGAAACTCGAATCTCATCAACAATCCTTTTAACATATTCAAACGCCGTCATTTCTTTACCAAAAATCTTTTGGGAATATTCAGATACAGAAGCAGACGTGTCTGGCAAATCAAGCCCCCGATTTTCCAATAATACCTTTCTGGCAGCATCAAATCCTACTATCGTCCTCAAGCGTGCAAAACCTCCAAAATCAAGCTCATATTAGTTCTACTTTCTTCTATGAATTCCTCTACAGCGCCAGAAGGAAGTTTGTTCAATATAAACTCAACACCTGCTACAGGATTGGATACAAAGTCTTCAGTTATCTTTATTGCAGGGTGATTTGAATCTCCTCCTGATATCCTCTTACCCATAAACAACAACCTTTCCCAACTAAATTCTCTGTCAAGTAAGCTCACAACCCATGTCCTCCACTCTTCTACGGGTTCTCCACGTAAAAAAACTACATCCAGATCTGTTTCTGCATTATTTAAGCTATGAAGGAAAGTTGCAATTTCGCTCCAAAATCTGCGATCTAATTCAAGTTGTAATGCTCTATCCATTACTAAGGCCTCAAATGGATCACCAAAAATTCCGTCACCAAAAAAATAACGCCTAAACATAGACGTGATCCAGGTTTCATCCAGTATTAAATGTGAAGCATACCCGGCCATAAACGTATTTGTTACCAAATCATCACCATTAATATTTTCCCAGCTTCCATATTGTTTTTGCATATTTCTCAACCCGTCCCCTAATTTCTCAAAGTCTAGATCTACGAAATGGTATACAGACCTATTTTTTTTTGTGATGACTCTTATATCTGGGCACGTAGATCCTAGTATGAATTCAGGCACATGTTTACCACAGTCCAAGTCACCATAAATTCCAACAACTTCGTTTGCAAAATGCATATGTGTAGGTAAATTAGGCAAAACTAACTCAAGATATCCGATTTCTCATTTCTGAACTCTGAAAAACGTAGTTAAGCTGAGACACTGTAACTGATTTTGCTCCAATTGATTCCAAATCAGAAACAGCTTGCATGAGCGTATTACGTGCCACTACTACTGTTGAGGCGAAATAATCAACTTCTGAATTGGATAACACCGGAGATACAGTAGCACCATTTAAACCGGAAAGAGACTCAAATTTGGAAAACAAATCAGCTACTGCATCTACAGATGTACCCTGTATATTGGCAGTAACAGAAAAAAACTCCTTGCTGTCCAAATGCGCCCTCACAATCTTCACAAACATTTCTGCAATTTTGTTTTTGACTGGAGTATCCATAGGCAATCTCGCATTAGCAATAAGACATGCCTCAGATTCAATAACAGTCCCACCCGCTATTGTTTTCAAGTGGTTTTCTCTCATAGTTGTACCTGAGGAGGTTATATCAGCAATAATATCCGCAAAGCCCATAGCTGGAGCCACCTCGAGAGTACCACTAGATTCAACGATAGAAAAATTACTAATACCGTTCGAAAGTAAAAATCTTTCAACTAATCTAGGGGATTTCGTAGCTATCCTTAGACTGTTACCCTTGTTTTTGAAATCAACAGCAATATCTGCCAAATCTGCTATTGAACTGACATCAATCCATGAATCAGGTATACCCAGAGATAACGAACATCCCCCAAACCCCAAGGTATTCATCAATACATTGGATGGCCCATCTTCATTCCTCATCTCTAGGTATCTGTCATATCCAATCAGTCCTAAATCTGCTGTACCGTCCTCCACTTTGCTGGTTATATCAGAGCTGCGCTGAAATAAAACATCCACTCCAGGTAGGAAAGGTATATCTGCCACGTAGCGCCTAGAGTTTATTCTGTTTACCCTTAACCCACAGGCGTCTAAAAATAGCAGTGATGGCTCATACATTGCCCCATCGCTAGGGATGGCTACTCTCAGATTCCCACTACTTAAAACCATTACCCAACATCCTTTTTATTTCGAGTCAGTTCCACTTATTACATCTAACAACGTGTCTATATTTATGGCAAATCCAATAGCCGGCACATCACTTTTACCCCCCAAGGACTTAACCAGCCCATCGTAGCGCCCACCTCCACCTATTGCCACGACCTTTTGGCTATCAATAAATTCCATATCAAAAATAAGGCCACTGTAATATGTCAGTCCTCTAGAAGTACCAAAGTCAACTTCGTATCGTATGTCTACTCCCGCAACTTTAATATCTGATATGAGATCAGTTACATAGCGAAAGGCCTTATGTGAATAAGCTGGGGCATTTTCATTAATTGATATGCCAGACACATCCCCTGACATCAAATTAAGAAAATCATTCAATGCGTCCAATGCGTCCTTATAGGTCGTAGTTGTGATTTCCTTGGAATATTTGCTAATAAGTCTATTAATTATTTCTTCTTTTGTTCGGATACCTGTATTCCCAGACAACGTATCAGACATTAAATACTGGATTAAGCCCGTTGATTCTGCACCGGACTGTTTTTTTGTGTTTTCATCTTTGATTTCATCCACCACCAGTCCTAACTTAATAGCATTTTCCACAACATTATGAATATTTTCCGATCCGGATGTGATTGAAGATAGATTGGATAAAGTGAACGCCATTAGTGTTTCATTTAGCCCTTTCTCAACTAAGATAGACCTAATAATGCCCAAATTACCCAATTTTACCGATATGCTACCGACACCACTGGCTGCAACCGAGGATATAGCGAGTGAAAGAATTTCAGAGTCCGTCTTTATTCCTTCAGAGCCTATAACTTCACAGCCTTGCTGAGTAAATTGCCGCAACCCTGACCCATCTGCTATCCCAGAATATCTAAAAACGGGACCAAAATATTGCATTTTTTTTACCTTATTCACGTCGCCATCCTGATCGATGTAGGATCTTATGACAGACGATGTAAACTCAGGCCTCAAACTAACTTTGTTCCCTCCAGGATCTGTAAATGAATATAGCCTGTCACTGATATTCCCTCCCGCTTTTCTAACGAATAATTCCGTCGGTTCCATTAAAGGAAAATCTACAGATGAATATCCCTCTTTATCTAAGATACTTTTTATATCATCTATGATTTTTTCACGAGACTTATACCTACTTTCGTCGATGTCTCGCATGCCAATTATGTTCATTTGACTCAAACTCACAATCCTTAAGTATCTTGCACTTGTACAATAATCTTACAATAGGAAAACAGTTATTAATATCAAACAGTTCCTATTCGGTACTTTTACACCACAACGAGATATCATGAAAGTTGAAAATTCTGAATCCCATTTACAATTAGGAAACTTGCTTGCAAATCAAGGAAAACACGAAAAGGCAATAATGGAATTCCATAAATGTTTAAAGCTAGACCCTAATAATGCGTATGCATGGAATAATATTGGAGTTGCGAAACTATGTCTTGGAATGGCCAGTGAAGCTTTAGAATATTTTGACAGATCTATAGAAATTGACCCAGGCTACAGGGACGGATTTCACAACAGAGGTCTTGCTTACTCAGACTTAAACGAATTGGACCTCGCCTTACAGGACCTAGACACAGCAATAAATATTGACCCTTATCATTCAGCCTCGTTCAGACACAGAAGTATCGTCCATCACATGCTCGGAAACAACGATTCAAGTTACCGAGATTACATCAATAGCAAAAATTTATAATTTTCTAATAACCAAGGAGTAATTAATGTCTTCAAATCAAGAGGAATCAGTTCCGATAGTAAGTGTCGTTGGCGGTAGTACCTCAGACTTCCCATTATTGAAGAAGGCCACTTCAATTTTGGATGAGCTTGGAATCCCTAACGAACTCAAAGTCGTTTCAGCCCATAGAACTCCTGACTGGTTATTTGAATACGCCGATGGGGTAGAAAAAAGAGGAATAAAAGTTATCATAGCTGGAGCAGGGGGCGCTGCGCACCTACCAGGAATGTTAGCGTCAAAGACAATACTGCCTGTAATAGGGGTTCCAGTTCCTTTAGAACACTTGAAGGGAATGGATTCATTAATGTCTATAGTACAAATGCCGAGAGGGATACCGGTAGCAACAGTAGCGATCGGTGGAGCAGAAAACGCGGCCCTTCTGGCAGCTCAAATCATTTCTACTTCAGAGGGGAATATCAGGGAAAATTTAAAGCTTTGGAGAAAGAAACTAACCGAGTCCGTAATCAATAATCCTGACTCTGGAATAGGTACAGCTTAATGATTAAAGACCAAATAATATTACCTGGCTCAACATTGGGGATGTTGGGTGGTGGACAGCTAGGCGGTTTTTTTGCAGAAGCTGCGCTCAGAATGGGTTACAAAGTGGCAGTGTGGGATCCCGACCCGTCAGCGCCTGCAAAAAGATTCGCCTATAAAAAATTTGATGGTGATTTCCAAGACGTCCATATACAAAAAGAATTCTCAAAAGTTTCTGATGCGATATCTCTCGAGTGGGAAAACGTACCGGCAACGTTGGTAAGTAATCTTGAAAAACAGAATATCGTAAGGCCTGGGAGTAACAGTTTATCCCTGGCTCAACATAGAGCATCAGAAAAAAACTTTTTAACTTCCAATGGTTTTCCAGTTACTAATTATGAGGTTATCGAAAACAAGGAAGAATTCACCAATATAGAAATTGAGCTCCCTTGGATAGTAAAAACTGCAACCCTCGGATATGACGGGCATGGTCAATGGAAAGTGACATCTTCAGTAGACAAAAAAAACATCTCAAACAATGTAACTGGTTCAGGGCCTTGGATTGTAGAAAAAGTTGTTAATTACGATTTGGAATTATCAGTCATTGTAGCCTCAGATGGGAAAGGAAAATTAATCCCCTACCCTCCCACAGAAAATATTCATGAAAATAACATATTAAGACTAAGCTTAAACCCAGGCAGGTTCAGTAATCTAGTAGCTGAAAGAGCGAAAGACCTAGCTTGCCAAGTTATAAAATCCATTGGCGACCCTGGATTATTCTGTGTCGAATTATTCCTTGATACCGGCGAAAATCTATTGGTCAATGAAATCGCTCCCAGACCTCATAATTCTGGGCACCATACGATGGATGTTTTTTCTGTCTCTCAATATGAACAACAGGTTAGAGCGTTGTGCGGACTTCCATTAATTAACCCTAATAGATTAAACAATTCTGTATTGCTAAATATATTAGGAGAAGAGCACAACGCTTTACAGAATTCAAAATCTATAAATGCAATTTTGGAAGACAGCGCCGTTCGGATTTATTCCTATGGAAAATCAAATGTGCGTAAGAACAGAAAAATGGGGCACGTGATGTTTCTGTCACAACCAATAGAAGAACTCCTTAGAATTGCAGAAAAAGTACATGATTTTATGAAAAATTAAGGGCCAAACTGACATGGAGCGCACTAATGACAAACAAACGGATAATCGGACTAGATCTGCGGGGAAACTCACCACGTAAGTCCCTTGACTTAATCTTGGAAGCTGAAAAAATGGGAATACCAGCTATTTGGATTACATCCAGTGGGGGCGCATCAGACACATTGTCATTACTAGCAGCTGGAGCGAGTCTTACAAAAAACATCCTTTTAGGAACATCCATCGCCCAAACTTGGTCAAGGCATCCAGTAGTAATGGCTGAACAAGCATTTACCATCTATGATCTCGCCCCAAACAGATTAAGACTCGGAATTGGCTCTGGCCACAAAACAATGATGGAGCGAACGTTTGGAGTTGAATTTCGTCAACCACTTGGTCATCTTAGAGAATACGTCACTATCATCAAAGAGCTTTTAAGAGATGGGCATACAAGCTTCAAAGGAGACCATTATTCTGCAAACTATAGCTTGAAAGGGACAGCTCCCGATTTGCCAGTGATGATATCAGCTCTTCGACAAAATGCTTATAAAACAGCGGGCGAAACAGCTGATGGCGCTATAAGTTGGGTATGCCCTCATTTTTACGCTACCGGAGAAGCTTTGAAATCTTTAAGGCAAGGAGCACTGAATTCAGGCCGAAATGCCCCTCCTTTAATACTTCAATCCGCGATATGTATTTCAGAAGATATAAAAGGAGCTAGAGACGCGGTAAGGAATCAACTTAGCGTGTATCCCACACTCGATTTCTATGCCCGTATGTTTGAGCAGTCAGGGTTCGAAGTAGCTCAAAAAACTGGATGGACAGACGAAATGATCGATTCAATTCTTATAACAGGTAACGAGCAACAAGCTGCGGAGCAACTTGATAAACTCTTCACATCAGGAATCTCTGAAATCCTTGCCTCTATCGTAACAATACCCCATGGTCTCGACGGTTCAAATAGATCGATGAAATTCATCTCAGAATACTGTTCTTAGCTTCTACCGTAATCCTCTAAAAAATGCTCTAACATCCTCGACGAGTAAATCAGGCTCTTCAAGAGCAGCAAAATGGCCACCCTTAGGCATGTCCGTCCATCTTTTTAAATTAAAAGACCGCTCAGCCCATTCTCTCGGGGGAGTACTGAGATCATATGGGAATATAGCTACTGCTGTGGGAGCTGGCACAATATCATTTTCAGACAATGTCCATTGAGCGTTATCTTCTCCATTATTTTCTCTATACATTCTGACCGCAGAGCCTATCGTACCTGTAGCCCAATAAATCATAATGTTTGTCAACAACTCATCTTTTGTATATTTACTTTCGATATTTCCCCCACAATCACTCCAAGAACGGTATTTTTCAACTATCCAACCCGCAAGCCCAACTGGAGAATCATTTAGTCCATACGATAAAGTTTGAGGTTTAGTCCTATGCATATGACCGTAGGCTCCTTCCTTTTGTTCCCAGTCTTGTCTTTGGAGTAAATGAAGCTTTTCAGCATCAGTGAGCGGTGCTGAATTTTTACCCAAATATGGAGCAGGACGAATGGCGGATGTTAGATGTATACCATATAAATTTTCATGGTGATAATAGCCCAGATTTGCAGTCACTCCCGCACCAATATCGCCACCGTGAACTGCATATTTTGAATATCCGAGTTTTTTAGTGATTAACTCATCCCATATTGCTGCGACGGCCTTAACATCCATCCCAGACTTTTTTGATGCTTCTGAAAATCCATACCCAGGAAGTGAGGGAGCAATAACATCAAAAGAATCTGACGGATCTCCACCAAAAGAAGCTGGGTCAGTTAGTCGGGGGATAATTTTATGCATCTCAAAGAAGGTTGAAGGCCAACCATGTGTAATTACTATTGGAATCGGATTGGGGCCTCTTCCTTTTTCATGAACAAAATGAATGTTTAGACCTTCTAATTCACAAGTGAAATGCGCTAACTCATTAAGTTTTCCCTCTTGGTCTTTCCAATTGAAATCATTCTGCCAATACGTTATCAATTCCTTTAGGTAATCAAGATTTGTACCATAGCCCCATCCAGAATCAGGTATCTCATCTGGCCATCTGGCATGACTAAGTCTATGTTGAAGATCTTCTAAGATCTGATCGGATATATCAATTGTAAAAGGATTTACGTCCATTTGAAACTCACTTTAAAATAACAGAAATTTCTTGCCATCAGACTGTCATCGTAAAACACTTTGAATCGATCAAGCAATATTGCACGTTCTTACAAAGACTAGTGTAAACTCAATAAAATTTAATTTAATGACTTCCGATAGGAGAAATCATATGGGTCTTGGAAATCGCACTCCAGCAACTTTGGAAGAATATAACGATTATAAAACCAGATTCAATAATTGGGGACGTTGGGGAGAAAATGATCAGTTAGGGACTTTAAATCATATCAATACAGCATCAACTAAATATGCTATAAGTCTTGTTGCTGATGGTACGACCATCTCCTGCGCTAATCCCCTAGCCACGGACTCCGTCGTACCTGATGCTGGTCGAAACGGTAAACCAGCGGACCACAAAATGTCCGTCACAAAAACTAATTCTAGTGACTACATAGGCGTTTCGTATCACGGATTTGTTAACACGCACATTGACGCACTATGTCATTTTTTCACAAAAAGCTCCGACGAAAACGGAAAACTTTACAATAACAGGAGCCCAGAATTAGTTACTGAAAATGGAGCTTTGACCAACTCAATTGAAAATTGGAAAAATGGGATCATAACAAGAGGAGTTTTGTATGATATTCCAAAAATGCGTGGAACTGATTATGTTGAATTCGATGATCCTGTACATGGATGGGACCTTGAGGACTGGGCTAAATCAGTAAACATTTCTCCACGAGATGGAGATGCCGTATTAATCAGATCAGGGCACGACGTTTACTGGGCAAGCAATGGCCCCTCAAAAGAAGGATATCCACCTAAAACTCCTGGCAACTCTCCCACTATAATTGAATATCTATATGACACAAATGCCTCTCTACTTGGATGGGATTTGCAAGAATCTGAGTTCAAGCCATTTCCTTACCCTAGTAGAACTCCAATTCACGAAGTAATTATCCCTCATATGGGCATGCCTATTCTGGATAATGCAAATTTTGAACAATTGTCAGAGCATTGTGCAAAGATTGGAAGATATGAATTTTTGCTGATCATAGCTCCATTAATTGTAATCGGTGGAACTGGTTCCCCAGTCAATCCCCTTGCGACCTTTTAAGTGAACAAACGGTAGTAATTAAATGCTCCTACACTTTATGCAAGTATTTGCAATTACAAATACATTCGCTTAACCTAAGCCTGAGCTCACTGATCAATAAAACCAAAAAAACACCGGGGTCGGTAGTTTGAGTTGCGAAAATAACATAGTTCAGACTTTAAAGGATGCAGGGCATCGACCAACGCCTCAACGTCTGATGATATTTTCTGTTGTCCGCCATTCTAAAGGACACATAACAGCTTCAGAAATCCTAGAAAACGTCAAAAAATCATACCCGTTCATCGATTTATCTACAGTTTATAGAACTCTAGATATGTATAAGCAAATGCATCTTATATCAAGTACAAATTTGGGAGGCGAAAGCTATGCATATGAATGGATTGATCAGAAGGGACACCATCACCTTGTTTGCAAAATTTGCGAAAATATAACTGAGTTAAATGAGACTTTTATGGATCATCTGTCAGCAGAAATCGACGAAAAATTTGGTTTCCAGTCTGACATAGAACACTTCGCCATATTTGGGACATGCGAAAAATGCCAATAAATTAAAAATGTTTCCAGCCCGACCGCCAACCAACTTTATAAAAAACAAAAAAGATATTTAGAATGAACCTCACCAAAACCATATTTACGTTAACTTTATTGGTCTTCACGTTATCGGTTGTCTTAGCCTGTTCAAAAGACGCGGCTAAAAATATAAGCCCCAATTCTTCGAAGGAAGTATCAGGCGGAGCAACTAAGGCACTAAAAGTCGTTACTACAGTGTCTCCTATTACGAGTCTTGTCGAAAACATAGGAGGAACCAAGGTAATTCTTGAAGGGATTGTCCCAGAAGGTACAAATTCTCATACTTTTGAACCAGCACCCTCCACCGCTTCTCTAATGGCGGAAGCAGACCTTATTGTGCTCAACGGATTATTTCTGGAGGAACCTTCTTTACAAATGGCTAAAGCCAATTCAAAGCCGACGAGTGTCATACTATTACTTGGAGACGAAGCCGTTTCGAAACAGGAATGGGTTTTTGATTTTTCATTCCCTGAATCTGACGGGCACCCCAATCCACATCTTTGGACAAGTCCGATTTTAGCCTTGAAATACGCAGAACTCATAAAAGATGAACTAAGTTCTCTGGACCCGGCAAATGCGGAATATTATAGGGAGAATTTTGATAATTTTGAATCCAGAATAAAGGATTTGGACTCGCGCATAAAAGCTTCAATCGAAACAATTCCTGTAGAAAACAGAAAATTGCTCACCTACCATGATTCATTCCCGTTTTTTGGCCCAAGATACGGACTTGAAATCATTGGAGCGGTGCAGCCGTCTGACTTCAAGGAGCCCTCCGCCAGAGAGGTAGCAAACTTAATTGACCAGGTAAAAAAGTCAAATGTTCCCGCAATATTCGGATCTGAAGTATTCCCCAGCCCCATCATGAAACAAATCGCAAAGGAGGGTGGTGCGAAATTTGTTGACCAACTAAGGGACGATGATTTACCTGGAGTTCATGGTGACCCAGAACACACTTACCTGGGATTGATGGTCTCAAATATTCAAATTATGGTTCCCGCTTTAGGAGGCGATGCCAGCGCAATGGATGGGTTCGATTCTAGTATGGTTTTTTCCGGCGTAAGCCAAGTTATATATCCGGAGTAATTAATTGCTACACCCTACCCCACATGAATACGAGAAAACAGAATCTATTGTAGAGATAGGGAATGTAACTTGTGGATACGATGGTTCCCCAGTATTGAAAAATATTAATTTGACCATAAATAGAGGTGATTTCGTAGGACTCCTTGGGCCAAGCGGCTCAGGCAAAACGACATTATTAAGAACAATACTTGGAGCGGTGGATATTTACGAAGGAGAAGTCAGTGTTGAAGGGAATCAGGTCTCTGGAAGAAAACGACGAATAGGGTACGTACCACAATTAGAAACTATTGACTGGAATTTCCCGATTACAGTGGAGCAGTTAGTGATGATGGGACGCACCTCAAAAAGATGGTGGACACCTTGGTATCAAGCAAATGACCGTGAGCTCGGATATCACATGATGGAAAGGCTAGGCATTTCTGATATCGCTCGTCGTCACATTCGTGAAATATCAGGCGGCCAGCAACAAAGAGCATTTCTGGCAAGAGCATTAATCAGCAGTCCAAAATTGCTTTTGTTAGATGAACCGACTTCCGGTGTAGATATCAAAACGCGAGACGAAGTCATGCATCTGCTGGACGATCTAAATCACCAAGACGTCACAGTCGTTATGACAACCCACGAAATAAACGCTGTAGCGGCTCATCTACCTAGAGTGGTGTGCGTGAATGGAGAAATTGTCAAAGACGGTGCACCAAATGAAATTTTCACCCCTGAAGTCTTAAAACGCACATATAACGCAGAGATTTTGGTAACTGAATATATGGGAATGAAACTGGTAGCAGAGTCACCTCATTTTTTTGGGCAGAAAGGGCACTGTAATTAAATATTTTAATATGAAGATCACTCAAGGATTTATCTGAATTTGTTTACACCATTACAATATGAGTTTTTCGTACGCGGTTTGATAGTAGCCACTCTCGTTGGTGGCCTTTGTGGTTTAATTGGAGTTTACATAGTTCTAAGACGAATGTCATATATTGGGCACGGGCTGGCACATGCTATTTTTGGAGGTGCAGTCACCAGTTACGTTCTATCCATAAATTTGTTTATAGGGGCCAGTGTGTGGGGCTTCGTCTCAGCTATGTTAATAAATATGGCCGCCAGGAAAAGAAAAATCAACGCTGACGCGGCAATAGGTATAGTAACTACGGCCAGTTTTGCTCTAGGGGTCGCATTAATAAGTCGCTTTAAAACATTCACACGCAGTTTCGATGCAGCATTATTCGGTAATATTTTAGGAATAACAAATAATGATTTGATTGCCATAGTGACTGTAAGCATTATTGCAATAATTGTTGTATTTATAGGATACAAATACTTATTATTTACAACTTTTGAATCTGAAGTAGCTGGATTCTACGGGGTTCCAACGCCATGGGTAGACGCCGTTTTTTCATTACTTCTAGCCGCTGTGATAGTAGTATCACTTCAAGTATTAGGAGTAACTATGATCGCAGCTGCGGTGGTAATTCCGCCGGTTGTTGCCCAGCTTCTTACAAACAGTTTCAATAAAATGCTAATACTATCAGTAGTCATTGGAGCTTTGTGTGGCCTTGCAGGTCTTTACGTCAGCTTTTACATTGATGTATCTTCTGGAGCATCAGTGGTCTTGATTTCTGCGGTTTTGTTTGTGGTTGTACTAACTATAACTTCATTAAAGCAACGGATTTTGTCATCCAAAATGAGAACCCCTAGTCATAACCATTTAGACCGACAAATTGATATACATTGATACTTTCTAGAAGACTAAAAACCCTGTTATTCATTCAAGACATTTAAAAACTTAGATTTTTAACCCTTCAATTAGTTCCTGTGGATTATCACAATTAAATTCATAACGTTTCCCTCCATCAATGCACAGCCGTACACCCGTACCATTTCCCGTTATATAACCTATCTCTTTACCTGAACGAACCCTCCAACCAACACCACCCCATTTAATCCATTTAATTTCAATTGTCTCTATTAAAGCTATAGTCTCCACATCAATTGAGACGTTCCAATGACTGTATCCAAAGGTGATATTGCTCTGGCTAGCCTTAATGAAATACCTGCCGAATGCCCAAATCGCCCAAATGAGCATCGAATTCACTAATAAAAAAGTAAAGCCTAATATAGCCAATCCTGAATAGCTAAACTCACCTAAAATTAAAATAACAAACACTGATGCAAAAATAATTGTGGAAACACACAGAGAAGCCCAAAGCAATTTACAAAACATGGGAGTTCTAAATTCTAAATAATGAGCCTGCCCTGCCATTGGTAACATCCGAAAAGTAAATTGCCTGAATTTTCAGATACTGATTTTATAAACATCAACAGCGTTGTCGTGAAACATCGCTGCTCGCTCAGAAACACTAAATCCTTTTGAATATCTTTTGAAAGCATTGTAAAGAACAGGGTACGAAAATGACACCTTATCCACTGGAAAATTACTTTCGAACATACTCCTTTCAGGCCCAAAATTATCTATGCAATAATCAAAAAACGGTGCTATATCTTCAGCCAATTCTTCAGAACTGATTGGAACATCACGCTCATGCCAGTTGAATCCTGTTCGGGGCATTCCAATGCCCCCTAATTTAACAACAACGTTCGGACACTCCGCCACCGATGCTATTCCATCTCTCCATATATTTATTACTTCATCTTTCTTATCAGAATACGGTCCATCCATCACCAACCCGCCAATGTGATTAAGGATTATTTTCAAATCTGGTACAGATTTAGCGAACTTAACCAATTCGGGTAATTGATGGAAATACAGCCAAGCCTCAAACGACATTCCCATATCTGAAAGAACCTTGGCTCCAGCCTGAAAGTCTTTGCTCACTAACTGACCTTCACGTCTGTGAAGAGCTGTATTTTCTACCTCTGGATGTGGATCCCAGGTTACCGAATGACGAATACCTTTGAACTTATCACTTGCCAAAGCCAACCTTTCCAGTAAAGGCCTAACATTTTCGCCTAAGTTTAGGTTAGCATGTCCGATAATAGTCGCAGCAGCGCGACTGGGACCATAAATCCCACTTGCACTAGCTGCGGCAATTCCATGTACATAATCGACTTCCCCTAACGGACGTTCGTCTGCTGGAAGATCAGCAGTGTACATTGATCTTGCTTCAATAAATACTGTAGAGCGCACATTATGACCACTTGTGATATCCGCTATGAGTTCGTCAAGCTGGTACTTTGGAAATTCCCTTTCAAATCGTTTGTCCCAAAAATGATGATGCGGGTCACATATAGGCAACTCAGGCTCAATTATTTCTTCTTTGGTATTATTTAACCATTCCTTTAAGTCACGAGACATTTGACCTCCCATTTATCTTAATGATTCTTTGACTCCCTACGTTCCTATTGCGCTGTCATGCCTCCGTCTATAACCAATTCAGACCCTGTAACAAACGATGACTCATCAGACGCCAGGTAAAGAATCCCCATCGCTATTTCATCAGCTGTACCTAGCCGTCCCATTGGAACTCGACTGAGCCTAGCTTCCAATGATTCCGGCGAATTGAATAAAGGTTCTGTCATTGGTGTCTCTGCATATCCAGGATGTACTGAATTCACTCGAATGGAAAATTCTGCGTATTGAATCGCTGCGGATTTAGTTAGCAAACGCACCCCGCCTTTGGCGACATGATATGCAGTAGCAGTCGGGCTCCCAATCAGACCGTTTATGGAGGATAGATTAACAATCGAGCCTCCCTTATTTTCTTTCATGATCGGAGCAACATGCTTAATCCCGAAAAAAGAGCCTTTGGCATGGACATTAATCTGGCCATCCCAATCCTCTTCTGAAGTCTCGTCCAATGTCTTGGTTAAGGCCGTGCCTGCGTTGTTAACCAATATATCTATCTTCCCAAATCTAGACACTGTAGAGGCAACTGCGTTGGCCCAACTGGCTTCGCTCGTTACGTCCAACCGGATGAACTCTACCTCAAATTTAGCATCTTGAAGTTCTTTCAAAGTGGATAAACCAGATTTTTCATCAATATCTGCA
>CEOQ01298782.1_pt1 | contig 24275 bp, 22 predicted proteins | sample 361351 | NCBI WGS metagenome assembly CEOQ01 (sample SAMEA2619907, study PRJEB7988) | marine metagenome | biome: marine biome (ENVO:00000447); feature: deep chlorophyll maximum layer (ENVO:xxxxxxxx); material: "saline water (ENVO:00002010), including plankton (ENVO:xxxxxxxx)" | depth 60 m | reverse complement strand
GCAGGATCGATCCGCGACATTTCCTAGATCCATCTAAAAGAAACACTCCTTATGAACCTTCAGGTAATACAGGTTGGATGGGAACTGAAATGCGAGAGAGAGCCGATGAATTTTACCGGGCAGGCCTGCAAATGGTTGATGAGGGTTTGATAGAAGAGAATAGCTTCTGGGGTACAGTGAACTGTGATGGCATATCTCCTTCTGGTGATATCTGCGGGGTTACAACAACATCTGGTCTTGCCTGGAAAATTCCTGGAAGAGTTGGAGACTCTCCGATTCTTGGAGCCGGGCTTTACGTCGATGGTGATATCGGCGCAGCTGGATCGACTGGTAGAGGCGAAGCAAATCTCTACAACTTATCATCATTCCTGATAGTGGAGAATATGCGACAGGGGATGGCGCCAGTTGATGCAGGAATGAGTGCTCTCAGGAGAATCAAGGAGAACACTATCGAAAAGAGGCTATTGAACAGCAAAGGTCTTCCTGCTTTTGACGTAAGGTTTTTTATTTTAAACAAGAAAGGTGAATTTGCTGGCGTAGCGTTATATGGATCTCAAGAAAATAGTTACGCTGTTTGTACTGAAAATGGATCTGAAGAGAGAAATTTAGAGGGGTTGCTTTCAGGCACTCCAAATGATTAGACATTGGAGTGGTTTGTTCACTGTCTTGTGAGGAGGAAGAAATATTTATGAGGAAAATCATAACTAGATTTCTCATGTCGGAATTGTTGATTGTCTTTGTGATGGTTTGTACGAGCGGAAATTCACTGTCGTCTCAACAGATGACTATTGAGGACTACGATCCCCGTACGACACTGATCTCTTCAAGTACACATGTGACTTCTGCGAGATATCCTTTTGTGGACATTCATGGACATCAAAGAGCTACCACTATGAGTTCTACTGATGTGCAGTCATTAGTCCAGGAAATGGATGATTTGAATATGGCGGTAATGGTAAATTTATCTGGTGGAAGCGGGATAAATTTAGTGAATGGTTTAGATAATATGACAAAAGATAATCCTGGTAGATTCGTCTTTTTTGCTAATGTGGACTTTTGGGGGGTGGGAGAAGAAGATTGGGGCGAAGTAGCTGCCGAACAACTCGAAGACGATGTTCAGGCTGGCGCAGCCGGTTTGAAGATTTTCAAAAACCTTGGACTAAATGCCTTGGACACGGAAGGTAATCGCATTGCCGTGGATGATCCAAGGTTGGCTCCTGTTTGGGATAAGGCAGGCGAATTAGGAATTCCAGTGCTGATCCACTCTGCTGATCCAGCTGAATTTTGGCAACCCTTCGACCGGTTCAATGAGCGTTGGTTAGAATTGAAAGTCAGACCGCAACGTCGACAGTTTCCAGATGCCGAAGCAACTTTTGAGGAAATCTTGCAGGAACAGCATAATGTTTTTCGACGGCATCCCAACACTAATTTCATCAATGCACATTTAGGATGGTTGGGTCATGATCTAGATCGATTGGGAACACTGCTAGACGATATCCCCAATATGTACGTAGGCCTAGGAGCAGTCATATATGAGCTAGGAAGACAACCACGCTTTGCAGCCAACTGGTTGAAGAAATACCAAGACCGTGTGTTGATGGGGAAAGACGCCTACAATAAGGAGGAATTCTACACATACTTCAGAGTATTTGAAACAGACGACGATTACTTCGATTATTACCGAGATTACCATGCATTTTGGAAGATGTATGGATTGGATCTTTCTGATGGAGTACTCAAAAAGATCTACTACGAAAATGCATTGAAACTGGTTCCAGGTATTGATTCCAGCTTGTTCCCCGAATGAAAAATTCAAGTTTTGGAAAAAAAGATAACCCCCTAAACACAGTAGTCCTTGCCTATTTTCATTATCGTCATGAGGCTGAGTTAGCCCAGGGGTATCTGGATGAAAGTGGAGTTCCGACAATACTGCAGATCGATGATGCAGGGGGGATGGATGTAGGACTGAGTTTTGTTAATCCGGCTCGACTTATGGTTGATTGCGAATACTTGGACAGGTCAAAAGCAATTCTGGAAGCGGTGGGGGTCATAGATCCACAGGAAACACAAATGTAGGTTTTTTGTTGTTACGATTGCTTACAGGAACTAGTTTCCAGGCAATTTTCCATGAATAAGCCCGCGTGATATAGACACTTCATTAGTGTTAGGTTGGCTATACCCCCTGGGCCTAGAGACAATTACGACTCCACTTAATCATAGTGCCAGTGAAACGCATTTGCCTTCAAAGTCAGGGGCTAATACCAGGTGAGTAACGTCCTATGAATTGAAAGAACTTTGAAACTGTCGGCATGTCTTTCCCAATGAATCTTATTGTGTGGGCGTCCACCCGTTCTATTTCATCCAAATAGCTAAGGATTTCTGCAGGCATATAATTCTTAAAGGACACCTCCACGTTCACCGGTAATTCTAGTCGATATGGTTTGAACGTATCTAAACGGGATAAAGCAGCAGACACCTTCTCCGCGATAAGTTCGTAGGATTTTGCTGGCATAATAGTTTTTGCTGAGTGAAATCCGTAATTTTCTTTTACAACTGCACCTTCCATAGGCCCGATGAGGTCTTGAGCTTCTTTAATGATCGCATCATCTCCAGATATCATCACAACGGGGACACCAAAATGTCCTGCTATCGCAGCGTTTACTCCTGCTTCTGGCATGGGAATGCCATTTAGTCTAACTGCAGTCAAATTGGCACTAGAAAAAGTGTGAGCCCTGACTCCCGCCACGTTGGTGGTGCTGGAATGGTATCCAATGAATATAGCCGCATCAAAACTTTCGTCGATTCCTTGCATCATGCCTAGTGGCCTTGGCCACGAGCGAACTAACTGTATATCCTCTGGGAGATCTTCAATTAGAAGGTTTTCACCATTGCCATGTGAATCGCTGACTAAAATTTCAGTGGCACCTGCTTCCTTCGCCGCTTCAATTGCTGAGTTGACTTCATTTGTCAAAAATGTTCTAAATCGAGAATACTCAAATCCACCTGGTCCCAACTGGTCACCTGTGACTGCTCCTACTACACCCTCCATATCTGCTGATATGTAAACTTTGAGGTTCTGTTGTGCTTCAACCTGACTGCCGAGTAATGTTGCCCACACTAATGCCATTACTAAAATGTTGCAGTTTCGTCTAATCCGGTTGCGCTCGTTATTCATTGGTGCCTCACTTGATCAATAGGGTTTTTTCATTTATTGGGTATAACCACTATACACCGCGTGCAGTGACTATTGCGTTATCTTCTAAGGGAATTCTAACTTTTGCCCCAAGCCATCCTGGACCTCTAGTGTACGCGGACAAGTCAACTAAAAGCAAATATCCTTGGTGCAGATTGTAGATCATTCGCATGGGTAAAACCAATCAATTGTAAGGTCCGATCCCATGTCCTAAATTGCCGACAGAATGATTTGAGGACAATAACGCAATGATTACATTAGAACAAACAGCGGTCATTCCATGCTAATTTCTAAACAATCGGTCAATTCTAATTTTCTAATCGATCAACAAGAAACGTCATGGACGGAGGAAGATGAAGATTGAAAAGCGAATTGTTCCCTAAAATAACTCATATTTCTACACTAAATGGATTTGCCATACCTATAGTTACCGTGCAGGTAGGGATCAGTTTAATGGGAACTGTAGATGCTTTGATGGTGGGCAGAGTTTCTGCTACAGACCTGGCAGCTGTGGCTTTAGGCCATCTTTATTTCATGACCGTTAGCAGTTTTGGAACTGGCACATTACTCGCACTCGATACTGTGATATCACAGGCTGTTGGTTCAGGAAAAAAGAAAAGAATCGATCTCGGAATACAAAGAGGATTGTTGCTTACCATGCCTCTATCCTTAATTACTGGGGTTTTGCTACTTCCAGCACAAGATCTGTTTATTCTCCTCAGGCAACCAGCAGAAGCCATTCCAATGGCTTCTGGGTATGCGATTGCATCAATTGTTGGGATATTACCTCTCTATGGTTTTCTGGTTTTGAGACAAAGTTTACAGTGTCTAGGCGCTTTTTCACCTATTGTTTGGGCTGTGATAATTGGAAATATGACAAATATTTTTCTCAACTGGATATTTGTTTTTGGTCATCTGGGAGCTCCAGAGATGGGCGCTGTCGGAGCAGGCTGGGCAACTGCAGTAGGACGTTGGGTGATGGCTTTTGTGGTCCTAACAAGAGGTTGGTTCTGGCTTCAGATCCATCTAGATTCATTTAGAAAAGAAGTATCAGACAGATTAGAGATGTTACAGATTATTCGGATTGGGTGTCCGATTGGGATCCAGACCACTCTTGAGTATGGAGTCTTTGCTGTCATAGGATTATTGGTAGGTCTCTTCGGCACTATAGCAATGGCGAGCCATCAAATTGCTATTAGTTTGGCGAGCTCAACTTTTATGATTGCTGTTGGTATAGCCCAGGCTACGACAGTTCTAGTGGGTAGAGCAGTGGGTTCCAAGAATATATCTATGGCCCGGAGATTTGCAGGCGCGGGCTTGCTCAACGTGTCTGTAGTGATGGCAACAACGGGACTGATATTTTTCTTCCTTCCAGAATTTATGGCCCAGCTTTACACTGACGATCTATCTGTGATTGCGTTGGCGACCACACTTATTCCTATTGCGGGAATCTTTCAAATTGTTGATGGCCTCCAAGCGGTCACATCAGGCATCCTTAGGGGTATAGGCGATACACTAATACCTATGGCAATCAATCTGATAGGCTTTTGGCTGATTGGCCTTCCAATTAGTGCCTATCTCGGTTTCGGTTTGGACATGGCTTCTGCTGGGTTGTGGTGGGGTATGGTGGTTGCTCTCGCAGTCGTTTGTTCATGTTTACTGTTGCGTTTTAAAGGACATTTCTTGAGAGATTGATGGTCAGATTAGAATTCGCCGACAAAGGTGATTTCTGGTTCTAGGTCATGACCATGTTCTCTAGCTACAGCCGTCTGAGCTAGATCTATTAGAGCGAGAACGTCCGAAGCTGTTGCCCCTCCTCGATTGATGATGATGTTAGCGTGGCGTTCGAAGATTTGTGCTCCGCCGTGGATTTTTCCTTTGAGGCCGCAGATGTCAATGAGGCGTCCAGCTCCTATGCCTTGAATCTTTTTGAATATAGATCCAGCACTTCCAAACTTTTGGAGATCAGGATGTCTTGTTTTTCTCCATCCTAAGTTTTCGCTCATTATTTGTCGCAGTTTTAGTGGATCTTCTCGGTCTAGTAGGAAATCTACTGAGAGCACTAAGTCTTTTCGGTCGTGAAGGATACTGTAATCGTAGGAAAACTTAAAATAATCTTTGTTTACAACCTTAATTTCATTCTCTTCTGAGAATATTGTGGCACTTTCCACAAATTCTTCTATAAAAATTGTTCGGGATCGGTTTGGTGCTGGCGAAAGAAAGTGTAGGTTTTGCCACATAGCACCTCCAACAGTACTTGGAATTCCAACAAAGTGGTGCAGTCCGCTAAGTCCTTTGTCGACTGTGGCCGTAATCAGGTTCGGATAAGTTTCCACTCCAGCTCCAACTCTTACCAGGCCTTCACCTAAAAAGTTTATTCCTGAGATTTCACAGATAATTATGAGTCCTGCGAAACCACGGTCACCTATGAGCAAGTTAGCGCCTTTGCCCATCAAGAAATAAGGAAGTCCCATTTCCTGAGCGATGGACAAAACTTCAATCAGTTCCCCTGAAGATTTGGCGCGAAAAAGGAAATCCGCTGGTCCACCGATTCCAAAAGTAGTGAAAGGGGCTAGAGTCACATTAGTTTCTATCCCAAGAGAATCAAGTTTTTTAGGGATTGACTGCTTAGATCTCTTAATACTAGTACTCCTTCCGTTATGGTTGATCACGCTCAACCAATATAGTTCCATTGGTTCAACAAAAAATAGATGTTAGGTCTAGCAGGAAAATTGCGGCTGTATAAATTAAACCATACTGAAAAGTTAATTGTGTTTTAATCAGACTGTCTTGGTGGCCACAGGTGCGGGATTTATGCCAGTATCATTCTAGACTTGCGACGATTCGCAAGTCAAAGCTTGACTTAAAGTCTCTATTATTTGTTCTTCTAGAGTACACCTCCTTTATTTCGCGTGGGGATCACGGACGAGCAGAAAGCCAGTAGCTGCATCAATCAGATTGACAGAGTAGTAGGGTCTCTGCCAGGTTAGATGCTCTAAAACCCCTTTAAAGCAAAGGATCGAAAATTTCGATGTTTAAGTCTCTACGAGGCCGTTTAGTCACGATTTTGATAATGGTAGGAATTAGTGCTGGTTATTTGGTGAATAATTCCATTAAGCTTGGCTTAGATCTCCAAGGCGGTATGCACCTGGTGTTAGAAGTGGATGACCCCCAGGGCGAAATGTCAACGGAAGAGCGATCTGACGCGATTGACAGAGCAGAAAGAATCCTTAGGACGCGTATTGATGAGTTCGGCGTTGAAGAACCATTGATTCAGAAGATTGGTTCTGATCGAATTATTGTAGAATTGCCGGGAATAGATGATCAGGATAGAGCCAAAAGTTTGATACAACAGTCGGCTTTCTTGGAGTTCAAGTTGGTAGTTCCAACGAATGGACTAGAGACGGCATTGTCTAGGATAGATCGACAGATTGTATTGGCTGTTGGTGTAGACTCCCTAGGTCGAATGGGTAGTGGAAACTTTGAGGCTCCACAGAACGAATTGGAGAGTCTTATTTTTGGGACTCAGACCGCAGACACACTCGGCTCCGAAGATGCCAGTATTGAAGAGGAGCAAGAAGAATCCGTCAATTTAAGGCCGTTTACCGCCCTTTTGGCTTCTGGAGATCTAGAAGGAACTTATCTGGTAGCTCTCGAGGATGTAGAAACAGCAAGTTATTTTCTCGGATTGCCAGAAGTGCAGTTGGCCCTGCCTAGAGACCTGTCCTTACACTGGGAGCAAGAGATTATAGGAGTGGGTGCTGGAAATTATAGACGCCTTTACACCACCGAAAGAGACGCTTTTTTGACAGGAGAAATGCTGGAAAATGCTTTGGCACAGCGAGACCCTCAGTTTAATCAAGCTCAGGTCAGTTTTGAGTTGAGTCGTGCTGGAGGCCGACGGTTTTCAAATTTCACTGCGCAACACGTGGGTGATTTTATTGCGATCGTACTGGACAATGAAGTGGTTAGTGCACCCAGTGTGCGCGACCGGATAGGTGCTAGTGGTGTGATCGATATGGGTGGCGCTCAATTAGAGGAGGCAGCTGATTTGGCACTTGTTCTTCGCGCTGGGGCTTTGCCCGCTCAACTAAGAATCATGGAAGAACGCACCGTAGGACCCTCATTAGGTCAAGATTCAATAGATCAAGGTAGTATGGCGGGAATCATCGGTATGGTGGCTGTAGTCGCAGTAATGCTGATTTATTATAGAGTGGCTGGAGCATTAGCGGTTTTGGGCCTACTATTTTACTCAGTACTGGTGCTTGGTGGCTTAGCAGCTTTTAATGCGACCTTGACCTTGCCAGGTATTGCAGGGTTGATTCTTTCCATCGGAATGGCTGTAGATGCGAATGTATTGATATTTGAAAGGATTAGAGAAGAGTTGAGGTTAGGAAGAGCAACTAGAACTGCAGTCGATGAAGGGTTCGAGAATGCTTTTTCGGCAATTGTAGATGCGAATGTTACGACCTTGATTACTTCACTAATTTTATTCCAGTTCGGTACAGGACCTGTAAAAGGATTCGCTGTAACTTTGTCCATAGGAATAGTGGCATCTTTTGTTTCAGCTCTCTATGTCACCAGAACACTGTTTTTGATTCATCTATCTCGTAGGAAATCAACCGAACCAATAAGCATTTGAGATTAAGAAAATGAGACTTTTCGATAAAGCAGATTACTCTTTCATTCAGAAAGCTAGAGGGGCAGCCTTTTTATCGGGGACACTTATTCTTATAGGTGTGTCCTCCATGGTACTTAACGTGCAGTCGATAGGTAGCTGGCAGAACTACGGTGTTGATTTCTCAGGAGGGTCTTTGATTCAAGTGCGTTTTGAAACTGCTGTTTCCGCCACAGAAATCAGATCCGCTTTGGGCGGAGCGGAAGCCCCTCCAATAACACGATTCGGTGAAGAGAATGAATTCGTGGTAAGGGCAGGTTTGGGTGGTGAGGAAATGGATGTCGTCAGACAAAGGATAGAACAACAGTTGGCAGCGGCATTTCAAGAGAGTTCATTTTCTATAGTCCGTACCGAGACTGTTGGTCCTAAAATAGGTGCTGAACTCCAGACTAAGGCAGGATTGGCCATTCTATTTTCCTTCATTCTGACCCTCATCTATATTGCTATTCGTTTCCAGTTTCGATTCGGGTTGGCTGCAGTGATAGCAACTGTCCACGATATAATGATAACATTGGGATTCCTAGCAGTTTTAAGGATAGAAATTGCATTGCCTACCGTGGCGGCTATTCTGACAATCGTTGGTTATTCTCTCAACGATACAATTGTTGTATTCGACAGGATTCGTGAGAATCTAAACTCGAGGGGAGGGAGAAGGCAGGACCCAGTGGAGCTTATAAACCAGTCTATAAACGAGACTCTCCCAAGAACAATATTGACCTCTGGGACAACACTAGTTGTTCTGATGGCTTTGTTAGTCGTTGGAGGTGTAGTTATTAAGGACTTCACTTCAGTATTAATCTTAGGAGTAATAGTAGGTACTTATTCTTCCATTTTTATTGCATCTCCAGCACTTTTGAGAATACAGAAGTACTTTGATAGAAAGGAAAAAGTGAAGGGAGGCAAGAAAAGATCTTCAGGTCCTGTGTCGGTCTCAGCGGGTGTTTGACAGTCACTGTCACTTAACTGATGAAAGGTTCAGAAAAGACCGCTTAGAAACGATAGCAAGGGCAAGCGCCCGTGGTCTAGTGGGGGCTGTAACTATCGCCTCTACTCTAGAGGATGCTCGTGTAGCTTTGGAGCTTGTAGCGGACCACGAAGAACTTTGGTCAACCGTTGGTGTACATCCTCATGAAATATCTCAGGCTTCCTCTACTACTCTAGCTGAAATTAGAGATCTAGTATCGGCAAACCCTAAAGTCGTGGCAGTAGGGGAAACTGGATTAGATTTCCATTACAACAATGCGCCTAAAAAACTGCAGAAGAGCTGGTTCAGTCGACATTTGCAATTGTCCAGAGAATTGGATCTGCCAGTTATAGTCCACAGTCGAAGTGCAGAAGAGGATACCATAAAGATGCTTGAAGAGTTTCAGGGTTCTCTTGATTTTGTTTTTCATTGTTTTTCGGGCAGCCTAGAATTTCTTGATGCTGGACTCGCTCTTGGAGGCTATGCTTCTTTTTCTGGTCTTATAACTTTCTCCAATGTGGAAATGGAAGAGGTGGTAAAGAGGGTGCCTAGAAACCGATTGCTGGTGGAAACAGATTCCCCTTACCTGGCTCCTGTCCCTTATCGCGGAAAAAGAAATGAACCGGCATACCTTCACGAAATCATAGAAGAATTGTCACGCATCAGGAAAGAAAAATGGGAGGAAGTAGCGGAAGTGACTACTGAGAATGCAAAACGTTTCTACGGTATTAAATAGCTGATGGCGGGATCTATTCATGTGCTTCCCGATCTTGTTGCTGATCAAATTGCTGCTGGTGAAGTAGTCGAACGTCCAGCTTCGGTTGTTAAGGAACTTGTGGAGAATGCTCTCGACGCCAGGGCGACCAGGATTGGTGTGGAAATCCGCAGTGGCGGTAAGCGCTTCATAAGTGTGACCGATAATGGTATTGGGATGGTGAGAGAGGATACATTATTGTGCACGGACAGGCATGCCACTAGTAAGATTAGGGTTGCAAGTGATCTCAACTCCATTTCGACATTTGGGTTCAGAGGAGAAGCACTATCTTCCATAGCAGCGGTCTCAAGAATGAAGATCTGGACCAGGCATAAAAAGGAAGAGACTGGCACCCTGCTGAGGACAGTAGCAGGAGCGATTACTAGTATAGAAGATATCGCTAGACAGGCTGGTACGATGGTGGAGGTATCAAACCTATTCTACAACGCTCCAGCCAGGAGAAAGTTCTTAAAAACAGCGTCTAGTGAAAGCAGAGCTGTGAGTGAAGTGATGCACAATTTTGCTCTCGCAAATCCGTCTGTGGCCCTTTCACTTACATCTGAAGATCGAAGTCTGATGGAGGTAGCCTCAGAGAGCGACTTGTCCTCTAGGATACTTTCTCTTTGGGGTGCTTCAGTGGCGAATGAGTTGATTCCTTTGAACCTGGTTTCAGAGGAAATCCAAGTTCAGGGACTTATTCAAAGGCCAGATTATGCCAGGAAGGGTTTTCGACGTGCACACTTCTTCGTTAATGGAAGACCTTTCAGAAGTCCTCAGTTGAAATCTGCCGTTGATAGAGGTTATCGGACTACGATAGCAGACAAAATAAAGGGATGGTTCTTCATATACTTGAACTTACCTGCACACTTTGTAGACTCAAATGTCCATCCGACTAAAGCGGAGGTACGGTTCGACGATTCCTGTAATATAGAAAAGTTGGTTGAGGAGGGAGTCCGGGATACTCTCAGTTCTGAAGTGAGTGCTACTTCTTTAGATAATCAGATCGGACAGCTAACAATCCAACCCCCCAATAGTAGTTCGATTGCTAGTGAAGATGTTCCGGCTCAAGAAAGACAGACAGCCCTTTTCGTTACTGCCGGGAACCATTGGGACGAGGGAAAAGAACAGGCCCCGAAGAGTAGATCGAGAAAAGGACTTGAAAACCAGAACGCGTCACTCGATTTGGAACAACCCAATCCGGGTTTATTACAAGTTCTTAAAACATATATCTTAGCTGAGACCCAAGAAGGTTTGATAATAATTGATCAACATTCTGCGCACGAAAGAATTTTATTCGAAAAGATCATGACTGCGTTGGATAGCGAATCGAAGTTTGCGCAGAGACTTTTGTTTCCGCTCACGATTCGCCTTACCAGAGCAGAGTATCAAGAGACTATGACTTTGTCTGGTATTCTTAAAAACCTAGGATTTGAGATAGAAGGCTTTGGCGGTGACACAGTGATAGTTCAGGCAGTTCCCAATCCACATCCTTATTTTGATGCTGAACGTTGCTTTAGGGAGATGCTCAGAGAGTTGATAGAAGGTTCAGACTTGACCAGATCTGCAAAGAATCAGCACGAAAAAATAGCTATGGTATTTTCTTGCAAAAGTGCGATCAAGGCAGGTCAGGAATTAACAGAAGTAGAAATGCAGGAACTTTTCGATCAGCTCTTTGCCACGGAGCTTCCCTACCACGACGTACATGGTCGTCCCACCATCATCAGATTGGGGAAGGGAGAACTGAAGTCAAAATTTGGACGGTGAAAGAATTCCTCGCCATAGTAGGGCCAACCGCGAGCGGTAAGACTAGCCTTTCTATCGAACTGGCCAAAGATCTCGATGCCGAGATCATCTGCATGGATTCTAGGCAGGGGTATATCGGAATGGATATAGGTACCGACAAAGTTTCGAAAGAGATAAGAAGAAATATTCCACACCATGGGTTTGATGTGAGATCCCCCAAGGAAAGCTATAGCGCAGGTCAATTTTCCAGAGATGCTTTTAAATGGATTAATGAAATCAAGAGCAGAGAGAGATTGCCTATGCTGGTGGGCGGAACAGGTTTTTTTTTACGGGCTGTTACAAACCCTATATTTAGGGAGCCAGATATTGAGGAATCACAGAAATCAGCTATTCGTCATTTTTTTTCTAAACTTTCCAGTGAAGAGATGGAGCGTTGGGTTTCCGTACTTGATCCAGATCGTGCTACAATTGCGATACAGGGCGGAACTCAACGTCTAGTTCGCACTATCGAAATAGCTCTACTGACGGGGAGGCCACTTTCATGGTGGCACAAAATGGGTATTCCAGATAGACCGCCAATGCAGGGAATGATCGTGCTCATAGAGACGCCTAGAGAAGTCTTGGATACCAGGATTAACACTAGGGTAGATGAAATGCTAGAAGTTGGCCTAGTTGAAGAGGTGGAGAGGCTTCTTGCTTCTGGTCTCAGAACTAATGACCCAGGTATGACGGGAACAGGTTACAGAGAAATAACTGAGTATCTCCAGGGTCGATGTAGCCTGGAACAAGCACTGGAAAAAACGAAACTATCAACTCGCAGGTACGCACGCAGACAAGTGACTTGGTTCAAAAATCAACTGGAGGCTGGTACCTTACGGGTAGATGGTACAGAATCTCTAGATGTTCAATGCTCAAAGGTTCTCGAATGGTGGACTGAAACAAGTGGAATGTAGGATTTGATATCTAAAGGTCTAGAAACATGAAAATTGGTATTACGTGCTATCCTACTTACGGCGGTTCTGGTGCAGTTGCCACTTCTTTAGGCAGCCAATTGGCAGCGAGAGGGCATGAGGTCCATTTTATTTCTTACGCACAGCCTTTTCGTCTAGGACGTTTCAACGAACGCATTTTTTTCCATGAAGTCGAGATTGAGCACTATCCGCTCTTTGAACATCCTCCATATGCTCTTGCTCTAGCTGTTACAGTTTATGATGCCGTTCGTACACACAATCTCGACTTGATCCATGTGCACTATGCGATCCCTCATGCTACGTCGGCTTGGATTGCTCAAGAGATGCTTGGAGAGAAGGGTCCTCCAGTGGTAACTACTCTCCATGGCACGGACATAACTCTGGTTGGTGTTCATCCATCATTTCAGCCGATCACTCAATTCTCGATCCTAAAGTCAGAGGGAATAACAGCTGTTTCCGAATTCCTTAAAGATGAGACTATAAATGGTTTTGATGTTCCTTCCGATCGTATAAAGGTAATCCCCAACTTTGTAGATTCTGTTTCGGATAGAGCATCTGATCGGGGTCGTTATCGTCATACCATGGCCAATGAGGACGAAAAGATAGTCATGCATGTGTCTAATTTTAGGCCTGTGAAAAGAGTGCTGGATGTGATTGATACATTTTCAGGTATATCAGAGCATACTCCTTCTAGGCTGGTGATGATTGGAGATGGTCCCGAACGATCAGCGGCCCTCGACAGAGCTAAAGCCTTAGGGTTAAGTGATAAAGTCACCTTCTTGGGAAAGCATTCGCACGTTAACGAGTTGTTGTCATGTGCCGATTTATTTCTGCTACCGAGTTCTTCAGAATCCTTCGGCTTGGCAGCCTTAGAAGCTATGGCCGCAGGCACTCCAGTAGTAGCTTCCGATGTCGGAGGTCTAAGTGAGGTGGTCACAAGCGGAGAGACAGGTTATTTATGCGATATGGGTGATGTTAAAACAATGACAGAAAGAAGTGTCCATCTCTTATCAGATTCAGAACAATGGAAAAATTTCAGCATAAAGGGACTCGACGTTGTTAAACACCAGTTTTCAGCGACCAAAATTGTACCTCGTTATGAGGAGTTTTATGCTGAAATCATAGGATCTAAATAATTTTGACTATCTGGGAGAGTATTTTTCTGGGCTTTGTACAGGGAGCTACTGAATTCTTGCCGATCTCTAGCTCAGGACATCTGGCAGTGGCAAGAAATCTTCTTGGTATAGAACTTCCTGGTATTCAATTTGAAGTAGCTCTTCACTTGGCCACTTTGTTATCAGTCTTTGTGGTGTATCGAGCACCTGTAAAAGAACTATGTCTCGGATTTGTGAAGGGAGATAGTGACACCCTCTATTATTTGTTCATGTTGATCATAGCCACTCTACCAGCTGCTTTCATCGGCTTGTGGGCTAATGAGTTTCTGGAAAGGCTCTTTTTAAATCCATGGGTAACAATCATAGGTTTTATGACGACTAGTGTGGTGCTTTGGAGTATTCATGTGCTAGAACCCTCCCAGAACAATCGGGTAAGAGTGACTATATTTACAGCGGCAATGATTGGCTTGGCTCAAGCGTGTGCATTAGTTCCGGGAATTTCAAGGTCAGGGATGACTGTGGCCATGGCCTTGTGGTTAGGACTTAATGATGAAGGAGCTTTAAGATTTTCCTTTCTGGCTTCAGTGCCTGTTATACTAGGGGCGACTTCAATGGAATTGATCAATTTGCAGAGCCAAAGCATGACTATAAGTAATATTCACATGACTGTTGGTATGGCCGTTGCGGGAGTGACTGGGATCTTTGCGATAAGATTTTTCCTCTTGATACTCAGAAAAAACATTATGCATCGACTCGCTCTATATTGTTTTACCTTGAGCATAGTTTTGAGTTTATATCTGGTAGTCATGGGAAATAATTGAGTTGTCATGTATTGCATTTGGGGGGGGAAATATGTTACGGATTGGCAGACAGAATGGGGAATCCCTCTGTTGGAGGTACATGAGTCCCTATCCTCAACCAATTCACGAGCCAGAGAGCTACTCCAAGGGGGAGCGCCTTCGTTTTCTGCAATAGTTGCCGAAACTCAAACCCAGGGTAGAGGTCGCAACGGCAAGTATTGGTATTCACCCAAAGGGATGGGTCTATGGATGTCCTTTGTCTTGCGTGATGCTGCGTATAGCTCTACTAGCTTGGTCCCAATACTTACTGGGCTGGCCGTACTTGATGCACTCGAATCGGTTTGTGGAAACCTTGGGCTAGGAATCAAGTGGCCAAACGACATAGAAATAGATGGAAGAAAGGTGGGAGGAATTTTATGTGAAGTCTTTGACAAGGATTCGTTAATGGTGGGGATTGGTATCAATCTCAAACAGAAGCAAGACCATTTTCAGAGCCAGATGTTGGATAGTGCTACATCACTATTCATTGCCACCGGCCGTGTCCTGAACACCACTAGCGTCATGGGTCCGATCATTAAACAATGTAAGAACTTACTAGAACCTTTGCCTACGATGTTGTCTAAGGACTTGGTTGAAAAACTAGAAAAGAAATCTACAGTAATGGGCTTGAGAGTCTCTCTGGCCAACGGCCTACAAGGTTCTGTAGTTGGTTTTTCCTCATTGGGCGCGATGATCGTCATGGCGGAAGGGGTATTACATCATATAAATTCAAGTGGTGACGTTAGGTGCTATGCAAAGGGTTCTAGTGAAGAAACAAACAGAAAGTGAGAGGGCTGGCATGGATTTGGTAGTTGACATCGGGAACAGTGAAACTGTTTTCGGTATGGTCCAAAAAGAAGGTCTAGAGATAGTGGATCATTGGAGAATCAAAACGAGTAAGGCCAGGACTGCTGACGAACAGGAGAGCTTGTTGAACGCTATCATGAGCTCCAGGGGGTTCTCCAAGGATGACGTTAGACGTGCTGTAATTGGTTCAGTGGTCCCTAGTCATACAGCTACAGTGGTCAAGGGATTGGAAAGATTACTTCAGGGCGATTGTATTATTGTGGATTCCAAAAGTGCGCTACCTATAGACTTGGACGTGGAAGAACCTTTGACTGTTGGAGTTGATAGGTTGCTGAATACTTTAGCTGCTAAACTAATTTTCAACAAAGATATTTTAGTGGTTGATTTCGGCACAGCCACATCATTTGACTGTATTACTTCTGAAGGGGTGTTTATAGGTGGAGTCATAGCCCAAGGAATAGAATCAGGTATGGAATGGTTAGCAGATAAAACTGCTAAGCTTCCCTCCGTTGAACTCCTGCCACCCGATCGAGTGATCGGCAAAAGAACCGAAGAATGCATTCAAAGTGGAATCTTTTTTTCTTCTGTGGATGCTGTGGATGGGATAGTGACACGGATCAAGGAAGAATGGGGCACTTCTGAGGTTATAGTTGTGATAACGGGAGGGTATGGGGAACTTGTTGCGCCTTATCTGAGAACACCAAACCACCTCGAGCCCTTTTTAACGCTATACGGTCTGGCTTTGGCTGGACGTTTCATAGAAGATGGTCGTTTAGGATCAGTTAACACAAAGGGTGCCAGTCCCCGTTGACAGTTCGGTTTGTCCCATTATTTTTTAGTCCCTACTGATTCACTTCACTTTTGTGTTTTGGTGGGTATTCTAAATCATAAGAGGTAATAGTTTAACCAGTATTGAGGAGGCATTTCGGATGTCAACGAAGGATGCGCCGAGTATTAAGCCACTTGCGGATCGCGTAGTCGTTCTGCCTGTAGAAGAGGAAGAGCAGATGCGTGGTGGGTTGTACATACCAGATACCGCAAAAGAGAAGCCCCAATCAGGGCAAGTTGTGGCTGTAGGAGAAGGGAAGCTTTCGGATGAAGGTGTCCGGATAAACCCTGATGTCTCTGTGGGACAGGTAGTTCTGTATGGGAAGTATAGTGGTACAGAGGTGAATGTAGGCGGAGAGGATTATCTTATTCTCCGAGAGTCAGATATTCTGGCTGTCATTGGTTAGAATAAAGACTTCCGTCAAAGAAGTCAGTTTAAGACAGATTCAATTCTAAGAATTATACTCAGGAGTAATTAAGAAATGGCTGCGAAAGAGCTTGGTTTCGACGTTGATGCTCGTGCTCGCCTGAAGGCAGGGGTCGATCAGTTGGCTCAGGCTGTAAAGGTCACACTGGGCCCTAAAGGGCGCAACGTTGTCTTGGATCGGAAATTTGGTTCACCTACTGTCACAAAGGATGGAGTGTCTGTGGCCAAGGAAGTGGAATTGGAAGATCCAGTGGAAAATATGGGCGCTCAGATGGTTAAAGAAGTCGCAACAAAAACATCTGATGTGGCTGGGGACGGTACTACTACAGCCACGATACTTGCCCAGGCCATATATGGTGAGGGGCTTAAAAATGTCACCGCTGGTACTAATCCCATGGGGTTAAGACGTGGAATTGACCATGCCGTGGATAAAGTAGTCGGTGTTCTACATAGTCTTTCCACCGACACAAAAGGAAAAAATGAGATAGCTCAAGTTGGGGCTATTTCAGCAAACAATAATTCAGAAATCGGAGATTTAATCGCCGATGCTATGGAAAAAGTCGGGAAAGATGGTGTTATAACTGTAGAGGAAGCAAGGGGACTTGAAACCACCTTGGATACTGTTGAAGGTATGCAGTTCGATCGCGGTTATTTATCTCCATATTTCGTTTCAGATCCAGAGCGCATGGAGGCGATAGTTGAGGACCCAATGATCCTGATCCACGACAAGAAAGTCTCCTCTATGAAAGACCTCCTACCAATTTTGGAGAAAGTTGCTCAATTGGGTAAACCTCTTTTGATCATTGCAGAGGACGTGGAAGGTGAAGCTTTGGCGACTCTAGTAGTGAATAAGCTTAGAGGGACACTTAAAGTTTGTGCTGTTAAAGCACCTGGCTTTGGAGATAGACGGAAGCAGATGCTTCAGGACATTGCAGTTCTCACGGGTGGACAGGTTATCTCTGAGGATGTGGGTTTCAAATTAGAGAATACTGTCACCAGTGATCTTGGATCAGCCAAGCGCGTTGTAATAGACAAAGACAACACGACGATCGTTGACGGAGCTGGGGACAGAGAGAAAATCTCAGGAAGGATTGAAGAGATTAAGGCTGCTATCGATAAGTCTACATCCGATTACGATACAGAGAAGCTTCAAGAACGTCTCGCAAAGCTTTCTGGTGGAGTGGCGGTTATCAATGTTGGAGCAGCTACAGAAACTGAGATGAAGGAAAAGAAAGCTTTAGTTGAAGATGCTCTTCATGCGACGCGGGCAGCTGTTGAAGAGGGAATAGTCCCAGGTGGGGGAGTGGCTTTGGTTAGAGCGCAAACTAGCCTGGAAGAATTTCAGCTAGATGCTCATGACGAACAAGTCGGAGTAGATATTCTGAGGAGAGCGCTAGAAGCTCCCATTCGGCAGATAGCTACCAATGCTGGTAAGGAAGGATCCATCGTTGTAGCTAAAGTCAGAGATGGGAAAGAAGCATTTGGCTATAACGCCCAAGTAGATGAATACCAAGACTTGGTAGAGGCTGGAGTCATTGACCCTACGAAAGTAGTGCGATCGGCCTTACAAAATGCTGCTTCAATTGCTGGGCTGCTACTGACCACAGAAGCGGTAGTTGTTGAAAAGCCTGAACCTGAAGAACCAGCTATGCCGGCCATGCCTCCAGGTGGTGGAATGGAAGGAATGTACTAAAGGAAACCTAAACCTTTCAAAGGTTAGGGTTGAGATCTAGGGCTCATGACGCCAGGCTTTCCAGTGGAGAGTAGGAGTCATGAGCCCTTTGTCGTGCTGGTCATTTGAGCGGTTTCACTTCCAAACTGGAATGGTAAACTTTATTATGTCATAGGAGTACATCCAGGAACCCTCCTGGAACCACTCTATAGTTTTTTAAAAGACAAATAGTGTTTTTATAGTGTGATGAGGAGTTAATAAAATGTCCCAAGTTAGGGTCACTTTGCCTGACGGTGTGGTGCTAGAAATGACTGAAGGTTCTACAATATTTGATGTTGCTTCAGCTATAGGACCAGGCTTGGGTAAAGCGGCAGTCGCTGGCCAGATTGATGGAGTAATATCAAGCCTATCTACAACAGTACTTGATGGGTGCTCGGTAAGGATTTTGACAGATAGGGACGATGAATCGTTGGATGTATTGCGTCATTCTGCTGCCCATGTACTCGCTACGGCTGTGAGAGAAATCAAACCAGATGCAGGTATTGGTTTTGGTCCAGCTATTGAAGACGGATTTTACTACGATTTTGAAGTCGAACAGCCTTTTACTCCTGAAGATCTAGCAACATTGGAAGAAAAAATGGCCGAGGTTATCCAGGAAGATCATGATTTTGTTTGCAGGGTTGTTACAAAAGAAGAAGCTCAAGAGTTATTTGCGGATGATCATCTTAAGCTTGAAAGGCTGGAAGAATTTACTGATGAGGAAATAATTACGGTGTTTCAGAATGGTCCTTTCCTCGACCTGTGTAGAGGTCCACACATCGGTTCTACAGGACAATTGAAGCATTTTAAGCTGTTGTCAGCAGCAGGAGCATATTGGAGGGGGGATGAAAAGCGTCAAATGCTGCAGCGTATTTATGGGACTGCTTTTTTTTCCAAGAAACAGCTTCAAATTCATTTGGATAACCTGGAAGAGGCAAAAAAACGTGATCATCGTGTCCTAGGAAAAGAGTTGGATCTGTTTTCTACAGATAGCAGGGTGGGTTCCGGCCTTATTCTGTGGCATCCTAAAGGAGCAATAATAAGACAGGAGATACAAAATTTTGAGCAAGAATTGTTGTCAAAACACGGTTATGACCAGGTTTTCACTCCACATGTAATGAATGAGAGGATATTTGAAATTTCCGGTCATTTGGAGAATTTCGAACAAGGGATGTTTGGACCGATAGAAGTAGAGGGGAGTTATTATCGTCCTAAGCCTATGAATTGCCCAGGGCACATAGCTATTTATCAATCCCAGCAGAGATCTTATAGGGACCTCCCAGTCAGAATGGCAGAATTCGGAACATGTTATCGGTATGAGCGCAGTGGGGTGCTCCATGGAATGTTGAGGGTTCGTGGGTTCACTCAAGACGATGCTCATATATTTTGCACCCGTGAACAAGCGGGTCAAGAGATAATTGGACTGTTAGATTTAGTAGATGAAATGTTACAGGCCTTTGGCTATCCCTACTCAGTAGAAGTTGCAACCAAACCCAAAGAAAAAGCTTTGGGATCAGATGAAGATTGGGAAGTTGCATTAGAGATCCTCACTAGCTCCTTGGAACAAAGGGGAGTGGACTTTGAATTCGATCATGGTGGCGGTGCTTTCTATGGACCTAAATTAGATTTTAAGTTAATCGATGCCATTGGGCGAAAATGGCAAGGTCCAACTGTCCAGCTCGATTTTAATCTACCTGAAAGGTTTGAATTGGAATATGTGGGTGAAGACAACGAGAAACACAGACCAGTGATGCTGCACAGAGTTTTGGTAGGTTCTATGGAGAGATTTGTAGGTGGTTTGATTGAGCATTATGCTGGTGCTTTTCCTTTATGGCTCGCTCCAGAACAGATTCGGATACTGCCAGTTTCAGAAGATCTGAACGAGGCTGCAGTGAAACTGGGGGAAGAATTGAGGAATAAAGGTGTGAGAACTCAAGTAGTGAGAAGAGAAACGCTAAGTTACCGTATCCGCGATGCTGAGATGTCTAAAGTCCCCTTTATGGCTGTAATAGGTAAGAACGAAGAAGAGAGTGATACGGTGACCTTACGACGAAGGGGAACAGGGAAGAAGCAGGAAGTTATGAAACGCGTGGAACTCATAGAGTTGTTGCTGAAAGAGATCGAAACTAAGTCCTTGACTTGACGAGTGACCGTCTGCAGATGATCTTTCGGTTCTGGTTTTTTAAAAAAATAGCAAGTGAGTCTTTGAAAGTAGATGGCTCCACCTCTTGATCCTTGTAGAAAGCGTGAGATCATTGGGTCGAAAATGTTCGGTAAACGATTTCTTGGGTCGGTGCCGAACAGATTTTCTGGCCCGATTAGCTCGGGCCTTTTACGTGTGTAGAGGTATTGTGATGGCAATCGATAAAAGAAATTCATAAAAAAGGAGATCAAGATCAGCGAACAGAAAGCTCTGATTAACGAACAGATAAAGGTCAGCCCAGTGCGTTTAATTGATGACGAAGGCGGACAGGTTGGAATAGTCTCGATAGATCAAGCAATGGAACTTGCAAAAGAAAAAAGTCTAGATTTGGTTCAGATAGCTCCCGACAGTCAACCGCCAGTCTGTAAACTGATGAATTATGGGAAGTATAAATATGAACTCCAAAGGGCGGCGAGAGAGAACAAAAAAAAGCAGCACAATGTGCAGGTGAAAGAGGTGAAGTTTAGGCCTGGGATAGCGGATCATGATTACGATTTTAAAACCCGTCATGCCAGGAGATTCCTCAAAGAAGGAAATAAGGTGAAATTGACAATGATGTTTAGGGGTAGGCAGAGTGCCTATCCAGAACTGGGACGAGAAGTTTTAGACAGAGTGACTGATGATCTTAAAGACGTCGGTAAAGCTGAATCTCATCCTCGACTAGAGGGCAGGGTGATGTCGGCTGTTCTCTCACCCCTTAAATAAACAGAAAAGGGTTTAAATACATGCCTAAAATGAAAACTAATCGAGGTGCAGCAAAAAGGTTGCATCGGACTGGTAGTGGTAAACTTAAGAGAATGAGAGCAAACAAGAGCCACATTTTGACTAAGAAATCAGAAAAGAGAAAGAGACGTCTTCGTTCTTCAACTTTAGTGAGCTCTGCTGACCTAAAGAGGATGAAGAAACTTTTACCTGGATCCTAGTGGAATAGGGGAGGAAAGATGCCGAGAACAACATCAGCTCCGGCTAGGAACAAGCGGAAGAAAAAGATTTTTAAAGAAGCAAAGGGTTATTTTGGAGGGAGAAAGAACCTTTTTCGTACTGCCAAAGATGCAGTGGAAAAAGGTTGGGAACATGCTTATCGCGATCGTAAAAATAAAAAAAGAACATTCAGAAGATTGTGGATTACACGTATAAATGCTGCTGCCAGACAAAATGAAATGTCTTATTCCCATTTTATGAATGGACTAAAGAAGTCTGGAGTTGAGTTGAATCGCAAAGCTCTAGCGGATTTGGCTGTTCGTAACCCAGAAGCGTTTAGCGCACTGGCGGATCGTGCAAGACAAAACTTAAAAGACTCCTAGTCCCCTTCTTAATCTAAAGGATTTAATGGACCGAGTTTCCGTGCAGGGCCTCGGCACTATAGTGGCCTTTTTTCTTAGAGTAATCAGCTTAGACTTCTGGAAAAAAGTGTGTAATGAAAAGGTTCACGTTATTAAGGATGCTTTTGGATGAGTCCTAAAAAAGGTATTTTAGGAAGACTTTTTGAGATTGAGAAATCAGCTGTAAAGACTATAGCTGAAGCCGACGACATTGAAACTGTTGAGGCCTTGAAAGTTTCATTGATAGGAAGAAGAGAGGGACGCCTGTCGGAAATCTTGAAGAAAATATCAGATCTAGAGCCTGAGACCAGAAGGGAAGTAGGGGCAGAGTCAAATAGGATAAAGAATGTAATAACCGAAGCTTTGAGTCTGGCTCGAGAGCGACTGGCTTTAGCTAAAGAAAACCAATTAGATTCAGCGGATTTCACCCTCCCTGGACGGCAAACTTGGGAGGCCTCTGAACATCCCGTCACTAGGGTAATAGACGAAATCTGGCAGATTTTTCAATCGATGGGCTTTACAAGAGTGAGAGGTCCAGAGATTGATACCGAGTGGTATAATTTCGAAGCTCTGAATACACCACTCGATCATCCAGCAGCTGATGAGCAAGACACTCTTTACCTTAGAGGTTCGGGCCTTTTACGAAGTCATACTTCACCGGTACAAATCAGGACCCTGGAAAAACACGATCCGCCCGTGAGAGTCTTGGCTCCAGGGATCGTATACAGGAGAGACACTTACGACGCTACCCACACTCCTTCTTTTCACCAGATAGAAGGCCTGGTAGTGGACGAAGGAATAAGTTTTGTCGATTTCAAGGCAACTTTAGCGGAATTTTCCAGACGCTTTTGGGGACCAAATACTAGGGTGAGGTTTAGGCCATCATTCTTCCCATTTACGGAACCTAGCGCAGAAGTAGACGTGAGACGAATCGTGATGAAAGAAGGCAAGGAGATAGAAACCGACTGGATTGAGGTAATGGGTGCCGGCATGGTAGACCCCAACGTTCTAGATAACGTAGGCTATGATCCGGAACGCTATACCGGATTTGCATTTGGCATGGGGCCAGGTCGTATGGCGTTGCTAAAGTATGGTATACCAGATCTCAGGATGTTTTTCCAGAATGATGTAAGATTCCTATCACAGTTTTCTCGGGATCGGGTTTGATGGAAATTTCATATTCTTGGCTGAAAGATATTCTTCCTACGGTTGAATTAACTCCCGATGGAATAAGTGAGCGATTGGCGTCACGAGGTGCACCAGTGGAAATTAATGGTGCTACAGGAATAGAAGCGGAAGGCGTGGTCGTTGGTAGAGTGAAATCAGTGAGGAAACACCCGAATGCAGATCGGCTGTCGATTTGTGAAGTGGATAATGGACATGAGATTTTACAGGTAATTTGCGGTGCACCAGTGATTCAGGAAGGAGGACATTATCCATTCGCTGGTGTTGGGGTAGAGCTTCCCAACGGAATGAAACTGAAAAAAGCAAAGATAAGAGGTGAATTTTCCAATGGAATGCTGTGCTCAGAAAAAGAACTGGGTTTAGGTCCTGATGAAGGTGGAATAATGTTATTAGAAGAATCTACCTCCCCTGGTCAGGCTTTAGGTGAAGTCTTCGAAGGGAAAGAAATTCTTTTCGACGTTGAGATTACTCCCAATAGGGGTGATTGGTTGTCACATGTAGGATTGGCCAGAGAACTTACACATACAGGGCCTTGTGACATAGCGCTCCCACAAATTCCTGGTTCTCCTGAATTTAATGTGGAGACTAAGAGGGGGGATAGGGAGGTTGAACACCAAGGAATTAGCATTAGAATTGAGTCCCCCGATGTGTGCCCTCGGTTTTTGGGAGTGATTGTGGAAGGAGTGACGGTGCGAGCCTCTCCAGACTGGTTAGCGAAGAGACTTGGGTCGATTGGGCAACAGTCAATCAACAATATAGTCGATGCCACAAACTATGTAATGTTCGAGATGGGCAACCCAATGCATGCGTTTGATCTGGATAAAATAAAGGGTAATGAGATAGTGATAAGAAATGCAAAACCAGAGGAGACAATACATGCTCTTGATGGTATTGAATACGAGCTGACTGAGCAGATGTTAGTGGTGTGTGACCGTGAGAACCCTCAAAGTTTAGCTGGTGTGATTGGAGGTATGGATTCGTCGGTAACAGAAGACACAGAACGTATTTTTCTAGAATGTGCACTTTTCGATCCTAAGGTGGTTAGAAAAACTGCTAAATCTCTAGGAGTGTCTACTGATGCAAGCTATCGATTTGAAAGGGGGGTCGACCCAGAAGGACACATGAGTGCTGTTGAGCGAGTTCTAGAGGTTATCCTGGCGGTAGCCGGAGGTGAGATAAGTGGACCAATACTGGAAGTGACTCCGCATCCTCACACGCCTAAGTTAATAGATTTAAGGACGGCTAGGGTAGAATCGGTTTTGGGTATCACATTTGAAAAAGAAGAATTAGAGAAAATTCTTTTAACCCTTGGGATTGGAATAGAAGGTTCAACCAAAGAGGTCATTTCAGCAAGTATTCCTAGTTTTCGGAGCTACGATATAACGCGTGAAATAGATTTGATTGAGGAAATAGCACGTGTATATGGCTACGATCAATTTCCTGACACATTGAATGCCTATCTTCCCAGTAGCGTCCCAGACGATCCATTTTTTCGGTTAGAAGAGGATATTCGTAAAGTATTTGTTGCAAGTGGT
>CEOQ01048470.1_pt1 | contig 24276 bp, 21 predicted proteins | sample 361351 | NCBI WGS metagenome assembly CEOQ01 (sample SAMEA2619907, study PRJEB7988) | marine metagenome | biome: marine biome (ENVO:00000447); feature: deep chlorophyll maximum layer (ENVO:xxxxxxxx); material: "saline water (ENVO:00002010), including plankton (ENVO:xxxxxxxx)" | depth 60 m | reverse complement strand
TTTGAGAGTCGTCGAATTGTTGGTTACGATCTGTGGTATACAGCAATAACGAGGAACGCTGAGTATCTGACAACACGGTCAGATACTGGCTCATGGGTTTATAGAAAGAGATACCAGTTGTTATGGATGAAACTAACTTCAGCAACGATAGAGTTGCAAGTGACTTGCTAGACAGGATGTTTGTAGAACGTTGGTCTTCAAAAGCGTTTACCGATGACCAATTGTCTGAGCAACAGATTGCGGTTTTATTTGAAGCTGCTCACTGGGCCCCCTCATCAAGTAATAGGCAGCCATGGCTTTTCGTCTACGCGACAGAGGGGCTGGATCGGGCTCGTTTTAACTCTGTTCTGAATGAAGGAAATGCGTTGTGGGCTACCAAGGCTGCAATGCTTGTTCTGGTATTTGCTCGTGTGGTTGATGAAGAAGGTAACGATATCCGTACCGCACATTTTGATACCGGAGCGGCTTGGATGTCATTGGCGCTGCAGGCTAATCGCATGGGTCTTAACACACGAGCGATGGGCGGTATTGATCTGGATGCAGCGTATACCGTTGCGGGGGTTCCCCCTGAGGAATTTCAAACGATATGTGCGATCGCGGTCGGGCTGCCAGGTACATTAGACGACATTGATCCTAATATTGCAAAAGGCAACATTGCCAACGATCGGAATCCAATCACTGAAATTGCGTTTTATGGCAGTTATCTGAAATAGTTGAAGTTTAAATTGGGAGCTTCGTATCGGGATTGTGACTCTCATAATTGGTTTGTCTTAATCCAAGTTTTTCTTGTAACTGGACAGATAGGCCGCCATCGGTTGCGTGTGTGTGACCATTCATGAACCCAGTAGACATGCTGATGGACTGCGACGTCATTAGATGTGGAACTTTAACTAATGTCAAATATTCCGATAAATAAGGAAGATATTTCGGTCAGGTGGCTGACTGATCGTTTATCCAATTTTGGCTACTGCAGTATTGATAAACTTCAGATTGAGGTTATGACCGGCCATAATCCACATCTTTCACAATTATTTCGAATTCGAATTGAATACCTTGAACGGACAACTGATCATCCGGATGTAGTCGTATTAAAAATTCCGCCTGAAAATGACAATATACGGCTACGGGAAGCTGCGCTCGGACCATACGATAGCGAGGCTGGCTGTTATCGATTACTGAAAGAGTTCCAAGGCTTTAATTTGCCTAGAGTGTACTCGTTGACCCAAGATAGCGAAGAATCTACTGCGTGCTTTATATTCGAAGATATAGGTGCTATTTCAAAAGGTTGTAGATACCCGGGATTGGGATGTCCAGAGATCCTGCAGGTATTGGAATTCATTGCCGCTTATCAATCCAGATTTTGGCTTGACGAATCCCTATCTCATTATGATTGGATTCGCGACTCCACTTGGTCGTATCTTTTCAATCAAAATCCGATGAAATCAATTTTAGGCTGGCAGGCCATTAGTCAGGACCATCAAATTGAAAAAACTGAAGGATTAATTGTCGCCGGAGAATTTCTTAGTTCACGATTGATAGAACTGATGGAAGTCATGAATGACCGACCTAATACACTAACCCATAATGACCTACATCATGGCAATATATTGCTTCGTAAATCACACGGTTTATTTCAGCCAGTGCTAATAGATTGGCAGTTGGCCGCTTATGCTGGAGGAACGAACGACTTAGCAAAATTCTTGATGACATCAGTGCCGTTTTATGTTCTTCTCCAGCGAGAGAAAAACCTTGTTAGATACTTTGTTGATTGTCTCCAGGGCAATGGGATAACCGACTATTCTTTTGATGAGTGCTGGAGAGATTATCGACGAGCTCAAGTTATGGTGCTTGCTAACTACGCTATTAGCGGTGTTCGTCGATCGCCGAATGGCAAATTGGGGATATCCAAGGGGGATTCGACAACAGCGGTCATTAGAGCGTTTGAAATCGCTGATCCTCAGGAATTGGTTGAAATTCTCCCTTAGAAAATCAGATCAATTTTCAACTTTTGATATTTGTTTAAACAGCGCGAAACTAGCTGAGTATCCGTGTAAAAATGTTTGATCGCCAATTGGCCCGATCTCTCCGTTTGAGAAGAAGCCTGCGATAGGGATGTCAGCCACCATGTCAGTAAACATTTTAGTGTCGTGATCTGGTGAACCGTACAAATATTGGCCTCGTCCGAGGCAACTGAACAACAGGGCAGATGCCGGGATGTCGCCTTCTAGGTTGCCTATGTATTCCTCTAGCATCATTCGTAGATCTTCATCGGCTGCTTGGGCATCGCGAACGAAAAACTGTACAACTTGTCCTTCCTGTACAAGCTCTCCAACAGCAAGTGTGCCATCTTCTTCATCAGCGCCTAGTACATTTCTGATCAAAAATTCACCTTGGCTTTGATCCTGAGCGAGGCGGTCCATGATGATTCCAATTTGCAAGGAACGGCGAATCAAACGTTTTTCGCGTGTCTCTGCGGCTTCAAATAAATCTCGCAGAATCTCGAGTGGCGTTTGATCTCCTAGCTTGGAAATGACGTTGAGGTCTGATTCAGTTACTACAACAGGTTCGCCTATTGGACGACAGCCTTGAGCTACTATGGTCTCTACCGCTAAGTCACCGGTAAATGCCACACCGACCGCACCTGAACGTGCGGGTTTGTTATTAAAGAAAAGGGCGTTAGCCCCTGGTTGCCCGCCTCCGCTGGCAAGCCCGCCGATTTTCACCGCTTCGGGATATGCGAAATCTAATCCGGATAGCAGATGGTCACTACGTATGGTGAAAGGATCCGGTAACAGCATTATTGCGGGACAGTTCTCTGCTTGAATTCCTAATAGTGTTTGCCATTCTTCTGGACCTGCGTCTTGATTAGGTAACTCGTCTTGATTGAGATGGAACGGGGTTAATTCAACATGCGGCAATGTAGCTGCAGAAATGGCGATACCTGGCCTACGTTCGACTTCTTGGCCTCCGCCGATGACTCCTGCGGCGGAACACCCGATGAGGACCTTGGCCCTGAGAGATTTGGTTAAAAGGTCGGGCGCTGCTAAATAAGACGGTATATGGTGGGCGGAAATGAATACCACTGCTAGGTCGGGGGATTGACCGTTTAGATTGCCCAGTATTTGATTCGTTACCTGAGTCACAGCCTCGGTGAAAGAGGGTGAGTCAGAAACGGCGGAACTCCAATGCAAGTTTTATTTCTCCCGTCCTGCTCGAAGCGAGTTGCTCCTGCAGAAAAAACCTGTCGCTATGTGAATTGTCCTGTTCTGCTCGGTTACAACTCAGAGTTGGATTGCCCTATAGAGTCGGTAAAACGGTAGCAGCGGCAGCGATAGTCTGGTCTAGATCTTCGTATGTATGCGCTGAAGAAAGATGGGTTCGACCATTCGCAGATAGTCGAATGCCTTGCTTCAGCATTTCCTTGGCGAATTGCTGGTACTTCTCATCATCGCAATTTCTAGCATGGTCTCGCCAATTAGTTATTTCTTGTCTAGTGGTGAACGATATCGCGAAAACAGATCCGACGCCTTGTACATGTAAGTCCGACTCTAGCGATTTTGATATATCGCGTAGTCCTTCCATCAGATACAGGCCTTTTTCATTGAGATCTTTGTAAAAGTCGGGACCGCGTTCTTGAATATGCTTGAGCGACGCGTAGGTTGCTGCGATTGACATTACGTTCGAATTGAAACTGCCCCCGTGGTACACAGTCCCATCTCCTATGTAGTTCATAATGTCCCGGCGTCCGACAATCATGGAGATCGGGAAACCGCCAGCCATAGATTTAGCGTAGGTTGCTATATCAGGAGTAATCCCTAACATTTCTTGGGCTCCACCTGCTGCGACACGGAACCCGGTAATTACTTCATCGAATGCCAGAAGTGCACCATTTTCACGCGCGATGCGTTGTAAGCCTTCCATGTAGCCCTCTTTGGGCATAATGCAGTTTGTGTTGGCGAGGATGGGTTCAGTGATCACCCCGGCGATTTCAGCCGGGTGGTTGGCAAAAGCCTTTTCAAGTTTTTCAAGGTCATTCCATTGACATATCACAAGACCCTCAGCCGTTGATGGGTTCATCCCTTCGGATTCACCTACCGGTACAGGAGCATCCTCCGGTCCTGCCTGGTCAAGAGGAGGATGAACACTCCAGTTCACTGAATCCATCCAGCCGTGATAGTGCCCCTCGAATTTCAAAATCTTCGGTCGGTTGGTGAATGCTCGCATGGTGCGAAATAGCAGTTGATCTATCTCTGTCCCCGAAGACGCAAATCGGACTGTAGCATCTTCCATTGGGATCATTTCTAAAACCATTTCCGCAACTTCTAATTCTCTCTCAAATTGTCCGGCAAATATGTAGCCTTTTTGCATATCTTCATTGACCTGTTCGTTTATGAAATCAGGTGAATGACCGAATAGGTTTGGACCCATGCCCTGGATGTAATCGATATATTCGTTCCCGTCGGCGTCCCACATACGTGAACCAGCTGCATGTGTAAAAAAAAGTGGAACATCTGCAGGCTCTAAAACCCGTATTTGGCTGGATACGCCACCTGCTACAAGATTTGTTGCTTTATCAAATAAAACCCTAGATCGGTTATGATTCATAAAGGCTGGTCTTTCGTTGAGTATGGGGTGAGGGAATCAATCAAGTCCCATGAATTGTAGCGCCCGTCGAACTCTAATTCCTTAGCTATAGCTTACTTACTTAATGGTTAAGTTTTGATCAGTTAGCTTTCCTTCATCTAACAGAGATGGTGGTTACTCAAGATAGTTGTTATTAGACGTTTTGGGAGGGTGGGCTATGAATTGTCGAATAACTTGTTCTAATTCTCTGGGATCACGAACGTCCGCATCAGGCCGTTCGTACCCTGAACGGGCCTGCTGGTTTGCATGACGGCCGGAGATTAGCCTTATAGCAATCATCCCAAGAGTTTTGGCTGGCACAATATCATTGTCAATTCGGTCTCCCACCATGATTGCTTCTTTGGGATTTACTCCTAGACCTTTACAAGACTCAAGTAGTAGACGAGGGTCAGGCTTTCGTAAACCTGTTAAACCAGATACTTCCTTATATTTGAAATACTGCAGAATGCCCAGATCTTCCATTATTTCAAGAGACCCTGCTGGCTGGTTTGCGGCTAGTCCTAAAAGAAAATTTTCATTCCAAAGTTTTTCTATAAGTTCCAACATGCCCTCCCTCAGTTCGAACCCCCCGCGAGCATCATTGCGATGATCCACTGTTTGTAGCAATTCCGATTCCACTGCACTGACCAGTTTGTGAGAGCCTTTAGAAATTCTCCAGATAATTGCTTGGTACGGGTTTGGGGCAAATGCTTCTATCGCCCAACGGTTTGCATCAGCGTACTCATCAACGGAAATATCAATTCCATGCTTGTGGAATGATGACATGATCTGATCATCGATCATGTCATCCATGATCACACATGTATCTAGCGGGCCGCCGACGTCAAACAGGATGGCTTTGATGGATGGTCTCATAAGTATCTCAGCGTTAGATCAAATACTTTTTATCTACTTTTGCGATATAGGTATAACTTGGATTTACGAACTGGGTTACCCTGGCTTCCAGACACTGTGATAAAAACATGTAAGCTTCGCCCCTGCTCATTTCGTAGCTTGCTTCCAGCCATAAGATCATTTCTGACAAGGCGATTCTGAAAGCGTCTTCTGCGGGTTTTTCACACGCTGTTGTCATTATGTATTGGTCATTTTCAATCCGAGGCCAGGTCATTTCGGTTGGCGTCTCACTCACTTCTACTTTGATAGTGGCTGTGCCACCGGTTTCGATCCCGCCACCGCCGCATATTTCACCGTCTCCTTGTCTGGCGTGCATATCTCCGATGTGCAACAGTGCTCCTTCATGGTGAATGGGAATACTGATCCGAGCACCCGTTGTGACTTCTTGAATGTCAAAATTTCCTCCCCATTCCCCAGCCCAACCGTTATGTCGGGCTTCACGGCTTGGTGCAACCCCCACAACGCCGAGCATAGGTTCGACGGGAAAACGAAGTTTGTTATTCCATATGATTTCGTTGTTTTCAATGCGACATACTCTGAATTGAGGACCTATGTTTGAGACCCCGAGATAGCCGGGCATTGCACCGGTTGAACCCCCATATCGAGTCCAGCCGACAGGATGCACCTTTATATCTTTAATATGTACAGTTAGTAGATCACCCGGCTTGGCGCCCTCGACGTATATACAACCAGATGAAGCATTCCCCTTATCTAAAGGTTGATTATCGGAGCGGTACTGGTTATACAGGGTACGAATATCTTCAGGCACTAGATTTGCATCTGGACCGCGGTTCATTTGTGTTTCCACTTGGAACCATTCACCTGGCCGAACTTTCATTGTCACAGCGTTACTTGAGGAGTGTTCGTAATAAAGGGTATGTGTGGTGGCTTTCTTCATTTCATCTCCTTTATGTGAGCAAGACACGGGCAAACACCTGTGTGTTTAACGATTGGATGGATTATCGCAGGTATGTACTTCATACTCTTTCCGATTGATATGCTGTTTACCATCACTTCTATGGTGGTTGCACTTGCTGCTGTTCCGTGTGATCAATTCGAATTTCAACAGATACCATGAGCGGCAGAAAAATATCTAGAGTGGAGCGCGGTTATCGATTTTGAAAGATGTGCTGGCTCGTTTGAAAATATCGGGTCTGTAATAAGGCATATATCAGTTGTGTCTTCAACGATGGATTTGGCTTGGGAAATGGCTCGAGGTGATGCTCCAGACGGGACTGTGATCATTGCTGACGAGCAGTCGGCTGGGCGTGGTCGCTACGAACGTTCATGGATTTCAGCAGGGGCTGAAGATATCTTATGTTCGATTGTGCTCAAGCCGCGGTTATCGCTGGTGCCCGAATTACTGATGCTAGCGGCCCTGGGGTGTGTTGACGTCGCTGAAAATTATGGACTCACAACTGGAATTAAGTGGCCCAATGATGTGCAAATCAATGGTAGAAAACTTGCTGGGGTTATAGCTGAGTCCATAACCGGGCTAGGATCGCCTGACGACACTGACGACTCTTCAGTCTGCATCAGTGGTTCTGAGTCTACAGGGGTTATTGCTGTCATTGGTATCGGATTGAATGTGAACCTCAATCCGATGGATCATACCGAAATCAGTGGTGGATCTACGAGCTTGCGTGTTGAACTGCATCGGACTGTGGACCGTGCTGAAGTTTTTGGCATATTAATAGATTCGATTGATAGGCATTACTCCTATCTTTTGTCGGGCGGGACTGTGTTGCCGGCTTGGCGTGAGAGATTGACCACATTAGGTCGAGAAGTGACTGTAGTCCATGGTAGCCCCGGGTGTTCGGCAGTATTGAATGGGCTGGCAGTGGATGTTGATTCAGCTGGCAGACTGATAGTCCGAGACCCAAATCACAGGGATTGGCCGGTATCTTCCGGTGAAGTTACGATCCGTGAAATAAAATGATTTGTGGTGAGCTTCGACGCAATGAGGCCTTAAAGTTCGAAGTTTCAGTGTTGCCGTAACCGTGTCAGAAATCGGCTGTATCTCCAGTGAGTTGGCGAGAGATCCAAAATAAGATCAGTATCACTATCATAGGACTGATGTCTATCATTCCAATCCGAGGGATGAAACGTGAAGCAGGAACCATTATTGGGTCGGTTATCTGATACAACAATTGAACGATTGGGTGGCGTCGGGCATCGGGAAACCAAGAAGTTAATGCTCGGGCGATGATTAGGTATCCATAAATTCTGAGTAACCAGCCGATATATGCAAGTAGTTCATTACTCACTTGCCACCAGCCAAATCTTCGCCTCGTTCGAAAGCCGCTCTGACAGCGTCAGCGATTATCCCTCTGAAACCACCGTTTTCAAGTGAGGCCAGACCCGCTGCGGTGGTTCCCCCAGGGGACGTGACCATGTTTCGTAGTTCGGCAGGGTGTTGGCCTGATTCGCGTTGGAGGGCAGCACTCCCTAGAACAGTCTGAGATGCCAGGTCACGTGCTGTTTGAACCGGAAGGCCCAACTCTACACCAGCATCTGTTAATGCCTCGATAAATACGAATACATACCCGGGCCCACTTCCGCTAAGGGCCGTTGCTATATCTATGTGCTTCTCATCGCTAAATCGTATTTCATCACCGATGGCTTGGAGCATATCCCTGACAAAATCAAGTACAGGTTGGTCAACCTCTTTTGAGGCCGTCCATGCAGAAATGCCTTTGCGGATTTGAGTGGGCGTATTTGGCATTACCCTGATCAGTTTCTTGTGATCAAGTTTCAAGCCAATGGTATGCATCTTTACCCCGGCCATTATTGACATCACTGTCTGGTCTTTGCTCAGAGTGCTTTTCAAGTCCGCTTGGATGGCGTCAAGCTGTTGCGGTTTGACTGAAATTACGACAATGTCAGCTCCTGATACCGCATCTTTGTTGCTCGAGGTTGTTTCCACCTTGAGATCGTTCTGGAGTGATTCGCGCTGATTCTCAACGGGTTCTCCGACAATGATGTCGGCGCTGATCCCTGCGTCTTTCAAACCGGCGATGATGGCTCTTGCCATCACTCCGCCACCAATAAATGCTAATCGCATGTTAAAAAAGCCATCTTTACTTTACGCTGAGCACCCGATGATAAAATTGCGTATGGTCAAGTTAAATCTGACCCGTGTTTAGATTACACGTCTAAGCGTCGGTTGAGTTAGTTGAAAATGGATCAGAATTCTGTTGTCTGATCAGGTATCAAGGCCTTTACGTGATGCCAGCGAGGCTCCGAGTTTGAGAGCCTCAATCATACTGGTCTCATCTGCGATACCTTTTCCCGCTATATCGAACGCGGTGCCGTGGTCAACGGAGGTGCGCAGGAAGGGCAGTCCTAAATTGACCGTTACAGACTCTTCCGCTCCATAAACCTTAATAGGGATATGACCTTGATCGTGGTACATGACTAAAACCACGTCATATTTGCCATTAGCTGCTTGGTTGAAAATTGTGTCAGCAGGGTGCGGCCCGGTTACGTTTAATCCCTTTTTTTTCGCCAGTTCGACTGCTGGTGATATTTCACGTGCTTCCTCTTCGCCTATTAAACCATTGTCAGAGGCATGAGGATTGAGGGCTGCAACGGCTATGCGGGGACTTTTAAATCCCCATTCTTTAAATGTTTTATTTGTAAGTTGCAACGCTGTGATGATGTTTTCGGTCGTAACGTATTTGCACGCCTCCATGAGTGATTTGTGAGTTGATAGATGCATGCATCGCAATGGCCCGCTGACCAACATCGTGGCAACGTAATTTGAGTTGGAAAGACGCTTGAACACTTCCATATGCCCGGTGTCTGTGCTTCCCCCCATATGCCACGACTCTTTGTTTACTGGTGCGGTCACCATGCCTGCTACTTGCCCTGACATACACATTTTCGCTGCTTCCTCAACCCATAGATGTGATGCAGATCCAGACCGAGCGTCATGCTTGCCTGTCGGAAATTTAGTTTCTTCCCAATCGCCAGACGACACCACCTCAACCACTCCTGGTTCTCCTTTGGCGTCTGCCGGAGAACTCACACCAATTACTGTACTGGGGGATTTGATATCAATGTGCGCTTCTTGTACGCAAGAAACCGATCCAATCAACACAGGTCGCATTAAACTGTAGATGGAACTATTTTCAAGTGATTTGGCTACGACTTCAGGCCCTATGCCCGAGGGGTCGCCGATAGTTACTGCAAGTAGAGGTTTGTCTGACATATACTGAGATTTAGACCGCCATTACGGATAAGAATTGAACTGATAGTGAAAAACTTACATTAGAGATGTAAATTTGTGTTTAACTTTAGCTTATTCGTGTAAATCAACAAGCAGTACAGAGCATAAGTGTCGATAAACCTGTGCCCTGTATTGCTTAACTGAGATTGTAGTGACGGTTTGATCAGCCGTGGAGAGCTTGCTGGATCAGCATTTGCTGTATCCACAGGAGAAGCATTTCAGGCAACCTTCTACGTGCGCTACAGCTGATGAACATTCGGGGCATAAGTCTGCTGTGGACGCTCCGACAGGAACAGTTATTTTTTGCTCCCCGCCGATCACTTGTATTGGTTGGGCTGTAGGCATCCCGAGTTCTTTAGGTGAAGGGGGATCAAACATTCCAACCTGACTGGACTCACGGTCGCTTAGTTGTTCTTGACCCGGGAGTGAAGTTGTTTCTCTGTTGATGCGATCGAGAACTGATGCGATAGCATCTGGCACTGAACGAATCATTTCTCCTTCATCCCATGCCGGGACATCTGTGATTCCTCGGAGTTGCTCGGAAACATCTACAGGGTCGATGCCAGATCTGAGAGCTAGCGAGGCCATCCGAGAAACTGCTTCTGCCATCGCAGCATCGTTACCCCCGGCTTTACCGTGGGTCGCGAATACTTCGAATGGTCTGTTGTCGTTTGCCATGTTGACGGTTACGAACAAATTTCCTCGACCTGTACGCACTCTTCGGGTTATTCCATTCAGCATCGCCGGTCGCTCTGAGGGAGTGATGTATTGTGGAACTCCCTCATCCGTCGCAGAACTTTCAAGATCCGTTTTTGCATTATCAGATGTACCTGCGGTGAGGACTTCTTTCTCTCGCGATCCAGCACGATATACCGTTATGCCTTTACAACGAGTTTCCCAAGCCAGAAGGTAAGCATCTTCAACATCTTCTACGGTTGCCTCGTTTGGGAAGTTGATTGTTTTGGAGATCCCGGCGTCGGTACTCTCTTGGAATGCAGCTTGCATAAGAACATGATCACGCGGCGAAATATCAGATGCAACGTGGAAAAGACGTTTGATATCTTCAGGAACGTCCTCTCGATCTTGCAGCGACCCCCCATCTGACAGGTGTTCAAGTAGGTCATCACTGTAGAAACCGCGTTCTTTAGAAATGCGTTCGAAATTTTTGTCGACGTAATACAGAGTTTGTCCTTCAAGGATGTTTTGCTTGCGGAAAGCTAGAGAGAAGATTGGCTCGATGCCACTTGATGCGCCGGCGATCATAGAAATTGTTCCGGTCGGGGCAACAGTTAGTCGGCAAGCATTCCTGTATGGCTTATCTCCTCGTAGTGCTGCTTCGGAATCGTGCCAGGCAGGGAATGCTCCGCGTTCTTCTGCCAGTGCTAGAGATTCTTCGTCTGCGTTGTCGCGTATGAATGCCATGAGTTTACGACCAAGTTCAACGGCCTCTTCTGTGTCATAAGGAATGCCTAATTGAACCAGCATGTCTGCGAAACCCATTAGGCCCAAGCCTAATTTACGAGTGGAATGAGTCATCGATTCAATCGCTTCAACTGCATACTTGTTGGCGTCTATCACATTATCGAGCATGCGAGTGGCAAGGCGTACTGTTTGAGCAAGTCGGTCCCAATTGATTTGCGTAATACCGTTGTGGTCTTCATCAATGAATTTTGCAACGTCAATCGAACCAAGGTTGCAAGATTCATTAGGCAATAATGGTTGTTCGCCACATGGGTTGGTTGCGGTGATACGTCCGAGGTGTATGACCGGGCTATTACGATTGACTTCATCCAAAAAAATCATACCGGGCTCACCATTCCGCCATGCTCCCTGAACGATTTTGCTGAAGACTTCGCGGGCGTCGAGTCGATCGATTTCTGACATCTGACTGTCTGGGTTAGAAGGATCAGAAAGCGCACGTAGAGGATATGTTGTACCGTCTTTTACCGCTTGCATGAATTCATCCGATGCACCGACAGAAATATTGAAGTTGTGAATTTCACCTTCAACCTGTTTGCAGTCTATGAATTCCAGAATATCCGGGTGGTGTACATCCATGACGGCCATATTGGCGCCGTCGCGCTTACCCCCTTGTGTAACCAGGGTAGAAACCGATGATAGGTGGCGAAGAACACCTATGGGACCGCAAGCCTTGCCATGGGTCGTAGCAATTCCGGCTCCCTTTGGTCTAAGGTCTGACAATGCAAAACCTGTTCCTCCCCCAAATTTTTGGACCATTGCAGCATCATGTGCTGCTCCCATGATCCCCTCCATGCTGTCGCGAAGGGGGAGAACGAAACACGCCGAGAGTGTTCCTGCCCCTGTGCCCGCATTCATCATTGTTGGTGAATTTGGCAGGTACTCTAAGCTTGCCATTGCCTGAAAGAAACCTTCTTCCAGTTCTGCTACCTCATTCGGGGTCTTTTCATACTTGAATTCCGGCGATGCCAATGCCTTGGCTACCCTTCTAAACATTCCAGTGGGGGTTTCGATAATCTCGCCAGCTTCGTTTTTTTGCAAATAACGTTTTTCTAAAACTACACCAGCATTTTCGGAAATTACAGCTGGGGTAAATTCTGCTGGGGAGTCGTTGTTGCTGACTGGTTTGTCTTGCGTCGTAGTCATTGATTATTCGATCTTCTTTTCTTGGACTTAGGTGTTTGTATTTTTGTAGCTTTATTTAATAATCTCTTGGGTTTTTCCGAACGTGGAAACGTTAACTGTGTTTCGCCATTCGCCTGTTTCGTTGTGACAAGCGTGGGACATCATCTTCTATGAGCCGTAATTGGCTTTTTGTTTCATCGTTGTATTTGAGATGATTTAGTGCCTCTACTTCTTTTGTAAAGGAATCAACATCTTTGAAATCCCGATATACCGATGCGAACCTAATGTAGGCAACGCGATCCAATATCTTTAATCGCTCAACACACATTTCACCAAGTACACGAGCTTCAATTTCAGCTTTTGACAATTTGTGCAACTCGTTTTCTATGTCGACAACGATCTTAGAAATGGCTCCGACTTCCAACGGGCGTTTGGCACAGGCTGTCTGAAGTGATCTTGAAAGCTTGTCCCGTGAGAACGCTTCACGCCGCCCATCTCGCTTTGCGATCATAAGTGGCATAGAGTTGACCCGCTCATATGTAGTAAAACGAAGCTCGCAGCGAATACATTCTCGCCGTCTTCGTACACCATCTGTCGATTCTCGTGAATCGATTACGCGGGATTCATTATTTCCACAGAACGGGCAATGCATGAATTGAAAGTGCCTGTCACATTATTGTCCGCAAATGCCGATGTGAGACGAACTCAAAATCAAGACCGTTACCTTAGTCTGAACAGGGTATCTAGGCGAAATGTTGAATACGACACCGAATGGCTGCGGACACAGCCAACCACTACATTTAGTGGTGTCAACTGAGGTTACCACTAGTACTAGGACATTTGTCAATCCCGCCTGTCTCACAGATTTACTGAGTTATTCGAGAAAACATCGATATGCAAGTAGCATAAAATTGATTGTTGAATAAGGTTCTAAACGTCACGTGTTTAAAGACGTTTTTCGTCGTGCCATGGCGATGTCAGTTCAAGAAATCCGTTTCCCAAAGTCAGGGGAACGAATTTTCTTATTTGATGATTTTTGCTGATCTGAGCATTCCAATTTGCAGGAGTGGCTTTGAAGATTTTGATCCATATCAAAAAATAGAGAGGTTACTGATATATGAAAAATTCTTGGGCGGTACGCAATGCGACTGACGAGGTTCTTGATCTCTCTGCCCAGTTGGGCGTTAAGAACATTGTCGTTTATGGAGGTCCAGGCCTCAATGCACAAATAGGGTCTGCTGATCTTCCCAATGATTATAGGAATACTTTTGATGATTACGTCGCGATACGTAAGCGCATCGAGTCTTATGGGCTAAATTTGGTTGCTTGTGAAGGCGGGTTTATTGCTAATCCTAGATACCATGACTTGGTGTTTGGGGGACCCAAAAGGGACGCGATTATTGATGGATTGTCCTCCGAAATTACTGATATGGGTCGGGCTGGTATACCGATATTCGGATATCACTGGATGCCCGCTTCTGTCTGGCGATCTGAGGCGGTAAAAATTCGGGCTGGTGCTGATGCCACAGCTTGGGATAGTAATTCAACACATCAGACTGCGATCCAAGATATTTCAATTGCAGATCATTACGACGTTTCAATTGAAAATATGTGGAGTTGTTTAGAGTATTGGATAAAGGCGATTACACCGGTAGCCGAGGCCGCAGGTATTAGGCTAGGCATACACCCAGACGATCCTCCTGTCCCTGAACTGGCAGGAATTCCGAGACTTTTGGGTAGCTTCGAAGCTTTCAAAAGACTGGTCGCTATCGTGGACAGTCCTAGTAATGCTATTGAGTTTTGTCAAGGCACGTTCTCCGAGATGGAGGGCGAGGACTTATATAAGATGATTGAGTACTTTAGTACGCGACAAAAAGTGCTTTATGTTCACTTTCGAAATGTTTCGGGTACTGTTCCGACATTCAATGAAGAATTTATTAACACTGGTTATGTAAATATGAAACGTGCAATGGAGATTTACCATTCTGCCGGATATACAGGGGTTTTTATGGATGACCATTGTCCTTTGGTCAATCATGATGACGAATTCCCTGGCAATTGGGGGGGTTACCGTTCAAGGGTGTTTGCACAAGGATACATACAAGCGATGATAGAAGCGGTCACTGGCGAGCGACTTGAATAAGGCAAGTGCTTATTAGCGTGTGAACGCGTTTAACATCGATTTATATTTGATTTCCGGCTTCAGAATCCATGTTTCTATAGAGTATTAATCATTGCAATTGCCGGGTTTGGGTTTAGATTCAAATGTTATTCGCTTGCTGATAGATCACGTGTAGATCGCCGGCGCGCCGATCTGTGGTGCCGGAGGAACGGTGGGAGATCTATCGCTTCGTCATCGCTCATTACTTCTCCAAGAGCTGCAGTTGCAGCAGCTTCCTGTTCGGCAGATGCTTCAGCGCTTGGGAAGCCAGTTGCGATTATGGTCATTTTGACCTCGTTTTCCATTTTGGGATCTGTGACCATACCGAATATTATGTTGCAATCAGGATCAACCATATTGGACACGACTTCGGAGGCTTGCTGAACTTCCTGAAGGGTTAGATCGGTTCCACCAGTAACGTTGAAAATCACGCCACGTGCTCCCTCGATTGACACTTCTAGAAGTGGGCTATCGATTGCTGCCTCTGCTGCCATAACCGCTCTGTCTTCGCCGGATCCTTGTCCTATAGCCATCCATGCGGGCCCCGCGTTAGACATGATTGTTTTGACATCGGCAAAGTCTAGGTTTATTTCACCTGGCATGAGAATGAGTTCTGCGATTGATTGGACACCTTGACGGAGAACGTCATCGGCCATGCGAAATGCCATTTCCATTGAGAGACTCTCATTGGACATTATTAACAATCGGTCATTTGGAATGACAATTAGAGTGTCGACGACATCTGCCAGGGATTTGATTCCTTCGTCTGCTTGTTTTTTTCTTCGCGCTCCTTCGAAGTTAAACGGTTTTGTGACGACGCCGACTGTTAGTGCACCTAATTCTTTTGCTACTTCAGCGACAATTGGTGACCCGCCTGTGCCAGTGCCTCCGCCCATCCCAGCAGCGATGAACACGAGGTCAGCGCCATTCAGTGCGGACTTGATTTCGTCGCGATCTTCCTCATGACATTCTCTGCCTTTTGCCGGATCCCCCCCGACACCGAGACCTCGAGCTGTTCGGTCTCCGACCCGTATTCGCATAGGTACATCTGATCGTGAGAGGGCCTGCGCGTCGGTGTTTACAGTAATGTATTCCACCTCTGGAATTCGCTCACGGTACATACGCGACACCGCGTTCGAACCACCTCCGCCAACACCTACCACTTTTATTGCGGCTAATCCGATTTTTTCTTCGATTGCTGTTACTGTCTCGTCGACCATTACTTGTTTCTCCTGGGGATCACCTCGCTCAGATTGAATGAGGCAGATTTTTGGTTTCATCATTCAGCTGAATGACGTGTTTAGTTGTGGCGGTAGGGGGTTACATTTTGTAGATCTAAGCGCCAGCCGTCTCCTTTTCCAGAGATTGCCTTTCTTTAGGTTTATCTTTTGAAAACCATTTGCGGATTACTGAGACAGCACTTGTCCATAGGTTTTTGGATTCTGAAGCCTTAGGGCGTTCGACGTGACTGCTATCTGGCAGGTTTCGCATGCCCCACAAGGTGATGCCCGCTGCAGCGGAGTACGCAGGATCATCAGTTCCAGGTGGCATTCCGTCGAGGCCCCGCGGTTTGGCCAGCCTTACCTTTTTTTGGAAAATATATTTTGCTATGTTTAAAAACCCTTCAAGTTTGGCGCCACCACCGGTGAATATGATCCGATCGAGCGGTATATCTGCTAAATGCGGTTCTTCCAATTTGAATTGGATCATCCGGAATAACTCAGATGCCCGTTCTTTCAAAATCTGACCGACCTCGCGTTTAGTGATAATCAGTGGTTGTTGCATAGAATGAGGATTAAGGGTGATTTCCTCTTTCATTCCTGTCAGTTCTGGAGCAGCTGTGCCATGTTTGATCTTTAGTTGCTCAGCTTCGTCAAAGTTGATATCAAATGCGATGCTCAAGTCGTTTGAGAATTGGTATCCACCTACGGGTACTACAGCGGTATGTATGATCGTGCCTTCGTGGTATACGGCGATATCTGAGGTCCCTCCTCCTACGTCGATTAATATCGCACCTTCTTCTCGTTCATCGGCTGTTAATACTGCATATGCACTGGCTAGGGGTTCGACAACCATCGAGGAGATAGCAACACCAGCTTTTGAAATAGCATCTTCAAGGTCATTGATTTTTGAAATTGATCCCGTAATCACGTGGCTTTGCACATGTAGTTCACCGGTATGCATGCCCAACGGATTGCGAACACCATGAAGTCCATCCAGCGCGTAGCTGCGGGGAATTACGTGGAGTAATTTGCGATCATCTGCGAGGTCAATAGCACTGGATGCTGCCATTGCAGAAGAAAGATCGGCGTCAGTGATGACGCGCATCCCTTCCCCTCGGGGAACTTTGGCCCATCTATTGATCGATTCAACATGATTACCAGTTAGCCCGGCATAAACAGCATCTACATCCACTCCGGCAACTTCGCTGGCCGTTTGTATAGATTTCGCCACCGCGGATGTGACGCCTTCGGAGTCTACTACTAACCCCTTACTCATGCCCTGACACGGGACCACACTGATTCCAGTTACATCAATTCGATGATCCGGACGCTTTTGGGCAATGATCGTGCATACTTTGGTTGTGCCTATATCTATGGCTACTTTGAAGTCTTCTTGCAACATGATGGTCTCCTATATCGGTCGGATGAGATAAAAAATAGACAGGGATTGCTGAGAGGTGTCCTTCTATCAGGAGGTTCGGTACTCATTCTGGCGTCGGTTAAAGTTGTAGATGAAATTTGCGGGTAATGAATTTGGCGCCCGATATAGGCTGAGTTATCTGCGATGCTCATATCCTTTCTGCCACTCTCAATTTGGCGCTGCGGGCGCGTCGGTTTGTTTCGATTTCTGATTCAGTTGGAGTCAAAGGGCGTCGAGAGATCATTTTCAAAGTGGCTAGATGATTACACTTGCAAATGGGAGTGCCAGGTGGGCAAGTGCAATCAGAAGCTTGTTTGCGGATGAAATTTTTGACTATGCGGTCTTCAAGTGAATGGTAGGAAATAACAGCTAGGCGCCCACCTTGTCCAAGTAGAGAAACAGCCTGTTCTAGGGCGGTTTCTAACGCTGATAATTCGTCATTCACTGCTATACGAATAGCTTGGAACGTTCGAGTTGCGGGGTGCGTGCGCTTTCCGCGTCGCGGACTCACAGTTTCAATCAACTCTGCCAACTCCAACGAAGTGTTGATCGGACGGTTATGTACGATCGCTTTGGCGATTCGTCGTGCGGCTCGGTCTTCACCGAGGTGGAAAATTAGATTGGCAAGTTCAGATTCTGCATATTCATTGACTATGTCGGCAGCTGTCAACTGTTGTTCAAAGCTGAATCGCATGTCGAGCGGGTCGGATCGGCGGAAGCTGAATCCGCGTGATTCCCGATCGAGTTGAAGTGACGAAACTCCGAGGTCAAAAAGCACTCCGTGTACCGGTACGAATTCATATCTTAGTGCTGTTGCTCGAATGTCTCGGAAATTAGTGTTGATGGCCAGAAACGCATCTCCATGGTCCATCAGCCGTTCGGTAGCTACGGTTATTGCTTCTGCATCTGCATCCATACCGAGTACCTGACCGCCTGGCTCAATTGTATTCAATATGGATTTAGCATGTCCGCCTTCGCCTAGAGTTCCGTCAATATACCTACCGCCTGGCTGCGCCTTCAGTGCCTGCATAATCTCCGGTATCATCACCGGAGTGTGATGAAGTTCAAGCCCCATTAGAATCACTCTTCCGTCTCCACTTCGGTTTGTGTTAGTAACTTGTTGATTTTCGGCGCTGATTCAGCGATTTCACTTGCTTGGGAAATCAACGATTTTCGTTCGAGGTCCCAGGCGTTGGTTGACCAAATTTCTATGAATCTGCCCGTGCCGACTATGATCACGTCTTCGCCTAACTCGGCATATTCACGCAACTGTGATGGAATGACGATTCGTCCGCTGCGGTCGAGTTTTCCCGTGAAAGCCCCTGAGAATGTCAGGCGAGCTAGTTTCCGCGCTCTTGCGGATGTGCTCGGTTCCCGGGATATGTCGCTGGCGGCCCGTTCCCATTCTTTGGGAGTGTAGACAACTACACACTTATCGTAGGCACGTCCTAGGATAATGCCATGCTCGAACGCTATTCTGAAACGTGCAGGAATAGCGATCCTACTTTGAGGATCTATTCGATGTTCGTATTCGCCAGCAAAAATCATGAGGTTCTCTTCGGTAGAAAATCTGCTCTGGGTTATCTTGATTTACACCCTTTTTAACCCAATACGCGACAAATTGTGCCATATTGCCACTTTAAAGGGCAATAGATTCGGGGTCTGCTTTAGTGTAATTTCTGCGTGACCAACGTACTCCTGGACGTGCTAGGATCGAGAGAGCTAACTATGAACATCTATGATTTGAGTTCAGCAAGTCCTGCATCCGCACGCTAGTACTATGAGGCAGGCTAATTATGAGAATCGCTTGTTCGAGTGAAGGGAGATAGCGCAATAGTTGCCTATGCGGTTTTAACTAGTAGTGATAAAGGTTCGCTTGGGAAACGCACCGACACGAGTGGTGATGCTGTTGTCGAAATGATGCAAGACGCGGGACACACGCTCGTTGCGCGTATTATTTTGCCGGACGAATTTAACGAACTATATGAACAGATAACTGCGTGGTCTGATGCCGGCGAAACTGATGTTATCCTCACTACAGGCGGTACGGGGCTTTCTAGAAGGGATATCATGCCGGAAGTGATGAAGTCGTTGATTGACTTTGATATACCAGGCATGGCGGAGGCGATGAGATCGGAATCCTTGAATTTAACGAAGATGTCTATGATTTCAAGGGCTGTCGTCGGAGTGCGTGGATCAACGCTAATCATTAATCTCCCAGGGAGTACTGCAGGGGTTAAGGATAATCTGGCAGTTGTAGTCCCAGTGATCACTCACGCTGTAGAGGTTCTTCAGGGTCGCCAGTTAGGACCTCACCCTGCTTGACCCGACTGGATTTTTGGTAGAAAGTCGCTGTTATCCACAAAAATAACGATGTCTGGGGTTGGATTGGTGATTTGGTGTGGATGATTCCGGGATAAACCAGCGTGTTTTATTACAAACTCTGAGCATGGGAACTATTCGTTTATAAGCCGTGAAGATTTCGATAATAACGTTATTTACAGATATGTTTGAAGGTCCATTTCGCACCAGTATTGTTGGTAGAGCCATTAAGTCTGGTTTACTGGAAATTGATCTTGTGCAGTTACGCGAATTTGCGACAGACGATCGCAGAACAGTAGATGAAGCTCCATTTGGCGGTGGTCCTGGTATGGTCCTTAAGGCAGGGCCATTGGCTGACGCTGTTGATTCAATCGCTGCCAATTCACCAGATGGAAAGAAACCACATGTGATTCTTATGTCAGCACAGGGGCTTCCGTTAACTCATCGCCGAGCACAGCAACTTTCTCAAAAAGATGAACTTGTGTTGGTGTGTGGGCACTACGAGGGTGTTGATGAGCGCTTTATAGAAATTTGTGTGGATGAAGAAATTTCGATTGGTGATTTCGTCATGACAGGTGGTGAGATACCTGCGATGGCTCTTGCTGATGCTGTCGTTAGATTAATACCTGGAGTGCTCGGTGGAGAGGATTCCAATAAGTACGATTCATTCACTTCTGGAGCGGATGCGTTGCTTGAAGGTCCGGTCTATACCAGACCTGCGAACTATCGCGGGATGAAAGTGCCGGAGGTTTTGTTAAGCGGTGATCATTCGAAAATTGATGCATGGAAACGCACTCAAGCTTTACGTAGAACTGAGGCTCGCCGACCTGATCTACTAAAAGGCTGGCCACCAGATGGCGCGTCTTGATTTATGTTTTTTTCTCACAGTCGTAAAAAAACGACTCTGATTGGTATTGCTGCTGAGAGCTATGACGTTATAGAATTTGTCTCTGCATTAAAACAATTCGACGCCTATGGGCGTCTTTTCGCGATGAAAGAATTTAGATATGGATGCCGCATCATTGATTGAGCGAAAAGCGCTTGACCACATCGATGACTTCCAGCCTGGCGATACTGTTACGGTCAACCTTCGAATTGTTGAGGGAGATCGTCAGAGAGTTCAGGCTTTTCAGGGTAACGTAATTTCCGGACGACATCTTAATTCAAGGAGTCCATTACCGGGAGACACGTTTGTGGTTAGGCGTGTGTCATATGGGGTCGGTGTTGAACGAATCGTTCCGTTTCATTCTCCAAATGTCGAATCTGTAAAAGTTACTCGTCGTGGTAAGGTTAGGCGTTCCAGACTCTACTATCTTCGCGGGCTTACAGGGCGAAAAGCGCGAATCAAAGAACGGCGTTAGCCTTAATTGAATTTCTTGCATTAACTCCGACGCGGATAACTCAACATTATCTTTCGTTTGAGATATGTTGCTTAATTCAACTTTGTATCTGGTTTATGGTTGACCACTTCAAGTCATATCCGATAATGGGCTAGGCATCAGACCACTGATCATTTGGAGTAGCGAGTGCTGTTCGCTGAAGTAGCCGTTGATTTCCCTGATGAACGAGCACGTACTTTCACATATAAAGTACCTGATGCTCTTGAACTTGCGGTTGGCGATTTAGTATGGGTCCCTTTTGGCCCTCGCACTCTTCAAGGTGTGGTTTTTGAGATAAACACATTTGAGTCTACCGGTCTTCAGAAAATCCGTTCAGTCAATGCACGTACTGTCGGTGGTCCGTTCATCTCACAGGATTTAATCGATGTTGCCCGATGGGTGGCCAAGTATTACCGGACAACACTTTTTGCTGCCTGTTCTTTACTACTACCGCCTGGTGCCTCTTCCAGATTGCGTATTTGGTTATCCGTTGGAGATTCTCGCGGTGATTTCTCAAAACAGGAACAACGGGCTTTCAACTACATTCTAAAGCGGGGTCGAGCGACCAAGTCACGTGTGATTCGACTATTGGGTAAGAGAGGGGTCTCGATTGTTGAACGTATGATTCGGCAGCGTTTTATTGTTGCTGAATCAGAATGGCAGAAACCGCGCGTGTCTGCTGTCTTCACAAGTCGCATTGAGATGACTGCTAGCGAATCACAGGCAAAGCAATTAATTGACCGGTTTGCAAATAGTAGGTCATACAGGCGGGCTGAATTACTTGTTTGGTTTCAGTCTGGGAAAATTGCTCAAACTAAATCTGCATTGAACAGTTTGTTTGGTGTCGCTGCGGTTAACTGGGCTTTTGATGAAAAACTTTTGCGAATACGAAAAGTCAGAAGAGATCGCGATCCATTAGCAGATCATTTTTTTCAACAGGTATTTCCTCATTCCCCTACCGTTGCTCAACATGCAGCGATAGACCAGATAGTGACGCAAATTCAATCAGGGAAATTATCAGACGACCCCACTGGAAGGCGTTTTTTGCTGCATGGAGTGACCGGCTCTGGTAAAACGGAAGTTTACCTACAGTCGATTGAGGCCTGTATTGCAAATGGGAAAAAGGCCATATACCTAGTCCCAGAGATTGCATTGACTGCACAAACTCTGGAACGTATTGCATCTCGATTTCCTGGAAAAGTTGCACTACTGCATTCAGGACTGACTGTAGGGGAGCGTTATGACCAATGGTGGCGTGTTAAACAGGGGGATTTTCAGATTATTTTGGGCTCGCGAGGGGCGATTTTTTCACCGGTGGATAACCTCGGACTTATCGTAATTGATGAAGAGCACGAATGGACTTACAAGCAAGCGGACCAAGCTCCTAGATATCACGCTCGGGTAGTTGCTGAACGCCTTTCGCAACAGACAGGGGCTGTTTTGGTTTTAGGTAGTGCTACTCCTGATGTTTCGAGTTATCGATCTGCGCGTTCTGGGCGCTATCAGTTACTTGAACTTCCTGATCGATTAGGCTCCCAATCTGAAGGACGAAATTTAAAACTTAGTTCATCTTTGGCGGAAACTGAAATTATCGACATGCGGCAAGAACGTGCTGAAGGACATTTTGACATGCTCAGTCGTAAGTTGATTGACCGGATGCGGGATTCTTTGGACGAAGGCGGGAAAGTAATTTTATTTCTTAATCGTCGTGGTTCTGCATCCTTTATACAGTGTGTGGAATGCGGTAAAGTCCGTGAGTGTCCAAGGTGCGATACCTCACTTACTTTTCATCGTGATTTCGATAATGCACGTGTCCGCGGTGCTCAACTACTTTGCCACTATTGCAATTATAGAGTTAGATCTGACTCGGTATGTCCGGTATGCGCAGGCAAACAGATGAGAAGGTCATCGCCTGGTACGCAGATGGCTGCAGAAGCTGTCCGCCAGTGGTTTCCTCGAACTGAAGTCATACGTTGGGATTCAGACACCGCTAGAACCGCCAGGGACCATAAGAGGATATTGAATGATTTTGTGCAAAGTGACTCTGGGGTTCTTATCGGGACTCAAATGGTTGCAAAGGGTCTGGATATTCCAACTGTAACGTTAGTTGGGGTAATTTCTGCTGACACTGGATTGGCCGTGCCTGATTTTCGAGCAGGCGAACGTGCTTTTCAGGTTCTTACCCAAGTGGTGGGAAGGAGTGGTAGAGGTGTATCCGATGGTAGGGGGCTTATTCAAACATTTAATCCTGACCACTATGCTATTCAGGCAGCTGCAGATCAAGATTATGGGCTGTTTTACGATATTGAAATTCGTATGAGGGCTTCTTATGCAAACCCACCTTTTACGAAAATAATCAAACTCACCCATTCGGCTGCAGACCCCTCAAAGGCTGAAAATGAAGCTAAACGCATGTCTGAAATGTTGGGAAATGTCCGTGAATCTTATGGCGAAACGGGCGTTGTGGTTATCGGCCCAACACCCGCTTATCCTTTGAAGTTGCGCAATATGTATCGCTGGCAAATATTGATCAAGGGCTCGCATCCTGACAGACTTCTTGAATTGGTGCCCGCCAGCTCCTTATGGGTCGTGGATATAGATCCAGTGATGATGGGTTAGCCAAATCTAAGTATTCAAATAGAATTTTGTTTACTGTTCTTCTTGAAAGGTGAAATTTTGTCACTTAGGCGAATAAGGGTATTTCCCGATCCTATCCTGCGGAAGAAGTGCAGAACCGTTCGTCGGGTAGATGGCAAAGTGCGCGAGTTAGCTCAAGATATGCTTGAGACCATGGATGCCGCCGGTGGCGTGGGACTAGCTGCAAATCAGGTGGGTGCGCTGCAGCGGGTAGTGACGCTACATTTGCCAGGGGAGGAGTCAGGAATAATCCTAGTGAATCCTGAGATTAGAGATTCTCAAGGGGAAAGAGAAGTCATAGAAGGTTGTCTGTCCCTGCCGGGATACGAGGGCATGGTCAAACGATCGATGATCGTTAAGGCTCGATGGCTTGATCAGCATGGTTCAAGAATTAAAGTTACGGCTGAAAACTTATTCGCTCAGGCTCTTGAACACGAAGTGGATCACCTCAATGGGATCTTGTATGTTGATCATTTGTTGGAACATGAAAAACTAGCTGCCGCAGGAACGCATATTGCTGAAGGCCAGCCGCATATGCATGATTTAGAGGTTGAATTACACGTTGAGCATAATGATGAAGATTCCAAGTCTTCAGAATCTGATGTAGAAGTTGTTCACAGCACCATTAAATTCAGTGAGCTTTATTCCGAATCATCTGTTGATCAAATGCAATATGACCTTAGAATTGCTGGGTATGTTTCACATTCGATTAAATCTCTCGAATCTGAAACTGATTCCACCTAGCCGGTGTTCAGGGATGT
>CEOQ01128384.1_pt1 | contig 24315 bp, 25 predicted proteins | sample 361351 | NCBI WGS metagenome assembly CEOQ01 (sample SAMEA2619907, study PRJEB7988) | marine metagenome | biome: marine biome (ENVO:00000447); feature: deep chlorophyll maximum layer (ENVO:xxxxxxxx); material: "saline water (ENVO:00002010), including plankton (ENVO:xxxxxxxx)" | depth 60 m | reverse complement strand
CCCATAACAAAAGCGACTGCATTATTGACTAATATATCGATAGTTCCAAACCGTCTGCATGTTTCTGATATCATTTCATTGACCGAATTAGGATCGGTCACATCTAGAGAAAACAGATGTGCGATCCCACCGTTATTGCTAATTAAATCTACAGTTTCTTGACCTGTTTGTTGATTTATTTCTGCAACTATCACGGAAGATCCCTCTTTAGCGAACCTTTGACACGTTGCTCTCCCAATTCCAGATCCGCCACCAGTTACTATCGACACCTTGTGATGTAATCTCATAATACAGTTCCTCGATGTAATTATATTGCCTCAATATCCTTTTTGAACTGACTTGATATTCAATTTGGCTGATTAAGCTTTACGATGTTATAGTCATCGAATCAGTTACACAATATTTAAGTATCCTAGTATGAGGTAAATCTTAAAGATCTAAGATGTTTACTCTAAGCTAGGCTCTATTGCAAGTTAATAGATCAACCGCTCAGGAGTTGAAAATGAATTGGAATTGGTATTGGTTCTGGACTATTGTGGGAGTAGTATTTGTAAGCCTCATAATTGCAACCATATTTGTTCTGGATATATTTTTATTAACAAGCAGGCTTATTAAATTCCTGTACCATCTTTTACATCGTTTTTATAAAAACAACACCGTTAAATCAATCTAGTTTGTGTGTAGGTGGTGGCGCAAACAGGGCTGCTACTGTACACAAAGCCGGCAGCGGCAAGAAGCTAATAATAGCTAAATCATAGTTGTTGGACATCTCATAAAGTGCACCAAAAGGTAATGGACCCAGGCCACTTGAAACAACCATACCAATTGTCGCGACGCCCATAATAGTTCCTAAGTGTCTCCTACCAAAATAATTAGGAAATATTACGATCATTGTCGTGTATATCAGTCCTTGTGCAATGCCTGTAAAAATTCCATAAATCACTGCATGCCAAAGATCTTGTACTATAAAAATCCATGCCATAGATGCCATTAATGCTAGTTGTCCTGCAGCAAGAATAAAACGATTCGGCAGCTTATCAAGAAGGTGCCCAGTTAACATGGTACTAAAAACACCCACAGCAGCGGTCAAACTTAATACTAATGTAGCTTGAGTGTCAGTAATACCTCTGGAATTCAAGATTGACATGTGATGAAATGTCATAGCAGTGCCGATCAATGATCCTGCTGTACCAGCGAAAATTATTAACCAGAAAGCTTTGGTTCTCATGGCATGTTTGGAGGTCCAAGATTCTTCTTTAACACTGGATTGCGAGTGACTTGATTCCACAACGTCCTTACGTCCCATATCAGGTTTTAAACCAACGGATTCAGGAGTACGCCTGATAAGTAATATTGCAGGCGGCAAAAGTACTACCCAAATAGCAATTCCCAGGATGACCCATGTGGTACGCCAACCATTGTTAACAATCAAAAAGTATACCAACGGTGGTAGGGCTATTTGAGAGACAGGAGCAGCTAAAGAAGTGATGGCTGTTGCTTTACCTCGAAGGCGAATAAACCAAATATTTACTGTGCTAGTAGAGACCATGGAAAGAGCGGTCTGGCCCAAACTCCGTATACCCCAAAACCCTAAGAAAAGATGAGCAGGATGAGTTACCTGGCCCATCAACACGGTTGCCAATCCAAAAAGAGCGGCTACGGCAGTTAAAACAACCCGGGCTCCAAATTTATCAAAACTACGGCCAGCGATTATTGCTCCAATGAAGGCGCCAATAGAACCTGCGGTATAAACCCCGGAAACAGTAGTTCGAGACCATCCGGTATCTTCAATTATAGGATCAACAAAGATTGCTACAACGAAAGTTTGTCCCGGGCCGGACATAAACATACCGAGCCAGGCGACCATAACAATGATCCATCCATAATTAAATGGTATAAGATTGATCCAAGATGATTTAGATGTAGCGTTGTCTTCAGGAAAAATCAAATTTGCATCTATTTAAAACCAAAGACTTTTATCAACAATGTTTAATAGCTTTTCGCCTTTTTCAAACCGTCGAGCATTTTCGAGTAATACCTTATATTTTCTTTCATTAACATCTCCTCCACCTCCATCCTCTTTCGCAGCTACGTGAGGTGTCAATATGACATTTGGTAGACTCCATAATTCATGGTCTTTCGGCAAAGGTTCAGTGTCAAAAACATCGAGACCTGCTCCTGCAATTTCGCCTGATTTTATAGCTGAAACAAGATCTTTAAGCCTAGTGGTCTTTCCTCTGCCAATGTTAATAAAATAAGCGGATGGTTTCATCATTGAGAAAACTTCAGAATTAAAAAAGAACTCGTTTTCCGGAGTATGTGGCATAGTAACAATAACAAAATCACCTTTGCCAATCACAGTGTGGTATTCATTAGGTTTGACAAGCTGATCTACCGTCTCTGGAGCCTGTGTAACTCTAGGATCTATGCCAATAACATTCATCCCAAAACTTTTGCAATGTTTAGATACTTCAGTTCCTATACCGCCTATACCGAATATGATGGATGTTGAATCCGGTAAAAAAACAAATGGCGCATCATTGGCGTCAACATTATACGATCGCTCTTTTTGGGCACTCAAATAGCCAGTTATGCCGCGTGACAGTCCTAACACATACATCATTATGTGAGCACTTATATGGTCGTTATATACTCCGCGAAAATTCGTTACTGTAACTGAACTATGTGTCAGGTCATCATAGTAAAAACCGGGTGGTGGAGCTGCATGGTGTGCCTGTATCCATCTAAGCTTGCTTGCTCGTTTTAGTAAATTACCAGGAACATACCCAAAGGCTGCATCTGCATCTGCAATCTCGGTCATAGCGTTATCATCATCTACATTGACCACTCTGTATCCTGGTAATTCATCATCTAATCTTCTGGCCCATCGTTTTTGTAAGTCTGACAGCGTAGGCATCAAAACAAGTTTATACATTAGTTAATTTCCTGAGCAAATTTACACGAAGTATTGTAAAGAAAAGGAACTTCAGTCGGTATTTGTAAATTCATAAATTTCTTTGAATAATCAAGTTAATATTATTATTTATAATGTAAGTTAACAAAAATAAGCTTTTATAAAGAGTCAGGAGACTAACATGCGATTGAAGAACAGATTAGCTATAGTAACCGGTGGCAGCTCTGGCATAGGAAGAGCAATTGCGCTCGCTTTAAGTAATGAAGGAGCCTATGTAATCGTAGCAGATATTGATGAATCTCCTAGGCGAGGTAAATACCATGAGAAAAGCACAACAACCCCCACTGTTGATGAAATATCAAAATCAGGCGGGCAGGGCACATTCATGCAGTGTGATATGTCTGATGAAAATAGTATAAGAAAACTAGTCGATAAAACAGTTAAGAAACATAACCGAGTAGATATCTTGGTTAATAATGCTGGCATATGTTTCAACAGAAATAGTCAAGAAACTACTACAGAAGATTTCGACAATCTTGTAGATATAAATTTACGAGGCGTGTTCCTGGCTACTAAGTATGCCGTACCGCATATTAAGAAATCAGAAACAGGTAGGATTATTAATATAGCTTCTGTTCACGCCTTCCATGGAGGAGGTGGTCCTGCATATGCAGCAAGTAAGGCAGGTGTTGTAAATCTCACTAAAGATACTGCACTCGAATTGGCACCTCATGGAGGAACCGTCAACGCGATATGCCCTGGCTACATTGAAACTGCCATACAAGACGAACTTACAGAACAAGATATAAAAGATTCAATTGAAAAAACACCTTTACCGAGACTTGGTCTTCCAAAAGATATTGGACTTGCCGCCTTATTCCTAGCATCTGATGACGCTGAGTGGATAACAGGGATATCGCTAATTGTCGACGGAGGAATGTTAGCACCCCTGCCTGTGGTATAACGCTTATTTCTTTGCTAAAGAAGTGAAATGCCTGAAACACCGACAATTATCATAACTACGGCAAATGATCTTTGTGTTATTGAACCCCTATCCAATGGTTCATCCAAAATTCTTATATAACTTAAGCTCAGGATGGCTCCGAATATCACCGCAAACAGAGGTCGTGTAGACATGATCGCTGTAGCTAACGCTACAGGGCTATTATCAATTGCGATAGTCGTTAACCATAACGCAGCGAAAGCCAGAATCGCTTCACTAAAAACGACTATCGATAATCCCTTTACATTTTTTATGAATAATATGCTTTCTTTTATGGTGTCTCTGGTAATCGGCAAAAGCATTAATGGGATCGCTGTGCCAATACCACGGTAAGCAAATACATTCCAAAACGACATTTCATTCAGAGCAGCTTTAGTTAGAGACAATCCTGCACCAAAAAATATACTGGCAACAATCATAACGAAAAACCAAATCCCAAGACTGCCAAACCCAACACCTGTTTTTTTTAAAGATATTAGTACTGCTCCAGCCACAGTTAATAAAATAGCTGTCCATTGCAATACCGTCAGGGACTCTTTTAAGAAGACCACAGCAATTATGGCGACAAAAACTGGAGCTGTTTGATATACGGATGCCACTACAGAAGCATCTTGGTGCCTCAATGCCAGAAACATCAAAAGAAGTGAGACTCCTATCAATACGCCTGACCCGCCTGCTACTAATATATTGATTGCTGAATATGATTCGAATCCAACAAAAGCCATGGGTATAAGAGAACCCGGCAGCTGTAATGCACCAGCAAATATCATAAATATGCGTGGGCTAGGTGAGTGCTTTTCTATAACGATTTTATCTAGTATCCCTACACCGGCAAAACCAATTGCAGAAGCAATAGCAGCAAGAATCCAGTCCATTACCTACTCATCTTAGTCATACTGGCCAACCATGCAGCAGCCCCGTCTGCATGTATGTTTGTCTCATATATCGACTTAACAATCGTAATGTCCGTCCATTCGTTTTGAAAAACCTTTTGTATCTCATGTCGAGAAATGCGCCGCGGACCATCGTCTCCTGGTTCAAACTCACTCCATGCAATTAAATGAAGTATTCCCCCGGGCCTGGCAAGCTGTCTTAGCACTTTCATATACTTATTTCTGGCATTATCGCTGAAACCATGAAAAACACCAGAATCTAGAATAGTGTCAAATACTTCTCCTCCAAAGTCATGTTTAAATAAGTCGCCGCAAATTAACTCGATGGACGCTCCCTTAATTTTAGACTTTTGGCGCGCAAGTTTAATTGCATGTTCTGATAGATCAATTCCAACTACTTCAAAACCATTCGCGTTTAGATATATCGCGTTTTCCGCTGTTCCACAACCCAACTCTAAAACCCTACCCTTAATCACACCCGATTCTAATAAAGATATAACAGCCCGTTGAGGCCTATTAATCTCCCAAATTGGCTTTTCCTCTACGTAAATTCGCTGGAAAAAGTTGACCTGTTGGCTTTTTGAATCGCTCATAGTTCAATAATGCATCTTTATACCATCAACCCACCTAACCTAAACGCCAAACTGAGTTGATTTAAGTTCAAATACGTGAGTAATACAAGTTAAGCTATCGTCAAGGCTTTTGCAGGATTTTCCACAAAAAGCTTATTGATATACTCCTCTGGATAATCCTTATACCTCATTCTTGGTATTATCTGAGAGAGTATGTAGAAATATCCATGTCCACCATATTTAAATAAGCGGTCTTTTGTACATATGTCCTGTGCGACCACCACTTTATTCTCGTACCCTTGTCCCATTATCCACGCTATATCTTCTATACGCTTTGCATCACTTGGCATATCAATATCTACGTTGCCGTTATAGTAGTGTTGTTCTCTTCCAAATAGGTCCCATTCCATGTACGCCCCAGATTTCGCTATTTCAGTCAATGTTTCTTTCTTGAACACAGTTCTATCTAGGTGACCCATAATTGTATGGGATAAATCTGTACCAACCTCGTCCAAAACCTCTAATATTTCAAGCGGAGCGGTTTCGTCTCGACCTGGGTGAATAAGTATTGGAAAGCCTGTAATACTTTGAGCTCTACCTGCGGCACGCAGCACTTTGCGTTCGTTATCAGTCAAAGGCCAAGAACACCCAACTTCACCTATAATCCCTGCTTTTATCCGATCGAGTCCAAGGAATTCCCCTTTATCTGACAAAGCTTCTAGCCCATAGGTCAAGTCAGATACGATCTTGGATTCAATATCCTCTTCATTTTTTGAATTCATCTCCTCTGGGTGGGCCACGTCAACATAATGGCCCGACCCCATAACTATATTCAGTCCTGTTTTTTGTGCGATTGTAGCCAGTCCAACTGGATCTCTTCCAATATCGGGGATAGTAACGTCTACTAAGGTTCCACCTCCAAAGTCTTTATATAGGTTTGCTTCAACAATCGCATTATCTACATCAGATATCAGGTAGTTATCTTCATTAGGAGCAAAATGGTACCTAGCAAGCCCTATGTTTTCCTGCGACAACTTCTCAGAGTAAATATCAGGTACATTTTTTACCCCTGGCACTCTTGGCATATGAGGTAATACCTGAGTTAAATCGATAATCAAGTGTTCATGAGTTAATGTAATGCCTAAAGTCGAGGGGTCTACTGGCCCCAATACGGTTTGAACCTGTCCAGATGGTACATTTTCCATATTCTTATCTTTCCTTCAGTTGATCAGTTGATGAACTTTTGTTGTATTTAATTTTGTAAGTTTACATGTGTATTTAACTAAATCAATAATGTAACTTATCATTCAGTTGTGATTTGATTGTAATTACATGATAAAACTAATCTAAGAGAATATGACCAACTCATACAATAAAAGTAAATCTTTATATAAAAAGGCATCAAAAGCCTTAGCCGGGGGAGTCAGTAGCCAGATTAGGTTAACTGACATGCCGACTCCTTTGTTCTTTGAAAACGGATCTGGCGCCAAACTCTGGGACGTCGACGGTAATGAATACATTGATTATGTACTTGGCCAAGGACCTAATATTTTTGGACATGCCCCTGAGTTTTTACATAAACGAGTAACCGAAGACATAAAGCAGGGGATTATTTTCGCTGGGCAGCACCAGCTAGAAATTGATGTCGCTGAATCAATTAAAGACATTGTGCCCTGTGCCGAACTGGTTAGATTTGCCAGCTCAGGATCAGAGGTCACACAAGCTGTGATTAGGCTTGCGCGCGCTTATACTGGCAAAAATAAGTTCATTAAATTCGAAGGGCATTATCATGGATGGATAGATTCTGTGCTTTATGGTGTCGCACCAGATACAGATCATCTTGGTTCAGCTGCACCCGGATCACTTGGCTTATCGCAAGGTTCAAAAGAGGAAATCATAATTTTGCCATGGAACGACAGTACGGCTCTAGAGGAAGTGATCGCAAAGCAGGGCAGTGAAATAGCTGCAGTAATAACTGAACCCATCATGTGTAACACGAATTGCATACTTCCCAAACCTGGATATCTTGAAAACATGAGATCACTATGTACAAACAATGACATTGTTCTTATCTTCGACGAAGTTATAACAGGGTTTCGAGTTGGGCTTGGTGGCGCACAGGCATATACCGGGGTTACGCCAGATTTAGCAACATATGCTAAAGCAATGGCAGGAGGTTACCCTGCAGCAATGTTTTGTGGAAAAAAAGAAGTCATGAGTCAACTCGAGGATTCATCTGTAATTCACGCCGGTACAGTAAATTCGAATGTTATTTCAATGTCTGCAGCAGCAGAAACTATAAACGCATTGCAACAAAACAATGGTCAAATGTATAGGGAAATGTATTCAATGGGAGATGAGCTAATCCAAGGCATTAAAGATATTGCTACTACCCATGAAATTAATTTGTTAATTCAGGGCTTAGGTTCAGTTTTTAACACATCATTCACTTTTAAACCTGAGATAACAAACTATTCAGAGCACTTGAAATATACAGATGTACAAACTTTTAAAAAATTCAGGGCAAACCTGCAAGATAATGGTGTGAGAATCACAGCCAGAGGTACATGGATGTTATCAACATCTCATAGCATTGATGATATTGAAAAAACCCTAAATGCAGTGGAGAACTCAATTAAATTACTATAACTACGACGCCTACAATGTAGTTGTTATCAATATTTGATTTTGCAATACTAACATTTAATTCTTAGATAATTTTAATGGAGGCAAAATTGAATTCTAAAATTATTGGAAGCTTTTTAATACTAGGACCACTGTTATTAGTGATTCCATGGCTGACGCTTGGAGTTGACGTGTCTGACATGTCGCCTAGCGAACATATTGCTGCTATCTTAGAAAAATCAGGTCAATCAGAAACCAGCAGCATACTAAATTTATTTGGTGCGATATTTTTCTTTACCGGACTTTATTACCTATCAAAGTCACTAAAGAGTGATGATGGTATCAGTAACTCCCTAGCGACACTTGGAGGGTTATTAGTAATCCTTTGTTTACCAATGTTCGCCTCGCTAGTGGGCACAGAGTTAATTGCTATAAGCGAAGCTAAAAAGCACGGAAATGAAGTCGGTGCAACAATCTTAGCGGCTTCTACAGGGTTACAAATGTGTGGCTTTTTAATGATCATTGGAATATTTCTTCTTGGTGCGTCTCTTACGCTCCAAAAGAAGTGGAAAGGCATCGTTGGCGCATTGTTTATGATTGCGACAATACTGTCTTTTATAGACATAGTATCCGATGGGGCGACTGGAGAAGCCGTTTCAATCATCGGTTGGATGGGATTCTTCCTTATGACACTTATAACTGGAATACTAACCCTCGTACCTTCGCTTAAAAAATAATAAAAGGAAGCTTAAATTATTAATAGATTAAATTGGTTGAACACACAGTCAATTTAATCTATTAATCAAAGCCCTATAAAAAACTTAAATGCAGTGACATCAGCCAAGATAAGGCATGAAGGCTATTCCAACCGTGCCTGGGCCAGTATGAACTCCCATCGCGGGAGTTAACTCAGCAATGTATTCATCAACTACAAGCGGCTTCGCTTTCAACGATTCAGCAATCTGATTAGCTTGGTCTAATGCATTCGCATGCATTATGCACGCTTTAACCTTGTTCCCCGCAACATGATCGGAAATTAATGCTGCCATTGAATCTATAGCATCTAATTCAGACCTATGAATCCCATGCCTAGTAATTTCGCCTTGACTCATTTCGAATAGTGGTTTTAAGCCGAGCATATTTGCTCCAAGATATGCAATACCAGGGACTCTACCGCCTTTCCAGAGGTAATAAAGAGTATCAACATAGGCTAGTAGTCTAACCTTTTCGACTGCTGCCTTTGCGGCTTGTTCAACTTCATCTATTGAATCTGAATGCACAGCAGCTTTACATGCTTCCATCACAATAAGACCTTCACCTCCGGCCGCGCTGCCAGAATCCAATATCCTTACATCAATTGGATTCTTTTGTTCTTCCATGAAAATGTCTAGTGCGACTTTTGCTGAATTAATTGTGCCGCTGAACTTAGGTGAGACAGTTATGCACAAAATAGAGTTGAATTTACCCGCAGCGCCGACAATTGCTTTATAAAACTGATCTGGAGAAGGGGCCGAGGTAGAAAACGTACCTGAACCAGATTTCAACTTTATATATATATCAGAAGTTGAAATATCGACTTGATCCAGGTAAGCAGTTTCATTAATTATTATTGTTAATGGGACAATTGACGGCTTCGGAAACGGTAGATCGATGGGTAAGGAGGCGGCGCTGTCTACAATTATGCCTACCTTAGGATCACTCATGGTTGCGACGAGTTTGAAATTTCTCCAATGTAGTTCGTAATATCTGCTTAGGTGTTCGGTCAAATAATGCTGGAGACATCAGCACCGCAATAGATGTGATCGCAAAAGCAAAAACAGCTAATGCTCCAATACCACTCTTGTATACAAGCCAAGCAAGCACAACCATTGAAGGAGTAGTGATCGCTAATAGTGCGAGTCGAACAGTTCTCCGTCCAACTCGAAAGAATACTATTGTTGCGGCAGCCATAATCAAAAATATAATTGCAGCTGTGCTATCTATTTCTTGTAATGTTAATCCTATTCTGTTTGCTGATTGATCAAATAATTCCTTCTGATTATAGAAATATAAAAACCAATACGCTAAGAACGGTATTGGCAATACAGTTAATGAGGCCATCAACCAATCATTTCGAGCCACCCTTGAAACGACTTTAATCACGACCCACATTGATAACGCTATATAAGCTAAGGACACGATATATATTGGAATGTCGAGAGGTAAAGATCCTCTGGTCAGGACTCCCCAAGCCCCGTATCCAACAGCACTCATTGCTAGACCCCATGATATTAGGGGTATCAAAATACAGTACCCCAGCCATGGAAAGGTCCAGGTAGGCCTGCCTGCTCTCCAGCCTAAAACACTAATGACAAGAGCTGTCCCCAACATTACGGCTACTATAACTGGCTCAGTCCAGACATGTAGTGCGAACATAAGAGCCAACAGTATATGAGGCAGAGCACCTGAGAATGCATGCCTCCATGATCTCCTGCTATGAACCTCATAAAAGCCTTTAGCTATTAAGTCTGACTCGCCTAGCTCTATAGCAGCTTGCCGTAGTGCTTGGTCAACGGACAACCCGCCATCAACTAGGTCCTGAGCCCTATCTTCAATATGAGCTTGAAGTTCATCAACAATCTCAGTGGATTGGACCGGATCGAGGTGCAATCCGGAAACTACATTTTCTATGAATCTATTTGACTTTGAACTCATGATTATTAAGGTTAATTTGGCTTAAAAAGCTGTGGTTGAGCAATGAGATTAATCGCCTGTGAAAACTCATTCCATTCAGAAAGCATGGATACAAGCCTGCGCTGTCCTAGAGCAGTAATTTTGTAATAACGGCGTTTTTGACCATTTTTCGAAGTGTCCCAGTAACCAGTCAGGTACTTATCTTTTTCAAGGCGGTGCAAGGCAGGGTACAGCGTCCCTTCTTTGAAATTCAGATATCCGCTACTCTTACCCGATATTTCCTTTACCAGCTGATATCCGTACATCGGCTGAACCGATAACACTGATAACAATATGGTTTCTGTACTGCCTTTTAACAATTCTTTGCGATATAGCACAAATTTCTCCATTCACTTATACAAAGTTTTGACGATTACACTCCAACAGTGCGAGTAGCATTCTTGAGAGCGATTATACAGATAAAATTATTTTTTCGCTTAATTTCAATACAATTTCATATGTAAATAAATGTAGAATTAGTTATCACGCAAACTAAAATTAAAAGATTCAATATAAGACACGGAGACTATTGATGTCCGCCAATGATCGACAGATCAACAAATTCAATCAAATGAATGACCTATTGCCAGATCAACTCAACGAAAATACAGAGCTGATCAGTACCTCTTTAAATTATTTATCAAAGGCAGGGTACCAACAAGTAGAGACCCCAATTATCGAAGATTCAGACCTGTTCGCTCGAAAAGGAGGAGGGGAACTCATGGGCCTCGTTTGCACATTCTCAGATGCCAGAGGACAAAGGGTGAGTCTAAGGCCAGAATTTACGTCGTCTATTATTAGGCTTTATATAGAGCAGAATAAAACACAGGATATTGAAACTAAATGGAGTTATGCAGGACCAGTTTTCAGGTATAGAAGTTATGGGCAAATGGTTCTAGAGCAATTTACGCAGGTTGGAGGAGAGATCATCGGAGGCCAGGGAGCTGATACCGATGCCGAACTAATATCTACAGCATATAACGGACTTAAGAAACTTGGGGTCAAAACTCCAAAAATTAAAATTGGTGACGCAAAATCTTTGTCCAAATTATTTAATTCGTTTGAAATATCAGATGCTGCTAAACAGTTTATTAAAAGTAACCTTGGCAATATTAGGTCTGGCAGTACTGACCAAAAACAGTTAGTCGAGCTTGCTGTGGATTCTGGTCTGATTAATGAAGAGGGGAGGGTTGCAGGAACTAATTCTGATAGTAAAACATTGTTGAGATTAGAAGAACTGGCAAAAGACCAAATTAATAAACCTCTCGGTAGAAGAACTCCAACAGAGATCATCACCAGATTAGAATCAAAAGGATCGTTGGTAACCAAAAAACATGAGTTTTCCAAAGCTGTAGATTTTGCATCAAAACTGGTATCTATAAATGGAGATTCAAACAACTCGCTAGAATCAGCAGCTCAGTTAATTAATAATGTCGGTTTGGATTCTAAATTTTTTGATCCTCTAAAATCATTAGTACTAGACCTGGCAAATAAGGACGTGCCAATTGGAAATATTATGTTGGATTTTGGTATGGTCAAGGGCATTTCTTATTACACCGGAATGATTTTTGAACTAACTTGTGGCAATGATGCTATATCGCTCGGCGGCGGAGGAAGGTATGACAAGCTTGCCGCAAACCTTGGTGGGCCAAACAGCAATGCTCTTGGTTTTGCATACAATATCGATGCGATAAGTGAGGCGATTAAATAATGTTAAATGAGAAAGGGCTTATGTTGCCATGATACGTTTTGGAATACCAAGTGATGGCGCCTTGCATAAAGACACGATGGAATTTCTATCTGGTTGCGGTTTAGATATAGTTCGACCAAATCCCCGTAGTTATACAGGAGAAATTGTAGGTGCCCCAGGGATAATAGTTCATTTTCAAAGGGCTGGAGACATTACAGTAATGGTAGAAAATCAAAGTCTCGATTTAGGAATTGCTGGATATGACCGTTACATGGAGACTAGAGACCCACAAATTGACACGAATGTTTTAATAGGAGAATTGGGGTTCGGACAATGCACCTTGTCTTTTGCCGTACCTGAAGACTGGCTCGATGTATCTAATTTAGCTGATCTGTCGGAGGTGGCACATCAATTCAGAGAACGTGGTTTGGAGCTAAAGATTGCAACCAAATTTCCAAGGCTAGTGTCAAGATTTTTAGTTACACGAGGTGTAAATTATTTCTCCATAGTTCCAACTAGTGGAACATTAGAGGCGGCTCCAGCGATGGGGTATGCAGACTTAATAGTAGACATTATCTCTTCAGGGAACACGGTAAAGCAAAATAAATTAAAAACTATAAACGGCGGAGATGTTATATCTTCCCAAGCCTGTCTCATCGCAAACAAATCAACGATAGAATCTGATTCAAAATTACAAACTGAATGTGATGTACTAACCAAAGCTATTAACTCTTATTTGAAATCTCGAACTTGAAGCTGTTATGCCTAACCTGCCAACACATATTGAACTTGCCTGGCAAGCGTCTCTTACAATAAAAGATAATTTATTAGACGAAAACTTAGGGCAATATCTTCTTGGAAGTACAGCGCCTGACATTAGAGTCATTACTAAAAAACCTAGATCACAGTATCATTTCGTTGATCTGGATTTCGATTCTGTAGGCGATGGACAAATAGGCCTTTTCGATACTTATCCTCAGCTAAAAGATAAAGGTAGCGTACCTCCAGCTCAAGCAGCTTTAATCGCGGGGTATATTACTCATTTGGTCGCTGATGAAACCTGGATTACAAATATGTATAGAACTTATTTTGCTGATAATAAATTATTCAAATCCAAAATCGAGGCCAAGCTATACGATCGTGTCGCTCAGTTAACTATGGATAGAAAACACAAAGATTCGATCCAAAGGATAGTAAAAAGCATCTCAACTGATTTCAATGTGTTCAGTATAGGATCAATTTCTCGTTCTGAGATGTTAGAGTGGAAAAACTGGGTTGTAGATTTTCTGACAAGTGAAAATGCTTATAACTGGTCTCGACTAAAAAACCAGGCAAACCGTATATCAAAAAATGATATCTTAAATCCAGTGCATAAAATATATGATCGATTTATTGAAAATCCTGATGAAGGTCTAAAGTTGTTATATAAAAATGTTTCAAAGTCAAATATAAGACAGTACAAAACCCAAGCCAGTGAAAATATCGCTGAGGCTATATCAAGGTACCTATCTTGAAGATAATAGAAGGAATCGAGAACGCAAAATTAACAATTTCCAAATATAATGGATTGTCTAACAATCTTAATTCAAACCAAAATCTTGAATTTGAGAAAGTTGTATCCCAAATAATCGAGCGTGTAAAAGAAGATGGTGACTCGGCTGTTAAACATTATGCACAAACTCTCGACAATGTAACACTGGATCAAATTGAATTAGATTATAAGATTATCAATCATGCCGTTAACAAGGTGCCTAAAGAACTACTAGAGGCGCTTTTAAAGGCATCTGAGCGTATAACTGCATTTCACAAAGAATCCATGCCTCAAGGATGGTCAAACACGACCGCCGGATACGGATCAATAGTTCGTGCAGTTGAAAAAGCTGGTCTGTATATACCTGGTGGCACGGCGTTGTATCCATCAACAGTATTGATGTCTGCAATACCCGCCAAAATAGCTGGTGTAAGCGAAGTCGTTATATGTACTCCCACAAAAACTGGATTACCGCACGAATATATTCTGGCAGCAGCTAAAATTGCCAATGTGGACCGAATATTCACTATAGGCGGCGCTCAGGCAATTGCAGCCATGGCTTATGGCACACAAACAGTCCCCAAGGTAGACCTTATCTGTGGCCCTGGAAACATATTTGTTACCCTGGCAAAAAAACAGGTTTATGGCGATGTAGGTATTGATGGAATTTACGGGCCAACTGAAACAATGATTGTTGCTGATGAAACCGCCAATCCTGAACTATGCATATACGATTTAATGGCTCAAGCTGAACATGATGAATTATCTATTCCAACACTTGTAACCACCTCTCAACAATTAGCTGAATTTATTCATAAATCTTGGGAAAAGCTAGCTGAAAGCATGGAACGTAAATCTATTATCTTGTCATCGATGAATAAGAGAGGATCCATCGTTATTGTCAGTAATCTGAATCAAGCAATTGAGTTAGTAAACATAATTGCACCAGAGCATGTAAGTCTGGTAACTAAAAACCCACGAAAACTTATCCCCGATATCCGTAATGCCGGTATGGTTTTTGTTGGCGAACATTCTCACGAGGTTCTTGGTGATTACGCGGCAGGACCAAGTCATGTTATGCCAACATCTAATACTGCTCGTTATAGTTCAGGACTTGGAGTACAATCTTTTATCAAGCACATACCTGTGGTCGATTTTGGATATGAAACTGCTGATCCATTGAATAATGTAGCCGCAATGATAGCTAGAGCTGAAGGTTTCACCGCTCATGCCAAAGCGGCAGAAATTAGAAGAAAGTTAAACAAATAATAGTTGGTAAATATGAGTGTAATCGAAAAGCTAATAAAAGCACATTTAGTTAAAGTGAACACATACAAATCTGTGGATCCTCCTGAACTGCTGGCAGAAAAAGCAGGAATTCCGCGCGATAAAATCATTAAGCTAAATGGTAATGAGAACCCGAAAGAGCCGTCCGAAAAAATAAAACAGGCCGTTGCATCAGCTGCTTTCAATATTTACCCAGACCCTCTACAAAGATCTGTAAGGGCAGCCCTATCTGAATATACAGGCATGTCTCCCGACTACATTATTGCCAGCGCTGGAAGCGATGAACTTATTGATCTGTTATTCAGGCTTTTTATTTCGGAAGGAGATAAGATTCTCGATTTTGAGCCGACCTTTGCAATGTATGGTTTTTGCGCAAGAATTGCCGGGGGATCGGTTACTATGGCTTCACGTGATGAAAATTTTGACGTCGATATAGGGGCAACTAAAAATATAATCGATGAAAAAACTAAAATTATATTTTTAAGTTCTCCAAACAACCCAACAGGAAACATGGCCAACAGAGATCAAATTGAAGAACTGTTGCAAGCCGACTTGCTGGTGGTTGTAGATGAAGCTTATTTTGAATTTTGCAACACAACAGTAGCTGACCTGATTCCCAAATATGAAAATTTAGTTGTTTTAAGGACGATGAGTAAATGGGCAGGTCTCGCTGGATTAAGAATAGGCTACGGCATTATGAGCCCAAAATTAGTTAATCATATAATCGATATTAAATCGCCATACAATCTAAGTGTGGCATCGGAAGCCGCACTGGTTGCAGCTTTGAATGAGAGAGATGCACTAATGAGAGAGGTGGCAAAGATAGTAGATGAGCGTGAAAGAATGTATAAACTACTACAAGATATAAATGGAATACATCCTTTCCCCTCAGACGGAAACTTCATACTATGCGGGTTTGAAGAAGGGAAAGTTGATCATGTTTATCAGGGGTTGGCTAATCAGGGTATATTTGTTAGAAAATTTGACTCGCCAAGACTAAGTAATCATTTTAGAATATCTGTAGGCAAACCTGATCAGACAGACCGTTTAATATCGGTAATAAAGGAGTTGGTATAGGCTGATGAAAACTCGGCGCTCGGAGCAAGACAGAAAGACAGCTGAAACAAATATTCAGGTCAAAATGAATATTGACGGTTCAGGCGTATATGACATCGATACTGGAAATGGAATGTTTGATCACTTATTAACTCACCTTTCCAAACATTCATTAATTGACCTAACTGTTAAAGCTAAAGGTGATACTGAAATTGGTTGGCACCATCTAGTTGAAGACACTGGAATAGTGCTTGGCAAAGCGCTAAAAGAGTGTGTTGGAGACGGGGCTGGAATTAACCGTATGGGCTATGCTTATGCTCCATTAGATGAAGCTCTCGCCAGGACTGTAGTAGATTTTTCTGGCAGGGGATATTCTGTACTAGAACTAATGCTGGGAGATATAGATATGGGAGATCTACCAGCAGATCTGGTTAGACACTTCTTAGAGAGCTTTGCTAGAGAAGCAGGGTGTAACCTAAATGTCGAAGTATTGTCTGGATTAAATAACCATCACAAAGCTGAAGCGGCATTTAAAAGTATGGCTAAGGCCATCAAATATGCAATAAGCATTGATGAGCGGCAAATAGGCAAAATACCATCTACCAAAGGAACAATATCAGATTAAAGTATTGAGGTTATACTCGTTGCGACCGGTTCAATCACTAAGGCCATCGAGTTCAAATCTGTATTGCTCAATGATTGGATTGGCTAATAGCTTTTTGCACATTTCGTCTACTTGCTTAGATGCTTCATTCGCATCATCTGTAGACAAATTTAGCTCAATATATTTTCCAAACCTGACACTATCAACTATGTCAAAGCCGAGTGAATGAAGGCCGTTTTGCACGGTGATTCCTTGTGGGTCATTAACTGTTGGCTTTAAAGTGACATAAATCTTAGCTGAAATCAATTTACTACGGCACCTGCCATTCTGGAGCATTTGGCGAGCTTTCATGCGCTGCAATAAACTCTCTAATTCTCATTTCATCAAAATCATCAAAAACATCTAAGTAATTCCATGCAACTAATGCGATTCTATTTTCCATCAACGAATATGGAGAGACAATAATTTTTCGCCCAAGTTTAGTCATGCCTTTAAGTTGTTCAACTAAATTCGCGCACCCTTCCGGGCAGTTGTAATGGATTCGTATCCCACCATGTTCCAAGTTATGTACAAGTATTTCATCTGAAAGTTCTTCCTCATAAACACCCCATAAGGCTGGCGCTAATAAGTCTCCATCATAATCATATGTGGCACCCATGTTGGTACTGTAATGCCAACCCGATGTTGCAGGGTATGAATTATAAGGTGGGTGTGATTCACCCTCTTCAATATGATCTCTACCTTGACTCGGATATCTTGTACCAGGGGCATCACCATCATTAGTAGCTGTTGTAGAAGTATTTTGCGCAAATGGTAAGCCCGGCAAAAACAATGAGACGATAAAAGCCAGAGCGACAAGTATTATCAAGCCAAACCCTATAGATTTCCACCAGTTCTTTTTGGTGGCACGGCGAGATCTTCTAGCTGCGCGCGCTTGTGTTGCAGTCAGTCTTTTAGCTTTCTTGGGTTTATTATCAGATACCATAAGATTTATTTAGTTCCTAAAACAATTTTAAAAGTTGATTCTATACGAACAGAAACAATTATTAACGGATCTTTAGACCTGTTAACCGATCAAATGCAAGAAGAAATCGTTCTCTAGTTTTCTCTATAATATCTTGTGGCAAGCTAGGAGCGGGTGGTTCATGATTCCAGCCCTGAGTGTTTAACCAATCTCTTACAAATTGTTTATCAAAATTGGGTAGTGACTTGCCAGGCTCATAAAATTCAGCATCCCAGAACCTGCTCGAATCAGGAGTTAGAAATTCATCTATTAAAGATATCTTATTATCAATATATCCAAACTCCATTTTGGTGTCGGCGATAATAATACCTTTCTTTTCTGCATATTGGCGTCCAAATTCGTACAATGAAAGAGTGTAGTCTCTTAATTCCCGAGTTACATCAACACCAACCATGTCCTCCATTTCCTTAATTGTGATAGGTTCATCATGGCCTTCTTCAGCTTTAGTGGTAGGAGTAAACAGTGGTTCTGGGAACCGATCGCCTTCTTTCATGTTAGATGGCATATCAATTCCGCCAACAGTTCCTTCTTTCAAATATTCGTTCCATGCAGAACCAGTAATATAACCTCTAACAACGCATTCAACATCTATCCTGTCGGCTTTTCGAACCACCATTGCCCGTCTTGCTATTTCATTATCTAAATCAAGATCTGTTCGATCCATTGCAAATTTTTCCAAATGGTTTGGAATTAAGTTTTTCGTAAGGTCAAACCAAAATAGTGATATCTGTGCCAATACAGCTCCTTTATCAGGAACTCCATTTGGCAAGACAACATCGAAAGCAGAGATGCGGTCTGTAGCAATCATCAAGAAATGATCTTCTCCGAGTGAATATGTATCTCTGACTTTGCCTGAGTACACTGGATTCGGTAAATCAGTTTTTATCACAGTAGCCATATATTTATTTTCCTTTTGTTATTTGATACCTGCGTTTTTAAAAGTTTCGTCAATGTGCCTAATATAATGATTATAATCAAAGATTTGCCGCAACTGTTCTGTCCCTAAAGCATTAACTATTTCTAATTCCTGTAACGCTAGTTCATAAAGTTCTAGATTTTCGTCAAGTGCTTTCTGAGATATACGTTGAACGATTTTATAAGCTTCCTCTCGTTTTGAACCAGTTTCAACTAAAGACAATAGCAGGCGCTGAGAAAACACAACACCATGTGAGCCTTCAAGATTTGATTTCATTCGGTCAACGTGCACGGTCATATTGCTAATTACATGGGTCATAATATCAAGTATATAGTCAAGTGCAATACATGAATCTGGTAATATCAATCTTTCATTTGATGAGTGACTAATATCTCTTTCATGCCACAGGGCCACGTTCTCCATTGAAGTAACTGCATGGCCCCGAATTAGGCGAGCCAGCCCGCATATCCTCTCCGTTAATTCAGGATTTCTTTTATGGGGCATTGAAGAAGATCCAGTTTGTCCGACTCCAAAAGGTTCTTCAACTTCTCTTATTTCTGTTCTTTGTAACCCTCTTATTTCCGTGGAAAATTTTTCAAGTGATCCAGCAATCTGAGCAAGGGTAGTCACGAACTGTGCATGCCTATCTCTTTGTATAACCTGATTAGAAAACGGTGCGACTTGCAATCCAAGTTGAGCGCATACCGATTTTTCGATTGAAGGAGGTACGGTCGCGTGAGTTCCAACAGGACCCGACAACTTGCCAACCGAGATCATATCCTTTGCGCTTACCAACCTGGTTCGATGACGGCGCATTTCATCCCACCATATAGCTAACTTTTGACCAAAGGTGATCGGTTCAGCATGAACTCCATGCGTTCTACCCATCATTAGAGTGCTCTTATACTCTGAAGCTTTTGAATACAGAACTTCAGTTAAACGATCAACTTCAGATAACAATAGTTCTGCTGAATCCCGAAGTTGCATAGCAGTTGCTGTGTCCCAAACGTCCGATGTTGTCAAGCCGTGATGAAGCCATCTTCCTTCTTCTCCAAGATGGTCAGTCATAGATTTTAAGAAAGCTGTCATAGGGTGCTTAGTTGCTTTTAAAACCTCATCCAAAATGGATATGTCATATTTAGACTTACTTAACTTTTCCAAATCGGTTTTGGGTATTAACCCCTCATCAGCCCAAGCCTTGCATGCGGCTTTTTCAATCAAAAGCCACCTGTCATATGATGCTGTTTGGGTCCATATAGAACCCATTTTGTCTCGTGTATACCGAGGTATCATGATTTATTCTTTAAGCCATCACGATATGAGTCATAAGCCTGACGTGCATTATTATCAGTCAAACCAATTATCTGTGTTGCCAGATATGCCGCGTTTCTTGCTCCCCATGAGCCTATCGCCACACCCGCCACTGGGATGCCAGGAGGCATCTGAACAATAGCGTACAAAGCATCAATTCCCTTAAGTTCGCTTGAGGCTACCGGTACTCCTATTACCGGCAAAGATGTCCAGGAGGCAATCGCACCAGGCAAGGCTGCGGCTCCGCCAGCACCTGCAATGAACACTTTAATACCTTTCTCATCTGCACTTGTGACGTATTTCATGAGTTGTTCTGGATTCCTGTGTGCTGATATAACGTGAGTCTCATAATCAACTCCCATTTGATCTAGAACATCCTCAGTTGCTTTCATTACAGATCTGTCTGATTCACTACCCATTAATATTGCTACATTAGCCATTTATCGTTGTCCTCACTAAAAAAATCATTATTTATTATCTCAGGTGTTTTTGAAAATTTACAAAACCGTCATAGATTAGTCGCGATATCTTTCCGAAAAAACATACCTTCAAATTCTATTTGCTCAACATTCTTATAGATTAATTCACGAGCATTTGCAAAACTATCACTCTTAGCTGTAACTGCTAATACTCTCCCGCCACTTGTTAATATTCCATCATCTGATAACGAAGTCCCGGCATGAAATACATTTACCAAATCATCAGTTCTATCTAACCCATAAATATTTTTACCCACATTATAGGATCCGGGATATCCGCCAGATGCCACTACAAGTCCAACACATGGCCTTGGGTCCCATTCAATATCTATTTCTGTTATACCTGATGTCGCTGTGTGCTGCATTACACTCAACAGATCAGTTTCCAGCCTGGGTAACAATACCTGAGTTTCAGGGTCTCCAAATCTACAATTGAATTCTAATACTTTAATGCCATCAGATGTAACAATCAAACCTGCGTATAAAACGCCTGTGTACGGATTTCCACTACTGTTCATGTAATCTATAACCGGTTCAAACACATTTTCTATAATTGTATTTTCAATATCCTTATTCCAGACCTTTGGAGGAGAATAGCTGCCCATCCCTCCAGTATTGGGTCCGGCATCGCCATCAAATGCTCTCTTATAGTCCGTAGCGCCGATGATAGGGGAGATGTTTTCTCCATCCACAAACGAAAATGCGCTAATCTCTTGTCCGATTAAAAACTCTTCAATTAAAACTTTTTGGCCGGCACCACCAAATTTTTGATCAATAAAGATTTCTTTCAAAGTAATTAATGTATCTGCTTTGCTTTCACAAATTATGACACCTTTGCCAGCAGCCAATCCGTCCACTTTAATTACCAATGGGAAGTCCCAGTCAGATATGGCATCTTCGGCTGTTTCATAATCTGTGAACACTTGGTAATTAGCTGTAGGAACTCCGGATGCAACCATAACTTCTTTAGCATAAGCCTTACTAGTCTCAAGCATGGCTGCTTCTTTTGTGGGTCCAAAAATAGCTAACCCGGCATGACGAAACATGTTTACCACACCAAGTGCTAATGGAGCCTCAGGCCCGACAACTGTAAGTCCGATTGACTGGCTCTTCGCATACTCCAGCAATTTTGCAGGGTCGTCCAGTGAAAGTTGTACATTGGTACCAACTCCAGCTGTACCCGCATTGCCTGGAGCTATGAAAAGTTTATCTAAATTTGGGCTTTGAGCTAATTTCCATGCAATGGCATGTTCTCGACCGCCATTACCCAGTAACAGCACGTTAGTCTTTTCACTATTCGTCATTAGTTCATCGTTCACTTTTTTTGCTTATTATTTGCCTTAATCACGAATTAGGAGAGAGTAATTCCAAGCAATCCCAATCCAGTTCTGAAAGTTTTCCATTTGTATTTACTGGTTGAATGGACACATGATCTGCACCTGCATCAAAGTGCTCTTTAATACGATTTTGTATAGTTTGCTCAGAACCCCAGGCAAATGTAGCGTCTATAAATTTGTCACTCATATTATCGATATCATCTTCTGTCAAACCCATTCTAATCCAATTATTTCTGTAGTTAGGTAAGTCCTTATAAGTTTTCGCTACAGGCTTCGCAAGCGCTCTGGCCTTTACCGGATCTGATTCTAGAATTACTTTTTGTTCTACACACAACCAAGAATCTTTCCCCATAATATTTCGGGCTACTGCTGTATGATCAGGCGATGTGAAATATGGATGAGCTCCATTAGTTTTCTCGGCTGCTAATGCCAGCATTTTGGGGCCTAAAGCAGCTATGACTAAAGGTGGTTCTTCAGAAGGTTTAGTCCCAGTATAAGGAGCTTCTTCCATTGCCTCTAAATAACGCCTCATTGTTGACAGAGGAGGACCGTACTTTAACCCTCTAACACCTTCTACGATTCTGGTATGGGACACTCCAAGGCCCAATAAAAATCTGTTGTTTGACTGTTCAGCAAGCGATTTTTGAGCAGCTAGCGTTACCCCAGGTTCTCGATGATAAATATTAGCTATTCCAGTAGCCAGATTTAAAGTCTTCGTGTTAGACAACAACCAGGAACTTTGAACAATAGGACTTTTACCTATTGTCTCTGGGATCCATAAAGTTGAATAACCTAAATTTTCTATCCGAATCGCAGCTTCAGCTGATTCTGTTGCAGACAGTTTGTCCAAAAAGTACCAAACGCCTAATTTACCTATATTCAAATTTAACTCCTAGCTATTTCTTTGTGTCTTTTCATTAATCAAAAGTTGTTGTTTCTTTTTTACTCCACCCAAACCACTATATCCTCCCAAACCCCCATCGGATCTAATTACCCTATGGCACGGGATTTTTATCGGATAAGGGTTTTTAGCACAAGCATTTGCAACTGCTCTACTTGATTTCGGATGACCGATTGCTTCAGCAACTTCTTTATAAGTTCTAGTTTCACCCAACGGTATTTTAGATAATGCTTCCCACACCTTTATCTGAAATTCTGTTCCTACCAAATCCATAATCTTTTTACTATAACTGGCAGTCAACCATATTCGCTACCAAGGTTGCCTTAGTTCTGGCTTCAGCAATATCTGTTCCAAGTGCCAATGCGACACCCATTCTCCTCTCACCATCAACTTCAGGCTTACCAAATAACCTAATCTGTGTATCTTCTTGCGCTAATGCTTTGTCAACGTTATGGAAAGTCACAGAATCTGACTTGCCTTCAACTAAGATAACGGCGGAAGCAGCTGGACTCCTTAACTTTATGTTAGGAATAGGCAATCCAAGGATAGCGCGAGTGTGCAGAGCAAATTGACTTAAGTCCTGGCTTATAAGGGTAACCATACCTGTATCATGAGGCCTGGGGCTTATCTCACTAAAATAAACATCATCCCCTTTGATAAATAACTCCACTCCAAAAATCCCTTTGCCGCCTAATTTAGATGTAACTAATTTCGCAATCCTCTGGCTTTCTTTTATTGCAAGTTCACTCATTGGCTGAGGCTGCCATGATTCCTGATAGTCTCCTTTGTCCTGCCTGTGACCAATTGGCTCACAAAAGGACAATCCATTAATATGCTGAATAGTTAACAATGTGATTTCATAATCGAAATCAATGAAACCTTCCACAATCACCTTATTGGCTTCTCCCCGAGCTCCACTTTTTGCATACTCCCATGACTTGATAGCATCATCCTTGGAGAGTACTGTTGACTGACCTTTACCTGAACTTGACATCGCTGGCTTAACTACACAGGGCACACCGATAGCTTCTATTGCCTGTATATATTCTTTTTCTGTTTCAGCAAAAATATATGGTGAAGTTTTAATATTTAAGGCCTCAGACGCCAATCTTCTGATACCTTCACGATCCATCGTTAAACTTGCTGCCATAGCATTTGGAATCACAGTAAAACCGTCCTTCTCAAGCTCAACTAAAGTTTGAGTATCTATGGCTTCAATTTCCGGGACAATAAGAGTTGGGTTTTCTTTTTCAATAACAGATCTTAATTCGCGTCCATCCAACATGTTTATAACGTACGATCGATGAGCTAGCTGCATCCCAGGCGCGTTTGGATACCGGTCAACCGCTATAACTTCAACTCCAAGTCGATGTAATTCAATAACGACTTCTTTACCGAGCTCTCCCGACCCCAACATCATAACTTTTGTCGAATTGAGTGAAAGAGGTGTTCCTATCACA
>CEOQ01296769.1_pt1 | contig 24343 bp, 28 predicted proteins | sample 361351 | NCBI WGS metagenome assembly CEOQ01 (sample SAMEA2619907, study PRJEB7988) | marine metagenome | biome: marine biome (ENVO:00000447); feature: deep chlorophyll maximum layer (ENVO:xxxxxxxx); material: "saline water (ENVO:00002010), including plankton (ENVO:xxxxxxxx)" | depth 60 m | reverse complement strand
ATATACAATTGCGTTCTGCAAATGGTACGCAGAAAGAACACATGGAAGTAGCAGAGTTATGTCGAAGACATTTCATTTGCAATTTCCCTATCACTTCTAAAGCATTAGGGTGGTGTCCTGAAGAGGAGTGTGATTGCAAAGAAGATAACTATTGGGATGACCTACAACCTTGTTTACGGATAGACTAATGCCAACATACGATTTTAAAAACAAAGAGACGGGAGAAATTATCGAGAACGTAGTCATGAAAATGGCTGAGCTCGATAAATATTATGAAGATCATCCCGAATTGGAAAGATATTATGGGAACCAGAAACCTCATACTATGTACGGAAAACCAAAACAGTCTGATGGTTTCAAGGAAGTAATGTCTAAGATACAACGAGCACATCCTGGTGCTAATCTCTCCCGATATACCTAATATGCCAGCAAGAAAGCGTAAGTCAACTAAGTCAACGCCAACACATAGAAAGAAGGCAATCAATATAGATCACCTTAAGACTATTGAACCACTGACACCCAATCAGGAGTTAGTGTACAATGCCTTCACTGATAAGCATTTAATATTACATGGTGCTGCTGGTACTGGTAAGACATTCATTAGTTTATACCTTGCACTCAAGGAAGTAATGCAACCAGAGTCACCTTATGATAAGGTGTACATGGTTCGATCCTTGGTGCCAACAAGAGAGATTGGTTTCCTACCAGGAGATCATGAAGATAAGAGTAACCTTTATCAAATTCCTTATAAGAATATGGTAAAGTACATGTTCAGTATGCCAGATGACAATGCGTTCGAACTGCTGTATGATAACCTTAGATCACAGCAGACTATCTCCTTCTGGAGTACGTCGTTCTTACGTGGCACGACATTTGACAACTGTATTATAATAGTGGATGAGTTCAGTAACCTGAACTTCCACGAACTTGATTCGATTACTACTCGTGTCGGTCAAGATTGTAAGATCATATTCTGTGGTGACTACACACAGACAGACCTCATTAAACAAAATGAGCGTACTGGTGTGCTAGAATTCATGAAGATCATGCAGACCATGCCATCTGTTGAGGTGGTTGAGTTTGACATCAACGACATCGTTCGAAGCGGTTTCGTGAAAGAATATCTGATTGCAAAAATGAACTTGAACATGTAATTTATTATGCCTTTCGTACATCTTGATCGTAGGGATGAGATACCTGAACTGGAATCTCAAACACTCCCTCAGGGTCGCTTTTATAAATTACCTACAGGTAAGTGGGTACCAAGTGTTACTACAGTAGTAGGGCACAGTAACAAAGCAGGCATCCTTGAATGGGAGAAGCGTGTAGGTTACACAGAAGCAGAACGTGTAAGACGTGCTGCATCTTGGAGAGGAACAAAGTATCATGGACTAGTGGAGGACTATCTAAACAATGAACTGGAGAAAGTTGAAAAGAGCGAGGGTTTTCCCACTTACCTTTTTCGGGCTAGTCGTTCGGCTCTTGATCGTATCGGTACTATTCACGCTCTTGAAACCCCTCTTCACTCTAGCCATCTCGGGCTCGCTGGTCGCGTTGATTGCATTGCTGAGTTTGATTCTGAGCTTGCTGTAATTGACTTCAAGACGACCAAGACCTTAAAGAAAGTTGAGTGGTTGGATAAGTTCTTTGTACAAGAGGCAGCGTATGCTTACATGTACTATGAACTGACTGGTGTTGAGGTGGACAAGTTAGTTACCTTATCTGTCGCAGAAGATGGTCAGGTACAAGTCGAACAACGTTATGATAAAATCCCATACATGGATACTCTCCTTGATTGGATAGAAGAATATCGTTATTATACAAGGGGGATTAACAAGTGAAAGAGATAGAAGAGAAGTTTATGACACAAGCAAAATTCTCTGCTCTCGTTGAGAAAGTTGTCAAGGAATCTAATGGTTTAGTAAACTACATAGAGGCAGTGACATCTATTTGTGATGAGTTTGAAATTGAGGTTGAGACTGCAAGTAAGTTGATCTCTAAACCCTTAAAGGATAAGATAAAATTCAACGCACAAGAATTAAACTTTATTAAACGTACAAGTAGAGGAGTGTTACCACTATGAACCACAAGGAGTTCTTTGATTCCGAAGTCGTAAGAGATGAGATCGAAGATATACAGGAAACATATAAAGATCTCCTTGAGATGAGCAACCAGTTAGCGAAGTTCAAACCTCAAGAGAGATTGGATCATATTAATAAAACTCTTGAACTGATTGCCAAACAGAAAATATTTTACTCTAGACTGTCACTAGCCGCATCTTATGTTGCTGAAGACGAGGATCATGAGAGTGATGGTACAGTTGCAGATGTAAAGGAAAGAATCGATGGGGTTTCCCAGATTTATTCTGGTGGTCTTGACCTCACCATAGTTTTGAACCAGATGGAAGACAAACTACGGGAGTGGAAGACTCAAATCCTCATGCAGGGTGGGGTCGTTGACAACACCTAAATAGTATGCTACGCTTATACAGTAGCAATAATATAAACACTACAATACGGAGAATACAAACATGTCATTTGCCACACTAAAGAAGTCCAGCAAGACTTCCTTTGCTTCCCTTAGCAATGCTATCGAGAAGTTAAACAAACCTGCTGGAGTCAAGGTAGATGAACGCTTCTGGAAACCAGAAGTGGACAAGTCAGGTAACGGTTACGCAGTAATTCGTTTCCTACCAGAGACAGGAAGTGACCTACCATGGGCACAAGTCTGGTCTCATGCATTCCAAGGACCAGGTGGATGGTACATTGAAAATAGTCTCACCACATTGGGTCAGAAAGATCCAGTTGGAGAGTTGAACCGTCAACTATGGAACTCAGGTGCAGATAGCGACAAGGAGGTCGCACGCAAACAGAAGCGTAAACTCTCCTACTACAGCAACATCTATGTTGTAAAGGATCCCCTCCATCCTGAGAACGAAGGCAAAGTCTTCCTCTACAAGTATGGTAAGAAGATCCACGACAAGATCGTCGCTGCTGCTCAACCTCAATTCGAGGATGAGACTCCCATTAATCCTTTCGATCTATGGAAGGGTGCCGACTTCAAACTGAAGATTGTTAAGGTTGCAGGTTTCTGGAACTATGATAAGTCTGAGTTTGCTGCTCAAGGTACACTCGGTGGGTTCTCTGATGCAGAACTTGAAGAAGTATATAACAAGGAATATTCCTTGAAGGAATTTACAGATCCATCTAACTTCAAATCGTATGAAGATTTGGAGACTCGATTGAGTCTGGTTCTAAACAAGAGACGTCAGGTGCAAGTGTCCGAAGATCTTGAGGACGAAAGCGAAGGACGTGGACCAACCACTGAACAAACTGTCACAGGCAGTGTACCAAGTGGGTTTGGTAATCGTGTAGAATCAACACAGTCGGACGATCCAGATCTGTCCTACTTTGAAGACCTTGCCGCTGATCTCTAATGAAATGGTTACTGCTCCCACTACTAGTTCTCTCTACGACTGCCGCACCAGCGTCAGCGTTGACTTGGGAGGAGTTTTGGGAGCCGTTCACTGAAGAGCACCACCACCATTACCACCGACCTCATAGACCTTATAAGAACTGGCGTCCTCATCCAGCACGTCGTTACTGTTTAGAAACGATTGAGCATGAAGAGTACATCCCAGGTGACTACAGTAGGTCAGGTAGATGGAGACCTGGTTGGGTAAGACGATGGACTGAGCGTGTGCCTGTCCCATGCTACCACCGTCATCACTAAAGCGTATATTATTTCGACTTTTAATACTAAAATACCCTGAAAAAAAATTCAGGGTATTTTTTTGTCTATAGGGATTTTTGTGTTATGCCGATTCTTCTTCTTTCTTGGTATTAGCGTTTATTCCCTTTTCAGCAGCATATAGGGCAAATGTCTTTGTTGCTAATCCTTGCATTAATTCCTTGATATTGTCACTGTCATTTTCGTCGCAGGTGCCAGTTTCGAAGCATCCTACAACTGTTCCTGCTACTATAGCAAGTTCTACGACAACAACGGCAAATACTAGTCTAAATGCCCATTGTCCTGTATTTAATCCTTTCCTTAATAGTCCAGCCATTAGTATCCTCCGTAGGGGTCGTTAAATTCGTCATATATCTGTTCCTCTGGTCTAGGAGGAACATGCCATGCAGCCTCAGACCCACCAGTAGGACAATCAATGTCAGCATGGCAGTTCTCTGAACCACCTATAGAGAATGGATTGTATCTAGCAGTTGCCATTCGATACATTTTCTCATGCATCGATACCTCTTTTGCTGGATCTTTAGCGATAGGCATACTATCTAGAGGATTTTCAAACCTCGCATCTGGAGGTTCATATGAGGATGGTGCTAAATCGGGTGGTTCGTCTGTGAACCAATCATCGTGTGGTACCTTGTCGGGTGCTGGATATGTCATATTGATAGTTAGTAACCTGAATCTTGTGTTCCAGCGGCAACGCCAGAATCATTTACAGTGCCAGATTGCTGTTCTGCTACGTTGAAGAGAACAGCACCACTAGCAGCAGTCGTGGTAAACTCCCTATCTGCATAATCTGCTTGATCTGCTTTCTTCGTAACTGGAGATCTACCAATGTCTGTACTATATGTAGTTTTAGTGGTAAGGTAGTTCTCATCAATTATTGCGAAAGTTTTCTTAATCTGTTTTACGTCTAATTCGTCATGTGGTAGATATTCGCATAAATCTTCAAATTCCGATACAAAGTCAGTTAGGTATTCTGGTTTTAAAAGGTAAATATTGCGTTTATAGTCATTTATTGAGACTTCGTACTCAAAGTTGGTTATAGGAATTACCATATCTGCATATATGGTTCCTTCTGAGTCAGTATACGTATAATTGTGATTTACCTCGGTTCCTGCAGGAATCACTACGTCACCAGATTTGTTTTTTATCTCTAAGGTCTCATAATGGTGAATTCCTTCAGGATTGTCATATTTCCTTTGAGTGTAATCCATCATCTCTTGTTCATGCATGGGCCACTCCTCATACATGTTGATGATGTTATTTGATATAAGAACAACCCAATCAAGTTGCATATCACCATATGCTTTTATTGCGACTTGATCTGGTCTTTCATTTTGACCAATACTGTATTGTTGGAATCCCAGAGATGCATCCTTTAAACTATCCCGTATTTTGATACGACGGAAAAGGTTTTTAGCAACAATATACGGATCTACACCTTGTCTACGAAAACTGTCTAGACGTACGTATGTGTCTGGTAAGTAAGAAAAATAAATGCTCATTAGAAGAATGACCCCCATCCTGGTTCCGATCCACCCATACTTCTTTGAACCATATCCTTCGTAATGAATGCTGTTTCATTGAACGATAGGGTCATGTTATATGCAGCAGGACCATAATCATATTCATTATTATCACCACTCGCACCTTCTCTTAAAGTAGTTAACTGACCATCAGGAGTTAGGTCTACTGACATCGAGGATAATACACATTTGGTTGGGAATTGCATTAGGAATGATAGAGTTTCAGGTTTTGACATCCTATCATTGACTTCTTGCTGTGATCCCTTATACCTCACTATACTTAATTGGAAGAAATCGGGGATTGTTAACCAACGGTCTCCTCTACCTCTACCACTGTCTATTTGGGAGAATATATCTTGTCCACCCATATTTGAACTTGAGTTCTTACCAGGAAGCATAGATGTACGAAGAACATGGATAATTTCCTTGATATCCATTGAATCTTCTGGACTTTTAGGCACCATTTTGAATGTAAAGTTATGTTGCCTATACTTCACTCCTTGGAAAGTAGTTTCCTCATAAGGGTTCATTATTGCTCTTTTGGTGAGTGCAGCAACATCTCTTCCAGTTACGTCACTATCACCAAAGTTAGCAAGACTAACAGCATCAGCGGCAATTTGACCAGCGAGTGTACTTTTTGCTGCTTCCGCTGCTTTTGATATATCTACACCAATACCTTCTGTAGTTCCCCTCGCTGCTGCTGGCAATAATCCAACACCACTAGCACCAACTTTAACTTGTCTGTAGTCTGTTACGTAGTCTTCCTTCAAACCTGCAGGAAGATATAAGAATAAGGTTTCTTTGGTACGACCACCCCTTACTCTACCTGTACTGGCACCACCGCCACCTACATAGTTATACGGATTATTTTGCTTGGAATCAAATATATCAATTTTCAGGTAATCCATCGATTTCGTAGGATACGATGCATCGTAACCGATTGCCTGTCTTTGTCTTGATGAACGGGTGCCAAGCGGTTTTACTCTTGGAAATACTAACGTCATGAGCTACCGAGGAAAATTTAGACCATCACATCCTGCAAAATATAAAGGTGATCCTACAAACATTATTTATAGGTCTTTGTGGGAAAAGAAATTTATGGTATGGTGTGACAAGAATACAAACGTTTTGGAGTGGGCAAGTGAAGAAATCGTTATTCCTTATAGGTCTCCCATGGATAATCGTTTCCATCGTTATTATCCCGACTTTTATGTTAAGGCAAGGACAAAGGACGGTAAGTCCTCAAGGAGAGTCATCGAGATCAAACCTAAGCATCAAACTGCTCCACCGAAACGCACAACTAAAAAGTCCAAGCGGTTATTGATCAAAGAGACCATGACCTATGGTATCAATAAGGCAAAATGGAAAGCAGCAAGGCAATATTGTAGACAAAGGGGTATGGACTTCGTGATTCTCACAGAAAAAGAATTAGGGGTATGAGTGTTTACAAAGATGTATTAGACTTCGCTGGAGGGAAGAGGCATCCTAAAGATTGGTATAGGGTACAGGTTATGCAGCTTTTACAACCTGTAGAATTATTTGATTTAAGGAAAGGAGATGTTATCTTCTATCCATACCAAGCAGAAACAGCAGAAAAGTTACCATGGTGGGATAAATTTCCACTCATGATGATCACATATATTAATTTTTCGAATAACCAACTATCAGGTGGTAATTTACACTATTTAAGACCTGAGGTTGCAGTAAGTATTGGTGCTAACTGGAAAGCAGGTGCGAGATCATTTCCTATGCGGTGCTATCATAAATACTTCTTGAGTAATGCTGGTACTGCATATAAGGTACCAAAAGATGAACTTGATTCTATTGGAAAATTACCATTAGAACAATTTACAACCACCACTGGTGGTTACAATGTTGATATACCAAGCTCATTTGTCTGGAGTAGAATGTAGGTAATGGCTTTTACAACCCCAAACTCGTTTACCGAGTTTATGGATTGGGTACGTACAGGAGGTGCGGAACCGTCTAGATCAAATTTATATTCAGTCTTCGTAGGTATGCCACCCATCCTGCGAGATAATGAGGTGTATGAATTTCGTAAGTGGTTTCAATACGTTAATTTCGCAGCAGATGATGTAACGGTACCTAGTAGAAATGTTACTACATCGACTGTAAAGGATTTTGGTGTACAGCGTACATATGCTACTGGGCAGTCAGTTTCAAATATTACTATTTCATTCTTAGTGACCAAAGACTTGTTTATGAGGAACGTCTTTGAGCATTGGTTGAATGAGATGGCAGGAGATCAAGAGAATAGAGTAGGATTCTACGATCATTACACTACAAATTTATTAATTCAGAAATGGGAAGTTGGTAGTAATATAGTTTATAGAGATCATAAAAACCCTAAGGCAAAGTCAAGACTTAATAGGGTAACAGGAGTATGGCAGTTATTTGGTGCATATCCTACTAATATTAGTACGATGACATTGAATAACGAAGCAACAAGTCTTATGAAGATGGATGTTGACTTCCAGTATGAGAGATATAGGTTCGATCACGTATTAGAGGCAGTAGGTTGGGCAAATATGCCTGATAAGTATATTGATCTGTTTACACAGATAGGTAAGCAAATTGGAATTTTGGATGAGATTGGTATTGAACAAGACGCAAACCAAGGAGAGGTTAACGATTACGGAATTTAACCCTCTAAATACCAACTAAATAACTACATCATATAATGTTAAATTATGGCATTACCAAAGCTTGCAATTCCTGAATATGAATGTGAATTGCCCGTGTCCAATCTCAAGGTCAAATATCGACCGTTTCTCGTAAAGGAAGAGAAATTACTGTACCTTGCCATGGAATCTCAAAAAGAGAAGGAAATGGTGAATGCAGTAAAGACTATCATTAAGAACTGTACTGATCTTAAGGTTAATCTCAATAAAATTCCTACATTCGAGATCGAATATCTATTCCTTCGCATTCGTGCTAAGGCAGTAGGTGAAATCAGTGAATTTACAGTCACCTGTCCTGATGATGAAAAAACTACTGTAGATGTTAAGTTACCTCTAGAGAGTATTGAAATACAACAGGATGAGAATCATTCCAAAGAAATAAAATTGGATGATAAAGTTGGTATTGTCATGCAGTATCCATCATTGGATTTATTTGTCGATCAGAATTTACGAGAGGATCCTAATATAGAGGACATGTTTAAACTCGCTGCTCAGTGCATCGAGAAAGTTTATGATGAAGAAGAGGTCTATGACAAATTTACTTTAAAGGAGGCATTAGACTTTATTGGTGAATTAAACTCGGAACAGTTCCAGAAGATTCAAGACTTCTTTGATACTATTCCAAAACTAAGGCATGAACTTACGGTGACAAATCCCAAGACTAATGTTGAGAGTACTATTCCATTGGAGGGCTTAGCCGCTTTTTTCGGATAGCACTCATGCATGATTCCCTTATGAACATGTATAAGGTGAATTTCGCGTTAATGCAACATCATAAGTACAGTCTTACAGAATTGGAAAATATGATGCCTTGGGAACGAGATGTGTATGTGAATTTGCTTCTTGCTCATCTACAAGAAGAGGAAAGAAGACAAAAGGCTCAAGAACGTAAATCTCTATAATGGCGAAGTTAAAAGTCAGAGAATATAAGCCCGTGCAGGCACCTAGTGACCGCACAGGGTTTTCTACTGGCTTCGTAACTAGCGTCAAGCAGATTAATAACCTTGGTATATCTGTAACTGGTATAGCACGTTCTGCTTCATCTATACACACATTGCATGAGTTTCAGAATGAATATCTGACAGATAATGCAGATAAAAGAGTTAAGGTTATTAATAAGACTGCGAATGATTCTCAAAGACGATATTTAGAACGTAAGAGAATAGAGAAAAAACTTCTTGGTAAAAAAGCAGATGAAACTGCTGAGTTAACTGCTGAGAAGACTGAACCAGATGCAGTTGATCAAAAGGCAGTAGAGGATAAGGTAGCAAAGGAAAAAGATGGACCTTTAGGAGGTTTCCTCAAATTCTTTAAGGTATTAGGTAATATATTAAGACCTCTAGTAGTTAAACTTGGTGCATTCGTTGCATTAGACTGGATTGCTAAGAACCCAGAGAAAGTACAAGCGATAGTTAACTTTGTAACTGGGTGGTTCAAGTTTGGTGCTGCAATAGCAGGGTTCGGTATTAATAAGATTATGGATGGTCTCTCCATGTTTGGGGATGCCACCGATCCAGATAAGAGTGTAATTGAGAGAGCATTCGCTGGTGTTAAGGGGATTGGTCAATTATTTGTTGGTTTGGGTGGACTCTGGGCAGCATCCAGAATATTCATGCCATGGAAACTTATAGGTGATTATAAGAAGTTTAGAGCATTATTCGATATATTTGATCAGGATAAGCACGAAGAGAATAGACAGAAGAATCAGAAGAGACAAAACAAGAGGACTAGAGAGTCAAGTAAGAAAGCACGTAAGAGATACGAGAAGAGATACGGTAAGAAAGCAGCAAAGAATAGGTTTAAGGGTAAGATAAAGGGCAGGAGTCCTTGGAAAAAGTTTAGTAGAAATATTGGTAAGCAAGTTAAGAAGTTTAAACCTCTTAATAAAGCGAAGAAGTTAACTTCTAAGTTAGGTAAGATGAAAGGTCTTACCAAATTTGCTAAGATCGGTGCTGGTGTTGGTGCTGTATTTTCTGGTGTTAGTGCATATCAAGACGCAATAGCAGCAGGTAAGACTAATGCACAAGCAGTAGGTCTTGGTGTAGGTAAAGCAGCAGGTGGTATGGCAGGTGCAGCAATTGCTACTGCTGTATTAGGTCCATTTATTGGTCCATTTGCACCTATACTGGGTAGTATTGTTGGTGAATGGGTAGGTGGATGGGTTGGAGAGAAATTAGGTCCACTTGTTGAAAAAGGATTTAAGACTTTAACTTCATGGTTGAAGACTGCAAGGGAGTGGGTTAAGAAGACTATTAATAGTATAGTTGATAATTTCCTCAACTTTATAAAACCAGGATTAGACTTCTTCTTTATGTTTGTCGATTGGATTAAGAAAGGAATCGACATGATAGCGAAGTTTAATGACTTCATTATGAGTGCTGCTATTGATGGTATAGTCAGTCTTATTATGAATATTGTTTCGAAGGCAGAATGGATAAAAGAAAAAGCAGGAGCAGTCACAGGAGCAGCGAAGAAGACATGGGACTTCATAAGTGGTCCTTTCAGAGCTGAAGGTGGTCCTGTAGATCAGAAGAGAGATTTAAGAGCAAATGCTGCTGCTATATCTCAACGAAATAGGGCATTAGAATCCTTATATGGAATAGAAGATTTTGTAAATCAGGCAACTGACTTCCAGACATGGAGTAAGGAAGGTTGGAGTGGATATGCTGCTGGTGGTCTATATGAGAAGTATAAGAATGGATATGTTCCTAAGACTGAGTTGTCTCCAGTCCACGGATATCAGGGATGGGGTCAAGCAGGAAAAGGAATGTTGCATAAGTCTGTAGCAAGACAAGCACAGGCAATGCTTAATGCTGCTAAGAAAGATGGTCATCCTATAGGTATCAATTCCACTTATAGATCATATGCTGATCAGGTCAGAGTCAAGAAGGAAGAGGGTTATCTAGCAGCAACACCTGGTACTTCAAATCATGGTTGGGGTCTAGCAATGGATCTTAATTATTTTGATGCTGGTTATAGATGGTTATGGGAAAATGCAGATAAGTTTGGATTTAATCCATTATCAGGATGGGGATTAAGTCCTAATACACCAGGTAAATCAGAAGCATGGCATTGGGAGAATTTAAAAGGACAAGGTAATCCTGGTGCAAAGACTTCAAATGTAACTAGTAGTACACCTCAATCTCAGGTAGTAAAAGCGAAGTTGAAGGGTGTAGAAGGATATCTTGATAAGAGTACTGGTGAATGGACAAAGGGTGCATGGAAAGATGAAAAACCAATAGAAATCAAACCAACAACCCCTAAAATTACGCAAGGTGATCTAAATAAGGGAGGTGATGTATCAAAACTTTCACTGGTATCTAAAGGTAGATCATTTGATCGCAAACTTCAAGGTGGCAGTGCAATCGTAATGCTACAACAATATGTACAACAGGGTAACAAATCTACTCAGGAGATTATTCTCACAGATCCAATAAGATCACCCATGGTCTATTCTAAGTGCTAATAAATGGCAAATCAAGCAGTTCCAAAAGCTAAGTTATTTAAGATGGTCTCCTTTAAGGGGGTCGATAAGAATAAACTCGCCAGTACAGATTTTGGTGGACTTGTTAAAGCTCAGAATTCTGGGTTTCAACAGATGGGTAAAGCACTTAATAGTATTGGTGCATCTGTCAATAGTTTGGCAACGACTGTAGAGAGTATGAATCAGTCCTTTAAGGAATCGATTAACTCACAGATTAAGAACCAAGATAGGATTCAGACTGCACAGGATAGAGCAGCAGATAGATTAGCGGATAGAGAGAAGAGAGAGAATAGAGAAAAGATAAAGGATCAGAATAGAGCAGAAGATGCAGCAGCAGAAGATGCAGCAGAAAAACCGAATCTAGCAGCAAAATTAGGATATACTGCTGGATTTGTGACTGGTAAGATTGCCAATGGAATGATGGCATTCCTATCCAGACTTGGTGGTCTATTCTTGAAACTGGTTGGATTTAAAATGCTTGACTGGATGGCAAAGAATCCAGAAAAGATACAGAAGATAGTCGATACTATAGGACGTATAGGTAAGTTTATATTCAATGCTGCTACATGGTTAGCAGGGTTTACTCTTGGTGGACTCTCCGATTTCATGGAGAATCCTATATCATTAAAGGGTATACTTGGATTTGGTAAGTTCTTATTAGGTCTTGCTGTTGTCTTTGCTCCTGGAGCAATGGCAAAACTTGGTCTTGGTTTAATCTTTAAGGGTGGCAAGGCATTATTGAAACCAGCAATGCTTCTATTGAAGAATGTTGGTAAATTGATATGGAGTATGGGAAAGGTTGCCGCTAAGGGAATCTTCAAGACTGGTAAGTTCTTGATGAAGAATCCTAAGGCAGCACTTATCGCAGGTGGTGTAGCACTTGGTGCATGGGGTGTCAGTAAACTCATGAATCGGGAGGAGGGTGAACCCGATGTAGATGAGTCTGATACAATGGAAGGCGAGATGGAGGAATTAGACCTATCTGCCTTCGGTCTTACTCCTGGTCAAATGCCTGATGATGACCAATTGGCAGGCATCAATCAACAACGAGAGATGGCAGGACAACCTCTTCTAACAAAAGAGCAAGTCCAAGCAAGTGCGTTAGACATTAAGGCACAAGTAGAAAAAGATTCAGCGGAGGGAACTAAAAAACTTAAGCAAGGTGGTAAAGGACCAATAGCAAAAGCATTCGATTTCATTATGAAACCCATTCTTGGGATGTGGGATCAGATCAAGAATATTTTTGGTAAGGTAACAGGGTTCTTTAGAGAGCAATTCGAAGGATTTATGGGATTCTTTGGTGAATTATTCACTAAAGTTGGGGGTTTCCTCAAACCATACATAGACAAGTTAAAAGGACTAGGTAAAGCATACCTTGACATGCTACTTGCACCGTTTTTCAAAATGTTTGATGCGGTGAAGAGAGTGATGGAGGTTTTCAAAGGTAAAGAAGGCGAAGACAAGAAGAACGAGAAGGAGTTGGAAAACAAGATGTTTGGTGGAAGAGTTATTGCTGCTGCTATGGCAGCGGGTGGATGGATTAATGGACCACAGTCAGGGTACGCAGTCTCAATGGACGGTACAGGTATAGATTTTATAGGTCACGGATTAGAGTACGTAGCACGTAAGTCAGCAGGTGGATTTGTAGTCCCATTTGATACTCCTGCGACTAGAAAGGATCCAGGTTTAACAAGTAGACGTCTAGCAGAAGCAGCAGCAGGAGGGTTTAAACTTCCTGGTTTTGAAGCAGGTGGTGCTTTCGGTTTTGCTAAGGAGATGATCAAAGTCCATGAAGGACTGAGACTGAAGAAGTATACTGATAGTGAAGGGCATCTTACTATTGGTTATGGTCATTTGGTAAGAGCAAATGAATCGATGCCTGATCAGATCAGTAAGGCAACAGCAGATAAGATATTTGATCAAGACTTTGAGCATCATAAGAATGCTGCTACGAAGATTCCTGGTTTTGATAAGGCAAGTGCTATGCAGAAGGCAGCACTTATTGACCTTACCTTTAATATGGGACCATCATGGTATAGGGAGTTCCCTAAATTTGTTAAGGCATTCCAAGCAGGTAATTTTGATAAAGCAGCGGATGAGTTAGTAGATAGTCAATGGTATAAACAGGTTAAACGTAGAGGACCAACTATTGTAGATCTGATCAGAGGTAAGGGTAATAATGCTTCTTATCTTAAAGATCTTAAACCACCTACACAGGCAACTGACAAAGGTGAGAAGATCACACAGTCACAGCGTAGGCAAGATGAACGTGTAGAATCCTCTACTAAGAAGGGTGCTGGTATTAGTACTGCTGTTGAGACATTACCACCTATTACTGCGGGTGGTGGTGATGAGGATCCAGGTCCACCATTATTGATTGAACAACCTAAGAAGAAACAAGCAGCAGCAGACTACATGATCCCTAGGTTTGGTTTGATGCAGGAAATTACTACACCGTCAGCATTATTGAGTTAATATGGCAGAAGCAAGAGCATATTCACTAAGAGATCTTTCGATTACTCTTCCGAAGGATGGGAGTCGTATGGCTTCGGGTGATCTTGCTAAACAGTTTAGGAAGGATAATAAGAACACCTTCGATATTCGTAGCATTGCTGCTGAATTTGTATGGTACGAATCTATAGATGCACCATTCTGTAGGTTAGACGTTGCTATTATTGAATCAGCAGACTTCTTGAATATCCTTCGTGGTGGTGAGATTATTCATCTAGAACTGGAGACTGATGCTGCAAAGGGTGAGAAGTTAAAGTGGGATGGTCAAGTATTTAAGATAGGTGCCGTAACTAAGGCAGAGAGAACATGTTCATACATTCTCCACTGTGTAAGTACAGAGTCATTCAATAATGAGGTTAACAGGATATTTGGTGCATTTGGTCCTGCTGCTAAGTCAAGTGAGAATAAACAGAGTTTGGCAAAGTGGGCAATTGAAGAGCAATTGAAGGGTGGAGACAAGATTAAACATCCTGGTGCTATTGAACCATGTTCCAAAATTAATTTCGTATCATCAAACTGGAGACCAGTTGACTTTATCAACTACATGTGTGATAAGGTAACTAGATCCAATGCTGGTAGAGGTTCAGATACACAGTCAGGATTTATCTTCTATGAAAATCGTAAAGGTTTCAATTTCCAGAGTATCGACTGGTTATGTGAACAACAAAAACTCCCCTATGAGTACACCTATGAACAGTCGAACGTTGGGGACTCAGATACAGAGAAAAATTACTATCTCATCAACAACCTCGCTTTCCCAGACCGCACAAACGTGCTGGAAAAACTAAGGACTGGTGTTATTAAGAATGTCACTGCTGGTATTATGCTACCAGCAATAACTCGTTCAGCGATTGCAATGGATACCTCTGGTGGAGGAGGTGGTACAATAACTGGACCTAGAGAATCGACTTTTAGTGGGCAGTTCGGTAAGATGTCTACCCTAGAGAAGAAGAATCCTCTAACATATATGAAGGAGTACGAGGAATATTTCCCAACTCGTGCTAAACTTAGAATACTTCCAGGATTGAAGGATCAGAAAGAAGTAGATGGTAAACCAGCGGGTGATCCCAATGCTGGTGCTGCTACTGCTGATGCAGATACATTGGAGGTGGGTACTTACGCTATGTCTAGGTATCAAATGATCCGTAGTGTTCAACTTCGAATAGAAGTTCCAGGTAATACTGGTGTTGGAGCAGGTGATTTAATTGATGTCTTGATACCCCTAGGTAAATCTGATAATGGTAAGGTTGCAGAAGATAAGACCTATTCAGGGAAATACTTGGTTGCAGGTGTCTCCCATACATGGACTAAAGATGGTGTAACCACAACATTAGAATTAACAAGGGACAGCGTAAAGAAATAAATAGTAAGGTTAACGGAGTGTGTATATGTCATACGCAACAATTGAAGATCACATCGAAGCAGATAAAGCACTTGTTGATGATCCTACAATAAATCCTGCTGCACGTCGTCACTACAAGGAAGAACTACATGATCTTGTAGAATACGAAGAGCATCATCACGAGGAGATCGTAGCAGGTGATCATCATGATCCTAATTGCTTAGAGTTATTCTGCGATCAGCATCCAGAGGAACCTGAGTGTAAGATTTTTGACGAATAAAATTTAACCTTTGTTATGTTGCCACTTATTGAGATTGACTCACCAAAGAGTTTTATTGCTGGTGCAAAGATACCAGAAGAGGTATGTGACGGACTCTTAGAGTTCTATGAGGATTGTACATATCTTGAAAAGGAACCTGGTAAAACAGGTGGAGGTATCGATAAGTCGGTTAAGGATTCTCTTGATTTATCCATCCCCGTTCACTTACGTGACCAAAGGGTAGTGGATTTTATTGAGCAATTGGGAGAGGCAACTATGACCTATATTGACAGGTATCCCGCCTTTGGTCGGATACAGTGGGATCTTATATCCGAATTTAATATACAAGAGTACCCTCCTGGTGGAGGGTTCTTTAGTCTTCACTGTGAAAAGATGAGCAATGCACAAATCTCCTCGCAGAGAGTTATGGCATGGATGACTTATCTAAATACGGTTGAAACTGGTGGTCATACTTTCTTTCCAATGCAGAATGCAAGAATTAAACCTGTTAAGGGTTTAACTCTGATTTGGCCAGCAGATTGGACACATATGCATCGTGGAGAACCAGCACCAGTTGAAGTGAAAACAATTGCTACAGGATGGTATGATTATACAGATCCCCCCTTGGCACAGTCTGATTCAGGGGAAGTACGAGAACAAAAGACAAGCACAGAGTAATCCTTCTGAATGGCCCCATATCATCGTTAAGAATACTTTAGTAGAAGATGGTATAATAGAACTTAAGTCGTGGTACAAATATAAGGGTGAAGCAGATCCATATGGGCAGTTTCATTTGTCATATAGATATGATGACGATGGAAACTGTCATACTACCTCAGTTAATACATTAACTGGAGAACCAACCAACTGTCCGTGGCATTGGGGGTTTTATAATGGTTGGTGGTGGGGTGAACCTGCCCAGGATTGCCTGCTAAATGGTGCCTTAGTTCAATCACATGTACGATTCAATGGTCAAGAGTATAGATCTCGTGATACTGGAGTCGATCCTGAGACTAAGGAGTTTAAATGGGGTAATCAGGTTGAGAAAGGAGAGTTCTATTTTACACGGATAAATACATAACGTAGGGATACTTTAATTAATGGAAACGCTTCAAGGTTATAAAACTGACTTTGCTGGAAGAGATGGTTTCATCTGGTGGGTTGGTGAAGTGGAAAATATTGACGACCCATCCGAACTAGGTAGGGTCAAAGTTCGTATTATCGGTTGGTATACTGGTAATAAGTCGAATAAGGGTGCGGACGCATACACGAAGACGTTACCTACGGAAAATCTTCCATGGGCAACTGTTCTACTACCAACTGACAAACCACAGACAAAGAACGCAGGTACAACAACAGAACTGCAACCTGGTGCTTTCGTTTTAGGATTCTTCCTAGACGGTGAAGAAGCACAACTTCCTGTTGTCATGGGTTCATTCCGTGGATTCCGTCAGGCAAGTGATCAGAAGTCTGCTACTGGTAAGGAGAAGGGAGCACAGGAGACAACTAAAGCAACAACCATTGCTGCTATTGATAACGCAGAGAAACATGCTACCGATACACCACAGCAAAAAACTTTAACTGGACAAAAAAATTACGGTGGTGGTCAGTTCGTCAAGGATCAATCAAAAGCACCAGCAACACCTTCAGGTGGACAAGAGGAATCAAGAGGTGCAGGTCTAAGTTCTGCTGAAATTATTACTCCAGGTAACGCTGTAACCAATCCAATCAAACCTCCTACTGAATCACAAGAGGTTGCTGATGGTGCTGCTGGACCTGGTGGTGGAGGATTTGAGAAAGGTCTAACTCGTATGCTGACAGAGTTAGGTAACATGACTTCTAGTCTTGCTCAGTCTAGTGATGGTCAGTTCATCTCCATGATTACTGGTCATAAGGTGAACGGTGACAAGATCATGGAACACCTTGGTAATATCGCTAACTACATTTCGTCAGCAATATCCGCTATTCTTGCACCATTGAAGGAATTTCTCGCAGAGATAATGGTCAAGATCGTTAATGCGGTCGTGAAAGCAATATCTTCATTCGTTCCTATTGGTGTTATCACTGCTATATTGAGTCTGATCAGTGCAATTCTGGACATGTTCTGTATGCCGCACCCTGCATGGTTGGGTCTGGTACAGAGTGCATTAACGAATGTCACAGCATTTGCTGACCAGATGGTAGGTATGGTAGCAAATAAGATTTCTACCATTACATCTCAGATCGCTTCTAAGGTTCAGGGTGTAACTGACAAGATCTTAGGTGGTATCACTTCTGCTATCGATAATGTTAGGAACATTGCAGACACAGTTGTATCAGGTATATCAGCAGTTAAGAATGCTATTGAGGGTATTGGTAAGTTAGGTAATACTCTTAAGACTATGATGAACATTGACTTCACCAAACTTGACTGGGGAAGTCTATTAGGTATTCTATTAGCAATCCTTGGAGCATTATTCAAGAAGGATTGTGGGAGGAAAATAAAACGACCGAAGACGAAACAGTGGTTCCCCTTATTGGGATCCACTGAATGCGAAGACGTAACAGAGTTTATTTCTGGTGGAGCACTTCCAACAGGATTAAAGGATTGGAGTGAAACTCCTGGTTCTCCTTCTGGTTATATTGACGGATTATTCAGTAGTATGAATTCTAGGGTGACTGAGGTTCAGTCATTCTTGGATGGTAGTCGTGTCATCCATAATGCTACTAAGGGTAAGGAGTTTAAGGCAGAGCAAGGTCCAGGTGGTGTATCGACTTTCCAAGATAACCAAGGAAATGAGCACAAGAACGTACCTAACAATGAGACTAAGATCATTGCACGTGACTCTGCTACTAACGTCAAGAAGAATTTAATCGTTACGGTTGAGGGTGACTACAACCTTAAAGTCCATGGTAACTGGAACATTGAGGTTGAGGGTGCTATCAATAACAACCAAGGTAATGGACCTCAAGCGAAAGCAGAGGGATCATCCAAGACTGCAACAGTAAATACTGATTCTGGAGCAGCAACCAGTGGTGGTAGTGATAGTAGTAGTAGCGATAGTGATAGTAGTTCTAATATGATTATTCGTGGTAGTGATCTTGTTCAGATCCCTGCTATGAAGAAGCGTTTAGAAACCTTAGAAGAGAGGATACTGCGTGAGGATGATGAGTTCTACTCTAGTCTGAAACCCCTGAACCCACAGGGTGCTGGTAGGGTAAGTCCTCCAATGAAATACACAAATCTTAGTACTAGTACAGAGGATGATACTGAACAGCGTTCTGGTGATCGTAAAGCAGGTGACCATGATATAGCATATTCAGGTGACGTACGGATACAGGGTAACCAAGTCAGCATCAGTGCTATTACTAACCTTAAACTCAATGGTAACCAGATTAAGATTGAGGGTAACAACATTACCAACTCAGCAGATGGTGAGATAGTCAACGAAGCACAGTGGATCACTTCATTCTTGAACTGTGGTCGTTTTGAGTTCGTTGCGCTGTTTAACCCTATGGCAACCATTGCAGGACAATATAGTATTGTGAAGGGTGCTATAGTCGATGTGACTACAGACCAACCCTTCCCAGGTGCAACCCCTGCTGCCCAGGTCAGGTTAACGCTGGCAAACACCATGCCAACGACCATCGCTGACATCATGACTGGTGGTCAACCAGCAGTCCATTTCACGTTCGTGTCCACTCCTACAGGTGGCATAGGTGAAATTGTAACATGTGCTAGCGGTGCTATAATAAACCAGACTACAACAGGACTTTGCTCGTATGGTGTGAACACTGGATTTGCTGCATTTGGTTGCGCTGTAGGTCCAAACCAGGTCTATGGGTTGCCATTACTCCTCAATTGATGTATACTGACTGAATCATGTCTAATGAAACTACCTTGGAACACGTTTGGTTTTACGTACCCCAACGACGACTGGTCATCCAGGACAGTGAAGGGTACCAAGAAGAAATTCAATGGAAGTTCGATGAAGAGGGTGCCGAAGGGTTCCTTGAAACCATTATGAACGTTCGTGAAACTGTACCTGCCGAAGACATCTGTTTCGTGTATAATAAATGAATAACGTTATTGAAGTATCAGAAGAGGAAGCAGTAGAAAATCTACAGTTTTTAATTAACCTCGTTGATAGAGGTACCTCTGTTAAAATTATCCGTTCAGGAGGTAGACGGATAATGATGGTTCCACTTCCTTCTGTGCAAGAAGAAATTGCACCGAATGAAATTGATTCACTTCCAGTTGACACCTCCTTTGTGAACCCTACCGCAACTCAAAATTATGTCGCAGAGTCCTTATCGGAGATGTCGAGAGAATTTAACAATTGACACAAAAATTTGGTACAGTGAACATGACTGCAAGTTCCATTGGACCTTGATTGCATATGAATCAGATATGCACACTGGTACTGCTGATCACATTGCACAAGCAATGATCGATATTGAACGTACCATTGATTATGTCATGTATTCTACGAGTGGACAAAATGAGAACTGACCACTCAAGCGGGTGATTCTATATACATAGTCTATAATTGATTCAGATCAAACAAGACTATGAAATTGAATCCTAAGCAGACCTTGAAATCCTGTGTAACGGAAATTCTAGAACAGGATCCTGACTTCAATATTGTATTCTTCCTAGAGCAGGAAGGTATCGTGAAACCTAAGAGGAAGTTTAGAGAGTTGAGTGTAGCAGATCTATGTGACAAGTATGAGTTGAGAGAAGATGTCTGGGATACCAGTGTTGTACATCCTAAGTTCGGTAAACTAGACAAGCGTTGCGTTGGCAACATCTATCGTAAGAAGGACAACAGACTGATGAAAGGTGGATGGGATGGTTCTAAGAGTTATCGTACCATTGCACTATCTGCAAAGAGTGTTGTAACAGGTGAGAATATCACACGCAATGTTCAATTCCACACCATCGCATTTGCTCTTTACAACAAGAGATGGAATGATTCCCCAGTTTTAGACCACAAAGATGATAATAAACTGAATAATACAGGTCCAAATCTGGTAGAAGAGACATATACAACTAACCAATGGCAACGCAAGGCAAACATTGCTATGGGGTTAATTAAACGTACAGAATCATCTGTATAAATAAATATACGAGAACTTGTGTGAAGATCTGTAGTGGCAACTAAAAGAATATCCCAGTTAGACACGATTGCAGATTCGTTAGTTACGGGTGAGGCAGTTTTACCCATCGTAATTTCCGATCCTCTAATCCCTAACCGAAAATCAAAAGTCAATCAATTATTCCGAGGAGTGTCAGCAGGATCGCAAACTGCTCCTGGAATGGCGTTCGATCTTGACCGAGACAGTGGTATATACCAATCAGCAGTTGATGAATTAGGTATCACTTTTGGTACTGCTGCTGTATATTATTCTCGTGTTGCAAACAACGATGGATCTAGCACCCTTAACAGTAGGGTAATTGATACTGCATCCGCTAACTCGAACTTCCAGGTGACCCCACAGGGATCTGGATTTTTTACTGTTAATGGTATAGCACAGTTTACAGACCAAAACACAATAGTACAGGGTGCACAGAACCCTGGCAAAAGATTTTACTTTAATGCCGACACAGTTTCCTCACAGACTGGTACACGTCGGATGGACATGCCTAATGTAGGTACGTTGACATCCACCACTCTGTTAGGAGATAATACATTCCAGACTATTAGTAACAAAAGTATTGTTATTAAAGACCAAGACCTACAGATCACTGGTTCTACTGACATTACTAAGGTTGCTAAGTTTGAGACTGACGCATGGGAGTCTCCAGGTACACACACTTATAAGTTACCTGACTTTGGTGCTACACAAACACAGTCAACACTTCTGGACGACATTACAGAACAGAATGTTACCAATAAGAACATGGTTAACCCCACGTTCTCTGGTACTCCTTCTCTAGATCCAAACGATCCTACTGAGAAGATTATATTTGATCAAAGTTTACTTACACAAGATAGGACGGTAACTTTTCCCGACTTGAATGTGATTGTTGTTGGTGAAGCATCAACACAGACTTTGACCAATAAATCATATGCTGGTGCAGTATTTCAGGATACAGCAGACACCACTAAGAAGGTTAACTTTAACCTCACAAACTTAAATACTAACTCCACTTTAGACTTTACTTTCCCAGAGGGAAGTATCGCATTCCCTCTAAATAATGGAGGTAACAGTAATGTAATTGTTGCTGAACAAGCAACACAAATTGTCAATAACAAGATCTTACAGAACGCAAGTTTTGATAACCCAATTGAGGTTGATGGTCGAGTTAACATTGATGTAAGTAACATTACTGAAACGGTTAACATCCAGTTCCCGAACGCAAGTGCAACACTACTTTCAACTAACAATATAAGTGATGTTGCTATTAGTTTCGGTGGACCTTTATCAGCACCAGTATTATCGGGTGCTGTTCGACTACAATCCTATTTCCAAGCAGGTTGGTAATAACAAATGACAGCAGGAAGACTTAAAGCGACAGATCTACCCGCTACTACAAATACGGTAGTTTATCAAGCAGATATAGACCACACTGCCAGTGTGCTCGTAACTGCTGCCAACCGTACGGCGGGTGCACTCGATTATCGTTTAGCGATAAGAGATTACGATCAAATACTAAGAATACAAGGACCACAAGTAAACTCAAATGGTGGTGTCGCTTCCACTCATAAGTTTGCTAAGGGTAATCCTATTAGTGCTTACAAGTTAGTGGTAAGTCCTGGTTTTACATTCCAGGATTCGGTACCAGGTGCAACCATTACAACAACTAATGAGTCTAAAGCACAGTTATTGGACGTATTCAAACCCACTGACACCATCACTCAGTATGTTCAGTTTAAAGATATATCTGACATACTATGGGATAGTGTAGTTGGTATTCCTATAGGTGGAGAAACAATCACAGGTGGTACGTCTGGTTTTACAGCAACACATCGTGGATATATTGCTGGTACCACAACTTCTCATATTGAGATCCCTGATGTTGCTAGTAATGCTACTTCCATTAAGGTATCTCGTAACGCAGGTTTAGCAGACAATATGTACCTTACTATTGGTACTGTTGATGCTGCTACGACAGAGATTGCTACCATTGATGTAGGTGGTATTAATACAGGAAATAATACACTCACAATTACTCGTGGTGCATTAGCAACAACAGCAAGAGCAGTTAAGGCAGGAGAATTTATTACTGCGTTTAGTGCATCTGCTACTACCACGACAATTAACGAGGGTGCAACATATGCTACTGGTGACGTAACTCTAACGTTAACAGATGCAACTGGTTTCTTAACTGGTTCATTCATTGTCATTGACAATGAAGTTCTTGAGGTTAATGATGTTAATGGTAATGACCTCACTGTTACTAGAGGACGTTATGGTACTGCTGATGTAGACCATAATAATGGTGCTACTGTCACAGCATTGACAGATAACGGTCAATACCTCTTGAATTATTTCACTGAGGCAGAGGCAGTTACATTTGGAGGAAGTAACGCTACTGCTGCCTGCAACTTCGCTGTGGGTTCTTCTAGTATTGAGATTACTTCTAGTTACATTCTGTCTCCAACTGGTGTTAACGCAACCGATCATGAGATAGTTGAACCAGTTGAAATTAATAATGAAAGAACATATAGATTTGATCAAGAGCACGCATCCAATGCTGGTCACCCACTGAAATTCTCTGGAGATAATGAAGAGGGTGCTAACTCACCAACTGGTACTGAGTACACTACGGGTGTTACTAAGGTTGGTACTGCTGGACAAGCAGGTGCATATAGTGAGATAACTGTCTCAGACACAATACCTACTACATTCTATGCATACTCTGACGCTGGTACTGCTGGTGGTCCTGCTGCTGATGAGGGTGCTGGTTTCACATTCAGTCCAATTCTTGATCCTTTTTACACTACAATTTACATATACAAATTATCAGGTGAACCATTTACAGTAGCAGATACATTTACCATTGGTACTACTACTCAGACTATTCAGGCAAATGGTGTGATTGCTGGACCTTATGGGTATGTTCATGCATGGGATGCTGATACTGCCTTACTTAAGGTATCGAAAGATATAGGATCCGCTGATTTTGCTGCTGGTGATTTCTTCTATACAACACCTACACGTAACCTATTAAGTAGGACGCTTGTTGAGGTTGTTGATGGTAAGATTTTAACCATTGATAATATTGGTGCTGCTGATGCATCTCGTACACAGGGTACTTATAACTCTGTAGCGTGGTCTTCTGCTGCTTCTGGAGCAAGTGCAACATTTAATGTTGTAGTTGATGGTTCTGGTGCATGCACTGTAACTGTAGTTGATGGTGGTAAGAACTTTGCTGCTGCTGAAACTATTACAGTTGCAGACTCACAACTTGGTGCTGGTGGTGCTGCAAACTTTACGTTTAATGCTGCTACTGTTTCTACTGGTGTTCATGTAGGAACAACTACAGTTGAAGATCATGACTGGATACATTATGATAAAGAAATTGCTGCTAATTCACAGCAACGTGATTCTGCTATTGTTGTTGGTCCAGGTCAGAATTTGATAGCACACGGAAGTGGTGCTGATATATCTGTTGTGGTTCAAGGATTTGAAACTGTTTCTTCTGACTATACAATTATTCATCTTCCTAAGGATACATCCGAAGGTGGTCCTGGTGGTTAATGACCTCCAATAAATAGTAAAATAGGTAGGATCCCGAAATAAATGGCACTTACTCGTCTTAAAAATATCATCACGTCGAGGACT
>CEOQ01062402.1_pt1 | contig 24427 bp, 21 predicted proteins | sample 361351 | NCBI WGS metagenome assembly CEOQ01 (sample SAMEA2619907, study PRJEB7988) | marine metagenome | biome: marine biome (ENVO:00000447); feature: deep chlorophyll maximum layer (ENVO:xxxxxxxx); material: "saline water (ENVO:00002010), including plankton (ENVO:xxxxxxxx)" | depth 60 m | reverse complement strand
AAGGAAGATAACAAGCAAGTTGATCAATTAAAAAAAGAACGAACAACGGATAAACGACCTTTGTAGGTAAATTTAACTCTTTAATATATCTCTTAACAAATACTTGAGCTTCCTTAGAAATAAACAATGTCTTAAGAACACGTTCTGGGAAAGGGACACTTTCAGCACCAGAAATATGTTTATCACTCAACATGCAGTGAAACAAATCAAACAAAGGTGGGTAATTAACACGACCGAACTCCCAGTCAAACACAAACATTTTTTCTGAACCACCTATCATATTTGCATGGTAAAAGGGGAATTCCCTTTGGACGACACCAAAAGGCAAATTCAAATCATCAATAACGGCTAACATCTCCTCGCATAATTGATTCAGCCAGATATTACTTTCCTCTTTAAAGTAATGATTAATTACTTTAAGTTTCTCTTGAATTTCAGAGAAGAACTCACTTTTGTGAAAAGGAATTGAAGTAGAAGTTTTAGAAAACAATTCAATTAACCAGTCAACATGCGCATCACTCATTTTTTTTGGATATTTTAATCCTGATTTTGAAGATATTTCCAGAAAGGATCTTGCCAAACAAGTCTTGAAGTTGAGAACTTTTGGGACTTTCGCTGTATGAAATTCATAATTCGCTAAATATTTAAGGATTTTTACTTCGTTTGAAATTATTTCTTCTCCTTGCTTTCCTGAAGAATATTTACAAAAAGACCTTAAATCACCATTTTCAGAAAATACAGGAACAAGATTTTTCCTTTTTGTAGGCAAAACACTAATATTTTTAGAGACCCATGGTTCATGCTCTCTTTCTTCTGAAGAGTTTCCAAGTCCACTTTCTCTGACAAATACAAGTAGTTGTTGACGAAAAAAAATACGCGACAATCGAAAATAGTTTAATACTCTAAGGATAAATAAAAAATAATAAACTCGCCTACTTCTATATTTTATTTGCTGGAAATGTTTTAGCAATTTTTCAGTTACTTCAAATTTCATATAAGCATGATCTCCATTATCTTCTTTAGAATGAATCTCAGAAAAAAGTATGGCATTACTCAGAGGGAAACCTAGAAAATGAAATTCTTGAATATTGAACTTCTCTAATGAAATAAAATCGAGCTTATTTACTGGCGAAGTTCCTTTTTTAGAATAAACAAATATCTTCCCACTAGGGCTAAGTAGTGATTCACATTCTTCTATTATTGTTATTATTCCCAATTCCTTCAAAGAATCCGCATTAATCAAGATACAATCTAAAATTGCCCCTCTAGGTCTGATATCTCTAAGGAATTCTTCAAACTTTTCAAATTCAGAAATCTCTCTACAATCTGAAGGGAAAACAATCTTCATCCAATCAGAACTTTCTAGTTCTAAGTTAGAAATATGCGGAAAATTGCCAATCTCTAAAACTATTTTTGTATCTGTTGGAATAAGAAAATTCCAACCATTCCAGACCATAATATTAAGACCCTAAAAAATATTTAAGAAGACAAAACATAAACATAAAAAATTGTTTATAATTGGAAACTAGATTTAATTTCTTTTGCTTCAAACCTTTTTACTCTATCATAAAATTTCTAATAACAGAGTCAGAGGAACATGGAAATAGAGCTAGAAAAAACAAAATCATTTTTTAGTCGATTACGAAGCGGAGTTGTTTCAGTTTTTTTCGGTCAAATTGTCCTCACAATAGGCAACTTCCTGCTCGTTCCAATCTTTCTTACTTACTGGTCACCCACAAAATATGGGGAATGGCTCACCATTTTTTCTTTAACTGCTTATCTTACTTCATTTGATCCTGGCATAAGATTAGCAATAATCAATAAACTCACTCAGTTATTTTCATTAAATAAAACAGAAGAATATCGTCTTTATCTACATTCGTCTTTCGTACTTTTCTTGTCAATTTCAATAATGGTTACACTGATTTTGATTCCGATTTTGTTTTTTTTACCTGTTCAGAAAATCCTCGGATTCAGAGAAATAAGTCCTATCGAAACTAGATGGGTCTTCTTTTTATTGTCAATCCAGGTCTTATGGGCATTGCCAGCAGGCATGGTTACAGCGATTTATAGGACAAATGGAAATTTTTCAACTTCTCAATGGTTCGCTAATGCAAGACAGTTTATCTCTATTGGACTTATTCCAACTGTACTTCTGTTAGGAGGAGACATTATCACAGTTGCGACAAGTCAAACGGTTGCAACCTTTTTAGTTTTCTTTGCTGTTTGGGATATCAAAAGAAGATTCCCTAATCTATCTCCGGGAATCAAGAAAACTTCCTTAAAAGTCCTATATAAAATGTTACCCCATGGTATTTACTTCTTCCTTCTAGACTTTTCGCTAGTCCTACTTCATCAAGGAAGCGTAATTTTGATTTCAATAGAACTTGGTGGCACTTTTGTAGCTCTATTTGTCGTAAGCAGGACATTAGCAAATTTAATTAGACAATTTACTCGTTCTTTTCTAATGCCATTGTGGCCAGAAATAACAAAAATGGAAATTTTGGACGAACAGGAGAAACTCCAGAGATCTCATAGATTAATCGTTTGTATTTCAACTTCATTATGTATCATCTTTATCTCAACCCTTTGGTATGAAGGGAGCAATGTTATCTCATTTTGGACAAAAAACAAAATCCAACCAGACTTAATCCTATTCAGACTTTTGATGTTATATATACTTTTTCAGACTCCTTGGATGTCGAGCGCTCTACTTTTAAAAGCGGCTAACAAACACAAACAAATTGCTAAATTGCAATTGTTTTCAAGTTTTATTGGATTAATTTTAGCCCTATTTTTAATAAAATCTCACAAACTTCATGGACTAGTTATCGCATTAATAATTGGAGAATTTATTTGTTGTTATTTTTGGATAATAAAAAAAACATGCCTCCTAACAAACGAAAACTTCAAGAAATTCATAACAAATTTATGGGCCGGTATTTTATCACTAGGAATTCCTTCGCTACTTATTTCATGGGTAATAAATCATTTCACAAACCTCAACACACCACTTCGTATACTTACAACTCTTATATGCACATTGATTTTAGTAGCTTTTGGAACTTGCCAAATCTGGCTCAAGAAAGAAGAAAAAAAAATAATCGCAAGAAAATTAAAGTTCTTTTTCTATAATCATCCATAACCTCAAACTATTTCAACAAACAATGAACTTTCTGCATTTTGCCTACCAACAAAAAAAATATTTATGTAACATAATAAAAATTTGATTATTATCACTCGAATTTAACTTATTTTAACTGATACTGAGAAAAAGATGCGAAACGTTTGTTTAGTCGGAGTCGGGTACTGGGGAAAACACTTATGTCGTAACTTGTCAGAAATTGGATGTTTACATTCCATTGTTGATACTGACAAGAAGATTGTTTCCCAAGTCAAGAAAAAATATTCTTTAAACACATCCTATCCAAATATAGAAGAAGCTATTTTGGACAAAGAAATTGATGCATTTGTAATATCTGCTCCACCTAAATTTCACTACCAAATAGCTACAAAAGCACTAACAGCACGAAAACACGTTCTGATAGAAAAACCCTTCACTCTTAGTTCCAAAGATGCTAGCAAACTTGCTAACTTAGCAAAAAAAAACAAGTTGACACTTATGGCTGGATTTACATTCCTATATAACGAAGCAGTGAGGAAGATAAAGGAATTTATAGAATCAGGAGAATTAGGTGAGGTTTTCTATATTTTCACACAAAGATTAAATTTCGGCATTGTTCGTTCGGACGTTGATGTTAACTGGAATCTAGCTCCCCATGATATTTCAATTATCTTATACCTTTTCGACCAAATGCCAACTGAAATAAGAACTCAAGGTATTTCACAATTAAAAAAAGGGGTACTAGACATTGCGTTTACCTCTCTTAAATTTAAGAAAAATCTTACTGCATATATTCATTCTAGTTGGATTAACCCAACCAAGACAAGAGGCGCAACTATCGTAGGAACAAGGAAAATGCTAGTTTATGATGATACTTCTTTAGATTCAAAAATTAAAATTTACGACAGGGGATTCGGGAAAAAAGGAAAGAATTCTTTAAATTTTGAAGATTTTATTCAGTTCCAATTATTAAACAAAGAAGGAAATGTTTTTACTCCTGAAATAAACTTTGAAGAACCACTTAGAATCGAGTGTGAACATTTCATAGATTGCATAAATGAAAAAGAAAATTGTTTATCAAATCCCAAAAAAGCTATACAGGTCTTGAAAATTCTTGAAGCAATGGATAAATCTGCTTCGAAAAATGGAACTCCTGTAAAACTAAGGTGATATTTAATGAGTACGAGACTATTTATTTCTGGAGAAGTAATCGATTTTTTTTTCAACAATTCTGATACAGAATTGGATGCAGAAGAATTAATTCAGAAATTGCAAGATGACAAATACGAATTATGGTCTTCTAACTTCATACTGATAAAATCTAGCATTGAAAACACCCCTGACTGGGCAAAAAAAATAATCGCATCTGCTACTATTTGTAATTTACAACCCAATAGCTTGATTAAATATTTAGAAAAAAAAGAAATAAGCTACATTAAAAACGATGAAATACGAATTTGCAATAACATCAATCAAGCTTTTATCTTAACACTTGAAAAGGGAGCTTGGAAAAAGTCAGGACTCAACGCAATAGAGCTATCAGAAATTAGCGAATTGAAAAAGAAAGAGGATGTTCCACTAGTTGACTTAATAGGGCAATACTCTTCAATTTCATTTGAAATTAACGAAGCCATTTCCAATACTATTTCACGTTCTAATTTTGTAATGGGTGAAGAAGTACTTAAATTTGAAGAAGAATTTGCCAATTTTTGCAATGTAAAACATTTTATTACTACAGGAAGTGGAACAGATGCGATTCATTTAGGTTTACGAGCACTTGGAATAAAAAAAGGAGATGGTGTATTAACTGTTTCTCACACATTTTTTGCAACTGCCGAATCTATTATCATGTGTGGGGGAATACCATTTTTTATCGATATTAATCCAAAAAACTATTGTATTTCTATAGAATCTTTAGAAAAATTTATTCAAGAACAGTGTTTTAAAAAAGACGATGGCTCTCTAATTCACAAAGAAAGTAATACTTCAATAAAGTCTATACTGCCCGTTCACCTATATGGTCATCCAGCAGAAATCGAAAAATTAATACCAATCGCAAAAGAGAACAATCTCACTCTAATTGGTGATGGAGCGCAATCTCACGGATCTAAAATCAGAATCAACAATAAATTCCGGGATATTTCTTCACTCTGCGATGGCACTGCATTTAGTTTCTATCCTGGAAAAAATTTAGGCGCTTTTGGTGATGGCGGTGGATTAGCGACAAACGACTCTGAGTTAGCAAAAAAAATAAGATTATTGAAAGACCATGGAAGGACTAATAAATACGAACATACTATCTACGGATGGAGTAGCAGGCTAGACGCTATTCAATGTTCTATACTTAGAGTAAAACTAAAATATTTAGAAGAATGGACTATCAAACGAAGAAAAGCTGCAGAGAAATATAATGAATTACTTAAAAAAGTAGACCAAGTTATATGTCCGATCTCTACAGATGATTATTATCACGTATACCATCTTTATGTTATCAGGGTGCATGAAAACAAAAGAGATGAGTTAATCAACTTTCTAAGAGAAAATAAAATTTTTGCTGGGATACACTATCCTATTCCACTTCACTTACAACCCGCATTTGAAAATATAAAAAACAACTCTACATTACCAAATACGGAAATTATATCTAAACAGGTTTTAAGCCTTCCCCTTTTTCCGGAGATAAACTTCAAACAACAAAAATTAGTTACAAAAAAGATTCAAGAATTTCTATGTTAAATAGTTGTATAATGCCTAATTATTTTTGGACTATTACCATTTAGAGAAGAAAATGAAGAAAATCTGCTTTTTAGGATCAAAAAAAATAGGTTCTGAATGTTTACAACATATCTTCAACAAAAAGAATGAACTAGACATTGAGATATCTTACGTTTTGACGAACCCTAGAGGAAAAGAGATAGAACAATTTTGCATTCAAAATGGAATAAAAATACTAAAAGACCTTAATACACTCAAAGATTCTGAACCATTCGATATTGGTATCTGCGTTCAATATGAAAAAATACTTAAAAAAAAACATATTGATAAAGCAAAAGAAATTTTCATTAACTTACATATGGCTCCCCTTCCAGAATATAGGGGGTGCAACCAATTCTCTTTTGCAATCCTAAACAATGATGACATTTTCGGTGCAACAATTCATCAGCTTACAGAACAAGTTGATGGTGGGGCAATAATTTTCGAAAACCGATTTAAAATACCAAAAGATTATTGGGTTGAAGACCTATATAGTTTGACGGAAATGAAATCAATTGAACTTTTCAAAAATTCTCTGCCAAAAATTATATCTAATGATTTTTCTCTGATTCCACAGAATGAATTAGAAAAATCTAGAAATTCTTCTTTCCATTACAGGAGTGAAATAGAAGATATAAAAAAAATTGAACTAGACTGGCCAGAAGAAAAAATAAAAACTCATATCAGAGCAACATCGATGCCCGGGTTCTCGAAACCATATACTTTAATAGAAGGTCAGAAAATTTTTTTCACAAAAAAAGACGATAAAAGTTAAAAACTAAATCCGCCAAAAGGAACTCCTTAGAAGATTGGAATCTAAAAACAATACTTCCTACCCTACAAGAAGACTTACTAACGGACCCAAACATCATTTTTTTGGGTTTCACGATCTTTGTCCATGGAGTTCAGATCGCCGATATGTAATTTCACTTCAAACTAATTTCATTGACAGACCTCCAGTATATTCAGACAAGGCTGTCGTCGGAGTAATAGATCTTAATGAAGATTGCAAATTCAAAGAGATTGCAACAACTAATGCGTGGAATTTTCAACAAGGTGCTAGACAACAATGGTTCCCGAAAAATGAAAGGGAAATTATTTACAACGATCTATTAAACGATAGATTCTGCTCTATAAAAATAAATATAGAAACTCTTGAAAAAGAGATCTTTGAATGTCCTATATATGCCATTCATCCAAATGGAGAATATGGTTTAGGAATCAATTTTGAAAGGCTCTACGAAACAGGGGGATATGGCTACGATTCTCAAAAGAAGAATACATCTTTTGTTAACATTCCAGATAATGATGGCATTTTTCGTATTGATTTCTCTACTGGAGAAAAAAAACTTGTGATTTCTATTTCAGATGTTGCCAAAACTGGGAATTACGACATAAGTAAAACTAAAAACCACTTCTTGTCACACATAACATTCAATCCCAATGGTTCAAGAATTGCTTTTTGTCACAGATACTGGGCAGAAGATGGCGGTTCACCTATACGACTTTGCACAAGCAACACTGATGGTACTGATCTCCATATTTTTCCAATTACTGTTACTCACTTTAATTGGCTAAATTCTAATCGAATCTTAGCATTTGGGAGAAACAGACCGTGGATTTCGAAAATAAGGAGTCATAACGTCTTTTCTCTTCCAATTTTCAGACAACTTCTGACATTAATAAGAAAAACGAGATCACATGTAAGACAACAGTTAGTAGGTGACAGATATTTCCTTTTAACAGACAAAGAGAAAATAACGGAATCAATTGGAATTGGAATTCTTGCAGATGACGGACATCCCATGCCTTCTCCAAATGAAAGGTTTTTTGTTACTGACACATATGCTGATTCTGAACATTACAGGCAATTAATCGTTTATGACTTAAACAAAAAAGCAAAGCATATAATTGGCAATTATTACTCTCTTCCGAGCAAGGAAAACTTCAAAGAACTTAACTGGGACGAAAGTGCAATGAGATCGGACCTTCATCCCAGATGGAATAAAGAAGGCACTCAAATATGTATTGACTCTGTACATGAAGGAACTCGTCAGATATATATTGTTGATGTAGAAGATTTAGTTTCAATCTAATTTATTAGGACAAAAATGAAAATTGTCGTTATAGGTCCTCAACATCCTGATTCACTTCCTAAGTGCTCAGCAGAAACATTTAGAGCTCTTGGAAATGAGGTCTTAACTGTAGACGAAAGAAAAGTATTGAAAGTCTCTTTAGACAAGGATCTAAGTAGAGGAAAAATGAAAAAATGGTCTATCTTAAAACTTCGGCTTGCAGACTACGCGATGAAAATATTTCCAAATTTTGAAAATAAGATATACAACCGTATTGCTGACCTCTCAGCAGATTTCCAACCCGATCTTGTCATAACACATAGCACTTGGGTTCCACCAGAATCACTATTGAGACTCAAGAAAAATACAAACGCAAAAATAGTCTGTTGGTTTCCGGACCATCCTGGAAATCTTGGAAGACAATATTTACTTTCTGGCTGTTACGACTACTTATTTTTCAAAGATAAATATCTTGTCAGCATGGCAAAAAGAATTAATCAAAATGCTGCTTACCTACCAGAGTGCTGTGAACCAAAATGGCATAAAAGAATAACCCTTTCTGAAGAAGAACTCAAAAAATATACATGCGACGTAACGATCGCAGGGAATCTTTATTATTACAGGGCTAAAATTTTTGAAGAACTTTCTAAATACTGTGACGTGAAAATATGGGGGCCCCCTATTCCCAGATGGTTGAAAACAAACCTCAATAAATTTCATCAAAATCAACTTGTTACTGAAGAAGAAAAAGCCAAGGCTTTTTCCGGAGCGAAAATTGTAATAAATACATTTCAAGGTGAAGTTGAAGGAATAAATCTTAGAACTTTTGAAGCTGCTGGATGTGGAGCATTTCAGATATGTGAATATCGAGAAGAAATAGAAAAATTATTTATTCCTGGAGAAGAAATAGAAACTTTCAGGAATTTAGATGAACTCAATGAAAAAGTTAAATTCTATCTTGCAAATCCGGAAAAAAGAAAAGAAATAGCGGATAAAGGATACAAAAGAGCACATGAAGACCACACTTACACAAAACGTATTACCGAACTATTGTCTATTATAAAAGAACTTTGATGAAAAAATTAAATCAATCGACCAAAACTATACTTCTAAAATCAATTCTCGAAAGATTCAATATCGAAAATGTCCCCTATTGTATACTCAGAAATCATGAATTGCTTCCTGAAGAATTTCGAAACGATATAGACATTCTTATAGAAGAAAGCTCGAAAAAAGTCGTTGCGAATATCATTCAAGATTGCGCAGAAGATTTGAATTGGGATTACAGACAAAGAGGAACTAATCTGTATTTTCTATTATTTTATTTAGATGAAAACGATCTTGATTTCTTTAGACTTGACATTGTAACCAAACTGGAATCTGGAGGTGTTGAATATTTTCCTGCTAAAAGATTTTTAGAATCGAATAAAATTTCGAAAAAAGGATTTAAGATTCCTGACCCAACCTTGGAGTTGTTTCACATTCTCGCACATTTTCTTCTTGGGCCAGAATATAATAGAGATAAATATTCTGATAAAATTAGTTCACAAATTCAAAATAAAGACATAGATTGGGATGTCTTTTATACATCTCTTAAAGAAATTTTTCCCGTTAAAATTCCTGAAACTTTAATACGAAATTTTCAAACTAAAAACACTCGTACAATATTGAATAGGAAATATTTTTACAAATATCTCATGTTATTTAAACTAAAAAGATTGTATTTCCCATTTTTCCAATTTTTCAAAAAATGGTTAAACCGAATTTATAGATATAGTTTTCCAAAAGGAAAATTTATTGTCCTTATAGGACCAGATGGATCGGGAAAATCCACCGCATCAAAATCTGTTGTTGAACTAATACAGATGTTTCATTTTTTATGTGCGCACATACATTTAGGATTTAGGCCTGCTTTCTTACCTACTAAGAGAGAAATTCTGTTTTGGAGAAAAGAACTACCTTCAAAAAACAAAGAGAAAAATGACAAAAAACTTAAAACAAATCCAAAAAATAAAATGGGATACTTAAAATTTCTTTACTATTCAATCGACTATCTTTTTGGCTATTTAATAAAGATAAGACCAATTTTATGCAAAAAAGGATTCGTAATTACGGAAAGATACTTTTCAGATTATTTAGCAGGTACAAGGAAAAATCCTAAAGTTACTACTCCAAATTGGTTCATAAAATTAATTTACTTTTTTTTACCTAAACCTTATATGGTAATAATGCTATACGACATCCCTGAGAGAATTTTTGAGAGGAGAAAAGAACTAAGTATTGATGAAATAAAAGAACATATTGAAAAATATAAAAAGATTGATATGAAACAGAAGAAATTATTAGAAATTAAAACAGATGTCCCAACTTACAGAATTGCGGTTCAAATTTTAGATGCAATTTTGGGAAAAGAAATTTCAAAAAGGTCATAAATGAGAAAGAATTACAAATTAGCGGTCCTCACCTCTCATCCTATTCAATATCAATGCCCTTTATGGAAGAGATTATCTGAACATCCAGAAATCGATTTAACTGTCTACTATTGTTCTGACTTTGGCATAAAAGAGCAATTTGAACCAGAATTCGGTGTGAAATACAAATGGGACTTGAAACTACTTGATGGATATAAATCAATTTTTTTAAAAAACTATTCTCCAAAACCAAGTTTTAACCCAATATGGGGGAAAATAAATCCAGGTATTGCTTATGAGTTGATAAAAAAAAAGTATGATGGAATTTTTGTACATGGTCATTTTGCTACCACGAATCTAATAGCTTTCATCACGTCTAAATTAACCGGAACACAAGTTCTTTTAAGAGCAATTGCTTCAAACTTTTACGATAATATTGTTCAAAGAAATAAAATAATACTTACAGCAAAAAAACTATACCTAAAAATTGTATACAAATTCTTAATAGATTCCTTTCTTTCTATAGGTTCAAGAAACAAAGATTTTTTCATAAGTTATGGGATCGCTAATGAAAAGATTTTTCATTGTCCATATGCAGTCGATAATAAATATTTTTTTAAAAAATCAGAATCATTTTTTAAAAACCGAAAAGAAATCAGAAAAGAACATGGAATCAATGACTCGACTACAGTGTTACTTTTTGCATCTAAATTAATCACTAAAAAATGTCCGCTAGATCTATTAAGAGCATACAAAAAAATCAATGACCTTCCAAACAAACAGCTACTAATTATAGGTGACGGACACCTAAGAAAAACTATGGAAGAATTCGTTCACAAAGAAAAATTAAATAACGTTTCCTTTCTTGGATTTCAAAATCAAGAAAACATGGTGAAGTACTACTCAATTTCAGATATTTTCGTTAGAACTGATCTTCCCGACAAAGGAGATTGGGGAGCAACTGTTAACGAGTCCCTTGCGTGTTCATTGCCTGTAATCTCTACTAATGCACTTTCCTCTCAAGCTGATTTAATTAAGAACGGGGAAAATGGTTATGTGATAGAAATAGGCGATACTGATAAACTAGCAAGTCACTTAAGAGAATTAATAGAAAATCCAAAAAAACTATTTGATATGAGAAAAAAAGCTAAAGAGATAATGAATTCATGGAGTTATGAAGAAGATGTCATTGGAATTTTAAATGCTCTAAAAAATCATCGTTAAAAATAAGCTCTTGAAAAAATTCTAATTATAAGGTTACTCAATGTGTGGCATAGCTGGAATCATTTCTAAGAAAAGCAGTTACAACACTACAGATATCTTAGAAAAAATGATCAGTATTCAAAAACACAGAGGTCCTGATAGTAATGGGAAAAAGATTCTCTTACATAATAATTGGGAAATAGGCCTAGGACACACTAGACTATCGATTATTGATTTAAGTCATAATGCAAATCAACCAATGACAGACACAAGAACTTTAAATACAATATGTTACAATGGAGAAGTTTACAACTATTCTAGATTAAGAAATGAGATGCAAGAGAAATCGGAATGGAAATCGACTAGCGATACAGAGGTAATTCTGAAATGTTTCAATCAATGGGGTATAGAATGCCTTGAAAAAATTAGAGGCATGTTTGCATTTTCAATTTGGGATCATCAGAGAAAAACATTAATTTTGGCTAGAGACCAATTTGGAATCAAACCCCTTTACTTTTACTATAAAGAAAACCAATTTATCTACTCCTCAGAAATTCGTTCCTTACTTGCAAGTGAATTAATTCCTAGAAAACTTAGTCAACAAGGACTTGAATCATATCTGGAATTTGGTTCAGTAATTTCTCCAAATACAATAATAGAAGATATTTATTCATTAATGCCTGGTGAGTACCTTGAAATTAAGTTAGGAGATTCTCTAAGTATAAGGAAAGAAAGTTTTAGAGGTAAGAAAACATCAAAAGAAAAAGAAATCAGTCTAAAAACATATTCTGAGACTTCAAAAGATTTATATAATATTTTAAGAGATTCTGTAAGTTCTCACTTAATGAGTGATGTCCCTCTTGGGGTATTTTTATCAGGAGGGATAGATTCTAGTACAATTGTTGCCCTTATGCATGAGACAAACAAAAAGCCTATCAACACTTTTAGTGTCGTGTTTGAACAAAAAAAATATACCGAAAATATCTTCGCAAAACAAATAGCAAGAAAATACAAAACAAATCACTCTGAAATTCTACTTTCTGAAAGTGAAATTCTTAATATGACTCCAGAAGCCTTAGATTGTATGGATCAGCCTACAATGGACGGGGTAAATACCTATGTAATATCTAAAGCTGTGAAAAAAGCAGGTATTACTGTAGCTCTATCAGGCCTTGGCGCAGATGAATTGTTTGCCGGATATTCGAGTTTTTCAAGAATATCTAAACTAAACTATTTGAAATACATACCAAACATACCAAAAAGATTACTCGCAAAATCAGCACAACTTCTATTCAGAAATTCAACCAATAAAATGAAAGCTTTCGAGTTACTAGGAAGCGACCCTAATATTCATTCACTTTATAAAATATCTAGACAACTTCTAAATCAAAATGACAGACAAGCACTACTTCCAAATATAAAACATGCTGCAACTTCTTCTGCCATCGAAGGATATGCAAATGAAAATGATTTAGATCCAGTCAATCTGATGTCAGAATTAGAAATGCAAGGATACATGACTAACACTCTTTTGAGAGATACTGATTTTATGAGTATGGGAAATTCACTAGAAGTAAGAGTGCCCTTTATTGACAAAGAGGTCTATAATTTCGCATCACAAATTCCAGGAAAGTGGAAAATTAAAGATAGAAGATTAAAATCAATTTTGATAGATTCTATGGGTAATCTAATACCAGAAGAAATAAAAAATAGAAAGAAAATGGGATTCACTCTACCTTTTGATCAATGGCTTCGAACATCACTCAAACAGAATGTAGATGAGGTTTTAATTGGGGGAATAGAAATACAAGAGAAATTAGGATTATCTCCAGAAAAAATATCTGAGATCTGGAGTTCATACTTGTCCTCTTCAAATGACTCATTTTGGTCTAGACCTTGGGCACTTTTTGTTCTAATTCGTTGGTGCGATAAAAATAGAGTTGAGTATAATTACTGATTTTCAATAGAATGAGATGTCTTTTTTCAATTACTTGTGGAAATCTCTTTTAAGAAAAATAAAAACTCGATAATTGTTTACAAGAAAAGGAATATCATTTGTCAGACTTTCTAGTTACTGGTACTTCAGGATTCATCGGTTCAAGAGTTTCTGAAATCCTATTACAGGAAGGACATCTTGTAATTGGGATAGACAACTTAAATAATAGTTATGACAATAGACTAAAAAAATGGAGGCTGAAGCAACTAAAAGAATTCTCTAATTTTATATATGAAGAAATTGATATTTATGACCACAAGATATTAGACAAATTTGTATCAAAAACAAAAAGAAGTTTTGAAGCCATTATTAATCTTGCGGCTCATGCTGGTGTGAGAAAATCAGTGGAGAATCCTCGTATTTATTATGAAACAAATGTGTTAGGAACACTCAATCTTTTAGAATTATGCAAAAAATTTGAAATAGGAAAATTTGTTCTTGCATCAAGCTCTAGTATTTATGGAGAGTCTGATATAATTCCTTTTTCAGAGGAGAACGATACAGATATTTTCCTATCACCTTATGCTGCTTCCAAAAAATCAGCTGAGGACCTCTGCAAAACATATAATTATCTTTTTGGAACAGATATTAGCATCTTACGATTTTTTACTGTGTACGGTCCTGCAGGAAGACCGGATATGAGCATCTTCAGGTTCATAAAATGGATAATCGAAGGTGATCCAATTCAGATATATGGTGATGGTCAACAAAAAAGGGATTTTACCTTTGTTGATGACATTGCAAAAGGAACAATCAACTCCCTTAGAAGGGTTGGTCTTGAAACTTTCAATCTTGGCTCTGACAATCCCATTAAATTACTAGACGTTATCTCAATAATTGAACAAGAAACGGGAATGAAGGCAAACTTAGAGTTTAAGGATAAATTTGAAAGCGATGTTTTTGCCACATGGGCTAATATTAAGAAGGCTAAAGAAATACTGAATTGGGTTCCAAAAACTTCATTTATGGATGGAATAAAAAAAGTAGTGGCTTGGCATCTAGAGAATAAAGAGTTTGTTCGTCAAATAAAAATTTAGAACTAAAGAAAATCTTTAACACTCACTGTTCTTCTTGATTTTGAACTTTCTGATGCAGCATGCACAACAGCAAGAGATTCATGTGCAATTTTTTCATCAACTTCAGGGCTTTTATCTTCTCTGACACAAATTGCGAAGTCATCAAGTGCATCACGAAACATATCTCCTTCAACCATATCAGAGACTGTATCTTCTCCTAAAGGATCTCTATCAACATGCAATCTAATGGGCAAAGGAGATTTAGAAGGATCTCTCCATTGCTGACCTGTAATTCGAAAATGCGCAACGCCTTTTGTTCCATGAACATTCATGTGAAAAGCCCAAGGACACGACCAGCCCGAACCCACATACGAAAGAATTCCTGAATCATGCTCCATGATAATCATAGATGCATCTTCTACCTCTGCTTTTGTATGAATACTTCTCAAAACAGCCGTTACTTCCTTAATAGGTCCATGCATAAATCTCAAAGTATCAACATGATGAATAGAGAGTTGAATAACTACACCTGTAGGATTCAGTTTTGGGTCTGATCTCCACAAATCTGGGGTTAGTTCAAGTCCCCTTTCAGTACAAAAATTACTTTCATTTATAGAAATTTCGCCCAATTCACCTTTACTGATGAGATTTTTCATTTCCCTACAAACTGACAACCTTCTAGCACTATGTCCAATTGCTAGCTTCACACCAGACTTACTTATAATATCTACTATTCTCTTGGAATCTTCTAAATTATGTGCAATAGGTTTTTCACAGTAAATATGTTTGCCCGCTTCAGATATTGCCTGTATGTGTTCCCTGTGTGCATAATTTGGAGTAGTTAAAATAATGGCTTCAATTTCATCATCTTTTAAAAATTCTTCAAAAGAACTTGCTTCTCTGGTTCCATAAGATTCCATAAAATTTTTTCGCTTCTCCTTAGTCCTACTAAAGCATGAAACTAACTCGATCTTACCACCACGTTCCGCTGCATTTGCCAAAACATTTGCCCAACGACCTAAGCCCATTGAAGCTACTCTTATCTTTTCAAATGTCATCTTAAGTTTTACCTTTCAAAAAAGAAATTTTTAAATACCTATTTGGAAATTTGGATAATCAGTTTCTCTTAAAGAATTTTCTGCAGAAGAGCAGAGATCTGCAAGAGTTATTCTGGAGAGTGTATCGTGAATAGATACCTCTAACTCTTTCCATAAAAACTGGCTACCTAAACTAGCCATATCCTCATTACCGGAACATTTCACATCTTCAGATTTATTTATTCCTTCAACAGGAACAATTCCTTCACCCACTGAAAAAAGCAACGTTTTCATGTCAATCTCATTAGCTGGTTTTGCAAGAACATATCCCCCTCCGGGTCCTCGAGTACTTGCAACCAAACAGGATCTTCTCATTTTCACAAAGAGTTGTTCTAGATAACTCTGACTAATATTTAATTTTCTTGCAATCTGAGACAAGGAAACAGGTTCTGATTGAGAAAGAAGCGCCAGTTCAACCATTGCCATCACAGCGTATCTTCCCTTTGTCGATACCTTCAAACTACACCTCTGAATTCCAATAATTAATTATCTACAATATCAAAAATCCCTTCCACAAAACCCTTCTCGTTTTTGTCCCATGCGAAAACTTTCGTTTCTTTTATTACATTTTCATAAACACTAATAACGACATGTTCAGCATCAGGGAAAGTAGGGATATCTCCAAAAGGAACTGCAGCATTTTTATCTTCATCCGAAAAATATGAATCTTCATCAGGATGACTATGAAAAATACCTATTAAAATCTTCCCTTCTTTAGTCGAACTATCAATTCGAAGGAACTCTTTTGGCTCGATCAAGAATGCTGTTCGTGCTGTCCTTGGATAATTTTCAGGATCCAATTCGTGCATTTCATTTTGAATATTGCGACACAAAACAATTTCAAGATCATCTGTTTCATAACTTTCTTTGTTCGGTCCTAGAATCAAACCACAACACTCATCTGGATAATGAGAAATTGCGTGATCAGAAATCAAATCTGATTGTTCTTTTGAAAGTTTCAATTACATCCTCGATTTAGGTGCTAAGATAACGATCTCCACCATCAGGAAAGATTGTTACTATCACCCCTTTTTTAATAGTCTTCGCAACTTCTCGAACACCAACTAAAGCGGCACCAGCTGAATGTCCAACAAATAAACCCTCTTTCCGAGAAATCTTCTCTGCAAAATCATAGCTGGATTCTGTATCTGCAAGAATCAAATTGTCATGAACCATGTCATCATAAATACCTGGTCTAATAGATGAAGGGATGTGTTTCATTCCCTCTAAACCATGAAATGGCTCAGAAGGCATAACAGCATGAATTTTCACATCTGGTTTATTCTTTTTCAGACCTCTGCCAGTACCCACCAAAGTCCCTGTAGTTCCAAGGCTCGCAACAAAATGTTGAACTCTCCCATCTGTTTGTTCAAGAATCTCTATAGCGGTCGTTTTTTCATGAGCTAGTGGATTAAAAGAATTATCATATTGGCATGGCATAAAAAAAGCATTAGGATTTTCTTCGTACAATTTCCTTGCTAATCTTTGGGCTCCATCTGAACCTTCCATTGGACTTGAAAAAATCAGATCTGCACCGTATCCCTTTAATGTTTCTATACGCTCAGAAGTTGCATTCTCAGGAATTACAAGCGTAACCGGAATATTTAATGCAGCACCAACCATCGCATATGCAATACCAGTATTACCACTAGTAGAGTCTAACAATACCTTGCCGGGGCAAAGATCTCCAGAATTTATTCCTTCCTTCACCATATTGAACGCTGGCCTATCTTTTACAGAACCTCCAGGATTAAACCATTCTGCCTTTCCATACACCTCCACTTCAGGAAATTCATTTTTAAAAAGATCAACTTTCAAAAGTGGAGTATTTCCAATCAACTTAAGTATTTGGCATTTTTCAACATCTTTGAACGCTTTTACAGATGACTCGATTCCAATTCTACTCATGAGAAATCCTTCGCAAAATCAACTACTACTCATAATTATTACTCGGGCCAGAGTGGTCGACCCCACCAGTTAAAAACCACCAGCAATTGCAGGAATAATAGAAATTTCGTCATTCTCATTCAAAGAAGTTTCTTCTCCCTGCAAAAATCGTATATCCTCCTGATTAACATATATATTTACAAATCGTCGTAATCTTCCCTCTTCATCATACAATCTACTCTTTATACCAGGGCACTCTGCATCTAAGGCTGAAAGAGCATCTTTTACATTTTCTCCTTTGACCTCAACTGTTTCTCTATTTTTAGAAAATTCTTGCAGAGGGGTCGGAATTCTAACAACAACAGCCATATTTTTCTCCCATTAAAGTTACAAACCAAAAAATTACCCAAAATAGGGTTCTAAACTATAATAGCGTTCAGCACTATCAGGCAACATTACGACTACATTTTCTTCCCTAGACATTCGACTAGCTAACGATATCGCTGCGCAAGTTGAAGCACCTGAAGAAATCCCCGCAAGAATTCCTTCTTCTTTACTTAACGCTTTTGAGAAATCGTAGGCATCCTGATCAGAAACTGTGTTGATTTCATCTATTAAATCTACGTTCAAAACGTTTGGCACAAAACCAGCACCAATTCCCTGTATTCGATGTTGCCCTGGTTTCTTCCCTGATAAAACCGCACAAGCTTCCGGTTCTACGGCAACTATTTTTGTGGAATCGTTAACAGATTTCAAAACATCGCCAACACCAGTAATAGTTCCTCCGGTACCAACACCTGCAACAAATGCATCCACCTTTTTTTGTCCCATATCACGGAGTATCTCACGAACAGTATAGTTTCTATGCACTTCAGGGTTAGCTTGATTATTAAACTGTTGAGGCATGAAAAAATCAGGGTTTTCAGACACAATTTCATTTGCCTTTATTACAGAACCATACATCCCCCCATTACTATCACTTAAAATGACTTCTGCTCCATATTTCTTGAGTATAGTTCTTCTTTCATCGCTCATACTTTCACTTAATACTATAATCACCTTGTATCCTAAAACAGCTCCTACCATCGCTAATCCAATACCAGTATTTCCACTAGTAGGTTCTATTATGGTAGAACCTTTGGATATGCGACCCCTTTTTTCAGCATCCAGAATCATATTCAAAGCTATACGATCTTTTATACTCCCACCTGGGTTTAGTTGTTCAATTTTTGCAAAAACTCGAGCGCCTTTACTATCAGGAAGCTTATTCAACTCTATTAAGGGCGTTGAACCAATTCGTTTTAAAACACTTGGAAGAGCTCTAGAAACTTTAGGGGGCCTACCTCTAATACCAGAAGGGCTCATTAGTTAATCCTCTAATAAAATAAAAACGACACAACACTATTATTCCTAAACATTTTTGTCAAGAATATATTTTAATTCATATATTGCATTTTATAATTGCATCAAATTTTTTAGTGATATATAAAAAAGTTTGAATAAACTTCATTTGAGGAGAAACTCCTTGCCAACTAAGAAGAATAAAAAAGTGTCTATAGCTTTATCTATTGCTGGTTCTGACTCCTCTGGTGGCGCAGGTATACAGGCAGACTTAAAAACGTTTACTGTCTTTGGTGTGTATGGCACATCTGTAATAACTGCTTTAACAGCACAAAATACTTCCAAAATCCAGAAAATCAAACCTGTAGAAATAGAAATTATAAAAAATCAAATTGATTCTGTTTGTTCAGATTTTGCTGTAAATGCACTTAAAACTGGAATGCTTGTAAATGAATCAATAATTAAACTTGTTTGCAAAATGATAACAAAATACAAACTTACTAATGTAGTCGTAGACCCAGTAATGATTTCCAAAACTGGAAATGAGTTATTAGATAAAAATTCTATTTCATGCCTAATAGAGAAACTCTTCCCGTTGGCAACACTAATAACACCTAACTTAGAAGAAGCGCAGGAAATTTTAAAACTCAAAGAAAAAATAAAGACAATAAAAGAAATGAAAGAAATTGCAAGATCGCTTAAAAACTTAGGACCAAAAGCAGTTCTATTAAAAGGTGGACATTTGCAAAGCGGTGCTACAGACATACTTTGTTATGGCTCTTCTTGTTATACCTATGAAGGCAAATTCATTGACACAGAAAACACACATGGAACCGGATGTACGCTTTCTTCAGCAATTACTTGTGGGTTAGCAAACGGTCTCTCTCTAAGAAGATCCATTAAGGAAGCCAAAGACTTTATACAGAAATGTATAAAGTCATCTTTTGATATCGGAAGCGGAAAAGGACCTTTAAATCATATGCACTTTTTAAAGAAAAAGAACTATTCTTAATTCTAATGAGCAAGATATCTTATTTTTTTCAAGGTATAATAGCTAGCAAAGCCATAAATTAATAGGAGACAACCATGTCAGATGAAAATATATATATCCTAGATGTTGAAGATAAAGGAAGAATATACCTTTCAAAAGAGATCATGAAGAAACTCGCGATTGTTTCTGGTCACAAGATAAAATTGGAAATTCAAGATCAATCAGCAATATTATCTAGGCACCAAATAAAAGATCCTTTCCAAGAAGCAAAAAACAAAAAGAAAGTCGAATTTAGTGACCTTTTCGAGAAACAAAAAAAACAAAAAGAACAGGCAAATAAAACATTTGAGGAAAGAGTAAAAGAAAAGCATACTTTTAGAGAGGAAGACAAAAGAGATTTTTGGGATTAACAACTTAGAATGAAAAAAAATTATTTAAAGTTTAAAACCTGTTCCAACCATAATCTTCGATGACTTTCTCAACGACTCAAGATAACGATTATACAAAAGATTCTTTTTCTCTTCCAAAACTCTCTTTCTAATTTCTTTTTTCTGCTTGTCAAAGTTCTTCATGTCACTTTCAGGATCTCGTAAAACTTTATATAAAACAAATTTGTCAGACAGGATGACATTGCCAAATTTATTTTTTCCCAAAGAAAACAATAAGGAAATTTCTTTCCTATTACCTTGGAAGAATTTTGGAACACCTGATCTCGAAAATTTCTTTACACTTAATATTTCTACCTCAAAATTTTTTGAAATTTTCTCTAATGAGTTATTTCCTGCACTCAATTCCTTCAGATATTTCCCTGATTCTTCTTTAGCTAACTTAGCCCCTTGCTCTAATAAATATTTCTTCTTTACCTTACTCAAGATCGATCTAAATTCAGGTATTGCAGAACTCTTCTTTCCTAACAAAGAAACAAACATGACTCCATTCTTACCTTTCTTCTCAGGCGATATCTTTCTTTTATCAGACAGAGAGAAGGCAAGATCTGCAAGAAGTTCCTTGTCAGGAATAAACATCGGAGGTGCTTTTTTTTCAAAGAAACCACTCTCCCCCTCTACTAAAATACCAACTCCCGGTAGTTTCTTTTTATCCTCAAAAGCATACCTTACTTTTTCCAACATATTTTTTGCATACCCAGGAGCTTTTTGATTTAAAAGATCATTTCTAACGTGAGAACGAACTTCTTCAATATTTTTCAAACGCTCTTTCTTTCTGTCTTTCAAAAACAATAAATGAAATCCAAAAGAGGACTTAATCGGTAGGCTCATTTCACCTTTTTTAATCTTTGCTAATGACTTTCGAATTTCAGGAAGCATATCAACTTCACTGACTATTCCAAGAACTCCTCCTTTTTTTGCAGCTGGACCTTGCGAATACTCTTTTGCCATAGCCGCAAAACTCTCACCTTTTACTATTCGTTTTCTGATTGCAACAAGAGAACTCTTCAACTTTTCTAATTCTTTCTTCTTAATTCCTGGAGGCGTCTTGAGAAAAATCTGACTTAATTCCGCCTTTCCTTTCACTTTATAAAGTTGCTTTGTCTGAGAATACCTAGCCTTTATTTCTGATTCAGTGATCTTAATTTTAGATTTAACCGCATCATATGCAAGATACCACCATCTCACGTTTCTCTTTGCATCTTCTCGAAACTTTTCTTTATTTTTTTCATAAAATTCTTTTATTTTTAATTCCGTTGCAGAAATCTTTTTCTCAAAAAGATCAAAACTAAGATCAATATACTGAATTGAAATTTTGTCATTATCATACCTATAGGACTCTAGTATATCCTCTTCAGTTACAGAGACCCCAAGACCAACATAATTCCTGAGACGCTTCAGAGTAAGTTGATTTCTAATATCTTCTTCAAACATCTTAGGAGTAACACGATTTGAATCTAATAATCTGAAATATAAGCTAGAATCAAATTTCCCTGCTCTATTAAAATGAGGCATCCCTTCTATTATTGCTCGTACTTCATCTTTGGATATTGATATGCCTAATCTTTTTGATTCATTGATCTGCAACAATTCAATAATCATATTACTAAAAATACTATTTCTTAAGCCCATTTTCTTAACTAATTCTTCATTAAAAAGAGGCCCTAACTGTTTTCTCATTGCCTCTAATTTAATCGAATAACGTGCTTCAAAATCTTTAATTGAAATAGAGGAATCATCCACCTGAACAGCAATTCTTGCAGCAGAATTTGGACCATCAGAAAGTGAAAAACCACCCCAAGTGACGAAAGTCAATGCCACAAAACCTAGCAGACATTTTAAAATCAGCGAATTTCCCTTATTTCTTAAATACGTAAGCATCTTATAAATTCATCCTTCAAACTAATTTGATGTTATTGTGTGGTGAAATAAGCTAGCTTAGTGTAGGAAAAGTTGCAAGATAGCAAACTAAATAATGTCTTAAATATAAAAAAATTGATTTCTAAGGTCCTGATTTGCCTTTATTCATTGTACGTACTTGCTTTTTAAAATTGTTCATGTTACAGCATTCATACGTGTTATTAAGTTAAGTGAATTCAAAACTTTAGAGTATTTAATGTAAAGTTAGGTGTAAAATGGTTGTAAACAGTCTTCTTGGTATGTTCTCTACAGATTTAGCTATAGACTTAGGCACTGCAAATACCTTGGTTTATGTTAAAGGTAAAGGTGTAGTCTTAAGAGAACCCTCCGTAGTTACTATACAAAAAGATACAAATAAAGTACTTGCAGTGGGTGGAGATGCTAAATCCATGGTTGGAAGAACACCAGGAAATATTGTTGCAATTAGACCAATGAAAGATGGAGTAATAGCTAATTTCGACGTAACGGAAGCGATGCTTCGATATTTCACACAAAAAGTACATAATCGAAAAAGCCTTGTAAGACCTAGGATGGTAATTTGTGTCCCATCAGGTATTACTCAAGTAGAGAGAAGAGCCGTACGTGATAGTGCAGAGAATGCGGGTGCTAGAGAAGTCTACTTAATAGAAGAACCTATGGCCGCTGCTATAGGAGTTGGTCTTCCAATACAAGAACCTGGAGGAAATATGATAGTAGATATTGGCGGTGGAACTACTGAAGTCGCCGTTATTTCTCTTGCAGGTATTGTATATTCTGAATCAGTAAGAGTTGGTGGAGATGAGATGGACGAAGCGGTTATAGACTTCATCAAAAGAAATTATAACCTCCTCATAGGAGAAAGAACTGCTGAAGAAATTAAGATAGAGCTAGGTTCCGCTGATACAGTTGAGGAAATTGATGATAAAAAGAGAGAAATAAAAGGAAGAGATTTACTGGCAGCAATTCCAAAAACAATAATCATTAAAGGGGAAGAAGTAAGAGAAGCCTTATCAGGACCAGTATCGTCTATTATAGACGCAGTCAAAAATGCTCTCGAAAGTACCCCACCCGAACTTGCTGCAGATATTGTCGATCGTGGCATTTTCATGACCGGAGGAGGAAGTTTACTAAAAGGACTTGATACTCGCTTAAGAAAAGAAACCGGTCTTCCTGTAACAGTAAGCGAGGACCCACTTTCTGCTATAGTTTTAGGTACCGGGAAAGTACTCGAAGAAATTGATCTCCTCGGAAAAATAACAGACTGATTTCCAATTCAAATCAGTAACTTCTATAGAATATCCGCCTAGTTTGTTCCAGAGATTCACATGAATAATTTTCTGTACGAAAAAAAACATATTGTCGTTTTAGTTTTCCTACTTTCTCTTTCTTTTACGCTCATCACTCTAAGTATTAGGTCAAGGGACAAGTTGGCAGAAATAGAGAAAACAATTCTTTTCTTTGTAAGTCCAATTCTCAAAGTTAGCAATATCCCCAAGGAATGGACTAAAGATTTGTGGAAGAATTATTTGGATTTAAAAGACTTCAGGAAAGAAAATGTCAAAATCAAAAAACAATTACATGCATTACAAAACATCCAGAAGAAATTTTGGGAACTAAAATCAGAGATTTCGAGACTGCATACAATATTAAAGGTCAAAGAAGAAAAAGGATTTAAATACCATACCGCAAAAGTTATAGGAAAAGAAAAGAATGTATTTTCAAAAACTGTACTAATCGGCAAAGGAAGAAAACATAACATCAAACAAAATATGATCGTTATTAACTCTCAAGGCCTAGTTGGTCGTATTGATCAATCCCATCTTTATACAAGCCGGGTATTACTTATTACAGATCCAAGAAGCCCAGTTCATGTAAGAGTCCAAAGAACAAGAACACAGGGGGTTTTTTCAATGATAAATGCAACAAAAGGAATTGTTGAATTTGTTTCTAAAGACTCTGATATTTTACCAGGAGACCTCCTTATCACTTCTGGACTTGGCGAAATTTTTCCTAAAGGAATTTATGTCGGCTACGTCGTGAAATCAAAAAATGATTCCTCATTTAAAAAATTAATAGTTGAACCTGCTGTTAATTTCAACAAACTCGAAATATTAGAAATCAGGGAAGGAATCAAGAGAGATTAAAATGACTATAACGTTCACCTTGATGACAATCATCTTATCAATC
>CEOQ01103240.1_pt1 | contig 24539 bp, 22 predicted proteins | sample 361351 | NCBI WGS metagenome assembly CEOQ01 (sample SAMEA2619907, study PRJEB7988) | marine metagenome | biome: marine biome (ENVO:00000447); feature: deep chlorophyll maximum layer (ENVO:xxxxxxxx); material: "saline water (ENVO:00002010), including plankton (ENVO:xxxxxxxx)" | depth 60 m | reverse complement strand
ATTTTTTTCTGCTTCTGTTTTAATTATCTCTCTGCTCCAGGCAATCTGTTCTGTAGAACACCAATTTAATGCAATGCCATCGGCTAATTTTGCCCCAACACCGAGCATTTTAGGTCCTAAGGCGGCAAGATATATTGGTGTAGGATATTCATTTCCAGTACCTAAATTTGCGTTGTGTAGGCTTACAGTATCACCAGTATAGTTAACTGTTTGATTGTGTACTAATGGTTTAATTATAGAAAGATAATCTGTCATTAAACTCAAGACAGAAACTTTACTCAATCCTAAAGAATTTCTTGTAGCTTCTCTGTAAACTCCGCCTGAACCAATTCCAAGAATAAATTGTCCATGTGTTCTTTTGGAAATAGTAGAGGCGGTCATTGCCAAGGCAAATGGACTTCGTAAGTTTACTGGTGAAACGCCGATTCCTGTACTTAAACCAGCATCTGTATGCTCTCTTGTGGCATTCCATCTTTCCAAGCATAAAACAAAACTATCATATACTCGATGTTCCGGTGTCCAAATGCTAGTATACCCATATTGTGAAGCATATTTACTCATTTCCAGGTCTTGGTCATAACTAATTCCTAAGCTGGTATCTAGTCCAATTCCATATTCCATTATTGCCTCTTTTCTATGAATTGTTGAATATCTACATGGTTTTATAGTATGGTAGATACTCTGTTCATTGCCCGATAGTGTAGCGGTAGCACGTCAGCCTTTGGAGCTGAAATCCCTGGTTCGAATCCAGGTCGGGCAGCATTTTAACTCTCGATACAGTTTAAACGCTGTAATAAGTCTTCAGCCCACAATTCAAGTAAATGCCACATATCCTTTCCGCAGTGAGGACATTCTGTGTCACCAAATCTTAAGCGTGTAGCACAATTATTACAACTAAATGTTTCAGAAATTTTGTTTACAATTATCATTGAATGATTTGAGGATTTTTCCATGTTTCTATTATCTAGATTTATGATTTTAGGGGTTTTATAAATTCATGTAGTCGCTTGCAGGAAGTGTGTCAAGTTCTTCTTCTCTCGATTCATTTCTTCCAGTAATCTCTCGATATTCAGTGACATCTTGATTGCACGATGGACAAAATATAGTTTCCGACGATGTTAACATCATGTTTTCTTTTTTTACCGAAATTGTTTCTATTTTTGCCCTACATTCGTTTTTAGAGCAAAATATATTAATTTCTATTTCATCTCCAGCCATTTTGCCACCTAAAGATAAGTTAATTTATATAAACACTTACTTAATATACCAAAATATAAAAAACTTAACATCTGAAAAGGTCATTCATTTAATATCTGATTTACATATAAATAGTAATCAAATGAGTTTAATGTTACTATTTATTTGGAGTTAATATGAAAAATATTGGTGTTGTTTACAATAATTTAATACAAGGTACTAAAGAGGTAGCAAGAGATTTGAGTGAAAAATTTCAGTCAAAGTCTATAGGTTTCGTTTGTGATTTGGAAAATCTACCTGCAAATTCTGATGTAAATGTTTTGATAGTTGTAGGTGGAGATGGAACAATATTAGCAGCTGCGCATAAGGTATATAACTCAGAAACATCTATTTTAGGTGTTAATATGGGGACCTTGGGTTTCATGACTGAACTTAATGTCGAAGAGGCACTTTTAAATATTAACGACGAATTTATAGACCATACCCATATTGAAGAACGAAGTATGGTAGAGGCTGCAATAGTTCATTTCTCTGAAGACACTTCATCTAATTTTACCTTTCTTGCACTAAATGAAATAGTGGTAGGGAGTGGATCTGTTGCAAAGATGGCCCGAATTGAAGTTAAAGTAGACGGTCAATGGCTAACTGAATATAGGTCTGATTCCGTTATTGTTTCTACAGCGACAGGCAGCACAGGGTATTCATTATCAGCCGGCGGTCCAATATTGTATCCAACCTCTTCTGATATATTATTACAACCTGTTGCAGCTCATTTGGGTTTTGGTAGCGGTTTGGTTTTACCATCAAATAGTTTAGTTGAACTTAAAGTCATTTCAAATGGTTCTGCAGCAATTAGTGCTGATGGTATTGTTACGAATAAACTTACAAAAAACGATAAAGTTTTAGTTAAATTGAGTGATAAAAAAGTTAAATTTTTGCGCCGAAGCAAATCTTTTCATAGTTATCGCAATATTATGAAATTTTTTGGTATGAATGATTCATCAAATTAGATTGGGGTAGATTTTGGATGAGAAAACCATATCTAGTAAATTGATTTATGATGGTGAAGTTATCAAAATGAAAGTTGATACTGTTAAATTAACTAACGGTATCATTACCACACGAGAGATAATAAATCACAATGGTTCTGTAGCTATAGTTGCTCTTGATAATGATAAAGTCTCACTACTTATGGTGAGACAATATCGAAAAGCGGTTGAAGAAGCAATATTAGAAGTTCCTTCTGGAACTTTGGAGTTAGATGAAGATCCTTTGGATTGCGCTTATAGAGAACTGGAAGAAGAAACAGGCTACATTGCAAAACATATGGAAAAAATTGGTTCTATTATGATAAGTCCTGGTTTTCTAAACGAAAAAACAGATATATATTTTGCAAAGGATTTAACATTTAGCAATATCAATCTAGATGAAGATGAGATTTTGCTGGTAGAAAAATATTCTATTAAAGAAATACTTGAACTGATAAATAGAGAAATTGTAACTGATGCTATGACTATTGCTGCAATGCATTATGCTATTCAGAAGGGCAAAATTTCTATATAAGATTTTTATTTTTCATGTTAGAATAAAGTTAGTGTGTTTTTTGATTAATAAACAAAAGTGATCTGGAGATTAATATGGCAGTATATCAACACGATGTTTTAGTAGTGGGAGCTGGTCTTGCTGGTATGAGAGCTACCTTAGCTGCTCAAGAAGCTGGTGCAGATGTAGCAATGATTACTAAAGTCCATCCTGTACGTAGTCATTCTAATGCAGCTCAAGGCGGTATAAATGCTGCCCTTGAGAGTCGTGGTGATGATTGGGATGACCATGCATATAACACTGTGAAGGGTAGTGATTATCTAGGAGACCAAGATGCAATAGAAATTATGTGTCAAGAAGCTGGACCTGCAGTTGTTGAACTTGAACATATGGGTGTTGTATTTAATCGAGATGAAAACGGGCGATTAGGTACTAGGCATTTTGGTGGACAGGAAGTGGCACGAACATTTTTTGTAGCAGATATTACTGGGCAGGCTCTTTTGCATGCCTTATATGAACAAATTATGAAATATAATCCACGTGTGTATGAAGAATGGTTTGTAACCTCTCTTGTAGTTGAAGATGGTAAATGTTGTGGAGTAGTAGCTTTAGAGCTAATGACAGGGCAAATACATCTAATAAAAGCTAAGGCAGTAATACTAGCTACTGGAGGTACAGGAAGATGTTTTGAACCTAGCACAAATGGCCTCGTAGTTACTGCTGATGGTCAAGGTTTGGCTTATCAAGTAGGAGTTCCTCTTATGGATATGGAAATGGTTCAATATCATCCTACTACACTCAAAGGTAATGGGGTATTAATGACAGAGGGTGCTCGAGGAGAAGGCGGTTATCTTCTTAATTCCGAAGGTGAAAGATTCATGAAGACATATGCTCCAAATTTTATGGAGCTTGCTTCGAGAGATGTAGTTTCAAGATCTGAACAAACTGAAATTAATGAAGGTAGAGGAATTGATGGTTGTGTTCTTCTTGATTTGAGACACCTAGGTCGAGAATTGATTGAAACAAAACTTGCATATATTAATGAAGTTGCAATGGATTTTGCTAATGTAAATTTGGCTGAAGAACCATGTCCGATACGACCAGGTAATCATTACGAAATGGGAGGAATAAAAACTGATGTCCATGGTGTAACTAGTATGCCTGGATTGTATGCAGCCGGAGAATGTGCGAATGTTAGCGTTCATGGTGGAAATAGACTGGGTGCAAATTCTTTACTAGATACCGTTGTATTTGGTAAAAGAGCAGGGATCCATGCGGCAGATTATTCTAAACAAATCGAACAAATTAATGTTCCTGACTCTATAGTTTCTCTAGACGAAGGCAGAATTAAATCCTTTTTTGATAAAAAAGATAATACAGATACTCCAGCAACGATTAGATTAGCCATGGGGCAAGCTATGAACGAAGGAGTTGCAGTTTTTAGAGATGAAGAAGGAATGCAAGCAGCATATAAAACTATTTTAGAATTAAAAGATAGATATAAGCGATTAGGTGTTCATGATAGTGGGAAAATATTTAATACTAACTTATTATTTGCATTTGAATTAGGTTTTATGCTAGATACTGCAGAAACTATTTGTGTAAGTGCTTTGGCTAGAAAAGAAAGTAGGGGAGCACATTACAGAACTGATATGCCTGAACGTGATGATGAAAATTGGATGAAACATATTTTAGTACAAAATACAGGCGAAGATATGCCTGCAGTAGATTTCTCTCCAGTTACTATCACTCGTTGGGAACCACAGATTAGGAGTTATTAATATGAAAGTAAAATTAGATGTTGGTCGTTTTAATCCTGAATCTGAAGGAGATAAAAGTTTTCGACAGGAATTTGATTTAGAAGTAGAAGAATATTACACCGTTTTAGATGCTTTAATGCAAGTTAGAGATTATGAAGATCCTTCCCTTGCTATGAGATGTTCATGTAGAGCTTCTATTTGTGGATCTTGTGCGATGAAAATTAATGGGACATCTGGTTTAGGGTGTAACACAAAAATTGTGGACGTTATAAAGAAAGATGGTTCGGTAAAAGTCGACCCTGCTGGTAATTTACCAGTAGTGAAAGATTTAGTAGTAGATATGCAACCTTTTTGGAGTAAGGTTCGAGAGATAAAACCTTTTTTACAAACTAAAGGTCCTGAACCTGAAGATGAATATATTGCACCACAACAAGCTATGCTAGATTTAGTAAAACCGGTTGGTTGTATAATGTGTGGAGCATGTGTTTCTGATTGTACAGTTCTTGAAGTTGATAGTAATTTTATAGGTCCTGCAGCATTAGCAAAAGCTTCACGTTTTATAGACGATCCTCGTGATGAAATGAATTCAGAACGCTTTGCTCAACTTAATCAATATACAGGCGTATGGGATTGTACAAGATGTATGGCTTGTGTTCAAGTATGTCCGAAGGGTGTTGCTCCTATGGATCGCATAATGTCTATTAGAGACCAAATAATAAATGCTGGAATAAAGAATACTAATGGTGCAAGGCATGCTGAAGGATTTGCATCTATTGTGAAAAAATATGGGACATTGGATGAAACTCAGTTAGTTATTAAAACATTTGGTGTCTTCAATCCTATTGTTGCATTAAAGAACATTAAAGCATTATTTGGTTTATTGCCTGTTGCTTTTAGAGCATTGAGAAAAAATAAACTACCACCGGTATTCCATCATAAGATTGCTGGAGTTTCATACATAAAAAATATATTTAAGAAATTGGGTGCATAAGATGAAAGTTGCTTTTTATCCAGGTTGTGTTTCAAAGGGCGGATGCCCTGAATTGTATCCTGCCACTTTGAAAATTTGTGAAAAATTAGGAATTGAATTAGATGAACTTGAAGGCGCATCATGTACTGGTTCTGGCGTACTTCAAGAGAAAGATAGATTGCTTGGTGATGTTTTAAACGCACGTACATTTGCAATGGCAGAACAAAAAAATCTTCCTATAATGACCATTTGTTCAACATGCCAAGGTGTAATGGCTCAAGCAAATAAACGTTTAACAGATCCTGATAATCCACAGTATTTAGAAGAGGTTAATACATTTCTAAAAGAAGAAGGACTTGAATATAAAGGTACAACTGTAATTAAACATATTTTATGGATATTAGTAGAAGATTTCGGTGTGGAACATGTAAAATCTCTATTTGTTAGAAAATTGAGTGACTTAAAAATCGCACCTTTCTATGGATGTTATATTGTAAGACCCTCTTGGGCTTTAGATTTTGAAGATAATCCTGATCGACAGCAATCACTAGAAATGTTAATCGAAGCTGTAGGAGCTGAAGTTGTAGACTTTGAAGGTAAGACTCGTTGTTGTGGATTTCCTATTTTAACGATAAATGAAAAGAATTCTGTATCGATGGTTGCCAAACATACATCAACTGTTCAAGAATTAGGTGCAGACGCTATGGTAACCCCTTGTCCTCTTTGTCATCTAAATTTAGACGGATATCAACCTAAAGCAAGAAAACAATCAGGAGTTTCAATACATATGCCGATATTGCATCTCCCACAAATGATAGGAATTGCTTTAGGGTTTAGCCCTAAAGAGATGGGATTAGAACGACATATAGTTTCGACAGAAGCTATCAATAAGGTTCTTAAAGAAACTAACGCTGTTTAGTCACGTAGCTTTGATGCAGAATATGAGAAAGCTTTAATTGTTTTTTCTATATCCTCATCTGTTAAAGCCAATGACATATACAACTTGTTCCCTGGTTTCAGTATCCCTTGATTCAACATTAAATTATTGAATTTACTTAATAGGGCACTATTCCCTGTGGCGAGATCACGGTAGTTATTTATTTCTTTATTGGTAAATACAATATCAAATACCGTATTGTCCCCAGTAATCTGTGCTTCTATTTCATATTGTTGCATGGAGTCTGCTAAAGCTTTTTTGAGCTTAGTACCAATTTCATGCAGTCTATTATAAGCAGAAGGATCTTTTAATTGTTTTAATGTAGCTAAACCAGCAACAGCTGCAATAGGGTTTCCATTTAGGGTACCAGTTTGCGGAATATAGTTGTTTTGATGTAACGCACCATCATAGTGTTCCATAATTTCTTTTTTCCCAGCCACTGCTGCAAGTGGAAAACCACCTCCGACAATTTTGCCAAATGATGCCAAGTCAGGAACTACGCCAAAGAATTCTTGAGCACCTCCGTATGATAGTCTGAACCCAGTAACAACTTCATCAAAAATTAAAGGTATATTATATTTGATCGTTAATTCTCTCAACTGTTTTAGAAACCCTTCAGTTGGGGAAATAATTCTTTGTACTGGTTCAACAATAACTGCAGCTATATTATCTTTTTCTTTTTTGATAATAGATTCAGTGGTTTCAATATCATTGTATGGGGCAATTAAAACTGTTTCAGCTATTACTTTTGGTATTCCAGCTGAGTCAGGTTCAGGTTCTGGGAATTCTTTATCTAAAGTTGGAACTTGGCTCATGAGAGCATAATCATGGGAACCATGGTAGCCACCCTCAAATTTTAATATCTTATCTTTGCCAGTATATGCTCTTGCAACACGTAAACATTGGAATGTAGCATCAGTACCACTAGTGGTGAATCTTATCATTTCAGCGCAAGGTACTGCTGAACATACTTCCTCAGCTAACTCAATGATAGATTCGTTGTTTAGGAAGAATGTAGAACCTTTTTCCATTTGCGTTTGTACAGCTTTAACAACAGATTCATTTGCATGTCCAAGTATCATTGGGCCAGAACCAATAAGGTAATCTATATACTCGTTTCCACTTAAATCATATATCTTCGAACCTTTGCCATGACTTACAATAAAGCCCTGCTCAAACTTACTCGACATGTTGCCGAGATTACCAGCAGGCATGTATTTATTAGCTAATTCTTCTGATATTTGTTCCTGTTTACTTTGTGGTTTTCTGTTATACATATTACTAAGTTACTATTGCTTGCTCATTACGTCAATAAGTTCTTGGACTGCATTAGCTGATGCATTGAGGCTTGATTGTTCTTCATTGGACAGTTCAATTTGAATTATTTCTTCTATTCCTGATGCCCCAATCTTTACTGGAACACCAACATATAAGTCATTGATTCCATATTCTCCGGTCAAATAGGCAGCACAAGGTAATATTCTATGCTGGTCTAATATAATTGAATCAACCATTTCTGCAACGCCTGCAGAAGGTGCATAATAAGCAGAACCAGTTTTGAGAAGAGACACTATTTCAGCTCCTCCGTCTTGAGTTCGTTTGATTATTTCGTCTAATTTTTCTTTTGAAATTAGTTCACTAACCGGTACACCTCCAACAGTTGTGTAGCCAAGAACAGGAACCATAGTATCTCCGTGTCCACCTAGGACATATGCTTGAATATCTCGTATGGAAACATTCAATTCTTGAGCTAGAAAAGTTCTGAATCTTGCTGTATCAAGTACACCAGATTGGCCTATAACTTTTTCGCGTGGAAGACCACTCGATTGATATACCCTTTGGGCCATAGCATCTAGGGGATTAGTAACAACAATAATTATGGTATCGGGAGAATATTTTACTATTTCTGATGTGACTGAATCCATAATTTTCATATTTGTAAATAGTAAATCATCTCGGCTCATTCCTGGTTTTCTTGCAACACCTGAAGTTATTACTACAATATCTGAATTACTAGTATCTTTATAATCGTTTGTGCCTATTACTTGTGCATCGCTTCCGACTACGGGGCCTGATTCAAGCATATCTAGAGCTTTACCTTGAGGTAAACCTTCAACGATATCAATCAATACTACATCTGCATACTGTTTTTCAAAAATTCTCTGAGCAGTTGTTGCACCAACTTGGCCAGCGCCAACTATAGAAACTTTCTTTCTCATCCATTTCCTCACTTGTGTTTATTTATTTATTTAATTAGACAAAAAAGGCATAAAGGTAGTCTAATTATAAGATATCTGCTCTATTGTGTTGGAGTAATTATATCCTTAACATAGGTTGTATCACAGAGGAATATTACCATGCTTTTTAGGTGGAGTCGAGTCACGTTTATTTTGTAACATTTCAAGTGCTTTTATGATTTTTGGACGAGTTTCGATGGGATCAATGATATCATCAATATAACCTCGCCCAGCTGCCAAATATGGGTTAGCCCATTTATTCCTATATTCTTGTACAAGTTGAGAACGTAGTTCGTCAGGATTTTCACTTTTAGAAAGAGCAGCTCTTTGTAAAATATTAACAGCACCTTCTGGCCCCATAACTGCTATTTCAGCAGATGGCCATGCATAGTTAATATCTGCTCTTAAATGTTTACTACCCATAACTAAATATGCGCCACCATAAGCTTTTCTTGTAAGAATTGTTATTTTGGGGACAGTGGCTTCAGCATAAGCATATATCAATTTGGCTCCATGCCTGATAATTCCTCTATGCTCTTGATCTAAACCTGGTAAAAATCCTGAAACATCAACTAGAGTTATGACAGGTATGTTGAAACAATCGCAGAATCTAACAAATCTTGCAGCTTTTTCGGAAGCATCAATATCTAAAACACCAGCTTTAATCATTGGCTGTTGGGCAACAATACCTACAGATTTTCCGTTCATTCTAGCCAATCCGATAATAATATTTTCTGCAAACTTTTCCTGTATTTCCATAAAGTCACCATTATCAATAATTCTGGCAATTATTTGTTTCATATTGTATGGTTTGACATGATCATCAGGAACAATATTTTGTAGCTCTGGGTCCATTCTATTAATATCATCAATTGCACCATTATTAGGTACGTCATCCATATTGTTTTGAGGAAGAAAGCTTAATAATCTTCGAACTTGTTCTAAACATTCTTGTTCTGAGGAATAAGCAAAGTGAGCAACACCACTAGTAGTTGCGTGGGTAGATGCTCCCCCAAGCTGTTCATGAGTGACAACCTCACCAGTTGCAGCTTCAACAACTGAAGGTCCAGTTATATACATTTGGCCAATTTCTTCAACCATAAAAATGAAGTCCGTTATTGCTGGAGAATATACTGCTCCTCCAGCACAAGGACCTAGTACAACGGAAATTTGTGGTACAACACCTGAGGCCAGGGTATTTCTTAGAAATATATCTCCATAACCTGCAAGGCTTACTACTCCTTCTTGTATCCTTGCACCTCCAGAATCAGTTAAACCGATAACTGGAGCACCGTTTTTAATTGATAGATCCATTACTTTGCAAATCTTTTCTGCAGAAGCTTCTGATAGAGACCCTCCAAATACGGTAAAGTCTTGTGCATAAACATAGGTTAATCTCCCGCCAACTTTGCCAAATCCAGTGACTACGGAGTCTCCATCATATTTTCTACCTTCTGGGCCCGTGTCGCCGGACCAATGTGTTACAAATGGGTCTAGTTCTTCGAAAGTGTCAGGATCGAGAAAAAAATCTATTCGCTCACGTGCAGTTAGTTTACCTTTTTCGTGCTGACTTGCAATTTTATTTCTTCCACCACCGCGTTTCCCTCTTGCTCTTCTCTTATGCAAGTCTTCTAAACGCTGTTCGTTTTGTTTTTCTATAGCCATAGCAACCTCAAGAAAAGTTATTTCTATTCAAACGGTGAGATGCTAACAAATAAACAACAAACTAGCAAGTCAATAAAACTTTATTTTGCTGATATTATTTAACAATAACTACCCATGTACTTATCAAGAGCTATATTATTTGCATTAAACCTTCAAATAGGAGTCTTAATGCCAAAATTGTAAGGACAATGTTAAAGGCTTTTGAAAATACTTTTTCTGGCATCCAGAAAAGAATAATCTTACCTGACCATGTTCCAATTATCCCAAAAATAATCATACCAATTATTAAAGGGATATAATTGGAAAAGGAAAATCCCAATAATCCAAAAGTTATAATTTTCACACCATGCTTCCACGTCATAAATGCTGCATGTGTCGCTACTGTTGATTTTCTTTCTTTTGTAATTGCACGGATAAATGGGGCAATTATTGGACCTGTTCCACCTACAAACATTGTTACAAATGATGAAAATGCACCAAGCCCAATGAATTTTATATTACTTGCTTTAACATTTTTTGCAATTGGTCCATAAAGGGAATATAGAATAAATACCCCAATAAATGATTGAAGTAAATATTTGGGTAAATCAACAATTATTTGGCCTCCAATAGCCACGCCTATAATAGTTCCTATGATAAATGGAGCCATATAAGCAACTGTTATGTGTCGCCACAACATTAATGCTCTAGATATATTTGAACTCATTTGTATTACAGCATGGATAGGTATGATTACTAATGGATTCATAAATGAAACCATTATAATAATTAACATTGCTCCACCACCCAGCCCAAAAGAGGCAGTAATTGTTGAAGTGAAAAAACTTGCTAAACAAAGAAGGAAAAATTCTAATGTAGAAAGTTCTGGTACATTAGCAATAATATCCGTAATAAATGTCATATTTTAAGTGTGATTTATATTTTATTTAACGTTTTTAATATTGAAGAAGGAGTTAGAGGGAGGTTAGTCATTCTGACATTAGTAGCATTAGATATAGCATTGGCTATAGCTGCTAATGGAGGAATAATGGGTGCTTCGCCAACTCCTCTTACACCAAAAGGGTGACGTGGATTTGGAACCTCAACAATAACACTGTCAATCATAGGTAAATCAAGAGTTGTGGGCATTCTGTAGTCTAACAAAGTCGAATTGGCAATTGTTCCATCAGGTGTATAAAAGAACTCTTCATTTAAAGCCCATCCGATACCCTGTACTGTAGCACCTTGAACTTGCCCATCTACATAAGCGGGTTGCATTGCGGTTCCAGCATCAATAAATGCAGTACATCTGATTATATCTACTTTCCCAGTTTCTGGATCAACTTCAACATCAATAATGTTTCCAGCAACGATTGGCCCTAGACCGCCTTGGGTATCTGAAGCAGAGCAAGTTATTGGCCCTCCAGTGGCCATTAATTTTCCTGATAATTCTTTGAAGGTATATGAGTCATTGCCAAAAGAAAATACACCGTTTTCAAACTTAATATCTTCTGGTTTAGCCTCCCATAAAATTGCAGCTCTTTGACTCATCTGTTTTATAATTTCATACGATGCACTTATTACTGCTAATCCTGTATCAAAAGTAATCCTGCTTCCCCCTGTTCCTCCAGTCCAACCTACAGAGTCGGTATCAACTACAGAGGGATTAATATCTTCTGCATTTATCCCTAATATTTCAGCAGCTTGCATTGCTAAGCTTAGTCGAGTGCCAGATAAATCAATTGACCCAGTGATTAGATTTACAGTCCCATTTGAGTTGACATTTAGAGTGGCTGAAGATCCAGTTCCTCCTGCCTGTGAACGAAATCCTACGGCTATACCTCGCCCTCGATTAGGGCCTTCTAGTGGAGTATTATAATGAGGGTGGTTTTTCATAGCCTTTTCTATTTCTTCGGTTCCTACTTCAGGCAATATAGGACCACTTGGCATTCTGTCGCCTTTGCGGGCAACGTTTAGTAATCTTAGTTCAAGAGGGTCCATATCTAGTTTTTCAGCGATTTCATCAATTATGCATTCAACGGCAAAAGCGGCAGTTGGTTGTCCCGGAGCTCTATATGCTTGGACTTTTTGTTTGTTACAAACTACATCGTACCCATCTACTAAAAAATTCTCTATTTTATATGGTCCAAAACTTGTCATAGCGCCACCTCCAACTGGAGAACCAGGGAAAGCACCAGCTTCATATGCCATATAATGGTATCCTGCAGTTATTATACCATTCGAAGTTACTCCAATTTTACACTTACTATAGGTTGCAGATGTTGGCCCTGTACCTTCAAAAACTTCTTTTCTGCTCATAATAATTTTGACTGGGAGCCCTGATTTTTTTGACAATATAGCTACGACAGGTTCTAAATATCCTACTCCCTTTCCACCAAATCCTCCTCCAATTTCGGTTGGAATGACTTTAACTGTGGATTCTGGAATATCAAGTATATTTGCAGTAATAGATCGGACATTAAAACTCCCTTGTGTGCATGTCCAAATAGTTAATCTACCCTCATTATTCCAATCAGCGGTTGCTGCAAAAGGTTCTATGTATCCCTGATGTACAGTTTCGGTATTGAATTCTCTTTCTATAATGAGGTCAGCTTCTTCAAAACCTTTTTCTAAGTCTCCTCTTTGAAATTGAATATGCCCCGCAATATTACTATTTTTCCCAGTATCTTCACCTGCTGAAAACCTATCTTCTCTAAAAACAGTAGTAAGGCTATCATGAAGAAGAGGGGCATTTTCTGCCATTGCTTCTTTTAGACTAACAACTGCAGGTAAAATTTCATATTTAACTTCAATAGCTTTAAGAGCTTCTTCTGCTATTGCTGGGTTATTAGCTGCTACAGCAGCTATTGCATGGCCAATGTAAAGCACCTTATTTTTTGCTAATGTGTTTTCTGCAATCATACGTGGATTTCTTTGAACTTGCGAAAAATCAATATCGGCATTTGTGAGTAGTGGAAAATCATTTGCTGTGGTGACCGCTTTAACTCCAGGTATAGCTTCTGCCTTCTTTGTATTGATTGATAAAATTTTTGCATGCGCATGAGGACTTCGTAGTATTTTACCGTACAACATTCCTGGAAGGTCGATATCAGCACCATATTTTGCTTTACCTGTTACTTTTTCATAACCATCATGTCTTATAGGTGTTGTTCCAATAACTCGATAAGGTTTGTTTTTTTCAATTGAGGTACTCATTACACTCCTTTGATATATGGTGAATAAGAATTATAAGCTGGCATTTTTATTTATTGAAATATAAATTCCAATATTCAAGACTATCTACAACAGCAATCCAGCTTGCCTCTATAATATTAGTTGATGCCCCCATTGTTTGCCAAGACTGATTGCCATCAGTTGAATCAATTAATACTCGAACAAAAGCTTCTGTGCCTGATCCTTGGTCAATGACCCTGACTTTATAGTCAGTAAGCCGTACAGTATTTAAGTTAGGATAATCTTCTATTAAAGCTTTTCTCAATGCAAGGTCAATAGCATTTACAGGGCCATTTCCTACCGATGCAGTATGTCTAATTTCAGATCCTATTCTCAATTTAACAGTGGCTTCTGTTAGAGTGTCTTCAATCAAGGAACTTTTACTTTCAACAATTACTCTATAGTCAATCAGTTCGAACATTGGCACAACATCATTTATTTTCCTATGTGCAAGCAATTCAAAAGATGCCTCAGCTCCTTCATATTGATGACCTTTACTTTCGCGAAATTTAATTTCTTTTGATAATTCAGCTACATTTTCAGATATTTTGTTTGAAGGAAATCCAAGTTCCTGTAATTTGAAGGCAATGTTACCTCTACCTGAAAGCTCAGAAACAGTCATCCCGGTTGTGTTTCCTACTAATTCTGGCTTGATATGTTGGTAACTGTCAGCGAGTTTCATTACCGCAGATGCATGTAGTCCACCTTTATGATTAAAAGCATTAGCTCCAACATACGGTTGAAAATTATTAGGAGGAATATTTATAATTTCGCTTGCAAATTTATGTAATTCAGTAAGTTTGCTTAATTCTGATTGATTTAAAACTGCTCTATTTAACTTTAAAGAAAGATTTGCTGCAATGCTAAGAATATTAGCATTACCGCATCTTTCACCATATCCATTTAGTGTTCCTTGAACTTGGGTTACACCTGAATCTACTGCAATTAAGCTGTTAGCTACAGCTAGTTCACAATCATTGTGTGTATGGATACCTAGTTCTGTATCTAGATTATTTTTCACTTCTTGGATAATTTTTTGAATTTCAAATGGCATTGATCCACCATTTGTATCGCAAAGTACGATACATTCAACTCCAGATTCAACTGCTTTCTTAAGGCACTGTAATGTGAAATCTTTATTTGATTTAAAACCATCAAAAAAATGTTCAGCGTCTAAAAATACTCTTTGACCTTTCGATTTCAGAAATGCAATAGATTCAGAAATCATATTTAAACCTTCCGTCAAATCTGTATTTAGGATATCTGTGACATGGAGGTCCCAAGTTTTCCCAACAATGGTTGCAACTTTTGTTTCCGAATCTACCAAAGAAAGTAGATTGGAGTCATTATGTGCTTGTGATTGTACTTTTCTTGTTGATCCAAAAGATGTAACGATAGAATTGTTTAATTTGAGTTTTCTGACTTCTTTGAAATATTCTTCATCTTTTGGATTGGAGCCAGGCCATCCACCCTCTATATAGGAGATACCTGCTTCATCAAGTTTTTTTGTAATCTTTAACTTATCATCTAAAGAAAGAGAAATGCCTTCTTGTTGTGCGCCATCCCTTAAGGTAGTGTCATAAAGATAGACTTGTGTCATTTGCTGCCTTTCTCATAGGATAACTCTATAAAAAACGAACGTTAGCATAGTAGGGGGACACGGTCAATAGTTAGAATTAAGGCAAGATATACTTCTTAGTTACTTTTTCTGACATTAAGTTGGCTAACTTTTCTTTGTAAATCGCATGTTTTTCTATGTGTTTTTGACAATTTAATAACAAGGTTTCTTGTCTATTTTTCATTTTGTTCCATCGTTCAGGATTGTTTTTTTCAATTTTATTCATCTTTTCTTGAAATTCTGGACTATCAAATTTTTCCATTTTTTCACAAAGTTCTTTTATTTTTAATTCTTTATTTTCTATATAATGCTTGAGCTTCATTATTCTTTCTTTTCTAGGGTAAGTTATATCTGTTTGATTATTTTCTTTTGCAGTGATTTCATAGTTAATATTTTCTTGTTGTAAGAATGTTTCGGCTTCTTCTTTCGTTAGAAACCCCTCTTTTAATTCTTGAAATATTTTTTCTTTGACTGTTTCACTATCATTGTTAGATATTATTTCGATATTTTTTTCAAGGTCTTGTTGCAATATTTCTATTTTTTCAAAAACACCTTTGTTGGCCATGCTAGTCATTTCTTCGATTCGTTTATTTGAATATCCCATTCGAAGTTCATTTTTCTTTTCAGAATTGAAAGTAAGTGTTAATCGCATGTTTTCGACAGCTCTTTTAACAGGGTATAAATTTTCATCTGGATTACTATCTGAAGACGCAGACACTAAAGTTGTAGTTCCAATGGTTGAAAATATAAGTATTGCTGCAGCAATAGAACTCCATCGGGAAATTATTGATGGAATAGTTTTAACAAATTTACCTGAAATTTTATTCAGAGATATTGATTGGTATTTTTCTTTATCATTAAATTTTTTAAGCAAAAGTGTTTTTGATTTTGTCTTTGTTTCTTCATTTATTGTGCGTTTGAATTTTTCATTAACACTAGTTGCCAGAAGCAAGTCTTGTGATAAATCGTTTTGTAATTCAGGATACTTTACCAGACAATCTTTGATACTATAGTTTTGATTTAATATTAGATCGATACATTCATCCAGGATTTTGTTGTAATTTTGCATTTCAACGCCCCAAGTCTTCTGTTATATATAAGTTGTTTGTCTGTAAAATTTCACGAAGTGCTTTTAAACCACTTCGTTGTAATTCTCTAATTGCTCCGTCAGATTTTTCCATAATTTGCGCTACTTCTTTTGAACGTAATCCACTTACAAGTCGGAGTTGTATGACTTGTTGCTGTAATGTGGAAAGTTTAGTTAAAGCTAATTTGATTTCTTCTTTATCTAGGTTTTCTAAAACTTTTTTTTCGGTATTATTAAAACTTTCCATATTAATAACATCTTCTATATTAATCGTTGGATATTTTTTCTTTCTGTAGTAATCAATAGTAATATTATGGGCAATTTTATAAATCCATACTTCAAGAGGTATCCCCTTATTTTTAAACCCATCTATATGTTCTAGAGCTTTGATGAATACATCGGACGCTAACTCTTCTGCCTCGCTAAAATTTGAGATTCTTACTGCTATATAATTAACTACTTTTTCGTAGTTGTTTTCAAACAGATTTGCTATATCATTTTCGGTAAAATTGTTTGCCATAAGAACCTACAATGAACCAATTATATTTATCACACTTCTAGTTACATAGCTTTAAACGAACAAAAGATAAAAATGTCAGGTGTGAAATTTATATTTCAATTAATTTATCCTATCACCCTCTATTTAATATTGGAAATGTAATTTCCCCCAGAGGTTTTATAGTATATTCAAACAATATTTGATTTGATTAGAGTTTTTATTTAAAATATCTATTTGTTTATCTAAATTACGAAAGAGTACAAAATGTATAATCGACCATCACCACCTGAATTATATAAACCTGAATGGGTTATAGAAGGGGAACTTGCGCGTTCACAACGACCTGGTTACCCAAAAGATAAACCTTCTTTTTCACTTATGAATGAATGGATGGAAACAGTTTTATCATTAGGAATTAAAAGTATCATATGTATAATGGATCAAAACCAAGTAAATAAATATAATGGCATAGATAATATTGAGGACGGTCTTTTTAGTTTTTATAAAAACAATGGTTTAACAGTACATCATATGAATGTTGAGGACTACAAAAATCCACCTTTAAACCAATCAGAGGTTGATAAAGTTGTAAAGACATATTCTGAGCTTGAAAAGCCAGTATTAATTCATTGTAGTGCGGGAAGAGATAGAACAGGAAAGGCAGTAGCCTCAATTACCGGTAGTGATAATTTTGGTCTTTGGTCATAAATTACACAGACCAACTTGTTCGGTTTAAAGACATGGTCCAGAAGTCTAATTCAAACCTACAGCTGTCAATATAAGCTTTTTTCATTTTTTTAATTTGGAAATCACTAGAATTGGATGCTATGGTATTAACCAAGTCTCTAAGCCAGTGAGCTAAATCAACAAATTCTGGATTCGAATACATTTCGATCCATTCATTATATAAAGGATCGTTGTTTTTTATTTTGTTTCTTTTTAATTCCAAACCTATTTCTGCATAGGTTAACATACATGGTAATAGGGCAGCTATTATCTCTGGAAATTCTCCTTCATAAGCAACCTTTACTAAGAAATTAGTATACGATTCCATTGCAGGAGCAGGTTGAGTGTTTTGTAAATCTGACAAAGTTATTTCGAATTTTTCACAATATCCTATGTGAAGGGTGATTTCATTATTTAGTGTTTCTTCTAGTAATTTACTAAAACTACTCATTGTTTTATAGTCTGGAGACTTTGCGGTTGCTAAAGCAAGAATTTTACTGTATTCGATTAAAAAGAGATAATCTTGTTCAATAAAAAACTTGAAACTATCCTTATTTAAAGTTCCATCTCCTATACCTTGTGTAAAAGGATGGTTCATAATGGCAGTTTGAATATTTTTTGTTTCTTTATAAATTGACTCTACAAAGTTCATAGTTACCTTAAATATTAGATGTGATAATTTATAAGTATTATATGGTAAAATTTTATGAAACGTAACAATTTTATGTATTTGAAAATCAATTGAGCTGTATTCTATGATTAACTCCGGACTCATTAAAGAATTAAAAAAAATAGTTGGTGATGATTATGTCATGCATCATCCAGATGAATTATTGGTTTTTCAGTACGATGGATCTACTGATAAATCTTTACCGGATGTTGTGGTTTTTCCAAAATCTTCAGAAGACATAAGTTCGATTGTCAAATTAGCTAATAAGTACGACCAATATATAATTCCTCGAGGTGCAGGTACAGGTTTGTCAGGGGGTGCTGTTCCAATGTATGGAGGAATAGAATTAGTTCTCACACGAATGAATTCAATATTATCTATTGATGTAGAAAATAGATTGGCGCTAGTTGAGCCAGGGGTGGTTAATTTAGACTTATCGAAATACGTTTATTCAATGGGCTTGTTTTATGCACCAGACCCTTCTAGTCAGATTTCCTGTACCATTGGAGGTAATATAGCAGAAAATTCAGGGGGGCCTCATTGTTTAAAATATGGGGTAACAACTAATCATGTTTTAGCATGTGAAATTGTTACAGAAAGTGGAGACATAATTTGGCTAGGCGATAGATTTCGTAATGTTCCTGGGTATGATTTGCTTGGGGGATTTGTTGGTTCAGAAGGGATGATGGGTATTGCCACAAAAATTATTGTTAATTTATTACCTATTCCTCAATCTGTAAAAACACATTTAGCATCTTTTGCAACTATAGAACAAGCTAGTTTTGCAGTCAGTAGTGTTATATCTTCAGGTTTAATTCCAAGTGCTATAGAAATGATGGATAAATTAACAATAGAAGCTGTTGAAAATGTTGTTAAATGTGGTTATCCAGATACAGCTGGAGCTGTTTTGTTGATTGAATTAGATGGAGGAAATGAAGAGGTAAATGAGCAATCTAAACAAATTATGGACATATGTAATAGCTTGGAATGTCAAGACATTAGCGTGGCAGCTAGTCTGGAAGAACGAAATGCATTATGGCGAGGTCGCAAAGGTGCGTTAGGAGCTTTAGGTTCTTTAGCACCAAATTACTTTTTAGTTGATGGAGTGGTTCCCAGAACCAAGTTGCCGGAAACATTACAAACAATTTCTAAAATAAGTGAAAAAATTGATTTACCTATTGCAAATGTTTTTCATGCAGGAGATGGTAATTTGCACCCTTGCATTTTGTTTGATGAACAAGAGACTGGTATGGCTGAAAAAGTTTTAGGAGCTGGAGGAGAAATCTTACAGGCATGTGTGGATGTTGGTGGGACATTAACAGGAGAACATGGTGTGGGATTTGAAAAAAAAGAGTTTATGTATAAAATTTTCTCTAATTCAGATTTAGATCAAATGTTACGGTTAAAAAGTTCTTTTGCACCTAATGGTCGCCTTAACCCTGGTAAAGTGTTCCCAGGAGGCCCTAAATGTTTTGATATGGGTAACTACAACAGTTTTAAATCTTAAGGTAGTTTTGATGGTATCAATTGATTATGATTTAGAAAAATATAAGGTGGATGGTTTTATACCGTCAAAAAAAATATCACCAAAATCTCCTGAATCACTTGCAGATCTCTTAAGAATTGCATCAGAAAACAGGTGGAATGTTATTCCCTTTGGCTTTGGTAACATGATGAATATTGGCTCGATTCCAAATGGTTATGATATAGCTTTAGATTTAAACGAGATGCCAAAATATATTGAACATAATTCAGAAGATCTAACTGTTACTTGTAGTAGTAATATCAGCTTTAGAGAATTAAGTTTAAAATTAAAGGAAAAAAAACAATGTTTACCATTAGATTCACCTCGAATTGATGAACAAAGTATTGGTGGATTATTAGCTTGTAATTTACCCGGATCTTTAAATGCTTGTTTCGGTTACATTCGAGACTACGTCATAGGAATGAAGACAGCCACGCCATTTGGGCAAATCACAAAGAGTGGAGGGACAGTTGTAAAAAATGTTACTGGGTTTGATCTTACTAGATTGCACGTTGGGGCACTTGGTACTCTTGGGATTATAACAGAGGCATCATTTAAGATTATTCCTCTACCAGAGTGTCAGATGTATTTTAAAATAGATAATGAAAATACCGATGTGTTGATTGATTTGATTTCGTCATTAAATACTATTTTACAGTCTTATGGGGTTTCTGAGTTATTAATAGACAATTGTGGAGCTACTCGCATTTATATGACTTGTGTGGGAACAGATAAGATTGTTAATGAAAAACTATTAGAGATTAAAACTGTTTTATTTGATCACGATCAGGATCTTTCTCTTAATGAAATTGAAGAGGAAGAGTGGTTAAATATTCAAGATTTTGGGTGGATAGATAGAGGTGATTTTGTTTTGGGTAGAATAAATTGTTTGCCAACAGATACCATAAAGATATTGCAGCAACTAAAACACGATGTTCCCAAGAGTAAAAACCAAACAATTGACACTCTTACGAATCCTAAACGAGGAGTGATCAAATATAAAATAAGTACAGATAATATTGAAGATATAATTCAAATGATTCAGAATATCAGAGAGAAAGTTCGAAAATATAATGGCTATACTGTAATAGAAAATTCTACAACTTTTGATAAAGGTAAATTAAATATATGGGGAGATATTCCTGAATCATTTCCTTTGATGAAAAAATTGAAGTCTGAATTTGATCCAGTTCATATTTTAAATTCAGGTCGATTTATTGGTGGTATATAAATATGGGGATGGAAATTAAACGAAAAAACACAATATTCACTGGTACGCAAATGGATATCCAAGATTTATATAAATGCGTTCATTGTGGATTATGTTTAAGTTCTTGTCCGACTTATACGGTTCTGGGTAAAGAAACTGACTCTCCTAGAGGTAGAATTGCTTACATGAAGGCAATATATGAAGAAAAGACTGACCTTACTCCACGTATTGTTTCTCATTTAGACTCTTGTTTGCAATGTAGAGCCTGTGAGTCAGTTTGCCCATCAGGAGTACCATTCGGACGACTTATGGAGCACACAAAATCATATATAGTTAATCAAAAAAAATATTCATTTTTCCGTTCTGTTATCAATAAATTTCTTTATAAAATTGTTTTTCCAAAACCATTTATACTTTCGTTAACTTCTATTGCAATAAAAGTTTATAAATCTCTTCAAATACACAAAATTAGAATAATAAAACCTACTTTTATGACCCCTTTGGATAAAATGATTACAGATACACCTAAAGAAGTATTTCGTGCTGAAGGATCTGTTTTTTATTCAAGTACAACTGATAATAAGAAAAGTGTTGCATTATTGTCTGGATGTGTTATGCCTATTGTCCAATCTGACACCATGAGAGCTACTGTGCGTGTTTTGAATAAAAACGGATGTGACGTATTTGTGCCCGAACTACAGAAATGTTGTGGTGCTTTGAATATTCATGGAGGCGATCTAGAAGGAGCAAAATCATTAGCCAAGGCTAATATAGATGCATTCATAGAGTTAGATATTGAAGCAATAATTGTAGTATCTGGTGGTTGTGGTGCGATAATGAAAGAATATTATGATCTATTCCAAAATGATCCAGATTACTTAGAGAAGGCTATTAAGTTTTCAAGCAAAGTGAAAGACATAGCAGAATACCTTATAGAAATACCTATAATAAAGCCTGAAAAAAAATTAAATTATAATGTTACCTATCAAGATTCATGTCATCTATCTAATGTTCAAAAGATAACTACGCCACCCAGAAAACTTTTAGAAGAAATAGAAGGTATAACCATTATTGAGATGGAAGATAATAAATGTTGTGGAGCAGCTGGAGTTTATTCACTATTTCATAAAGAAATGTCATCAGTTCTCGCAGGATCGAAAATGGATTCTATAGAATCTACAAGAGCAGATGTTGTTATAAGCGGTAATCCTGGATGCATGATACAAATTAATGGTGAGGCTAGTAAGAGAAAATCTTCGATTAAAGTTATGCATTTAGTTGATATTTTAGATGAAGCGTATACTTATCCTAGTTGATTAATTGCTTCTTTTGCTGAAACATTCATACCTTGAGCTTTAAGCTCTATTTCTAAAGCTTCTAAGAATCTGAATACATTTTCTCTTTTTGAATTTTCGCCCATAAGGCCTATTCTCCAAACTTGTCCAGATAATGTGCCAAGACCAGCAGATATTTCGATATTGTGATTTGTTAATAACGAAGATCTTAATTGTTGATCATTAATTTTTTCTGGTATCTTAACTGTTGTAAGGCTTGAAACATTATTGCCTTCTGGTACAAGCATTTCTAAACCCATAATTTCTAAACCTTTGCGAAGAGTATTACAGTTATCCGTATGTTTTTGTATTCTTTCTTCTATTCCTTCTTCGACTAAAAGCCGTAAACCTTCACGTAAACCATAAATCATAGTGATAGGGGCGGTATGATGATATGTTCTTTGCGTTGCGCCCCAATAGGTTTTTTGAAGTAGTAATAAATCATAGTACCAAGTATTTGGGGGGACAGATCTTCGTTCAATTTTTTCTATACTTGCTTGGTTGGCAGTTACTGGGGCTAGTCCTGGAGGGCAACCCAGGCATTTTTGAGTGACACTGTAGGATAAATCGATATTCCAATTGTCTATTTGTAAGTCAACTCCTCCTAGAGAAGTAACTGTATCTGCAACAATCAAACTGTCATATTTATGAGCTAAATCAGCAATATCTTTTATTGGATTAAGCACTCCAGTTGAGGTTTCTGCATGAACAGCGAGGACGACATTAATACTTGGATTATTTTTCAAAGCCTCTTCTATAACTTCTAATTCAACAGGTTTACCCCATTCGAAAGCTAATGGGATAATATTTGCTCTACTTCGTTTTGCAACTTCTATCATTCTATGTCCAAAATAACCGTTTTCTATTCCGAGAACAGTATCTCCTGGTTCTACCACGTTAAGAATACATGATTCCATGCCGGCTGTTCCAGTTCCTGATAATGGTAATGTCATAGGATTTGATGTTTGGAATGCAATTTTCAACATTTCATGCACATCATCCATTATTCCTAGAAAAGTGGGGTCTAAATGACCTACCACTGGCTGTGTCATAGCTTCTAAGACTTCAGGATTAGGATTACTGGGGCCAGCTCCTAAAAGGAGTTTTGGGGTTATGTTTAATTTTGAAAATTTATTGTTGCTCACTAAAGTACTCCTGATGTTCCACCATCTATGTTCATTGATGTTCCTGTTATATAACTTGCTTTACCAGAAGCTAAAAAGGAAATGATGTTTCCTGCTTCTTCTGCTTCACCGAATCGCTTTAAGGGTATATTCCCACTTCTTTCCTCATAATACTGTTCAATATCTACACCTTTTTCATTATGAAACCGATTTTGATGTTGTCCACTTTTAATTAATCCGATAAGTACAGTGTTCACTAATATATTATATTGAGCTAAATCTTTAGACATTGCTTTTGTTAATGCAATTCCAGCGGCTCTACTTACAGAAGTAGGGACAGAATTAGCTCCAGGCTGTTTTGCCCCTAGATTTGTAACATTGATGATTCTTCCACCACCGACTTTTTTCATTTGTTCTATTGCTAGTCGTGAAAATCGTATTGCTGCAAAAAATTTGAGGTCAAGGTCGTGTTGCCAGACATCATCATCTACAGTTTCAAAATTGTTAGCATTAGATGTTCCTGCATTATTTACAAGGATATCAATTCTACCAAATTTGGTTATGCATGATTCTACGACATTTTTTATGTCATCTGGATTTGTCACGTCAGCTGAAATTCCAATAATTTCACCCTTAGCAGTGGCTTTAATCTCATTTACTGCACTATCTAAAAGTTCTTGTCGTCTTGCGCAGATGACAACATTTGCACCTTCTTCGCACATTATTTTGGCAGATGCTTTCCCAATTCCTTCACTACCACCTGTAATAATTGCAACTTTACCATTTAATTCCAAATCCATAATATACCTCTTTGTTTTCTAAATATAGAATTAAGAAAAATCATATAGTAACGTAAATATGAAAAGAGTACAAATTTGATATTCAGGAATCTAATATATTATTGCGCTTTTTGTGCTCACGCATCGTGCAATTATTCATAATTACCTGGATCCCTTTTTGTGAAGCTTTTTCAGCAGATTCTTGATCTTCAATAGTATCTTGCATCCAGATTGTTTTGGTTCCTATTTTGATTGCATCATCAACTATTGGGGCAACGAATTCAGGTCTTCGAAAAATATCAACAAGATCGATTTGTATATCGTCAGGGATATCAGTTAATGATGGGTAACATTTTTTATTGAGTACTTCAGAAACCGCAGGGTTTACAGGTATAACATTGTATCCAGCATTTTCTAGATACCACGCAACTTTATAACTATCTTTT
>CEOQ01011918.1_pt1 | contig 24543 bp, 17 predicted proteins | sample 361351 | NCBI WGS metagenome assembly CEOQ01 (sample SAMEA2619907, study PRJEB7988) | marine metagenome | biome: marine biome (ENVO:00000447); feature: deep chlorophyll maximum layer (ENVO:xxxxxxxx); material: "saline water (ENVO:00002010), including plankton (ENVO:xxxxxxxx)" | depth 60 m | reverse complement strand
TCTCCCGGCCGACCTGAGTTGCACTGTGGCCTCGAAGTATGACCCGGCCTTTCGCGTGCAGGGAGTACATACCGCGTTGCTAGTCTGAAGTAGTGATTCATGTCTGTCATCGAACTGATAGCCCTCTATCGTTCCTGACACCTCGACATGAATTCTACATGTCCTATCGTCGATTACTTCGACTGAGGAAGAAACCTCGACGTTCTGTGCACGCTCCTCTGCCACGAGGTTTTCCCGGATTCTCAAATCCGCGATGTCATCGGGCTCCATCGGAGACCATCTGCCGCGCACCTCGTAAGAGTCACACTTGGCGCAGCGGGACTGCTGAATCCTCTCCGGCAGCCTCGAGAGTTCGGTGCGCTGCCTGAGACAGGCTTCGCACATCCTCTCTGAAGTCAGCGGAGGCGGGGCTCCGCAAGCGATGCAGAATGCTCCCTCAGACATGGTCCTCGCCGAACTGCGCCTCGCCGCCCCGTTTCAAGGGTTCCCGTAGGGAAAAACTCGTTCTCACTCGCTTTCTTCGATAGATACAGCATCTTCGACCGCCGTCAGGCGGGCGTCGACATATGCCAACCTAGTAACCAGACGATAGACGTAGACACCGATTAGACCAATCATTGCAGCATATGCCAATCCGAGTTCAGTCACTCCGCTCAATGTACCGCCCCCTCGTCGAGTTGGCGCTGTAGGTGACTCAGTCTTGATTCCATCCTATGCAAGGTGTCACTGAGAATTGCAAGACCTGCGAATAACAGTAGGAAAGAAGCGAAACCGAGCATCAATACTGACAGAATCTCCGGGGCCAGACCCGACTCCTCACTCTCGATGATGACGATTCCCGGATGGCGCTCCTGATACCAAGTCGTGGCAAGGGCTGTGATTGGGACAAGTGCGAATCCAAAGAGTCCGACTGCTGCGATGGTGTCTCTGTTTGTTTGCCCGTCTGACTGAGAATTCCTAGCTAGGACGAGAAACAGAGAGACTGTAGTAAGTAGCCCATATGTGTTCAGTCTCAAGTCTCCCCAGTCCCAAGGCACTCCCCACTCTGCCGAACCCCAGATTGGGCCCGAGATTACTACCCCTAGTCCGAACAGTAGAGCGAGATCAGAACCGGTGCAGATCATCCTCCATCCTAATTCAGAACGGCGGGTATACCAAGCAACTGAGCCGATGAACAGCACACAGTAGGCGAGGAAGGATGACCACGCGAATGGGACATGCCAGTACAGTATCCTGTATGCCTCCGGCGAGTTCCATGCCTCGGGGTCGACTGTCGGAGCCCACATGAAGCCTAGAAGAAGAGTCAGACCTGCTCCTGTCAGGCCCAAGGCAGTCAGTATCGCGCCCGCACCTCTGACCTGTGTCATAGGGCTGCGAGAATGCTGCTGGTCATCAATGCTAGTCCTCAGGCATCAGGTAGAAAAACGGCTACTGCCCAGACTGCAGCAGAGATTAGGCTTGCAATTAGGCAGGAGATTAGAGGATCGCCGAAGCTCAGACCAAATGACATGCCATTCGTCATCATCAGTGAAAGAGCGTCGGTCAGTTGTAAGAAGGGCCAGACCAGCACGAGAAGCAGAAGTGATGCGGCAGCAGCTGAGGCTCGACGCAGGTCAGCCACTAGGAGGTGCAGGGCTGTGGCTGCGGCAGCGATATCGATGACAATCAGTGCTGGCAGCCATAGCCAACGAGTGGTCTCGGAATGATTCGATAGGTCTGAGGGGTCTACCAGAATCGCCCATGCGAGGTAAGTTAGAGGCAGTGGGAGGATGATTGATGCACCTACTAAGGAGTAGGTCTGTCTCGCGCTGGGTCCAATCATCGCTCCCCACCAAGCGCCGCAACTCTCCTCTGCGAGGCGCCTGATTAAGGCGGGCGAGACTACTGCGGTGATGAAGGCCGGGGCCAGAATCAGAGCGGCAAGTAGATCATTGCCTGCGTGAGTCATGTCAACCTCTCCTACGAGCGCGTACGAGAGCAACAGTGCGACCAATGCAGGTGCTGCCCTCCCGATTGTGTCCAGCGGGTTCCGAGTCTCCATTCTGATGGCCCAGCGAACCAGCGCCCAGTGCGTGCTCTGTTCTTCTGCAGGCAGTGGTTCGGGCAGATTTGAAGGAGAGCCTTCTGACTTTCCAGCAGTTTCTATCAGAGTGCCACTTCCAACTTCCATAACTCGATTACAGCAGTCGATTACTCCCTGATCGTGAGTAGCGACCATTACGGCATGACCGTTTATTGCGAGTCCTCTCAACCAACTGATGAGGAGTTCTTTACCGGATTTGTCCAAGCCCTCGGACGGCTCGTCCAGCAGGACGACTCTGGGTTCGCCTGACAAAGCGGCGGGGGCTAGGCCGCATAGTACGGCGAGTCGGCGGCGCTGCCCGCCTGAGAGTTGTGCTACCCTGTCGGCCCTTCGGTGTTCAAGACCCCATTGTCGAAGTACATCCGAGACCGTAGGCTCGCTGATGCTCCTACCTGCCACGTTGAGGGCGACTTCGAGCCTCTCCCCGACGGTCTCCTCGCCGCAGATTCCGTCTCTCTGGAGGGTCAGACCAGTTGGAGGGGGCTGATTCCTGCGTCCCTCATAATCCCTCAGTATCTTCATCGCTCCCGATTCACTCAGTCGACTCACGATTCCCTGAGAAAGTGGCAGTATCCCTGCGCAAGCCTCCAGCATGGTGGTCTTCCCCGAGCCGTTCTCTCCTGTCAGAGCAACAATCTCGCCGGACTTGAGATCGAAATCGACTCCTCTGAGGACTTCTCGCCCGCCCCTGTCTACTGAGATGCCTGATGTCTGTAGCATCGGGCCAACTGCCATGGAAGGGGGAGTAAGGTGCATCGTTTGAGTGATTCCATGCTACGAAGCGGCTATTCGGACAGACCTCGGCGCAGAGTCAGGGAGGCTTGAGCGGATGGATTCAATCGACATCGTATTGCTGGCTGCTATGACATCTGCGGCGATTGTCCCGTTCGTCTGGGCCGTACGCTCCCGAACCAGCGTGGCACTGGCTACTGTGCTGTCTTTGCTCCTGGTCTCCTTCGTTCAATTCGCTGAGTCCTCGATTGGTGGCTTCGCCATGAGTCAATCATGGGTCATCGACTCTCTAGGAATTAAACCTAGCATAATGACCAGTCCTGCCGAGTCATACCGCGTAATCACAGCAGCTTGGCTGCACGCCGACTGGATTCACGTACTGGGGAACATCATCGTAGTTGCCTTGGTAGGAGTTCCTCTGGAGCAGCGCCTTGGTGCCCGCAGGTGGGTCGCAGTATACTGCTTGGGATTCATGGGCGGAAACATCGCGTGGATACTCACGCACCCCGATTCGTCGACCCCTGCGATAGGGGCCAGTGGCGCCGCTTTCGGCCTGTTGGGGGCCTACATGGCATGCTGGCCGGACGACAAGATTGAGTTTCCTCTGCTCTTCCTAATCAGAGCATGGCCTGTGTGGTTAATCGTCTTCGTCAGGCTAGGTCTTGAGGTCTGGCAGATTTACGATTTGCAGACAGCGACTGCTGGACAGTCAAATGTGGCCCACATGGCACACGTCGGTGGTTTCTTCCTAGCATATCTGCTTGCTAGGCCCTTGGCTAGAGGGGCGCCTAGTTCGCTTGACGATACTGTTCCAATATCTGGGGCTGAGCAATCTTCTGCTATGAGAGAGCGTGCCAAGGACCGAATGGGAAGTTTGGACGAGGACCCTTGGTCGCAGTCAGGGACGCCCCTGCACGGCTTGGCTGCGAGTATACTCAGTCGACTCAGAGAGGAAGGCGATGAGTTGGAGACTAGAAGAGCATGGTTAGAGGAGCTGTCCGAGAACGCAATCTGCCCGATATGCGACGGCGAGATAGTAGCTGATATGGATGGTGAGATTTGTCGTCTAAGATGCACTCTGTCCGGCTCCCATCTCAACTGGCCTTAATCGCAATTACAGCATACCGGTACAGGTTGGGATTATACAGCACCTGAGTTTGGCTCTCTGTGAGAGCCATGCTGAGAAGCACTAGGTCGAGACTCCCTGTCTTGATTGCGCTTCTGGTATTCGTGATGGATGTATCAGTCGCTGCTGGCGCCCTCGTACCGCCTCCTGAACCCGCCGAGGAAGAATTCGAAAGGCAGTTTCAGGACGAGAATTTTCCGCCCCCTCTGATGTGCGGAGATGACGTCTGTCCGGCTAAGGATAGGTCTCCCGGGTTCCCGCCGGCCGGTGCTGGTTGGCCTGTCGAGGAGCCGGGCTGGTGGTTCGGCTACTGGTATGACCTCGACTCAGATGGTATGGACGATCGGCTACAGAGGATTATCGCCGGCCAAAGGACCTCTGTCTCTACTACCTCAATTACCGGAGCCGATGGGCTTCCCACAGTTGCTATTGTCGTTGATTACTCCTGGCACCCTGGGCCCGAGGACATTAGTGCGATCAAGCAGGTGCTGTACAATCACGGCTGGCAGGACGAGGGTTCGTGGTTCGACCCACTTAGGATTCTCGATTCCATAGTCATCGACCACGTTCCAGTCAGTTCCCTGATTGACATCTGGTCCCTAGATGGGGTCGTTATGATTGAGGAGCAGAACGTCATAGTTCCACTGCTTGACAAGGCTACCCGTGGGTCAAAGGTCAGAGATTCAGAGGTATATGACGAGACCATGCGTGACTTTGGTTACGATGGCTCGGGTGTGGTCATAGCCATCCTAGACACAGGTGTCGATAACGAGCATTTCTCCCTCGACGACTTCTCGGACTCAAATAACGACAACGAGAAGGATCCTGACGAGTTAGCTGACCCCAAGTGGGTTGCAGGATGCGATGCTACTTCTTGGAGTTCACAAGACTGTGATGATGGTAGCAATGACCCAGACGACGGTGATGGTCATGGCACACACGTTGCCGGAATTGCTCTGGGGACTGGTGACTCTCGCCGCATCAATCAGGGATATGCACCGGGGGCTTATCTCGTTGATGTCAAGGTGATGACTGATGCAGGTGCGACCAACGCGGCTGCTACACTAAGGGGTATCCAGTGGGTCGTCGACAATGTCGATACCGATTGGGGTAACAATGAATCTAGCGAGGGAATCCAAGTGATGTCGATGTCATTCGGATCAGGTTCTGATCCACAGGGAGATGACCCTGGAGACAACGGCACCAATGCGGACGCCAGAGCCGTTGATGCCGCAGCCGATGCAGGTATTGTTCCCGTGGCCGCTATAGGCAACGACGGGAGGCGCAGAGTTACTTCCGTGGGTGCTTCTGATAGCGCCATCACGGTCGGTGCCGTTGACGATGAGAATACTATCCAGAGGAGTGATGATCTGATAGCTTCCTATTCTAACTCCGGCCCTAGGGAAGATGATGGTGATGACAACGAGTGGGAAGAACTCAAGCCGACTGTCGTTGCACCGGGATCAAACATAATGTCGGCGCAGCACGCCGCCTCAACCAGTTCCATTCCCGGGGCTCCCAAGCCCCTTGCCGAGGACAGTTATACCCAAATGACTGGTACTAGCATGTCATGCCCTGCAGTGGCAGGATTTGTCGCAGTGATGATACAGATTGACGATGGGTTAGACCCTCAAGAAATCAAGGACCTACTACAGAACAACTCTGAGACTAGAGGTCAGGCCTCCCTTCCCGGCATCAGTGATAGATGGAATGAGGACTACGGCTTCGGAATCATCGATGGGAACATGATTCTGAATGCCATGCTCGGAGGTGAGGTTGACCCACCGGATCCGGGCAACGGCACGGAACCCCCTCCAACAGGCTCGGGAGAATGGGTGGTGATGGAGAGTCCTGAAGAGGATGCTTGGCTGGTAGAGGGGGAGACCTACAGTGCCAGAGGACACATCGACGAAGATAAGGATACCAACGGTAGTATCGAGGAAGTATCAGTCAGGGTTTCTTACTCGCACAGACCTGAGGGCGAGCCTAAACAGGAAGTCGTCCTCGTCGACTGGCACGTCGCTCAAGGAACATCCAATTGGACGACTCCATTCACGCTGCCCGAGTTCACAGAGGATGAGATTGAGGTCATTGAGATCATCATAGAGGCTCAAGCCAAAAACGAGTTCGGGCAGTGGAGCGAAGTGGCCGAACAGAAGCACGAGGTCGGGCTTGTAGCCGTGACCATGGGTGGACCCAGCGGGCAGACGGCAGTTTCAGGAAATGTGAACGTGTTCGGCACATGGGAGTCGGTGAATGGTGGCTCTGTTCAATGGAGAATAGGGACTGAGTCATGGGAAACTGCTCAGACCTTTGGTGGCAGCGGCAGTTCTGATGGAGACTGGTCTGTAACATGGAACACCGAGGATTTCGATGATGGATTCTATCGTATCTCAGTCAGGATGATTAGTGGCGATGGGATATACTCGGATGAGGTCAAGCGAGTCGTAGAAGTCGACAACGACCCTCCTGCTCCAAATCTAGTGTTCCGGACAGGGCTTTCAGTCGAGGAATATGGTACTCCAATCAGTGAGACGTACGTCAACACCTTCCTAGAAGTCAGAACTGAGATTCGTAACGACGGCGACATGGCTGCGTCCAACTTGGCAATCTCACTGTATGAAGATGGTTCTCGCAAGGACGAGATGGTCCTGCCTAGCATCGACAGTGGCGATATAGTCGAGGTGGTGCTGTACTGGAATCCTACCACTATCGGCGATAAGGTCCTGATGGTCTCTCTTGACCCGTCCAACGAAATTGAAGAATTGGATGAGACCGACAACGATCAATCAGTCACTTTCCCCGTGATTCAACGCCCACAGGGTATTGATCTCGCATTCAGAGATGGGGCCGTCAGAACTGAGCCCCCTATACCTCGGCCCGACGAGCAGTTCCTGATAACGGCTAGAGTGGACAATCTAGGATCCACGGATGCGGATAGCGTTGAGGCGTCGCTCGAGGTTCACAATGGAATTGGCTGGGAGCTCGTATCCTCAACTGCCATACCACTGGTAATGGGTCAAGGCGCGTCTCAAATCTCCTTCGCTCATCGAGTCAATGATTCTGGGCCTGTCAGAATTCGAGTGACGGTGGCTGGCTCTGGCTTGGCTGACCTCGATTGGAATAACAATCAAGTCGAATCGACAATACTTGTTGACGAATCGACTCTGGCTGGCTCACGCGCAATCGGATTCGGGACTGGCGAGGTTCCTGTGAGAGTCATAGATTTAGAAGACGAGGGATTGGTTATTGCGGAGAAGGAGGGAGTCCTCTCCTTATATCGTCTCAATTCCAACAGGATGCTGACCTCATGCACCAATGTGCTGGATGAGATGTGGGCCGGCGACCTAGTGTTCGCAGCCACAGAAGACGGATGGGCCCACATAGTTTGGACGAGGAGATTCATTGACTCCTCAGGATACTTCAGACAGACTCTGAGCTACTCCACTATCGATGCGACTTGCGAAATGACTCCGATTCAAGACCTGATGCAGCCCATATTACTGTCTGACGGTAAGTATTGGGGAATAGACATGGATGTAGATGGTTCCGAGATACTGGTTTCCGGATATCATCGGGAGATGATGACGGGAGGATCTTTCGGCGACCAAACAAGTGTATTCATTCTTTATGCAGATGCTCCGACAAAGTCCTCGGACTGGTCTCTGACTCCTAATGTAGTCGATGAGATCGATCTTATTCCCGGCGAGACCAGTGCTCTGGAGGTCGAATTCGGAGACGATGAAGGTGCCCATCTGCTGTACAAATCGACTAGGAGCGACTCAACTGGAATAGAGAGGCACGGATTGTGGTACGCTCACGGTCTCATCGAGCAGTCGTCATGGACATTCAGGAAGTCTGTGGCTGACGAAGTATCTCTAGCCAAGATGAAGGTGTATGTGATTGATGGTGAGGAGAGAATCGTCTCCACATGGAAGCAGGGCGAGGGCATGGATGCCGAGATGGTAGCCATTATTGCCGACTCTTCATTCAATGCAGTAGACAACCTGAGCGCGACTTACCCTGCTAGAGGAATGGCAGCAATGGAGTTGGTCGAGACTGAAAGAGGTGTCCAGATCCTGTTCGATATCGTCGGCTCGACAGGCCCACAGTTGCATTATGGAATCATCAATCCGGAGGATGGTTGGCTAGGTATCTCTGATAGGCTAGGCATCGGTAATCTGTATCTAGTTGGCCGCTCTCCCTCAAGCAGTGAGACTCTTTTCATCCACACCTCTGCAAGTGGCTGGCAGATTAGAGCCGTGATTGACGATTATGGGCCCAGTGGGACCGGAGATTCGATTCTTGATAGATTGCGACACCAATTGGGATTAGACGAGCAGAACTTCAACATCCTGCTCGGCGGTTTCGCGATTACCGTACTCCTTCTGTGCACAGTCATCCTAGTCAGCCTCTCCGCGAGAGGTCTGAGATGGGTCCGCAGACGCAGAGGGGTGGCACCCGGTATGGTCATGCTAGAGGATGATGTGGTCGATGTAGTTGATGAGGACGACATCAAGGTAGTGGCTGAGGTCCAACACGTTGAGAGTGAGGAGGTAGAGTTGGTAGAGGAAATTGTTGTCCCTGCTGCTGAGCCTGAATTGCCTGCTCCTGTTGTGCAGACTCCTGAGTTGGGCGGCGGGGTTCCAGAGGGTGTTCCTGCCCCTCTCCCATTGAACATGCCAGTCATCTGTCCGAGTTGCTCAAGCAGATTTGAAATCGCATTTGGCAATTCCTCGGCCATGTGTCCGGTTTGCGATGAGCGTATAGTCCTCTGAGGGATCTGTATGGTGGACATACTGCTCGCTTCTGCCTCAGAGCGAAGAAGAGAGATTCTCAACGATCTAATAGATGAGTCAGTCAAGTTGCATTATAGAACTCTGGCTTCGGAGGAAATCGTCCCCTCAAGCGGAACACAAGTAGGTGGTCAAGTCGAGATGATTTGCGCTGCCAAAGCGGAGTCTGCAGCCGAGGAGATCGCAATCAGCGGCGAGAGGCCCGATTTGGTAATCGTCTCCGACACGCTAGTCGAGGACCCGAATGATCCGTTCATTGCCCTAGGTAAACCCGTTGACAAACTATCTGCCGCCAGCATGCTGCTCGGACTCTCTGGGGCTAGGCACCGGGTTTGGTCATCTACAGCCCTGTTATACCCTCCCGAGGTGAAGATGCAAGGTGCCGAGGTCCTGCACGGAGGATGGACTGCTGACATCTGGACTGATTCTGCCCTAGTGGAGTTCGGTGAACTGACACACGAAGCCTTGGCACAACTTGTGGAGACCGAGTCTTGGAGGGGCAAAGCCGGTGCCTATGATCTAGCAGGGCCAGCCGGTGAACATGCGACTCTGGTCGAGGGTGAGAAAGTCACTGTGCTAGGCTTCGCGAGCGAATCTATGGCTGCTCTTGCCTCTCTCATCAGCTAGACGAAAGTAACCCCTCCATGCTTTAGCACGAACTCGCGCTGTAGATCATCGAACCACTCCAGCATGCCGGAGTTGAATCTGACTTCGACCACCTCCGGATCCATCAAGAGGTCGTCCTGGATTCCCTTCAAGGTCCCAGGTGCAGCTCCGCACGAAACGCACGCTCCATCGAGGTCAATAATCAGCGAGAGGCGTTCTCCTACTGTCGTGCTCTCGATACTGCTATCATGCACAACAAGCCCCCCGCCGTGTCCGTCCAATGCTGCTCTGACTGGACCGAGTCTAGCCATCAGTGCAGGGACTAAATCAGGGCTCTCTGACTTGCTGAGGCTGACTAGCGATAGTGCTTCCAATCGGGCTATCTCGTCCGGGTCATGCGACTCCTGAATCCTCCTCTCGGACTCCCTTCTGACCGCCTCCTCAATCTGGGCCCTGTAGGCTTCCTCAAGCAAATCCGAAGCCGGCTCTCGAGTATCTCGTAAATCGCCCACAGACAGGACGAGGCGGTGATGTGATTTTAGGGTGACCAAAAACACAAGCAGACATTCAAAAGGGTTCGATTCCGGGAACAGTTCATGACGGCCGTGTCCAATCAGCCAGATTCCTTGATGGAAATCGTAGACTTGCATGTCGGAATTGAGGGGACGAGTATACTCAAAGGCATAGATCTGAATATTCTACCTGGTGAGGTCCATGCAATAATGGGGAGGAACGGAAGTGGCAAGACAACTGCTGCGAATGTGATAATGGGGCATCCTGATTATGAGGTCGAGCAGGGCGATGTCCTGCTAAATGGCGAGAGCCTGCTAGATGAGGATCCGTGGGAGCGCGCAAGACAGGGAGTGTTCCTATCCTTCCAGTATCCTCAAGCAGTCCCGGGATTGCAGGTCGGCAACTTCCTGCGCAAGTCGGTGGCTAGCATCAGAGGTGATGATGCTGCTAAGGGTGCTGACTTCAGGAACGAACTCAACGAGGCCATGGACAAGTTGGACATCCCGCGCAGTTTCCTCTCAAGGTACGTCAATGACGGGTTCAGCGGCGGTGAGAAGAAGCGTTTCGAGATTCTGCAGATGATGTTGCTAAAGCCCAAATTGGCCATTCTGGACGAGACCGACAGCGGGTTGGACATCGACGGCATCAAGACTGTCGCCGCGGGAGTGAATTCCGCAGTGAGAGGTACCGACTCGGGTGCCCTAATCATCACTCACTACTCAAGGATACTAGAGCATGTCAAGCCCGATGTGGTACATGTCCTAATCGGAGGTAAGATAGTAGCCTCAGGAGGTCCAGAACTTGCAACCCAGCTCGAGGAGAACGGATACGACTGGGTCGAGAACAAGGCCATCGCAGAGGAGGTTGCCTGATGCCTGACAACCAAGAGGCCAGAGATGCGGTCGGAGACTACAAGGCCGGATGGAAGGATACTGAGAATTCGACCATCAGATTCGACTTCGGCCTCTCAGAGGAGGTCGTCAGAGAAATCTCCAAGCTCAAGGAAGAGCCGGAATGGATGACTGAGCTTCGTGTCAAGGCCTACCGTCACTTCGTCGAGCGCCCAATGCCCGGTTGGGGCAATACAAGCGCTCTCAACGAGATTGACTTCGACTCCATTTGCTATTATCTGCGTTCGTCTGAGGCAACCGAGAAGGATTGGGACGATGTTCCCGAGGAGATTCGTAACACCTTCGACAGATTGGGCATACCAGAGGCAGAGCAGAAGTGGCTGTCCGGCGTTACCGCCCAGTACGAGTCTGAGGCTGTGTACCACAGCATCCGTGAGGACTTGGAGAAGCAAGGCGTGATATTTCTCGACATGGACAGCGGACTGAAGGAGTATCCCGACCTAGTGAAGGAGTGGTTCTGCTCTGTCGTTCCTCTGACCGACAACAAATTCTCCGCTCTCAACACCGCAGTTTGGTCTGGTGGATCATTCATCTACGTGCCCAAGGGAGTGCATGTCGAAATGCCTGTGCAAGCGTATTTCAGAATCAATGCGAAGAACATGGGGCAGTTTGAGAGGACCTTAATCATCGCCGATGAGGGTAGCAGCATCCACTATGTCGAGGGCTGCACCGCACCTAGTTACACTACCGACTCACTGCACTCTGCAGTAGTCGAGCTGATCGCCTTACCCGGGTCTCACATCAGGTACTCTACAGTACAGAACTGGAGTTCGAATGTGTACAACCTAGTCACCAAAAGGGGGATTGCACATGAGAATGCAAAGATTGAGTGGGTCGATGGAAACATCGGCAGCAAACTGACAATGAAGTACCCCGCTGTGATACTGAAGGGAGAGGGGTCTCATGCGGAAGTCATCTCAGTAGCATATTCGGGAGACGGGCAGCACCAAGATGCAGGGGCCAAGATTCACCATCTGGCTTCCAACACCACCAGTAAGATTCTGTCCAAGAGCATTAGCAAGAACGGTGGCAGAGGCACCTACAGAGGCCAGGTCACGGTATCTCCCAAGGCTGAGAACTGCAAACTCAATGTGGTGTGCGATGCCCTCATTCTGGATGAGGAGAGTCGTTCGGATACCTATCCAACAATGGAAGTCGCGAACCCAACTGCGAGGTGCGAGCACGAGGCCAGTGTCTCGAAGGTCAGCGATGACCAGTTGTTCTACCTGATGAGCAGGGGCCATTCCGAGGAAGAGGCTCTGGCGATGATCGTTAACGGATTCTTTGAGCCATTCACTCGAGAGTTACCCATGGAATATGCAGTTGAGTTGAATCAACTGATGGCGCTCGAGATGGAAGGAAGTATAGGCTGAGGTGGTCCTTTGCAATCCGCTTCCGAGTACCTATCACTTCCACAGCCCGACAGGTCTGACCACCTCTGGAGATACACCCCTTGGAGGAGGATTCACCCGACTGGAGATGTATCCGAAGTACCTGAGGTCGGCTCGGCTGCCGTCTCAATTACCAAACTTGATGGCAGTCCTGCTCCAGAGGGAGTATCATTGGAGAGGACTGAGTCAAAACTGGTTGACTTACCCGACTCCGACCCTGTGACCCTTGCATTCTTAGGAGCAGTGACTGTAACCTCTGGATGGGAGTTTAAGGTGGATTCGAAATTCAATTCCGACATGCCCCTACTGCTTGATATAGACACCGGAGAAGGCAGTTCTGCAGTCCACCTGAATCTGGATATCGGAAGTCTGAGTGAACTCGAACTGATTACTAGGGTGAGGGGTGAAGGAGATTGGTTCGGTCTGTTGAGGACCGGGGAAATCGGTACTGGGAGCGTCATGAACGACATCGTAGTTGGACTCATGCGGCAAGGCACTATGCTCAGAGTGGATTCAATGGACATTGGCAGAGACGCTCAGGTTCGAGCAGGGACTGTGTCTTCCGGATCAGACAGAACCAAGGCTGATTTGAGATATCTCCTGAAAGAGATTGGCGGGAGTGTCCGTGTGCTAGGCTCAGTTCTAGGAGCGGGCTCGATGCATCTCGATCATCACGTCGAGATTCTGCATGATGCGCCTGAGACTTTCAGCAGACTCTCGTGGCATTCAGCCTGCGGGGGCGGCAGCAGAACGGTCGGGACCGGGATGCTCAAGGTGATGGATGGTTCCAAGGGAGCGGATGCTGCACAGATCTTCCACAATCTCTTGCTATCAGATGATGCCGAGGCAGACTCCATCCCCGAATTGGAGGTCCTTGAGCACGAAGTGGTCGGATGTGGGCATGGTACTGCCAACGGGCCGATAGACGAGGATCAACTGTTCTATCTTCAAGCAAGAGGTCTGGACCCTTCCGAGGCCAAGAGGGTGCTCATCGCAGCCTTCCTGAATTCGACTCTATCTGAAATGGGTAGCGAAGCCTTACACGACTGGTTAATCGTACTTCTATCCTCTGAACTCGAGAGGTTGGACTCCAGCATAGGCAACTGATTAGTGCCTCCTATGTCAGGGCTCAACGTGGACGTCGATCATTGTGAGGATATCCGATGCCAATGCGGATATGCAGGCTCAGCGATTCCGATGAGGCAGCACATGGAGTGCCCGAGATGCCGGAGAGTTGTCGAGGCGTGCTGCGAGGGAGTTCCTGATTACTCCTAGGATGAGCGATCCCTGTAACTCGATAATAGGCCAGTCATCAGAAGTCCTGCAGCCGCTCCGAACATCATGCCCTGCTCCTCAAAACTGCTACCGGCCAAATCCCTGAAAGCTAGAGTCATGGCACCGGTCATGGGTATCACGAACACAGCGAAGCGGGTCACCCACTGTCTGGGAGTGGGTGCCCTACCCATTGGTCTGAGTATCACTGAACTGGACTTGTGTATCACCTGCCACTCCGCTTCGGCGGCTCCAATCTTGAGTCTCTGTAGCACAGCAGGCCTGATTCCAGGATCCGCCGAGTCTAGGCCGGTGACTTCTCCTCTTCCGGTAATCAGTTTGAGTCTGCCCAAGTCAGAGCGGCGTTCTAGAAGTCGCTCGGTGAGTGCTGAGGATGAAGCAGCATCCAATCCATGCAGATCCACGACCAGAACTCCTCTGTCCCTCCGGACCTGCTCCTCAACGGTCCATTCCAAGCCCTGTGACCCGGGAGTCATATCCTCAATCTGTGCGAGGATGGCCCTGACTTTGTTCACCTCGGCCTCCCTGATGGATGTCATATCCTTGCCAGAAGTAGACTGCTCCCTCAACCGGTGTAAAGCGAAGGTAGCTACGATTACTGAGGCTGCTATGCCTGAAACAGCGCCTGAACGAACGGCCTTAGGAACATCCGGGTCATCGAGACCACTGAGGAAGATGACGACGAATGAAGCCATGACTGCGACCATAGAGCCGACCACAACTCCGAGCCAAAGGGCATCTCTCACACCTAAGTCGGCCACAATCACCGGACGAAGTTATCGCTCAAGAGTTCAGGGGGTGGTCGGGATTAACATCAAATGCCATTCAGTAGTGGAAATTACATGGTCCTGCGCAACGGTCTGGTCAGCCGCGACAGAGAGCACAGAGTGGCCAGAAACATCGCCGCTGTAGCGGGGGCGTACCTGTTACTCTGTTTCCTTGCACCACTATTGATGCCGGAGGGAACCGTCCCAGAACTCTCCGGCCGAGCGAACACATTCGATTACATGAATGAAGGAAGTTGGGGCAATCAAGACCATGGTGAAGATGCGAAAATGGGGCATGACCAGTCAGTGCATGGCGGGACATTCGCTTGGTCGGAGTTGAATCCGCTGTGGGCTTTCGTCTACGCCTTTGGTGATTTGAACTGTCATCAGAAACATGAGCGTTCGTGGAAGATAAACGGTAACCAGATGCCGGTCTGTACTAGAGATGTGGGTATTTTTCTCGGCATAACCATAGGGGCGGCAATATTCAGTCTTCGTGGGTTGAACAGATGGACCGTGCGAGATACTTTCCTGTCAGTCTTCCCCGACGAGAAAGTAGAATCATTGTACCTCAAGGATCGTAGAATGGCAGCCATGCTGATACTCGTCGCTTTGGGTCTCATGCCCATGGGTATCGATGGATTCACCCAGCTTCTCACCACTTACGAGTCGACCAATCCTGTGAGAGTGATTACTGGGGCGTTCTCCGGATTGGTAATCGGTTGGTGGTTCGCCTCAGCCCTATGTGCCAGAGCAGTGTACTTTGAGGAAGATCCGCGAAGAGTTGGACTTCCGGCCAATGCTAGGCTGATGATGAAGTAGTCACGCTGCGCCCTGCCACCAAGATACCAACCCACTAGGCCCTGCTGGTGGGCTGCCTCCCTCCGCCCCCGATCCGAGCAGAGAGATTCTTGCCAAGGTGTCATTGATCGCTGATGGGTGCTGGCCGGACCTCACTATCTGACCCATCGCATACCTCGGGTGCGTCTTGGGGTTGTCCTCCATCCACTTCCTGATTACCTCCTTGAGCGGCCAAATTGCCAGAATTGACATTCCCGCTGCTCGGTAGCGCTGCCTCAGCAGAGAACGTGGCGCCTCACTTCCGAGCAGCGACTTATGCTTGTGGACCCAATCAGTACGCTCGTGAAGGAACTTGATAATCCTCTGAGTATGACGCTCGGAGACGGCTCTGACAGGGCCCAAAGCAGTCCTGAGTTCTGAGATATCAGCAGAGGGGACGAGGGACAGAGTTCCGCATATCGATGCCATTGAGTGCGATAGTATGCTTTTCGAAATATCCACTCTGGATTTGTCGGTCAAGTCATCCAATACCGAGGAGAGTTCGTTCTGAGCATCGCGTATTGCCCTCCAAGGGGCGATTCCTCGCAGCCAGTCCTTGCCCGAGCCTGATGGCTCGATGCCAATTCCACTTAGAGTGGTCTGTCCCTTGCTGGTCCTCAGCAGCCTGCGGATGAGATGGCGCTCAACAGTCTCCACATCTACGTTCAGAGGTGTGTGGCGATTATGCATGAATCGGCGTATCCTCTGGGTTAGATCTGTTCTGAACTCTGCCTCGGTCCCCTCGTTGAGGACTGGTCCGATTATGGCTCCCATGTCGAAAGGAGTGGGCATATCGATCTCTCCTGAGAGAAGCGAGGCGTAGCCCTGACGGATTCTTCTCTGTAGGTCGGTGGTCTCAAAGTACTCTTCCTTGTCACTGAGAGAACGGAGAGTGCCGCTCCTGATTCGATTCATCGCTACCTCAGGATCGCAGTCGACCCAAATGCAGAGGTCCGGAACCAAAGCGGCTGAGTTCATGTTCGCTACTCTGTCTACTCCGGCCTCACCTACTATTCCCTGATACACCAATGAGGAGTGGATATTCCTCTCACTGACAACGACTCTGCCTTCCTCCAGTCTCGGCAGAATCCAGCCGTGAGAGTGGTCGACTCGATCGGCTGCGAACAACCCGGCCTCCTCCTCGGGAGACATCTTCCTCTTGCGGACCGCTTCTATAGCGAGCCTGCCCAGAGGGTGCTCCCTCCTAGGCTCGCCCGTCACCTCAACGGAGGTGAAGGAGAAGTCCCTCTGTAGCACCTCGGAGACCACTTTGGTGGCAAGTCCCTTGCCACTTCCGTCTCCGCCCTCGATGGATATCAGATACACGGAATCCTCCTGCTAGTCCCCCGAGTAATCGGTGAACTGGTCTCTAGACAAGGTGACCATTCCCATTCCAAGTAATATCAGCATTGGACCAACGAACAGCATCCCTCTGCTCCACAGACCGAAGAATGCTAACCACCATGTCTTACGGTAACGATCCCCTCTGTAGGCCTCTAGACCTCCGACCATTCCGGCCAGACCGGCTAGTAGAGTCATGGCAGCAATCACAGAACCAATCAGAACAGACTCAGAGAGATGGCTTTCTCCCGACATGTCGAACTCGTCAAGTCCATCTCCGGGCGTCAGAGTGACGGATATCTGGGCATGGTCTCCGGGAACTAGAGTAATCTGGACAGTTCTGTTCTCTGGGTGCTCAACTAGTAGGGTCGAGGTCCTTCTCGGAATGTCCTTGACAGAGAATCTTCCTCCTGAGTCGGTCTGATCCTGTCCAATCACCAGTCCTTGCGAATCGATGACCGAGACCGAGACTCCTTCTGCCGGCTCTCCCCCTGTCTCGCTGTCCTGAAGAGCTGTACTGACGATTCCGTTTACGTCGGCTACGCCGTCGGATCCATCCAACTGGCCGGACAGGATTTCTCCGACATTAGTCGAAATTAGTGCTATTCCGAGCAGCAGTCCTAGCAAGCTGCCTAAGAAAATCATCAGACCTCCAGCAACTCTGGTAGCGGAGTCCACTGACAGGTCATGCAACCACAGCTCCATGGCACTGTAGTCATCAAATTCGTCTCCATTTGACTCGGTCATTGCTCCTCGGCCTCCCGCTGTGGTACTGTGCTAATCGCCCGCGGCTGTTCATTTTGCCGCTTGATGACAAGTAGAATCAGGAATTGCATTATTGCACTCAAGAGTCGTATCGAACTGAGGAAGATTATGAGTGCTGCGATTAGGAAAACCGGCCATACTGCGCCCAGAATTGTCACAATCAGATTTTCGGAATCGGACTTGCTGACTTGCTCCTCGAAACCGAAGGAGACCAAGTGCATCGAACTCCAATTCTTGCCGGTCAGCAGAAACCCCTCACTCTCGGCGACGTAGGCTATCCCGTTGAGAACAGCATTGTGGTCATCCGGCTCTCCCTGCGAAAGGGAAGACGCGTCAACTGTCTGCAATACCTCGCCTGAGGAAATGTCGATTGAGACAATCAGATTGCTTCTCCAAATGTTCGCATAGACCTTATCGCCTACGCATTCCAACTCGTTCAGCATCCCAACCTCTGCTCCGCCATCGCTTACAGTTAAAGTTGAGATGATGGAGAAGTCCGCTGGTTCCCTGATTGAAAGTTCGGAAGTACCATTCGACATCACCAGATGAGTCCCGTCGAAGCACAGCCCCCAACCCTCTCCTGAGTAAGATAGGTTGGCCACCAAATCGAATGTATCGATATCGAAGACAAGTGCCTTGCCCTGCTTCCAAGTCAGCATGTATATGCTGTCATTGACGATGGTGATTCCCTCTCCGAAATAGGTCTCGTCAAGCATCGTCATTCGAAGCACTTCACCACTGGATGGATCTACCTGTCGAAGGCTGGAGTGACCATATAGGCCAGTACTTTCGTAGAGAAATCCATCGTGCATCTCCAGCCCCTGTGTGAAGGCCGAAGGGTCATGAGAGTGAGTCGAAATCAGGGTCATCTCAGTAGTCGAGCTCTGGGCCGAGACAGAATAGGGTGAGAACAGTAAAAGCGCACCAATTAGCAGGGCGGCTAAGCGACTATTCGCAACTATTCGTCCTCCCACGTACGAACGATGCTCCATCGATGTTAAAATAGGTCTTTGAGCGCAATGAGACCTGTAGCAACACGGAGTGTTGAGTATGAAATCCGGCTTTGGTAGCGTATCCCACAGAGTCGCGGTATCGTTGGTGCTCTGCATGGTCATCGCTAGTCTCTCCCCTGTGGCATTGGCCGGGTCCGGCCAGAAGGATATCGGTCCTGCGGTCATGTCTGCCGATTTAACCGACTTCACACCCTCTATTGAGGGCAAGCAATACATGTTCACAGAAGATTCCGAACCCGTGTTCTCTGCCACAGGACACCTCAAGATGGAATGGAGAGATGCTGGCTATCCCGGCCTTGTGCTGCCTTTCTCTCCCGGATACATCAGTTCAAAGTCGAGTATGCGGGCATGTTCAAACGCTTGGAGCCAAGGGGACACGGGGAACATCTCCACGGCCGGAGGGACTGTAGCAGTAACCGCTCAGAAGGTATCGACTAACTCAGCCATTCTAGTGGAGAATGACCAGGTAATTCCATCGACCACGATTAACGACATCGCTTCGACTTGGGAATCGACGATTTACCCGACAAACACAGCGTACTTCGGATCGGCTCCCGATCTCGATGACAACTGCCAGATTGAGATCGTCCTGCTCTCCATCGATGGAGCGGGTGGCACGGGAGGATATTTCTCTCCCGGACTGTCATCAGTCAGAGAATCGGTTTTCGTCGATGTAGACGACTTGGATTGGAGGAACACCATCCTAGCTCACGAGTTCGAGCACCTGCTACACAACAGCAGAGACCCCTACGAGTTTCTCTGGATTGACGAAGGGGCTGCAGACATGGCAGCATTCCTCTGTTTCGGTGTGACTTCTACATTGACTGGTCACGCTAACGAATGGTCGCTCGATAGCAGCCTCAGTGTCAGATGGTGGAACGGCAGGATTGCCGACTACGGTGCCGGCTTCATGTTCATCATGTATCTTGCCGATAAGCTCGGTGGCGGGGCTGCTATTCAGAGATTGGTGGCCGACACAGCCACGGGAGGGGCGGGCATAGAGAATCTAGCCCAGAATCCAGAGCCTGGCTCTACACCGATAGGTACGACCATGAGCGAGATTTTCGCGAACTTCAGCGCCGCTGTGGCTCTCGATAGCGCGCAAGGAGCATTCGGTTTCTCCAATCTCGACCTCAGTGCAGGATGTATTGCCGCTTACATCTGCAAGGCCCAGATGAGTGGTTACAACGACCAGTGGGTCGGGGAGTGGAACAGTTCAAGTCAGAATTTCGAGGGCTGGGGCATGCGTGCGTACAAGTTCTCTCAGGGAGTTGGGACACCACTAAATCTGATGGTGCAGCCAACCCTTTTCGGCTTCAAGGGAGTCATAATGGCTCGTGATTCCGTGTCCGGTGCTTGGACTATGTCAGGTATGAGAATAGACTCCGGCACAGGTTCTGTGACAGGTTTGGTTCATGGATTTGGCAACACCACAAACGAGGTCTGGTTGCTGACTTGGTACGAATCAATGGTAACTGACTGCGATTACAATTATCTCACCTGTGGCCTAACTACGGGTTCTTATCCTACAGCCTCGGCCACCGTGTTCGCCGGCCTAGTCACGAATCCTGCTGAAGTGCAAATCGATACCATCACTCCGTTCGATCGAGACGAGAACGGCCTCGACGATAGTGTGCGATTGGATCTTGAGGTGCAGTCCGATGCTTTCTTTGAGATTCTAGAAGTCACAGTAGATGCATATGTGAACAACACCTTGACTGACTCAGTAGTCTTCGATGTCACTGCAGGTAACAGCATCCCCTCACCCAGAAGCGTATGGTTCACGCCCCCTGAGACTGGTTACTGGACGTTTGGGATAGAGATTCGTGACGTGACCGGACAAATTGTGGATCAGGCGTTCACCCTTCCTCTTTCCCTAGCCAATATGGAGCCTGTTGCCTCAGGCTCGATATCTACCTCGAATACCCAGACTTGGCTTCCAATAGCCATGTTCGGATCGGGTTACGACTCCTGGGGATTCGGCCAGATTAACGGGACTTTCAGCCACAATGATACTCCTGTAGGATACATCTGGGACCTAGGTGACAACAACTCTTCCAGTCTCAAGAATCCTACGCATCCCTACCTCGGTGCAGGCGAATATGAGATTATTCTGGTAGTTCGGGACCAAGGAGGCTACTATTCTGAGTCTCAGAGTTGGAACATCTCCGTCAATGACAGCTCCGACCCTGTGCCAGAAATCTCTGTAGATGGAGTGGTAATCAGCGACGAATTGGTACTGCTTACTAACCAGAGAGTCCAATTCTCCGCGAGAGGCACGACCGACAATGTACCCAATGAGGAGTTGATGTTCACATGGGATTGGGGAGATGGGGAGGTAGAATCCGCTAAGGGGATGGTTGAGGCTGGGCACTCTTGGGTCGATGGGAGTGCTGACGGGATAGTTTACACCCTAACTCTAACCGTTGACGACGGACTGCATGAAGTGGAGCATGCAATCTACATCAAGGTGCTAAATCGCCTGCCAGAACAGATTTTCGACGAGCCTCTCCAAACTAGCACACTGACTCCGCTCACTATGCCTACTGTATTCGAGGACTCAGATGGCATGATTGTTGAGTATCATTGGTACTTCGAAGGGGGAGTCAATATGGATGGGTCTGGAATGACTCTAACATCCGACTACTCATTTACCGAATCAATGCTGCAGAATCCAGTAGTCGGTTGGCTTGAACCGGGACTGAAGAATGTGACCCTGCAGGTCACTGATGACGATGGTAATTCGTCCACCACAGTGCTGCAAGTCCAAGTTTTCAACCAGAGGCCAGTGGCAGTATTCTCCCGGCCCTCGGACGGGACCGTGGAAACACAATACAACTTCGTTAGTGAGTCATTCGACCCGGATGGAGACACAGCCCTACTGCAGACAATATGGGAGATTTCAGGTCTAGACGAGCCGGTCTACAACGTGTCTTCAGTTAGCCATACCTTCCTAGAGCCTGGACTCTTCACGGTGAGTCTGACTGTTATTGACGACAGAGGCCTCACCTCTGCCACTAAGTCTTACTCGATCAACATAGCCAATCCGCTTCCAGTTCCGAATCTCGAATTCAGTTGCCCCGGAGTCAATGGGACTGTACTCGATGAAGCCCCTCAGGATGAAGATGGAATCATCTGGATGGTTCCACGTACTCTAGGAGGAGATGCATTCGTATCTCCGGGAGATCCCATCAGATTCGATGGTTCTGGCAGTTTCGATGCTGACCCGAAGTTCGTAGGTAGGACATCTACCGACCCACAGTCCTCGGAGTGGAATGGAGTAGTGTCTTGGATTTGGGACTTCGGTGACGCCAGCTCCACAGTTAGCGGGCCGGTGGTATGGCACTCGTTTGAGATTCCTGGTACCTACACGGTGACTCTCACTGTGGTGGACGGATTTGAGGGCGGAGAGACCAATTCAACCAGTCTTACCGTTCATGTCTCAAGGGCTCCAGTGATATTGACTGACGACCCAATATCAGCCGACTATGTCTCGATTGGAGACCCTGTATTCCTGAATTACAGTGCTACAGACCGAGATCTGATTGACGGGATAGAGGCCTGGATGGATTTGGATAATCTCGATGATAGCGACGGCGATGGAGATCCTGCTAATGACCGGGACAGGCCCCTTACAGGGCCGTTAACAGTCAGATGGGATCTCAACGCACTCCAAGACTCTGACTTGGATGGAGATACCCGCAATGACTGGATTTGGGGCAACCAGACTTGGAGTCAGGCAGGTGAGATTAGAATCCTGATGGAAGTCTGCGATGGAGTGGGAGTATGTGCCACCGAAGAGTACGTAATCACAGTGCTTTCGATTCAAGAGGACGATAGTCCCAAGTCGCTTTCCGACCTAACTTGGAAGGACCTAGTACCGAACAGGCAGAGCGCTCTGCTTCTGGCTCTAGTAGCGGCGGTCCTACTGCTTGGATGGTTAATCATGCGTGAGAAGGACGAGGAGGAAGTCGATGCCGAGGAGATGCTTGAGAATTACGATGTCACCGAGGTTGAGGCAGAGGGAGGTCTGCCCGGGATGGACCAACACCGTCCACCTCCGCAACCTAAGTATCTGACAGTAGAAGAGCGAAGAAACAAGGAGTCCGGATACATCCGACCTATTCGGACGAGGAGGCGCTGAGGGTGGTCAATCGGCGAAAAGCACGTGTAGCAATAGCTTTGAACACCTCTCTACTGATGCCCATGATAGCGGTTTTAGTGGCTGTTTTTGCTGTTCCTACGGCATCAGCGGCCGCCTCGTGTGACGTCCCTGCTAGCAACCCTCCAGGCATGAATCAGTACTACCAAGAGCACTCGGTAGAGGATGGTGGATTTTGGGACTGGGGCTTCTCCTCTTCTAATCTCAAGCCTCTGAGAGGTGATTTCAGCGTTGATATGACCATCTACAACGATAGCGCCAACGCAATTAGCATGCAACTAATTCCGGGTTACCAGTACACATTCTGCATCAATATGAGTCCGGACCCTGTGAATGAGCCCGAGATGGGAGCCATAGGGGATGTCTACCTAATGACTGATATCAACTGGGACCGTTATTCGATTAGTTACAGCGACAGGGAATGGGGCGACCTAGAAGAGGCGGTAAAGGAGGTTCCCGTGGAGTGGCGTGACATGATGATATGGTTGCCATACAGGGATGTCCATGCCTACGAGGGGGTTTCGCAGCAGGTATTCTCTGTAGCCATTGACTCCACCGGTTCAGCTTGGTCATCAGTGGGATTGTTTGGCTCCTCGCAGACACATTACTTCCTAGTTATCGATGGCTGGGACAACGAGAGGTTCTCCGACAGAGGTGCTGCGGGAGGTACCATCAATGTCGAGGTGCTTGTGGATGTAGAAGAGAGAACCACATTGCCCAACTTCATAGCTTACATTCTGATTTCTGCCTTGCCGATAGCCTGCATAATCGGGCCTCTGATTATTCACAGTAGATACATGAAGATGGGGCTCTCGAATGAGGAAGACTCGAGGCAGATGCCGTATCTAGATGATGAGAGTGATCAGCGGTCCGGAGAGGACTGATTACTCGTATTCGAGAAGTTTCCAAGCCATCTGTAGGTCAGAGGCGTTGATTCTGCCCTGTCTAGAGAGGTGGAAGCCTTTCTCCATAGTTGCGAAAACCATGGCCTGCCCGAGTAAGGGAGCATGTATCCTAGTCCAGTCTCCACCCCATCCTGAGCCCATTATGGCGTAGTCGTGGTTCGACTCCTTGAGGTCCCAAGACGCCTCAAATAGTCTCAATCCATCTCCTCTCCCTGAGGTGTTGTAGCAGAGTTTGACCATATTTCCCATATCTGCGGCGTCCTCTACATCTTGGACGATTTCCGAGGACGAGGGGGGGCTCTCATTAGAGTGTGAGGAGGCGATTACCTTGGTTTTGCCGTTAGCAGCCTCCATCAGAGGTTCTCGCGACTCGGCGTGGATGTCAATCTCCAAGTCTACCCAACTAACTCCGCTCGAAATGGCGTTGGAAAGGACCTCGATTCGTTGTGCCTCATCACCCGGATAATGGCCCCCTTGACGTTCAGGTCTGCAAGTCAGAACAACTGGGAGATCGATTCCCTGCTTCAGCGAATCAAGAGCAGATTCTAAGTCGACTGAATCAAGAGGTTGTAGGATAATCTCTGGAGGGATGTACTTGGGCCCCTTGGAGTCATCATCGGATTCCGCCTCTGAGCCATTTGCTGCGGGCTCGGTTTCCTGCTCCCTAGCCCACAACTTGTCTAGCCTCACCTCCACTAGGTCGGCTCCTGCAGCGGTTGCCACAGCCGCGTCCTTGAGTATGTCATCGACAGTATACCCATTGAGGCTGACGCAGACCAAAGGGCGAGACATCAGGCGGCCCAACTTGCGACTTGGTTTAACCGTGTCGAGAGGAAGGGGTTTCCATTGTATACAATGGAAAAATCGGAAAAAACGCCCTATTTTACGTATTTTATGAGTAGGATTGAATAACCACTGACGTGCGGAAAGTAGTGTTGATGAGGGTTCCCTAAGGGAACCCTCAGGAATTGTGATACAATGGCAGACGACTACGATGCAGAGAGCATTCAGGTGCTTGAGGGTCTAGAGGCCGTCAGAAAGCGCCCTGGTATGTATCTAGGCGACCCTCACGACGGTTCTGCTCTGCACCACTGTATCTGGGAGGTCGTCGACAATGCCGTCGACGAGCACTTGGCTGGACACAACTCTACGGTCGAGGTTAATCTGGAGAAGGATGGTTCTGTAACGGTAATCGACCACGGCAGGGGAATCCCAGTAGACATGCATGCCGAAGAGGGAGTCAGTGCTGCCGAAGTCATCATGACCAAACTTCACGCTGGAGGCAAGTTCGACAATGAG
>CEOQ01081537.1_pt1 | contig 24602 bp, 20 predicted proteins | sample 361351 | NCBI WGS metagenome assembly CEOQ01 (sample SAMEA2619907, study PRJEB7988) | marine metagenome | biome: marine biome (ENVO:00000447); feature: deep chlorophyll maximum layer (ENVO:xxxxxxxx); material: "saline water (ENVO:00002010), including plankton (ENVO:xxxxxxxx)" | depth 60 m | reverse complement strand
CCCGTCCTCTGCGCAGAGGTCCTTGAAGAGATTGATCACCTCTTGGCCGCTCTTAACGTCCAAGTTCCCAGTGGGTTCGTCTGCGAGAATTAGAGGCCTCGAACCGGAGATAGCTCTAGCTACTGCGACCCTCTGTTGCTGTCCTCCCGATAACTGGTCTGGGATGAACTCCATCCTGTCTCCCAGACCTACTCTCTCCAAGGCCGACTTAGCTCGCTCTTCGGCTTCAGATGAGGGAATTCCAGACAGCTCCAGACTGAATGCTACATTGTCCAGAGCATTCAGACGGTCCACAAGGTGGAAGTCCTGAAATATCCATCCTACTCCGTTCCTTCTTACATCCACAACTCTGTTGGGAGACATAGTTCCGTAGTTGAAAGAATCAAGAGAAATGCTCCCTGAGTCAGCCTCCAGTAATCCGCCAATGATGTTCAGGAGAGTGCTCTTACCGCAGCCGCTGGGCCCCATTAAGCTGACCAACTCCCCCTTCTGCACCTCCATGTCGATCCCTTTCAAGACCTCTAGCCTCCTGCGACCTGAACCGAATCCTTTCCTGAGGTCGGAAACCTTCAGCATGAACATGGCCGAGATTGGTTGGTTTTAGCAGTTTTTGCCTCCGGGCTCTCGTCCTTCGTATCAGCTAATCCAATCAGCAGAAATCAGGAATAAATACAGTACGATAACGACTAGGAATGACAAACCGTGGAACCCCACTGACAACACCTTCCTGAGGCTCTCGTCTTTCGTCCGGTTATAGGGCCACAGCATCACGACCTGTTCACGTCCCCCCTTGATGCCAAAGAGCGGCCTTGCGAATCTAGCCCTACGCACGATCTCGAAGCAGATCAATACACCTGCCATTACCAGGACAGTCCCCAATGCCAGTCCTAGATAGTAACCAGTCCCGATGATGTAGAAAATAATGATTGGCAGGAATGTAAGATGCATGTGGACTATGTAGGTCGGGTAGACGGCTTCGTTGAAGTAGGAGAGCCACTTGCTTGGACGATTCAGAAGCTTGGACGCCCATGTGAAGACGAATAGGCACCAGAACCATGCGTGGAAAGACTGAATCACGGACGCCGCGATAGTCCATGAAGTGAAGGCCGGATAACCATCATCGACCCAACCTCCCTCCATGATGTCAGGAATCCCTCCCGCTTCGCTTGTGATGAACCAGGCTATCGATAGAATGGGAGTGACGATTGTAACAGGTATTCTGATTCTGTCAAGAACAGGGAAGTAATCCTCTTTTACGGTAATCATAAGGTATCCGAATAGAAAGAAAAGCAGGTATCGGGGGAACTCCCACCACATGCCGACCTCTCCTAATCCCCATGGTTTGAACAGAATCGCATTCGTCGAAAGGGCAAGTGCTGGGACGAGCATGATGCCGACTCCTCCTGGAATTTTCAGTATCCTTCTAACCACTATGACAATCCTGCTGTCCGGATTTTCACGGATATGTGCGAAGAGAGGGGTTAGCAGAATCGAGTATATCAGCAGGTTGTAGATGAACCAGAGGTGACCGTATGGCATGTCTTCACTCCCCGGGAAGATTGTGAACAGTAACCTTGTCTTGTCAATGGGGTCGAATATTCCGAACCAAAGTACGTAGGTCCCAAACAGTAGTGGGATGCCCAAACGAGCCCACCTCTCCCTCAGGTATGTCTGCCAAGACCTCCTCCTGAAAGCGAAGGCTGTCCCCATGCCGGAAATTACGAACAACGCTGCAAGGCGCCATTGGTGCATCACACCAATCACGAAGAAGAGAATTATGTTGAAGCCCTTGAAGCCACGCTCCCCTCCCTCAAGTTGCCACAGAGAGAAAACAGCGTAGTGGAACCAAATCAATAGAGCGAAGAGAATCACTCGAAGCCAGTCTACATCGTGTCTACGAGTATTTGTCGGCGGCTTGAGAACAATTTCATCAGGCCTCTCAACTTTCACGATATCCTCTCACATTTAATCTACTTATTACAAGCAATTTCATATGCCCTGGAAAGAGCCTCCCCGTGCGCGGACCTTCCCAAGGAAAGATCCGCTAAAGACAGAAGATTTTCGTCCACATGTCTCGGTACACCACCCGCTCGAACCCATTCAGAGTGTATCTCTATGATGGCGGAAACCCAGTGGTCAGGATCAGTGGGAGGGAGAATGAACCTATGGGGCAGGACTTCGTTATGTAGAGGGAGATCGGAAGCTAGAACGGGACATCCAGAAGCCATTGCTTCCATAGGGGGGTTTCTGAAGCCTACCGAAACACCCGGATATAGTACCACTTCGGCATGCTGGAATGCGGCAACCACCTTATCCCAGTCTATTTTTCCAGTACCGATTCTATACAGCAGTAAATCTTCTCTCACTTCTTCCGGAATCATTGACATCACCTCACTGACGAACTGTGCTCTCCATCTCGGATCCTTCTCTCCAACAGAAACCAATAGGCACTTCTCTTCATTACCGTAATCCCCCAACAAAGACCGAGGTCTAAGATTTCTAAGAGGATTCCAGAATGACTCATCTATTGAATCTCTGACTAGGACACAGTTGGTCTCGGGAAAGATCTCTCTGGCGTCTGCCATTGTCATCTCAGATGAGCAAAGGAGAACATCGGCTCTCCTCAAACCCTCCTTGCAGGACGAAATTTGCCTAGCCCTGGTGGAACTCGGAAATCGATCTCCCAGAGGTACCGGAACATCACCTGCATCTAGAGCCCTAGGGCGGTGGTCAAACAGGTCATGCAATGAAACAACAACAGGCACAGTAGATTTCTCAGGAACCAAATAAGCATCCTCTTGACTAGTAATATGTAGAAGATCTGCTCGTGTTTCTTTGACGAATTCGACTATTCTTCTCGAATGTGAACGTGAACCATTTCCACACTCTAAGGTAGCCGCCTTAGTCCAACCACTCACCTTGGCTTTGTTCAGAAGCTCCTCCAAAACTATGTGGTTTGAGCCATATCCGAGTGTCTCAGGAGATCCTCTGGCAAGAACCACACGTTTGAACATGATTTGAGAGGGGGACATCCGACTAATATAGAGAGGGTTAGGAAATTGCTAATCAGACTAATTTATTTGGGACGATAACTCGCCGACTTGGGGTCAAGGCCCACCTTCGTTTTTATTCCTATACGCCTTGGTGTGCATGTGACCAAGCGCGTATTACTGGCTAGGGGTGCTTCTCTTCCATCAAGTACCGGTTTGGGAAGAGCACATGATTCGGTAGAAGATGCTCTACAAAATGAGCAAGTACCCGGTTGGTCCAGATTAGACACAATTGAGCACAACAATATCAGATTTCCATTGAGCAGGTTAATGACTAGGTGGCGTTTTCATCCAGCAAAAGTATCAGCGTCAGTGAAGAATCCGGGTGCTGATCTCCTTCACATCACAGATCAAGAGCAGGCCCACTTAGTTCCTACATACAGAAATATTCCTACAGTAGTTACTGTTCACGATATGTTCCATCTCGAACCACGAAAAGTAAAATCAGGAGAAACAGAAGTTCAGGTTGGAGAAAATACTCCAGGGTTAATTCGCAGAATGGACCTCAAACGGATGCGTAAAGGACTTCAGAGGGCGGACCTTCTGATTTGTATTTCTGAAATGACTCTTAGAGATGTCAATAGGTCCTTCCCAGGGAAGCCAACATTTCTTGTCAGGCCACAAATTGATTTGGAATACTGGAGCCCTGAGAGAAATCCAAAACCTCGAGAAATTATCTCCGAATTTGTCGATGACTCAGAATGCCTATTGATAACAGTAGGAAGCAACGAGCCTCGGAAGAGAATTGACTATGCTAAACAGGCCATTTCTTCCCTTCCGTTAGAAGTTAATAGGGAAATACGTTTATTGAATATCGGTAGCGAAGTCAAACTATCTAACGACCAGCTTATCGCAGCATTCCAACATGCAGAGGCCATTCTTTTTCCGAGTTTCTCTGAGGGATTTGGCTATCCTCCTGCAGAGGCAATGGCAGCAGGATGCCGAGTCATTGCAGCCGACTTTCCTGCCCAAAATGAGTTCATACCCTCTGCGTGCTTACTAGAACCAACTAATCTGGAAGAGTGGACCGCTGAGATCGCAGATGTACATTCAAAATGGAGGGAAAGACGAGGATTGCCTAAATCTCCGGATCAAAATATGATTGGCCACGTCTCATCTATTCTGGGTCCAGAGAAATATGGGAAAGCACTGTCGAATGCTTATGAAGAGGCCCTAGAGATCATGGAAGAGAGGCGATGAAATTGGATGTAACCGAAAGAAAACCCCTCTTAGTAGCCAAGGGTACCTTTGGTGCAATGGGTGGCGCAGAGAGGGATCTAATCAGAGTAATCCCGGATCTAAATCGTTTTTTCGATGTCACAGTGGCAACAATTCAACCTTCTAATGAATTAGAAGAGGTTTGCTCTGATGAAGGCATACTCCTAATCCACCCTGAGAATTCTTGGGAAGTACCAAAAGATCCCTTATCAATAATCTTGGATTCCGGCCGAGAGACTGCATCCAAATCTTGGTCTACGTGTGAAGGACTTGTTGGGTCTTTATCTTCTTCCTCGGCACTCCATCTTGTTAGCGGGGATGGAAGCCTACCTCTTCTGGACCATGTGCCGGTAGACTTGAGGATCCATCTACATCTGCTGGAACCGCATCGTGGATTGTATGAGGAGATATTGCACAAGAGGGTCGATGGTTCCCCAAAAAGGAATTTGAAATTTACAAAGGCAATGCTTTCAAGGGCTAGGAAAAGAGATCAGGAATTGATGGCTTCACTAACCTCTAGGCAGGGATCTATTGTTAGTAGCAACTCATTATTCTCATCTCTTCGAGCCAAGGAAGTCTATGGAATTGAAGCCGGAGTCCTATGGCCTTGCGTTGACACTAGAGAATTCCCTAAGGATCCATCCGGGGATCCTGCAAATCCTTTCCCAATGGATGGGGACTATGTTGTTTCAATTGGACGCGCCTCTTTCGCAAAGGGGACCTATGAAACGATCTCAATGTTGAGAGGGACTGAGCTGTCCCTAGCACATGTTGGTGGAGGGGACGAGACCTCCCTCAATTTGCTTTCCAATCATGCAGATTCATGCGATGTTAATCTCTGGATATCTCCTAGGATCTCTTCGCCTCAATTAGTTAGTCTAATGAGAAATGCTAGGGCTATTGTCAGCATGGCTCACGGCGAGTCCTTCGGACTTTCTCCAATCGAGGCTTTCTCTGTTGGAACTCCTGCAGTTTTCGTCGACGAGGGCGGTTTCAGAGACACGATCATTGACAATGAAAATGGACGATTAATTGAGAGGAACAATATCGATTCTTGGCATTCTGCACTGGAACAAGCAGCCGAACCCAACATCAGAGAGAAATGGTCCAAAAACGGTCGTATTAGGATTTCTGAGTTGGATCTAACCCCAAAGGCACATGCCCGAAGAATCTGGAAACTCCTCAACAGTAACTGATCGGCCATCCGTCGAAATTATGGACAGTGCTACTCTCGACTGGTTATGCGAGCTATCGAGTCAATAGCAGTAATTGGTGCAGGCAATATGGGTTCGGGCATTGCTCAAAAGAGCGCCACAGAGGGATTTCAAGTACAAATGGTTGACAGGGAAAAGAAGTGGGTGGAAAATGGCAAAGATACGATTGAAGGTTTTCTGGGGGAAGCTATCGAGAGGAGGATATTCAGTAAGGAAAAGGCCAATCACATCAAGGGCTTGATTTCTGGAGTAGTCGGGAATGAGAATGTCTCAAGTGATACAGACTTGGTAATTGAAGCAGTCTTCGAGGATTTTTCCATTAAGGAAGAGGTTTTTTCTACCCTTAATCGGACTTGTGGCGAAAACACAATACTAGCCACAAACACCTCCTCACTTTCTGTAAATAAACTTGCAAAGTCATGTGGTAGACCTGACCGATTCATTGGCCTTCACTGGTTTTACCATCCTGCAAAGAATCGCCTGATAGAGGTAGTTCCAGCGGAAAGCACCTCTCAGAAGACTATGGCGTTAGTAGAGCAATACTGCAAGACTATGGGCAAGGTGGTAATAATTTGCAAGGATAGGCCAGGTTTTGTAGTGAACAGGTTCTTCGTTCCGTGGATTAATGAAGCCTGTCGACTCCTCCAGGAAGAGGTGGCTTCTGCTTCTCAGATAGACAAAGTGGCCTGTGAATGCTTCAGAATTGGATTGGGGCCGTTCGCCTTGATGAACCTAACAGGTCCGGCAATCGCCCTCCATTCAAGTGACTATTTGTCGGAACAACTCAAAGTTCCAAGATTTAGAGGAGCAGATAATCTACGCAATCTTGCCGAAGAGGGTGGCTTATGGGATATTGAAGGGGATGATGATTGTGATAAAGATAGAGAAGAAATCATCAGGAAGAGATTGATGGGGCAATCTTTCGCAATTTGCTCCCAGATTGTCGATGAAGGAATTTGTAGTATGGAGGACGTTGACAGAGGTGCAAAAGTAGGTCTCAGATGGGAATTTGGCCCGTTTGAGCTTGCAAACAGAATAGGGGTCTCAGAAGCATCTAGTATGGCAAAGGAATATTCGGAATTAGCCGGAATTGAGATTCCCGATTGGTTCAAGATCGCCGACTCACCTTTCAATTTCTCTTACATCGACGTCAGTATTGAAGATGGAATTGCAACAGTTCTGATAAATAGGCCTGAAGCAATGAATGCACTAAATGTGAATGTTGTAGAGCAACTAGGGCGAGCAATACGGGAACTCAACTCTAGAAAGGATGTAAACACAATTGTTCTGGAGGGTGCTGGGAAGGCATTCGTTGCAGGAGCGGATGTCAAGTTCTTCGTCGACAAGATTCGTTCCGACTCTTTCTCCGAGATCTATGACTTTACTTCCAATGGACACAAAGTAATCAACTCAATTGAGAACAGCCCCAAGACAACTATTGCCCTGGTAACTGGCCTCGCTCTTGGTGGAGGCTTGGAACTGGCTCTGGCATGCGACTACCGAATAGGTACTGAAAGGTCCCAACTAAGGTTCCCAGAGACTAGTATCTCCATATACCCCGGTCTGGGAGGAACTCAGAGAACTCCTAGGATTTGCGGTATTGAAGCAGCCAGGTTCTCGGTATTGGCTGGCAACATACTCGACTCAGATTCTTCGAAGGCATTGGGCCTAATTACACACCTGGTGCATGCGTCGGAATGCTCCAATACAATTCAGAAAATTTCATCGATGGGCAAGCCGGAAGAGAAATATCCTGGAGCGCCATTTGATCCTGATCATCCTACATCCATATTCTCAAGAGAATTTTACTCTGACTCGAATATGGAGTTCATTTTATCCGGCCTTACTCCGGATGGATTCGATCCTGAGGACCCAATAGTAGCAAAGCAGATCAGGGCCCTATCAAGGTCTTCACCGATTGCTGTTGCTACAGCAAACGATCTACTAGACCAAGCCTTGGAAACTGGAGAAGACCTCCATGCAGGGCTTCAGCTGGAATTAGACGGCCTAGAAGATATGTTCTCAATAAACGACGCTCTAGAGGGCCTTTCAGCTTTAATTGAGGGTAGGAGGCCAGAATTCTCTGGATCCTAGCTCATCGCAAGAGATACAACACCGCAAGTCACACATGCAGCGCTCCTTAGCGTTGGTGTTAGGTACTCCGTGTATACAAGGCAGGGAGAACCGCATGAGGGACATGCAGAAATCGATTGAAGACCTGTCATAACCAATGACTCATCTCCTTGGATACTCAGACCATGCCGGTGCTCGGCAGTCTGCCATGGCTCTGATAATTCGATCAAGTAGAGCCATTCAAACCTCCTCCTTTAGTACAGTATCACCGTTTTCGTTGTTCAATCCTGTCATTACTTCGTTCATCCATTCTTCCAACCATCTGTCCATTTTACTTTCCTCTTTAAACTAAGTGTAGTTTTCACACTAAGCCAGTGGGACTATGGATATTAACCTAGCAGTGATGTAGACTACACTATGGTGCATTTTATACACTAGATATCAACCGCTGTCATATGAACAAGCACCCCATGGCTGTTTCCGATGAAGACTTCAAGAAAGTGGAATTGGCGATCAATGACGTTCGTGAAGAGGGCAAGACAATCAGAACTATTTTCGAAGGTTACTATGATGAAGAGATAGATATTGGATGGGAGGTTGATGCTGCAGTGGACGCATTTTCAATTTTCAGCTCTAGGTGGACCATAGAGATTCTTGCAACCCTGTACATTGCTGGTGAGAGAAGATTTAACGAAATGAGGAAACTATTACGAGGAATCAGTAGCAGAACTCTATCTGACAAGTTGACCAAATGTACCGAAACAGGTTTGGTTGAGAGACTAGTAGAGGATGGACCTCCTGTCAGAGTAACCTATCGATTGACCGATCACGGGAGGGACGCAGGTAGGCTTCTCGGACCTCTTGTTGCTTACATGAAAATTAAGCAAGGACGGGTAATCAGACATACCATACAATCATGAGCATTTTCGACTCAACTGAACATGCATCCTTAAATCCTAAATTCCTTGAAAAGTATCATGGCGCTCATTAAGCAGTTCAGGGAAGACCATCCTTGGATTTCAGAAACTATTGGAGCTTTAGCTGCTGCTTCACTAGGTCTTGCTACTATGCTTCCGATAATCGCCCCTATTGCTAAGGGGACACTTTCTTCCCACAAGGAGAACTCATGGGAGCACCCTCTGAGGAGTAGAATTCTTCGAATCCTGGTTCGTTCACCTGGAATTCATTTTAGAGAGCTACAAAGGCAACTAGGAGCTGCCAATGGAACGCTAAGGCACCATCTTCGAGTTTTGGTAAATGAGAGGTCTGTCACCGTAGTTCCTGTGAATGGAAGGACCTGCTACTATGCAGGTGCTCCTGCTCAGGTTGAGATTCTCGAAGGCACAGGAGTAACCGATGAGGCCACAGCTGCTGCGATGCTGCCGGTTGGCTTATCAGGGGTGCAGAGAAAGATTGTGACGAGGCTTTCAAACTCCCCATCACCCACAACACAAGCTCAACTAGCTCGTGATCTCGGACAGTCTAGAACCAGTGTCCACTCTGCCGTTTCAGTACTAAGGAGTAGAGGCATTATCAGTAATGGCCGTTTATCTCTGGCACCGCATCTTGATGATCTGGGATTGTCAAATGTAAAGTATCCGTGGCTAGAGATTCGTCAGGAATTCGCTTGAATTCAACAAAAGTCTAGCCAAGGCTCTTGAGCCTTGGAACTCGCGATACAAACATGTTCAGGATTCGACTGCTAGAACTTCCGATGCCGACGGGCAGCAGGGACCCAGAAGTTCTTCTCGATTGGCTTCTATGCTCGATGGGACTGGTCAGGAGGAAGTCAGAAAAGGATGGAGACGAGCAAATAGGATCACTTCATAGAATTATGTTGAGAGCATTATTGGTCGACCCTCTCAGAGGATGGGATTCCAAGGATCTGGGTGACGAGACAGGCCTCTCTAATACGGGGATTCACCATCAGATGATCAAACTTAGAGAGTGCGGACTGGTTTCCTCTCAGGTCGAAGGTAAGTGGCACAAGCATATCCTAAGAGGAGGCTCAATGTCTGCTGCTTCCAGCCTAGTCCAATCACAAGCTACTGCTGTTCTGGAGCTCAGAATGTCCGAATTATCTCAGATGATCGAGAGGTCAGAAACCCGGATGCAGACGAGCGTAGAAGGGGAGGGCAATCCTTTCTCAATTAGAATTTCTGAAATTGGACCTAGGATTGATGGAGTCGATCAAGCATCTGCCCTAGTGAGAGATCTAGGACTAGCGGGGGATAGTCACAGGAAGGGAGACTCAATGGCCAGGGATCTATTGTTGGAATTGTCTTCCAGTCACCACCCAGTCACACTACTCGCTCTTTCAGAAAGACTTTCTGAGAGTAGGGGAAGGATAAACACTGCAGTCGAGAGGATGAGGTCTGCCGGAATTGTGGAGAGGGCCCCTATGATAGATCGAATTCCGCAGGACATATATGCCGGTCTAGCAAGGCAATTCAATGCTAGAGGGGACGAGTGGTTGATGTCCAAAGGAGGTCTAGGAAGATTGGATGAAGAAGTTTCGAAGCAATTGATAACCGGCGTGAGGAGAGGGGGTCTTGACATCGACAAGGTAAGGAAAATCCTGTCTCCCGTTCCTGTAGCCGACCAAAGAATCCTCCTCAACACTCTTGGAGGTCGTATGCCTTATGGAATCAGGGTTTCAGGGGCCGACGGAGATATGGTTTCTTCAAGGGTAATGCATCAGGCTGATAGGACTTTACGTAGAATAAAGACTGTTGCAAAGAGGCTAGATGAGGCTCTTTGAAGAGAATTCAAGTCTACAAGTCTCTAGGACAAGGCATGACGGGCTCTCCCGTTAGTGTCCTATTAGGTAGCGGGGGGATCTCCACTCAGGACAGAAGGGACACTTTCAGAAATCTAGTTAGCAGCCATTTTTCCGGTTGCAAGCAGGTTCTTTTTGTTCCGTACGCATCCCAAGATCACGATAAATATACAATCCGGATGCAAGAATTTCTTGGTTCTGATGCTCCAATAATGTCAGGAATCCATACCTTCGAAGATACTTCTCAGGCCTTGGCTGAGGCAGATGGAATATATGTTGGAGGGGGGAACTCTTTCCTACTAATCAGAGACCTCCATGAGTTGGGTCTTGTGACTCCTATTCGCGACATGGTCCTTCGTGGCGCACCTTACCTCGGAGTAAGTGCGGGAGCGAACGTAGCATGTCCCACCATGATGACGACCAATGATATGCCGATTACTCTCCCTACATCATTCTCTTCTCTTGGATTGGTCCCATTCCAGATCAATCCTCATTACCATCCCGGAAAGATTCTCTTCATGGATGGTAATGAACTAAGGGACCATTACGGAGAGTCCAGGGCTCAGAGGATTGCAGAGTTTCACCGAATTCACCAGGATCCAGTGTTAGGGATGTGGGAAGGCTCGTTTGTTCACTGGGACGGTTCTATTGGACAACTTTCTGGCAGGGCTACTGCATTCAGAGTCGGAGAGAATCCTGTGGAATTGGCAGATGGGTCGACTTTTGAAGCCAGACTGGAGTTGGTGTGATGGATCTTGAGAGACGTCACGATCTCGTAATGTTTGGGATCGCCGTAGTAATAATGTTGCTATTTGCAAACACCTTGTGGTCACTTACTAGGGATGATGAACACAACTCTGACGAGCAGGAAGGTGTACCAGATACTATGGAAATTCCACCGCCTTCAATGCCGGATCCTTCAAGAGTGGTTGACGATATTGAGGAGTTGGCCAATTTCGGATACCGGAAAATCGACACCGTCGCCCATTCCAATGCGGGCGACTTCATTGAGCAGCGACTATCTGATCTGGGTTACGAAGTTGAAGTGCAGGAGTTCACCACTGCTGAGTGCGGTTACTGTAGGAACTACGTTGCTACTTATGAGGGCAAGAATCCGGATTCTTGGATCGTTGTTGGAGGTCATTACGATGCAATATGCTACTCGCAGCAAGTAGTAATTGGAATCGAATATCCCGGATGCACATCCGAGGGTGCCTACGATGACGCCACTGGAATCGGATCAATGCTGGAGTTAGCCCGTCTGATGAAAGAGTGGAATGTTACTCCCGAGCACACATGGAAGTTTGCAGCATGGGATTATGAGGAGTGGCAGGGCAGTGGGTCAGCCGAAGGAGGGGGGATGGGTAGTCTCCACTTCGTTGAGAACCTGCCTGACCACATCGAGATTTCCACTTACATCAATTTGGACATGTTCGGACTAAACTGGCCCGTGGAGACGCAACTAGCAAGCCAACTAAGTGGTTGTGAAGAAGACTATTACCATCTCTATCTGTTCACCTCTCCAGTAAATGACTGGTCATACTATTCAGATAGGGGTCTAAATGTTACAGACGGAATGCGAGAGAATGCATCCAACTTGCAATTCAGACTCAATTCTGTTCTTTACAATGACTTGTCATACCCAATGGAGTGGGTGAGTGTAATGGATGACACCAAGGGCAACTCGGATCATTTCAACTTCATTATGCATGGGTGGCCAGCCACTTGGTTCAGGGGGATGCATGAATTCATCCAAGAGACAGGTGACACCTGTGAGCAGTCTCCTAAGCACGCTCCTACCGACAGGGTAGACGTATTGTATCAACTAGCAGGAGGGCGCTCCGGTCTGGAGTCTGGCATGAAAACTGGACTAGATGCCCTCGCCCAATTGATTTGGAAGGACGTGGTTGGAGACTGGTAGTCCACTATGGCTGCTCTTCTTCGCTAGACCATGGGAAATTTGGGGCAGAGGGTAGGCTAACTCCCTTGTTTTCCGGCCTGATCGCCAGACTCTCGGGAGATACTCCATAGGCTTCAAGAGCGTCTTGCAACCTCTTGTTGTAGGAGAATCTGACTCCAAGAAAAGCTCCTCCGACCACTAGCCCAATGAGGAAGAAAACCATTGCAATAATTCCTGCCGAACCTCCCAAACTAGCAATAAGGCCGTTTTCAGAATCTGAATCCTCCCATGTTGAGACTGTAACGTCCCATTCCAACTCTGTGTAGTAGTCTTCTTCGTAAATGACCGCTCTAACCGTTTGAGTTGAGAAACCTTCGTCGCATATCTGGATTTGTAAGTCACTAGTGGGGAATTTGCAGTCTATCGGAAGAAGCGTGAAACTCTTTCCATCTTTGCTTGTATTTACTTCAAGGGGGTATCCCGCCATAGTCCAGGATATTTCTGAATTCAGTGAGGAGCGTATCCCAGATAGGGATATGCTGAACGAATGATTTGCTGAGTCCCACAGAATAGGCCCATCCGTGAACGAGTTCGGACCGTCATAGATTTCTCCAATCGATGAGAAAACAGTCCCTCTCGATTTATTTTGACTAGACTTGATGAGTATCATCCTGTCTACCATCTCGTCGATCTCCCCATCACAGTCTTCATCGATTCCGTTCCACTCTTCCTTTGCCCCCGGAAAAGTGCTTCCTACTAGATCATCGCAATCTTCGAATTCGTAGAATCCATCTTCATCTCTATCATAATCGGAGAGAACGGGATTTGAGAGTCCACTCATCAATTCTGTTCTGTCATCAATTCCATCTTGGTCCGTATCTGCAGAGAAGGGCGATGTACTGTGGTTGTGGTACTCCGAGAAGTCGGAAAGGCCATCTCCGTCCGAGTCCAGATCGTGAAATTCCTCGTCAACCTCTTCGTCGCAATCGTTATCCTTTCCATCTAGGGCTTCAGGTCTCTCCGGGGACCGTTCAAAATCTGAATCATCGCAGTCTTGGAAGTGGTACCAACCGTCTTGGTCCAAGTCCGGATCATATGTCAATGGATCTGACATCAGCACTTTGATTTCGATTCCATCTGGCAAACCATCTTGGTCTGAATCTCCATTATTCGGGTTAGTCGAGTAGTCATGGAATTCCGAATAATCAGATATTCCATCTCCGTCCGTATCGATCAAGAAGAAGTCCTCATCAATCAGATCATCGCAGTCGTTGTCTAAATTGTCCAGAAGTTCCGGGAGTAAGTGGGAGAAACTTGTGTCGTTATCATCACAATCATCAAACCAGTAACTCCCATCCCCGTCAAAATCTATGTCTAGAAATAGAGGATCACTCCCAAACTGTTCAACTTCTTGAGCGTCACTTAAACCGTCCCCGTCTGAATCTGCGTTGTTCAGATCTGTCCCATAAAGATGGAACTCTGCCCAATCCGATAACCCATCTCCATCAAGATCTGTATCATTGAAACCTTCGTCCTCCAAACCATCGCAGTCATCGTCTTTATCGTTCAGGAGCTCTTGCATTCCTGGGTTAGCCTCTGGATCTTCATCATCACAGTCTAGGAAGTGGTAGTAGGAGTCTGAATCATTGTCAGGGTCGAAAGATAGAGGGTCAGAGGACCAAACAAACAACTCCTCTGAGTCATTAAGCCCATCAGCATCGGAATCTTCCAGAATCGGATTTGTTCCGAATTCAAAAACCTCTTCGTAATCACCTAGACCGTCTCCATCCGTGTCGGACTCAAGTGGCAGCGTCCCATGGGTCACCACTTCTTGGTAGTCAGTTAATCCGTCATCGTCAGAATCACTGTCCAATGGATCAGTTTTGTGGACCTCTGTCTCATTGTAATCACTCAGTCCGTCCCCGTCGTCGTCTTCATCCAGGAAGTCGCAGGATCCGTCCGAGTCAGTGTCTATTGGATAAGAACCCGGGTCCAATGGGTCGGAATCGCACAAAACCTCGCTTTCGTCGTCGAATCCGTCCCCGTCGTCGTCTTCATCCAGGAAGTCGCAGGATCCGTCCGCATCAGTATCGGTAGGATGAGAATCCGGATCTAATGGGTCGAAACCGCATGACAATTCGTCCGTATCATTCCAACCATCGTCATCATCGTCTAAGTCGTTATAATCAGGCCAACCGTCTCCATCAAAGTCGGAAACATTTCCAACTCCATGGAAAATAACCTGCCAGGAGTTTACAGTCCCTGAGTTGGAATCACTAACCGAATCTCTGATTTTGAGTGTCCAGTTTCCGTTTGAAGACTCATCCCAATGTTGCACTGTTCCAAACATCCAGTTTGAGTAGTCGTCTCCGCCATCGGTATGTTCCTCAGCGAGCCAAGACTGGTGACCACTGGGAGATTCCAATACAATGTCCAGATTTCCTCTTGAAGTATGGCTGATATCTACCAACACGTCCACGGACTCCAATTGTAGGTCCAATGGAACAGAGACATGAAAATCTGTCCACGTGCTAACACCGTTTTCTATATCAGTATTGGGCGTGAAAGGACCGAAGCTGGCGTTCACCTCTATTCCGCTACTAGTCCAGTTCTCCGCTAGAGAAACAGCAGCCCCAGCGTCAATGGCGCCAAATCCGTACTTGTGTGAAACCCGAAGTCCAGCTCCATTGGTATTCCAAGAGGAGTCATTCGCGTCATTTTTCCTAGAACTGTGAACAAGTATGTTTTGTACGTCTCTCCAAGTCAAACTTGGATTCGCTTCTAGTACAAGAGCGATAACTCCCGAAACAAGCGGGGTAGCGCTCGAAGTCCCACCAAACCAATGAGTCACATCACCTCCACTGTATCCACCAGAACCAGTGATGTCTGTCGTGGTAATGCCTTCGTAGATTGGGTCGCCTCCATCTGAGTGGGCAGTGACCAGGATGTTGGCACCCGGCTCCGAGTAGTATGATTGCTCACCATAGTGACTAATTGCTGCAACTGCAATAGTGTGTCTGTTGTTGGCCCAGCCATCGTAATTTGAGTTGTCATCATCTTCTAGGCCATTTCCAGCTGCCCACGTGTAGATATTCCCAAGTCCAGATCTGCCGTTGTATGCCGAATCTTCGATTGCTGCTATAGTGAGCGGACCAGGCCCAGAAAGAACATCCCCAGTGTCTGCTGGACCCCATGAGTTAGAATAGATATCGATATTGTCATTCTCAAAACTTAATGCATCCGCTTCCGTTGAGCCACTAAAGCCGCATGCAATTAGTCTATGGCCAGATATTCCTGCGCCATGCGCTGCACCGATAACATCGATTGAGTTGTTCCCAACACCTGCTGCCACTCCAGCAACTGCTGTCCCATGTGCATCTGATGATGAGGGGGATGGGTCTGGGTCGTCACCACACCAGTCATAGGAATACTGCGCTAACCAGTTTGGATTGAGATCCGAGTGAGAGTGATCGACACCATCATCAATTACGCTGATAACAACTCCCGAACCGTTGTAACTTTCCCATACTCCACTTACATTTGCGTCTTCTCCAGAAGTGCCATTAGTCTGGCCAGAGTTGTAAAGATGCCATTGATCGTCGAAGAATGGGTCATTTGGTATCCAACTCTTGGGGGATAATTGCCTATCGAGCATTGGGGAGAATGACTCTATCTCACCCATTTCGAAAGAATCAGAGAGTCTGCTGATAGCCTTCCCGGGATCATCAAAGGTCCAAATGAATGATCCTCTGAGGAGCCTTACTGGCTCCGAGAATTCTGGGGAAGGTATCGTTTGATGGTGTTTTTCCAGGGGGATTCCTGTTACGACCAGCCAAGAATTTGCTCTAGAAAGCTGATAATCATCATATGAACTGAGGTCTGAGACCCTCGCGAAAGCATGTTGCACAGATATTGAGTAGGTATGCATAATCTGTTTGTTTTCTAAAGACCATTTCTCTTCATTTTCTTCTCCTGAGGATTGTCCAATCGGTGCGATCAAGAGCATTACCAGTACTAGGCAGGCGACCCTCACAGACTAACTCGGATAACAAGAGAATATAGCCGTTCGTCTTCGATGCATAGGCAATTCTTCAATTAAATTAAGCGTCCTGAGACGCGATTCTCCAATACATGAATGGGATGATTACCAGGTACATCATCACCCCATACACCCCTGATGGCAAACTTAGAGCTGATAGGCCCCCATCTTCAGCAGTTAAAATTAGCTTACCAACAGCTATCCCTACTGTAGCGTTCTGAATACCGCTCTCAATAGAGACAGTGGTGGCTCTCATGGATTCAAGCCCTAGTAACTTAGCGCTCTGGAATCCAATTGTCAGCATAATTACGTTCAATGCCACAACAGCAGGCCCCAGGGTTCCAATGTTTTCCATAAGCAGATCCCAATTTGTGGCTATTGCAGCCAGTACTATAATTGCGAATAGGACGACCGCTGTTGTGTTGACCCCCTTTTCCATACCATTGGCGATTTCAGGACGAGATCTTCGAAGCCCCATTCCAATGAAGACTGGAACCGTAGTGAGTAGGAACATCTGAATCCCAAGAGTAATTACATCAATTGAAGGAGAGTCTTCTCCCATGAAGTGGTCCATTGAGAAACCTACAATTAGAGGTAAGGTTAGCACGGTAACGACTGAAAATACTGCAGTGTAAGAGATGGAGAGGGCCGTATCTCCCTTAGCCAGCTTTGTTAGGATATTCGAGGTAACCCCTCCGGGACAACAAGCAAGTATCATCAATCCTACGGCTAACTCCCCATCTAGGTCTGCTAGAGTGGCGATTGCGAAGCCAACTGATGGGAGTACTACCATCTGGTTTGCTACTCCTATTCCGAATGCTTTGGGCTCTCTTAATACTAGAGAGAAGTCCTCAACTGTAAGGCCCAATCCAAGTGAGAACATGATGAATGCAAGAGATAACGGAAGAACCACGTCTAGTAGCACATCACTATCTTCCTCCGTCTGTTCTTGGGCCTGTGCTGGTGCTGAGGCCATCACTAACGCAAAAAGAACTGCTATGACAACAATGCCCGGCCTCATGCCCCTCGAGACATTTTCTGCTGTATAACCTGTCCGCTCTACTAACCATCCGAAAAATCCGAAATGGCCTTGCGAACTTCTTCATCGGACATCATTCTCCTCTGGCTCTTTGCGACCTCGAAAAGGTGAGCCACCAAACCATCCTCTACTTCGAAACCATTCCTCTCTAGCCAGTGAATAACATTAGAACGACCGCTCATATGACCTATTCGAATCACCTGCTCGAGACCAAAATCTCCTGCAGGAACTCCAGAATAAACCCTATCAGCCAACCAACTGTCTCCTTTCTTCATCGCCTTGATTACTGCGGATGCATGGACTCCTGTTCCCGTTTCGAATGCATCCTCACCGAAGACTGGATAATTATGCGGAAGCGCCACGTCTACGTATTCGTGGGCCTTATTCATGTATTCATTTAGAGATCTCAAGTCATTCTTGATTACCCCCATCAGACTTAGGTTTACTAGAGTTTGATCCAGTGGAGCATTACCAGCTCTCTCACCCACACCAAGAGCCGTCCCGTGGATTACGTCCGCACCGGCCTCATATGCTGCTAAGTTGTTTGCAACTCCAAGGCCTCTGTCTTGGTGACCGTGCCAGTTTACTTCTATGTCCCTCCTACTTACTCCAGAGTCGGGAATTACTTCCTCTTGGATAAATTGCATCAGCCTCTTTACTCCATTGGGAGTAACGTGACCACAGGTGTCACAGATGCAAATCCTATCTGCACCCAATTCAATAGCCCTAGTATAGACCTCCTTGATTTCATCCGGTTTGCTTCTTGTTGTATCCTCGGTGACAAACATCACGGGAATGTCATTATCTACTGCGTAGGTTACAGCTGCTTCTGCAGTTGAGAGAATTTTTTCCATAGTCCATCCCTCTGCAAATTGTCTGATAGGACTAGTTCCTAGAAATGCACTAGCTTGTATCTTCCTTTCGTGTTTAGCCTGCAGGTCAACTAGAGGTTCAATGTCTGAAACAACAGTCCGAACCGCGCAGCCAGGTCTAATTTGGTAGCTGTTTTCATTCATGTGACTCAGCATTGAATCAATGTGATCAATATGAAAAGGTCCAGCACCTGGTAATCCGAGATCGACCTTTTGAATCCCTAGGCTTTCCATGCAGTCGATCAATTCGATTTTCTGGTCAATGCTTGGGTTTCTAGCACTAGGACTCTGTAAACCGTCTCTCAGAGTTTCATCGTCAAACCATAACTCGTGCGGGTGGTTTGCTTCGTTCCGATTTATAGAATAGTCAAAATCGTTCCAGTCGTAGATCAGGTCTTGCTCTTTCACCGTCCCACCCGTGTGTTCCATGGTTCGCTAGGTGTTTGAAACCATCGGGACTAACTACTTGTTGAAAGCTCTGATTTTCCAATCATGCCCAAGGAAATAAAAACTCCAATCATTGCCCCAATTGTTCCGAAACTAGCCGAAACAAGAACAACGAACATTAGAGCAAGGTAGAGCATTGACACGAAGAAAGAATTCGCTGCGCTAGCAATTCTTCCTGTTTCGTCTGGTTCTTCCGAGACGTCAATTCTCCAAACAGTTGACGCGTACCAGATACTGAGTCCGACCGCATTCCAACCAAGCAGATGGAATGACCAGTCATCTTCACTAATTGTTTCGAAGCAAAATGGAGAAGTGATTGAAAGTAAAACTAACATCAGGCAATAAAACTTCATTTCCAAAATCGTTCGATTAGCCCCCTTTTCATTGGGCATCATGGGAACCCCAACTTCTGCGTACTCCTTGGAGCGGTACAGTGCTAGAGCCCAAAAGTGAGGTGGGGTCCAGAGAAAAATGAGTGCAAACATGAACCATGGGAGAGGACTTCCCAATTCAAGAACTGAATATGTCATAGATTCGACTGAGTCCATCGAGATACTGAGTCCTTCTTCACTTGCGGCCCAGCCAATTATTGGCGGTGTAGAACCGGCTATTCCGCCAATAACAATGTTCTGAGGTGTGCGGCGCTTCAACCACATGCTGTAGACTAGTACGTAGAATAGGATGCTGAAAGCTGACCAGAAAGCAGCTACTGAGTTAGCTAGAGCAACGAACCAAAAGACCCCAAGAAAAGAAATCACAATTCCAAATATCAGTGCTTGCCCAGAATTCACCTTGCCAGACGGAATCGCCCTTCCAGATGTCCTCTTCATTATCGGATCAATGTCTCGATCATACCACATGTTGATTGAATTGGCACCCCCTGCCGTCAGGAAACCTCCAACAAGCACTATCCCCATTGTTCTAATCGATCCAAATTCTAGGCCTCCTCTCGTCATGTCATGGACAATTATTGAGCAAATTGCAGTAATCTGCAGTAATATTACGACTCGCGGTTTTGTTAGTGAAAGGAAGTCAGAAAGAGTCCCTGCCATCAAATCAACTCATCTTCTGAAACATTGCATCCAATCCAGGCGGTTGCAAGGACAAGGAAGCAAAGCGAAGCCATCATGAGGTGTACTAGGGATAGCAATTCCAAGAACCCTTCCTCTAGATTCCACGAGAGAATATACGTCGCACCAATTACGGAATTAATAGCAAACATAGCTGTGGCGACCCAGATCCAATTCCTTAGAAACGGTTTGGAATCTTTTTGCGAGTCCTTCCAGATTCGAAACGAACTGTAAATCATGGAAATAAAAACAACTCCAACGATCCACCTATGTATCATCTGTGACTGTGAAACAATGTCTTCCAAACCGCTTAGGAAATTCCCATCGCATTGTGGCCAAGAGTCAGGAAAGCCATCTACTCCGCATCCAGCATTTGCTCCAGGGGTAGTCGAAACGAACGTTCCTGAAAACAAGGAAAAAAACACACCCATGGTTAAACTAGCAACAATCAACTCCCATTTCTTCGATAGTTCAGAGTTGAATCTTATCCAATCAGGTAATTTTCCTTCTATTTTGATTAAGCATAGCCATAGCCAAACCATACTCATTGTGAATGCCAATGCCGAGCTAAGATGAAGTGCAACACTCCAGTGTAAATTGTCCATTTCCACAGTTAGCCACCCAATTGCCCCCTGCCAAATAATTAGAATCACTGTTAGTGTAGAGGCAAATCTAGCTTGAGCACTAGCCTCTTCCTGTTTTCTGAGGGATAACCAGTTTGCTAATACTAGAGGTCCAAGAATTGCTCCAGCAAGCAACCTGTGAGACCATTCAGTAAAGATTTGGAAGGTGGAATATCTATGACCGGAGCCCCGAGAGTCAATCTCGCTGGGATTTTCAGAGTACCATTCTCCTTGCTCTTCAGCCGTTATATCAAAACCCCATGTCCCGAAACATGTTGGCCAATCCGGACATGACTCTCCAGCGTCATAAATTCTAATCAATCCTCCAAGAGCAATTACCACTAGCGTCAATCCTAGTAGCCAAGCCGTCAAAATCCTGGATGCCTTCAGTGGAGTCAACTGCTATCACCCTTTGCGGGGGGCCGTGACGCTTCACTCTTCCTTGAGGTGGGGGTCTATGTCGATTGGGATACGATTTTGCTCGTACTCCAGTGTAGCGATCTTCATCGGATCCAATACGACTTTCTCCTTGGCATCATCAACACCATAGAGCTGAATCAATTCGTCGCTGAATTTCTCCCTAAGCTCATCCTCTGTAACGAATAGTGGGGCACCCATGCTAATCTGAAGCGCCCTTGCACCTATTATTCTGGCCTTTTCGAATCGCGTGTGTGCACGTACTGGCTCAACCATCTGGGCCGGCGACCGGAGACTCCCAAATAAGGTCTATGACTCACAAGGAACTGATGAAGCTAGCACTATGGGGCCTCCACCATCATTGCAACTGCATTTCCCCCCCCTAGGCAAACCGTAACGATTCCTATTTTTCCTCCAGTGCGGTTTAGAGCATTCACCAATGTCATCAGGCATCTTGTTCCTGTGGCACCTAGGGGGTGGCCAATTGAAATTGCCCCGCCATGAGGATTGAACGACTCATTGGGAAAATCAAATGAACTCCTGATTGCGCAAGAAGCCGAGGCAAACGCCTCATTGTGTTCTAGTATGTCAATTTCTTCAATGGTCCTCTCTGTTTTTTGGAGAAGCTTCTGAACTGTGGGGATGGGTGCAGACATCACTCTGCTGGATTCCACTCCCGATGTGGCATAATCTACGACTCTTGCTAAGACAGGCCAACCTTCCCTTTTTGCTGCCTCTTCGGATGCAATCAGGACGGCAGAAGCTCCATCCGAGATTTGACTGGCGTTTCCAGCCGTGACTTGACCGTCCTCTGAGAAAACCGCCCCAAGTCCTGAGAGAACCTCTTCGTTGGTTTCTGGACGAATACCTTCGTCGATAGTGAGCGAACCGACTGGGAAAACCTCTTCATCCATCCATCCTTTTTCCCACGCTTCGTTGGCTAGAACGTGTGAACGAACTGCGAATTTGTCCGATTGCTCTCTGCTAATCCCATGCTCCTCAGCCACGTTTTCGCCAGTTTTGCCCATCGACTCTCCAGAGAATGCATCGCTCAGACCGTCACCTATGAGCACAGACTCCAGAGACTCGAAGGGGACTTCTTGTCCCTTAGCCACGTTCCTAGCAATTTGTGGTGCATTGCTCATCGATTCCATCCCTCCGACGATCACAACTTCTGAGACCCCTGCTCTGATTTCTGTAGCCGCAATCATTGCTGCCTTCAGGCTAGATCCGCACACTTTGTTGATTGTAGTGCAGGGGGTTGTAAACGGAAAACCTGCTCCAATGGCGACTTGACGTGCTGGTGCCTGACCACATCCTGCTTGCAGAACTTGGCCCATATACACTTGATCTACTAATCCCTCGGATGGATCGATTCCTGAACGAACGCAGAGTTCCCTCACCGCCAAAATTCCCAGTTCTACTGCACTGAACTTAGCTAGTGAACCTCGGAACTTTCCTACAGGAGTTCGTGCATAGGCACAGATTACTGGAACGGGCATGCTCTACCCACTGATGACCTAGCCTTCAATGGCACGATGAAAGTGTGACCCCAAAGTTCACGAATCAACAGAATAACCGTAGAATCCTGCATTTATCAGCTCGGGCCTATTTTGTGGTTTTACCAGGATTGTTCTAACCTCCCACAGATCCTTGAAGATTCGATATCTGGCTGTTGCATCCAAGTAGTCCACTCCACTGGTACCGCCTGTCCCGGTCCTCTTTCCAATAATCCTCTCTACCATGCGTGCATGATCATGCCTCCATTTGGCCATTGATTCTTCCAACTCTACAAACGCGTCAATGAGCTTCCTTGGCCAAGTTAGTAGAGGCAGCTCTCGGTATGACTCAATGAAAAGCAGTCCCGCGCGTGCTCGACTCACTTCGCCATCAGGAACCAAGAATGAAATCGCAGAGTCATGCGCCGAGTCGATTCTTTCCTTCATCCGATCTGCTCCCTCACTATCCAAATCGGACATTCTCTCCAAGGCATCTTGACCCATCTTGAGATGTGCCTTCAGATGTCCTTCTACATATTCGCCAACCACATCTCGATCGCCCTTACTATCGAAAGAAGATCCCATTATGGGAGTCCTTTCAATCCACTTCATCAGCGACTCGAATAAGGAGGACTTCTGCATCTGCTCCTCTAGCCGTATTAGTACCTCCTTGTCCTTCCCTCCTCTCTCAGAAAGTTTTCTGAATGTCTTTATCGGATCCATTCCAAACAACCGGTCAGCCGTTTCCAGACCCAGGAGGGCCTCGAACTCGCGCATTTGAAAAGACTCGAATCCGGAGGCAGTGCCAAGGCCATCTCTGAAGGTGAGGAATCCTTGGGGAGTCAGAGTCTCAAGAACCGTCCACTGGTTTGCCATCAGTCGGAAAATCTCGGTAGTCCTCTCTAGGTGGCTTACAGCTCTGGGAATATCGTCCTCGGGTACGGGGATCTGATCCAAAATGACCCTGGTTTCTGAGAGCTCCCTGATGATCTGCTTGAACCACAACTCGAACGTCTGGTGTACGATGATGAAATGCATCTCATCCGCAGAAACCCTTCTGTCATCGCCTTGCAGCTCCAGCAACTCGTGAAGTCTCAGGTAGTCCCCGTAGGTCCAGTTACCTGACTCCCCGTTTCCGCCCATGACCTCCCCTGAGGCAGTCCACTTGAAGCGTTGTCGCCGAATTAGAATCACTATAACGCTCCATTGGATGCGGAGGGTATGCCCGAACCAATAGGATGGCCGGATGACCCCGACTCGCAACATCCTCTTCCTGCAAACTCCTTGTTAATCGAAGACGGACTAGAATTACTTGCTCCTATTGAGATCGATGCTGGAGATCTGTTCGTTGCTGTAGATGAGAATCGGGAATATCTCAGGGAGTGGCTCCCATGGTTGGATGACGTCAATTCGGTGGATGACGAGGTAGCAATGATTCGCCGAACAAGAGAGGACAAGAACTCCGATTGGATTTACCTGATTCGAAGCTTCGGCGAACTTGTAGGTGTGGTCAGCCTGAATTGGGTAGATTGGAACAACAGGAGCTTCGGAGTCGGGTATTGGATTTCCGAGTCCTCATCTGGCAGAGGGATCATTACCAAGGCTTGCAGTAGGATTATCGAACACTGCTTCAATGACCTGAGGCTACATCGATCAGTAATCGAGGTAGCAGTGGAGAATCACTCTAGTCGGGCCGTAGCCGAGAGACTGGGTATGCGCCTGGAGGGCATATCAAAGGACCGGGAATGGTTGTACGATCACTTCACTGACTCGGCAATGTATGCAATCACTGCTCCTGAGTGGAAGGCTCAGTCAGGGGTCAATTAGCCCTTTATCCTCTACCGAACAGCCACCCGGGGGTAGGCACGAGAGCACATCCTCTTGAGAGAGTCCTGTCGATTTCGAGATCCTATTCGCGACAGCTTCCTTCTTCTCCCTCCCGGGTGAGATCTTGGCCCACCTTTCGCAAATTTTTGAAATCGTCCTCGGAATCCCAGACAAGGGCATTGGGACTCCATTCACCACTGCAAGACCTATTGCTATCTCAAGCGGGACGTCCTTGTGCCAGCTCCTTTCCCCCCTTACAACGAAAGACCCCCTTGCAAGCGACTCCCCAGTCTCCGTGGTTTTGGAAACCTGGCTGGATCTGGCATGGAATGCAGTTGCTGCAGCCCCACCGCTCCCCCATGCTCTAGACCAGCAAACAGCCATTTGAGCAGCCTCGGAAATCACTGAATCGTCCAATTCGCGCGCGTCATCCAAACCCTCTCCCAGTGTCTGGGAGATTTGCATGGAAGCGACCCCCTTGGGAATGAGCCCCCCCTGAGAATTGCTTGGAACCAAACCGTCCTTGAGCTTTAGT